>VFQU01001994.1_pt1 | contig 10578 bp, 9 predicted proteins | sample 3512311 | NCBI WGS metagenome assembly VFQU01 (sample SAMN10412377, study PRJNA504923) | tailings metagenome | isolation source: Relicate 3 Philex TSF3 active mining site | place: Philippines: Tuba, Benguet | collected 2017-08-29 | reverse complement strand
CGCGGCAAGCTCAGCGTGGACGTGCGCTACCGCATCGAGCCCGATGGCCGTCTGGAGGCAAGCAACCAAATTGTTCTGAACCAGCTCAGCTTCGGCGAGCGCGACACCGCGAGCGAGGCCAATCTGCCGGTCAAGCTCGCCGTGGCGCTGCTTGCCGATCGCAATGGTGTGATCGACATCAACCTGCCCGTGAGCGGCTCGCTCAACGACCCGCAGTTCCGCCTCGGGCCGATCATCGTGCGGCTCATCTTCAACCTCATCGGCAAGGCCGTCACCGCGCCGTTCTCGTTGATCGCCAGTGCGTTCTCCGGCGGCGGTGCAGACGCCAGCGAGATCGGCTTCGAGAGCGGGCGCGCCGCGCTCGACGACGCCGATCGCCGCCAGCTCGAGGCCGTGGCCAAAGCACTGGAGAACCGGCCCGCGCTGCGCCTGACCATCGTGGGCCAAGCCGACCTTGAGACAGAGCGCGGTGGCTGGCAACGCGCCCGGCTCGACACCGTGCTGCAGGCCGAGAAACGCCGCCGCCTGGCGCGCACCGGCGCCGCGGTGCCGGCCGATGTGCGTGTGGAGCCCGGCGAGCGCGCCGAACTGCTGCGCGAGGCCTATCGCCGCGCCGATATTCCCAAGCCGCGCAACGTCATCGGCATCGCCAGGGACATCCCGCCCGAAGAGATGGAAGCGCTGCTGCTCGCGGCCCAGGTGCCGAATGAAGAGTCGATGCGGGAGCTGGCCGTGGCGCGTGCGGTGGCGGTGAAGGACGCGCTGCTCGCTCTCAAACTCGGTGAAGACCGCGTGTTCCTGGGCGCTCCGCGCACGCAGGGCGCCGGTACCGCGGCCAAGCCGCAAGCCGAACTGCAACTGGCCCCGCGCTGAGCGCCCCACTGCGGGCTGGCCCTGAAGCGCGGCCGCCCGGCTGCGGCGACAATACGCGTTTCCCGCGCGCCCTCGTACGCGGCGCGCTCCGGTCATTTGACCGCCTCTACCTATCCACATGTCGCTGTTTTCCTTGCGCCAGAAGCCCGTCACCGAACCCGCCGTGAACACGCCCACCCCACCCAAGCCCGCCACCGCCCACCCCCTGGACGCACTCACCGGCGGCGTCTTCTCGGCTGCCACTTCCGGCGAGCGCACCACGCGCCTGCGCGACTGGCTCGCCACGGAGCCCACGCACGAGCAGATGAACGAGGTGTTCAAGGAACTCAGCCAGCGCGACCGCGGTGCGGCCAAGCCACTGAAGGAAAAGCTCGACGAACTCAAGCGCCTGAAGGCCCAGGAAAACGCTGCCACCGAATGGAGCGCCAAAGCCGAGGCCTTGCTTGCTGCCACGCGCTTGAACCTGGCCGACGCCCTGGCCTGGCAACGCGACGCCGCGCGCGCTGGCGCACCGCTTTCACGCGAGCCTCTGGCCACGCTGCGCCAGCAACTGGCCGAGCGCATCAAGTCCATTGAAGACCTGCAGCACGCGGTGCAGGTCGAGCGTGAGGCCGCGGTGCTGATCGCACAACGCATCGAGGTGCTCTCCACCAAGCCCTGGCGCGAAGCGCAGCAGGTGGCCGACGCGTTGCGCGGCGATGTGGCGCAGTGGCAGCAACAGGGCGAAGCCCTCACCAAAGACGCCCAGTGGGCGAGCGTGGAACCCAAGTTCCCGCCCATGCTCGACGCGTCGCGCCAGCAGCTGCAGCTGGTGTGGGACGCCTTTGCCGCCGCGCTGGCCCAGGCCGTGGCCGCCGACGCCGACCCGCAGGCGCCGCTGCCGGCCGTGCCGGTGTGGGCCGACGAACTGCGCGTGGCGCGCGGTGAGCCCGCGGCCGCCGCCGAAGCCGCTGCGGCGGCCGATGGGCAGGCCCAGGCCGAGCGCCGCCAGCGCGCCAACGCCGACACCGAAGCCGCGGTGGCGGCGCTCGAGGCCGAGGTGGCGCAAGGGCACGGCAAGGCCACGCCCAAGGTGGCCAACGAAGTGCGCCTGCTGCTCAAGAAGCACGGCCGCCTGATCGCCCCGGCGCTCGACGCCCGCGCCCAGGCCGCCCTTGGCCAGGCCGGCGAGCTCGAAGGCTGGCAGCGCTGGCGCGCCGACCAGCTGCGCGAAGAACTCGTGGCCAAGGCCGAGGCCCTGATCACAGCACCCGAAGGCCAGCGCCTGGGTGGCCGCAAGCTGCAGGAAACCATCCGCCAGCTGCGCGAGCAGTGGAAAACCACCGACCAGGGTGGCGCGCCCAACCACGCGCTGTGGAAGCGCTTCGACGAAGCCTGCACCGAGGCCCACAAGCAGGTCGAGGCCTGGCTCGCGCAGGTGCGCCAGCAGGCCGACGCCACGCGCGCCCAGCGCACCGCCCTGATCGACGAGGTGAAAGCCTGGACCGCGGCGCACGCCGAAAGCACCGACTGGAAAGCGCAGCTGCGCGAACTGCACACCTTCTCCGAACGCTGGCGCCAGGCCGGCCACCTGAGCGAGAAGGCGTTTGCCGAGATCCAGCCGCAGTGGAAGGACGCGATGCACCAGGCCCATGTGCGGCTGGAGGCCGCGCAGGCCGAAAGCATCACGCGTCGCAAGGCCTTGATCGACGAGGCCGGCGCGCTGTCGCAGGCGCAGCCTTTGCGGCTTGATGCCGTGAAGGCGTTGCAACAGCGCTGGCAGGCCGAGGCCCACGCCGTGCCACTCGAGCGCAAGCAGGAGCAGAAGCTGTGGGAGGCCTTCCGGGCGCCCATCGACGCCGCCTTCGAGCGCAAGACGCAGGAGCGTCAGCAGCACGCGAGCGCCCTCAGCGCCCACGACCAGCGCGTGCTGGACGCGGCGCGCGAGCTTGACGCGGCCAGCCAGTCGGGCGACGCCGCGCGCATTCGCGCTGCCATGGCCGCACTCGACGCGGCCTCGCGCGCCGCACCCGCAGATGCCGCACCCGCGCCCACGACCGCCCCGGCAGCGGCGCCTGCCGACGCGGAGCCGGCGGCCGACGGAGCCTCCGCGCCGCCACCGGCCGCGCCACGCAAGCTGGTGGCCATGCGCGGCGACGACCGCCCCGGGCAGAAGCGCACCGAAGCCGCACCCGCGGGCCGCGATGGACGCCGAGACGGCAAGCCCGGTCGTGGCGATGCACGGGGTGATTTCCGCGGCCAGCGCGACAACCGGGCTGGCGACCGATTTGGCGACCGCGATGACCGTGCACCGCGCGGCCCGCGCCTGGGCGATGCGGCGTTCCGCGCGCAACGCCAGGCCCTGGATTCCGCGCAAGCCAGCCTCAAGCGCCTGGCTGAGCAGGCCCATGGCGAGGTGCTCACGCAGATCCTCGACGCTTGGCGCGCGCGCAATGGCGAGCAGTTGCCCGCCGCCCAGGCCCTGGGTGCCCGCGTGAACGCGGCGCAGCGCAGCGCCTGGGGCGCGGCACTTGCAAAGCCCGCGGCCGACGCCGGCGACGCGCTGCTGCGCCTGGAGATCGCCGCCGAGGTGCCGACGCCGGCCGAGCAGTTGAGCGAGCGGCGTCTGCTGCAGCTTCAGTTGCTCACACGCCGCAACGACGCCGCACCCGCCGACACCTGGACGCAGGACGTGGCGCGTGTGCTGGGTGCGCCGCACGAGGAGCGCGTTGCCCGCCGCCTGCAGGCAGCGCTCAAGGCCCTGCTCAAGCGCTGACGCGCGCGGGGCCGGTGCGGGCGTTGAAGAAGCCGTCGTAGAGCGGCATCAACGCCGGGAACTCGGTGGCGAAGCGTTCGCGGCTGACGAAGTACGCCTCGCACGTCACAGCAAAGAACTCGGCGGCGTCCTTGGCGGCGTAGTCGTCAAGCCAGGGCGGCTCGCCTCCAAACCGCTCGGCCATCGCCACCGCCTCGCGAAAGCCCGCACAGGCTTCGCTCATCACGCGCTGCCAGTGCGCGGCCGCTGCACCGCGCGCCATGCCCAGAAAACCGTCGGGCAGCACGGGTGCACCCTGCGGGTGCTCGCCGGGGCTGAGCTCGCGCATGTCCATCTTGTGCACGAACTCGTGGATGACGACGTTGTGGCCGATGGCGGCGCGTTCGCCCGCGCTGGCCACGTCCTCCCAGCTCAGCATCAGCGGCCCGCCGTCCATGGCTTCCCCGGCCAGCGCTTCGGTGTATTGGTGCACCACACCCACGTGGTCGCGCACCTCACGGCGCGCCAGCACGGCACCGGGCTGCAGCACGATGCCCACGAAGTCGTCGTACCAGTCGAGCACATCGGCGGGGCGGCGCACCGGGTGGCCGTCGGGCCCGTGCATGTGCAGCAGCGGGCGGCAGGCCTGCGCGGCGATCGACAGCGCCATCGCGTCGGTGACTTGCAGGCCGTTGGCGCCGGTGAATTCCTTTTCGATCAGGAAGTGGGCGCACAACCCGCGCAGCTGCGAGAGTTCGCTGCTGGTCAGCGTGTGCAGGAAGGGCAGGGCGTTCAGCGTGTGCGACCACAGCGCATCGGGCACTGCTGCCGGGCGGCGCCAGCGCCGCCGCAGCGATGTCCACCAGCTCATGCGAGGGGCACCCGTTGCGCGCCGGACGCCGTGAGCCGCAGTACTTCGGTGCGCGGGGGCGCGGCCATCGCATCCCAGTCGCTGAGCACGACGCGCCGCAAGCCCCCGCCGAGCAAATGTTCGGCGGGTCGGTGTGTATGGCCGTGGATCAGTGTGCGGGCGCGAGCGGCCTCCAGCGTGGCCTGAGCTGCGGCGCCATCGACATCGGCCCACAGGTTCGGGTCGTGGCCGAGCTCGCGCTTGCGCGCCTCGCTGCGCGCGCGCAGATCACGTGCAATCGCTTCGCGCTCGGCCAGTGGCCGAGCCAGAAATGCCGACTGCCATTCGGCACCACGCACCTGCGCGCGAAACGCCAGGTAGTCGGTGTCGGCCAGGCACAGCGCGTCGCCGTGGCTGAGCAACCATCGCTCACCCCCGAAGGCGAGCACGGTAGGGTCGTTCAGCCCTTGCATGCCGCTGGCAGCCAGCGCCTGCGAGCCGAGCAGGAAATCGCGGTTGCCGGCCATGAAGTAGACCGGCGTGTGCGCAGCGAAGCGCCGCAGTGCGCCGATGCAATCGCGCACGAAGGCGCGTTCGGCGGTGTCCGCGTGGTCAAGCACGTCGTCACCGACCCACACCTCGAACAGATCGCCGAGGATGAAGAGCGCGTCGGGTGCGGGGGTGCGGGCGAGGTAGCCGGCCCACGCGTCGCGCGTGGCGGGCTCGCCCGCGTGCAGGTGCAGGTCGGAGATGAGATCGACCGTGCGCCAGCGGGACGGCGCAACGAGCTCGTCGGTGCGCTCGCCCATCGCGATGATCAGAGGGCGACGGCCTTCTCGATCACCACGTCGTCCTTGGGCACGTCGTCGTGAAAGCCCTTGCGGCCAGTGGCCACGCCTTCGATCTGCTTGACGAGCTCGCTGCCCGAGACCACCTTGCCGAACACCGCATAGCCCCAGCCTTGTGCGCTGGGCGCGGTGTGGTTGAGGAAGCCGTTGTTGCTGACGTTGATGAAGAACTGCGCGGTGGCCGAGTGCGGGTCGTTCGTGCGCGCCATGGCCACGGTGTAGACCTCGTTCTTCAGGCCGTTGTTGGCCTCGTTTTCGATCGGCTTGTCGGTCGGTTTCTGGTTCATGCCGGGCTCGAAGCCCCCGCCCTGGATCATGAAGCCGGGGATGACGCGGTGGAACACCGTGTTGTTGTAGTGGCCCTTGTTCACATAGGCCAGGAAGTTGGCGGTGGACTTCGGTGCCTTGTCGGCATCGAGTTCGAGCGTGATCACGCCCATGCCGGCGATGTGCAGTTCCACTTGGGGGTTGGCCATGTTCATTTCTCCAGGGTGGCTTTGTTGATGGTGACGGGGGTGAGCGGCACGTTCTGGTGCATGCCGCTGTTGCCGGTGGGTACGGCGCGGATCTTGTCGACCACGTCCATGCCGGCGACGACCTTGCCGAAGACGGTGTAGCCGTGGCCGTCGGGCGAGGGCGCGTTCAGGCCGGCGTTGTCGACGACGTTGATGAAGAACTGCGAGGTGGCCGAGTTCGGGTTGCCGGTGCGCGCCATGGCGATGGTGCCGCGGTCGTTCTTGAGGCCGTTGCGCGCTTCCAGCGGAATCGGCGCGCGCGTGGCTTTCTGCTGCATGTCGGTGGCGAAGCCACCGCCCTGAATCATGAAGTTGCCAATGACGCGGTGGAACACGGTGCCGTCGTAGTGTTTGTCGTTCACGTACTGCACGAAGTTCTCGACCGTTTTTGGCGCCTTGGCGGCGTCGAGCTCGACCACGATGTCGCCGAGCGAGGTGCTCAGCTTCACGCGCGGGTTGGTGGCCTGGGCTTGTGCGGTGGACAGGGCGGTGGCGGCCAGAAGCGCCAGCAGCGCGCGGCGGGCAAGGGTCATGGTGTCCTCAACGTGAAGGGGTGGCGGCGGGTGCCTGGAGCAGTTCCTGCACTGCCTTGAGTTTGGGTTCGAGGCGCGGGTTCCCGGCATCGAGCGTCTGTGCGCGTTGCCAGGCGCGTTGTGCCAGCCGCGCGTGCACGTCGCCCAGGTTCTCCAGTGCCACGGCGTACTGCGGGTTGGCGCGGATGGCGGCTTCGAGCGCGCTGCGTGCCTCGTCGTAGCGGCCTGCAGCGGCGTGGATCACGGCCAGGTTGTTGTGCGGCTCGGGCAGTTCGGGGAACTCCTGCGTGAGGCGCGTGAACGTGTCCTGCGCGGCGGCCGTGTCGCCCTTCTGGTTCTGCGCCACGCCGACCATGAAGCGCATCTGCGGGTCGCGCGGGTTGGTCTGAAGGTAGCGCTGCGCTTGCTCGATGGCCTGATCGAATTGCCCGGCGCGCGTGAGGCGCGCCACGTCGTTGTAGGGCGCGAGCTGGGTTTGCGCGAAAGCAGAAACGCCCAACGCCAGCAGCGCGGCGGCCAGCAGGCGGGGAAGCAGGGACGAACGCAACGGGATGGCGCCGCGGTCCGGCGATGACGCTCGGTGGGACATGGAACCTCGTTGGCTGTGTCGGGCCGCGTGGTGCCGCGGGGTGCCCGACCAATGGCCCGCTCGTGCACGCCGGTGCGCGATGGGCGTCGATATACTGGCGCGCATTGTATCTGAGGGGTACCGGCGAGCCGGTCGCATCAGACCGTGCCTGCGGGGCGCCGGACCCGTCGGGCGCCGCGCTTGGGGTCGCGGTGGGGGGCGGTCGGCACCGGGCAGCCCTGCGCCTTCGATGACCCTGCACATCCACAACACGCTGACCCGCCGGCTTGAGCCGTTTGCGCCCATCGAGCCCGGCCATGTGCGCATGTACGTCTGCGGCATCACGGTCTACGACCTGTGCCACGTCGGCCACGCCCGTTCCGCCATCGCGTTCGATGTCGCGCGCCGCTGGCTCGAAGCCAGTGGCTTGCGCGTCACCTTCGTGCGCAACATCACCGACATCGAAGACAAGATCATCCGCCGCGCGGTGCAGAACGGCGAGACCGTGCGCGCGCTCACCGACCGCATGATCGACGCGATGTACCAGGACTTCGATGCCCTGGGCATCGCCCGCCCCACGCATGACCCGCGCGCCACCGACTACGTGCCGCAGATGCTCGACATCGTGCGCACGCTCGAAGACAAGGGCCTGGCCTACCGCAGCGGCGACGGCGACGTGAACTACGCGGTGCGCCGCTTCGCTGGCTACGGCAAGCTCTCGGGCAAGTCGCTCGACGAGCTCAACGCTGGTGAACGCGTGGCGGTGGCGCAGGGCAAGGAAGACCCGCTCGATTTCGTGCTCTGGAAGGCCGCCAAGCCCGACGAGCCCGCCGACGCGCAGTGGCCCTCGCCCTACGGCCAGGGCCGCCCGGGCTGGCACATCGAGTGCTCGGCCATGGCCTGCGCGCTGCTCGGCAAGACCTTCGACATCCACGGCGGCGGCGCCGACCTGCAGTTCCCGCACCACGAGAACGAGATCGCACAAAGCGAGGGCGCTTATGGCGTGCCGCTGGCCGGCGTGTGGATGCACAACGGCTTCGTCAACGTCGACAACGAGAAGATGTCCAAGAGCCTGGGCAACTTCTTCACCATCCGCGAGGTGCTGCAGAAGTACGACGCCGAGACGGTGCGCTTCTTCATGCTGCGCGCCCACTACCGCAGCCCGCTCAACCACAGCGACGCCCACCTCGACGACGCGCGCGCCGCACTCAAGCGGCTCTACACCGCGCTGTCGGCGGTGAAGGTGGCGGATGTCGCCATCGACTGGGCCGACCCGTTCGCCGCGCGCTTCAAGGCCGCGATGGACGAGGACTTCAACACGCCGGTGGCGCTGAGCGTGCTGTTCGATCTGGCGAGCGAAGTGAACCGCGGCAAGGATGCGCAGCACGCGGGCCTGTTGCGTGCGCTGGGTGGGGTGCTGGGTCTTTTGCAGGCCGACCCGGCCGCCTACCTGCAGGGCGGTGGAGCAGGCGATTCGTTTGACGAAGCCGCCATTGCCACGCAGATCGCCGCGCGCGCCGCCGCCAAACAAGCCAAAGACTTCGCCGAAGCCGACCGCATTCGCAAGGCCTTGCTCGAACAGGGCATCGTCCTCAAGGACAGCCCCACCGGCACCACCTGGGAGCGCGCCTGATGGCCACCGCATCGCCGCCGGCCGACTTCGGCCCCGACGCGCCCGCCTACTGGGCGGAGGCCTGCCGCCACCTCGTCAAGCGCGACCGTGTGCTCAAGAAGCTCATCCCGCAGTACCCGGGCGCCAGCCTGCAGTCGCGTGGCGATGCGTTCGTCACCCTGGCGCGCAGCATCGTTGGTCAGCAGATCTCGGTGAAGGCCGCGCAGTCGGTGTGGGACCGCTTCGAGTCGCTCACGCGCAAGATGACGCCGGCCCAGGTCCTCAAGCTCAAGGTCGACGACATGCGCGGCGCGGGCCTGTCGGCGCGCAAGGTCGAGTACCTGGTCGACCTCGCGCTGCACTTCGCCGACAAGCGTGTTCGCGTGAACGATTGGCCCGGCATGGACGACGAGGCCATCATTGCCGAGCTCGTGGCCATTCGCGGCATCGGCCGCTGGACGGCCGAGATGTTCCTGATCTTTCACCTCATGCGGCCCAACGTGCTGCCGCTCGACGACATCGGCCTGCAGAACGGCATCAGCCAGGCCTACTTCTCGGGCGAGCCCGTGAGCCGCAGCGAGATCCGCGAAGTGGCGGCCTCGTGGGCACCCTATTGCAGCGTGGCCACTTGGTATATTTGGCGGTCGCTCGACCCGCTCCCCGTGAGCTATTGAGCCACCTGAAAAGGAGCCTGAATTGGCCAAGAAGAACTTTCTCGACTTCGAGCAACCGATCGCGGAACTCGAATCCAAGATCGAGGAACTGCGCTACGTGCAGACCGAGTCCGCGGTCGACATCTCGGAAGAGATCGACAAGCTCGCCTCCAAGAGCCTGCAGCTCACCAAAGACATCTACAGCCAGCTGAGCCCGTGGCAGATCACCAAGATCGCGCGCCACGCCGACCGGCCGTACACGCTCGACTACGTGCGCGAAATCTTCACGCACTTCACCGAACTGCACGGCGACCGCCACTTCTCCGACGACCTCTCCATCGTCGGCGGCCTGGCGCGTTTCAACGGCCAGCCCTGCATGGTCATCGGCCACCAGAAGGGCCGCGACACGAAAGAGCGTGGCCTGCGCAACTTCGGCATGACCAAGCCCGAGGGCTACCGCAAGGCGCTGCGCCTGATGAAGCTGGCCGAGAAGTTCAAGCTGCCGGTGTTCACCTTCGTCGACACGCCCGGCGCCTACCCGGGCATCGATGCCGAAGAGCGCGGCCAGTCCGAAGCCATCGGCCGCAACATCTTCGAGATGGCGCAGCTCGAAGTGCCCATCATCTCCACCATCATCGGCGAGGGCGGCTCCGGCGGTGCCCTGGCCATTGCGGTGGCCGACCAGGTGCTCATGCTGCAGTACTCGGTGTACTCGGTCATCAGCCCCGAGGGCTGCGCCTCCATCCTCTGGAAGACCAGCGAGCGCGCGAGCGAAGCGGCCGAAGCGTTGGGTATCACCGCGCACCGCCTCAAGGCCCTGGGCCTGGTCGACAAGATCGTCAACGAACCCGTGGGCGGCGCGCACCGCGATCACAAGCAGATGGCCGCTTTCCTCAAGCGCGCGCTCACCGATGCCTACCGCCAGGTGGCCGACCTCAAGGTGAAGGAACTGCTGGAGCGCCGCCACGCCCGCCTGGATGGCTATGGCCGCTTCACCGACACCAAGGCCGAGGCGCGCGAGAAGCGCTGAGCCCGCCGTGATGGCATTCCCCGGGGCCCAGGCGCTTGCCGACTGGGCCCTTCGTCATTGGGGCGCCGGTCTGCCCGCTGACGGTCCGGTGGCCGTGGCCTACAGCGGCGGTGCCGATTCCACAGCCTTGTTGCTGGCCGCGCAGGCGCGTTGGCCGGGCCGTGTGGTCGCGCTGCACGTGCACCATGGTTTGCAGGCAGCGGCGGATGGCTTCGAGACCCATGCACGAGCGTTTTGCGAACGCCACGCGGTCGCATTGCATGTCGCGCACGTCGACGCGCGTGCCACGGCGGGCCAGAGCCCCGAAGACGCCGCGCGCGGTGCGCGCTACGCCGCCTTGTCTCGCCTTGCGCGCGAAGCGG
>VFQU01001993.1_pt1 | contig 10584 bp, 6 predicted proteins | sample 3512311 | NCBI WGS metagenome assembly VFQU01 (sample SAMN10412377, study PRJNA504923) | tailings metagenome | isolation source: Relicate 3 Philex TSF3 active mining site | place: Philippines: Tuba, Benguet | collected 2017-08-29 | reverse complement strand
GCAGCCTCGCAACCAGGCTGTATTTCCTGCTTGCCCTGCTCGTCGTCTCCACCGTCTCCATCGCCGGATACAACCTCTTCAGCCTGCGCGCCGGTCTCATCGGCCAGAAGCAGGCCGAGCTGCGCCACCTGGTCGAATCCGCGACCTCCATCGCCCGCGAGGAGCATGCGGCCGCCCAGCGCGGCGAAAAGGCCGATGCTGCGGCCCGCACCGAGGCGGCACGGCGCATCGGTCAGCTGCGTTATGGCCAGGACGACTATTTCTGGATCAACGATCTCGAAGCCCGGATGATCATGCATCCGACCAATCCGCGCCTGAACGGCCAGGACCTCAGCGCCTTCGAGGACCCCAACGGCAAGCGCATCTTCATCGAGTTCGCGCGCATTGTCCGGGCCGAGGGCGCAGGCATCGTCGACTACATGTGGCCGAAGCCGGGAGCCGACAAGCCGCAGCCCAAGCTCTCCCATGTCGCCGGCTTTGCGCCCTGGGGCTGGGTGATCGGCACGGGTGTCTACATCGATGACCTCAACGCCGCGCTCTGGCGCGCCATCCGGACGAGCCTCGTTGTTGTCTCGGGCATCGTGGCGCTCGCCTCGCTGCTGTTCTGGCGCATGGCGCGGTCGATCTCCTCCGCGGTGACCAACATGGCGGCGACGATGAACGCCGTTGCGGGGGGCGACCTGAGCGTCACCGTCCCCGGCCTTGACCGCCGCGACGAGATCGGCGCCATGGCGCGCGCGGTGGAGGTCTTCAAGGTCAACGCCGACGAGCGCGCGCGCCTCGAGGAGCAGGCCGTGCGCGAGGAGGAGGCGAAGATCGCCTATGCGGCGAAGCTCAGCGACATGCTGGACGGGTTCAAGACCTCGGTGGAGAGCGTCCTCTCGGCGACCGGCAACACCGTCATCAGCCTCGACGAGGCCTCGCGGCATCTTACCGCCATGGCCAGCGAGGCCGCAGGCCGCTCCGAGGAGGCTCAGACCGCATCTGCCCACACCTCTCAGAGCATTCAGAGCGTCGCCGCCGCCTCCGAGGAGCTCGCCACCTCGATCGCCGACATCTCGGCCAAGGCCGGCAACGCGACGGTGGTGGTCGGCCGCGCCCGCGAGGTGACGACCGAGTCGGTGCAGCAGATCGGCGCTCTCGCCGACGCCGGCCGGAAGATCGGCGACGTGGTGGGGCTCATCGAGGCGATCGCGGCACAGACCAACCTTCTCGCCCTCAACGCGACGATCGAAGCAGCCCGCGCCGGCGAGGCGGGCAAAGGCTTCGCCGTGGTGGCGCAGGAGGTCAAGCAACTCGCCGGCCAGACCGCCAATGCCACCGCCGAGATCGCCCGGCAGGTCAGCGGCATCCAGAGCTCGACCGAACTCGCCGCCGCCACCATCTCCAGCATCGCCGCCACCATGACCGAGGTGGAGCAGATGACGCGCGCCGTCGTGGCCTCCGTCGAAGCACAGTCGCAGGCGACGCAGGAGATCTCGCACAGCGCCCAGGTCGCCGCCACGGGCACCGGCGCGCTGACGGGCAGCGTCGACAGCGTGATCGGTGTCATCGCCCGCACTTCGCAGACGGCGACCTCCGTCAGTACGCGGTCGCAGGAGCTGTCCGAGCAGGCGCGCCGACTCTCCGACGAGGTGAAGCAGTTCATCGTCGCCCTGCGCAGCGGCCCGCTCGACCGCCGCAAGGGTCGCGATGCGACCTATACCGGGCGGGACCGGCGCGCGGCGTGAGGCGGTTCGCCGGGCACGATGCCGCGGCTCCCGACGATTGACACGAGGGCGCACGTGACTAGGGTGCGCCCTCTTTTTACGTCCACCCCGAAGGGAAGTGCCCCATGCGTGCCGACATCGTCGCCACGGCCGAGGCCATCAAGGAGTCTGTCGGGCTCCTGAGGAGGCATCTTTGACTGGGATGCCTCGGTAAAACGCCTCGCCGAACTGAACGCCCTCGCCGAATCGAACGACCTCTGGAACGATCCGGAGAAGGCTCAGAAGGTCATGCAGGAGCGCAACGCGCTCGACAGCCGCATGACCGCTCTCACCGACATCAACCGCGATCTCGCCGACAATCTCGAACTCGCCGAAATGGCCGAGGACGAGGGTGACGAGGCGACCCTTAACGAGGCCGCCAAGGCCCTGACCGAGGCGCGCAAGCGGGCCGAGCGACTCCAGCTCGAGGCGCTGCTTTCGGGCGAGGCCGACGCCAACGACACCTATCTCGAGGTCCACGCCGGCGCCGGCGGCACCGAGAGCCAGGACTGGGCGCTGATGCTCATGCGCATGTACACGCGCTGGGCCGAGCGCCGCGGCTTCAAGGTCGAGGTGGTCGAGGAAAGCCCCGGGGAAGAGGCCGGCATCAAGTCCTGCACCCTGCTCATCAAGGGCCACAATGCCTATGGCTGGCTGAAGACGGAAGCCGGCGTGCATCGCCTGGTGCGCATCTCGCCCTTCGATTCCAACGCCCGCAGGCACACGTCCTTCGCCTCCGCCACGGTCTATCCGGTGATCGACGACAAGATCGACATCCAGATCAACGAGAGCGACGTGCGCGTCGACACCATGCGCTCCGGCGGCGCCGGCGGCCAGCACGTCAACAAGACCGAATCGGCCGTCCGCCTCGTCCACAACCCGACCGGGGTCATGGTCGTCTCGGAAGGCTCGCGTTCCCAGCACGCCAACCGGGCGGTCGCCTGGCAGATGCTGCGCGCCAAGCTCTACGAGCGCGAGCTGAAGATCCGCGAGGAGGCGGCTGCTGCCGACTTCGCCGCCAAGACCGATATCGGCTGGGGCCACCAGATCCGCTCCTACGTGCTGCAGCCCTACCAGCTCGTGAAGGACCTGCGCACGGGCAAGACCTCCGGCGTGCCGTCCGACGTGCTGGACGGCGACCTCGACGGCTTCATGGAGGCGACGCTCGCCATGCGTGCCTATGGCACCAAGGCCGGCGATACCGACGACGTGGAGTGAGGTCGGGGCTCGTTCCGTCGACAAGAGAGGGCCGCCCCCCCCGGCGGCCCTTCTGGTGTCGGCTGCCCTAGATGTTCCTCGTCCTGAGCGTCTGAGTTGTTGCACCGGCGCAACAGGCGACCGATTGTGATGCGTCTCGACACCTTTGCGCCACAGTTCAGAAACGTTGCGCCAGGCAAGGTTCAGAACGAAACGGAAATCGCACCTGTCGGAGAGTCGGATGATGAAAAAGTGTCTGCTTGCAGGAGTTGCAGCCCTCGCGATGGCCTCGCAGGCTCAGGCTGCAGACCTTGGCTCCCCGCGGATGCCGATCGCGGCAGCGGTCGTCGCACCGGTCTTCTCGTGGACGGGTTTCTACGGCGGCCTCAATGTCGGCGTCGGCTTCGTCAACACCAATCTCGGGGCCCTCTCGGGTGGCAACATCGCCGGTTCGGCCACGGGCCTGGTGGCTGGCGGCCAGATCGGCTTCAACTACCAGATGAACAATCTCGTCCTCGGCATCGAGGGCGACCTGGGCTATTTCGGCACCCAGCGCCGCGGCGCGCCGGTGCCATTGGCCGCCGTCCAGGTGCAGACGTCATGGCGGACCACCTGGGATGCATCGATCCGCGGTCGTCTCGGCTTCGCGGCCGATCGGACGCTGTTCTACGTCACAGGCGGTGTCGCCTTCGCCGACTTCCGTCTCGCCAACACCGACATCACCAACAACATCGTCCTGGCTGCCGAGACCCAGACCCGCGTGGGCTGGACGGTCGGTGCCGGCGTCGAGCACGCCATCACGCCGAACTGGACGGTGCGCGGCGAGTATCTCTACGCCAATTATGGCCGTCGGGACTTCACGACCCCGGCGGTCGCCGGCGTGCGGATGGAGACCCACAAGTTCCGCCTGGGCGTGAACTACCTGTTCTCGACCGGTCCGTCGCCGGTCGTCGCCCGCTACTGATCGCGAATGTTCCTCGCGAAACGGAAAGGCCGCCCACCGGGCGGCCTTTGTCGTTGGAACTCCGGATCGTCGCGCTAGTTATTTCGCATGCCGCGCATGTCTTTTATGTTGTATGCTCGCAACAGTTGAGCCGCTCTTCCTTACGAGGGCCACGAGCGCCACAATTCAGAAACACGTCTCCGAAAAGACGCTCCATCGGGCGGCGGTCGTTCAACCTCCGCTTCCATTTCAAGGGCATTTCGGGGCACTTCATGAAGCGCATTGTTCTGGCCGGTTTGACCGCCGCCGGTTTGTCGTCCACGGCCTCCGCGGCGGACCTCGGCACCCCCCGCTCTCCCGTACAGGCGGCGATCGTGGCCGCCGCACAGAACTGGACCGGCTTCTACGCCGGCGTCCATGTCGGCTATGGCTGGGGGCAGCAGCGTGTCGAGGACGACAATCCGGTCGTTTTCTACTCGGTTCAGCCGCGCGGTGTCTTCGGCGGCTTCCAGGTTGGCTACAACCACCAGATCAACAACATCGTCATCGGTCTCGAGGGCGATCTCAGCTTCGGCAGCATCTCGCATCGCCGCGCGCCGCAGTTCGCGCTGCTCGATGAGGTGAGCAAGTCCACCGATCTCTTCGCCTCGGCCCGCGTCCGCGGCGGCGTCGTGGTCGGCGACGCGCTCATCTACGCCACCGGCGGGCTCGGCTATGCGCGCTCGCGAGACCGAAACTTCGTCGGAGGCGTGGAGTTCGGCACCGGCTGGCAGAACGACCGACTCGGTTGGGTGGCCGGTTTCGGCGTCGAATACGGCATCACGCCCAACCTGTCGGTGAAGGTGGAGTATCTGCGCTACGACTTCGGAAGCTGGCGCCGTCCGCCGGCGCTCTTCTGGGGTATCGGTTCCGACCATTTCCGCGCCAGCATGGACACCGTGAAACTCGGGCTGAACTACCGCTTCTCCTCCGGCCCCTCGCCGGTCGTCGCCCGCTATTGATCGTTTGCCTCGCTCGCAAAACGGAAGGGCCGCCCGACGGGCGGCCTTTTGCATTGCGCATGGAGACGTGATGGCGGCGCCTTGTCCCAGACCGCAGTGTTGCCGCACCATCACAACCGGGAGTCGATCGCTCCGTCCTCGTGTCTCGCCGGTTGATCAGCAAAGTCATCCATGTCCTAACTTGGCGTCAGACATTCAGAGCCCTGCAGGTTTCGCCCCCATGAAGAAGCTTCTCCTCGCCTCCGCTGCCATTCTTGCCCTGGGCGGCGGGGCTAAGGCTGCCGATCTCGGCGCGCCGCGGATGCCGATCGCTGCGGCCGTCGTCGCGCCGGTGTTCAACTGGACCGGGTTCTATCTCGGCGGCCATGTCGGCTATGGCTTCAGCCGCGGCCATCATGCCAACACGGCGCTCGGTGGCGGCAACGCCTTCGATAACGGCGCCGATACCACTCCGTTCACCTACAACACGCGCGGCATCCTCGGCGGTCTTCACGCCGGCTACAATTGGCAATCGGGTCGTGTGCTGTTCGGCATCGAGGGCGAACTGGGCTACAGCGGCGTGAGCGGCAGCCGGGCCGGCGCAAATCCCGGCGTTTCGACCGACGACTATGGCGACACCCGCCATGGTTTCTATGCGTTCATCGGTCCGCGTCTCGGCATCGTGGCGGATCGCACGCTGTTCTACGTCAAGGCGGGTCTTGCCGTCGGGACCGTCCGCAACACCGCTTCCGACCTTCTGGTCGATCCGCCGCCGATCGATTTCGACGTCGGCGACTTTTCCCGGGTCACCCGGACGCGCATCGGCTTCGGCGTCGGCGCCGGTATGGAATACGCCTTCACCCAGAACTGGATCGGCCGCGTCGAGTACATGTACAAGGACTACGGTTCGTTCACTTCGACGAACCTGGACGGCGACTTCTTCCGTCATCGCAATCACGAGCATTCGGTCCGGCTCGGCGTGAGCTACCTGTTCTCCTCCGTCCCCTCCGCGGTCGTCGCACGCTACTGATCGCGAAGATCTTCCACCAAACAAAAAGGCCGCCCATCGGGCGGCCTTCTTGCTTGGGGCTGGCGGCGATCGACTGCGCCCTCCTGCCGGTCGGCGCGATCCGCCAGAACTGGCCTGTGAAGTTGCCGCAGGGCCGGAGTTCCGGCTGATTGGCGTCCGAATCGAAGTCGAGGCACATGCCGGGACCGCGGAAGGCCGCGGTGAGGCGTCACGAGCCGTCGCCGGTCGGGACGAAACGCCAGTTCTGGCCGGATAGGTTCTGGTTGCTGTCCAGGCGCGCCTGGTGTTCCGCGGGCCGCCGTGGAACACGTCCATCGGCAGGCCCGTGCCGCGGAACTGCGTCGTCGGTTTGTAGTAGCTGCCGGGATCGGGGCTCTGCGCCAGGGCTGGTGCGGCCAAGACGTGCAATGCCAGGAGGGCCGTGGCCGGGAGGAGGGTGGACATGGATCGTCGCCAGGGGGACAGGCTGCGCCGCGGTCGCCGACGCTTCGGTATCCTCAGACCGCTCCGGGCGGGAAGGACAGGGCAGGACGTCCGGCTCGCCCCCCGTGAAAGGCGCGAGCAGGTCGGGATCGCCGGCCGGCGACGTCGTGACGCCGGTTGAAAACACGGGGAATGCGACCTTCCGCAGGTTGCAGCCCCTAACTCCTCCCAGTACGGGAAACCGCCCCCTCAGGGGGCCTGTCCTCAGTGAGAGAATATTCATGCAGAAAGTGCTTGCGGCCGGCCTCCTGGCCATGTCCTTCGCCCCCCTCGCCCAGGCCGCCGATCTCGGCGGCTCGCGCGCCCCCGTCGCGGCGGTCGTCGCGGCCCCGGCCTTCAGCTGGACCGGCGCCTATGCTGGCGTCCAGTTCGGCTACGGCTGGCTCGGCGGGCGGTCCACCTTCGTCGATCCCTTCGGTACTGTGGGGACCATTCTTCCCGTGCGGTCCAACGGCGTCCTGGGCGGTGTCCATCTCGGCTACAATCACCAGTTCGGCGTGGCCGTGCTCGGTGCCGAGGCCGACGTGGAGCTGTCCGGCGTTCGCGGCACGGTGACCGCCTTCGGACCTCTCGCGGCCGGCACCGGCGTCTTCGATCAGCGCTGGCAGGCGAGCCTGCGCGCGCGGGCGGGCGTCGCGGTGGACAAGGCGCTCCTCTACGTGACCGGTGGCGTCGCCTTCGCCGATTTTGGCCTCGGAGGTGGTCCGGCCGGCTTCCCCGTCCGCTACGGCGCGAGCCGCGTCGGCTGGACCGTCGGCGCCGGCGTCGAATACGCGCTGGCACCGAACTGGACCGCGCGCGCCGAGTACCGGTATTCCGACTACGGCACCGTCGCCCGCGACATCGGCGGCATCGTCCAGCGCACGTCGCTGCACGCCCACAGCGTCCGCCTCGGCGTCAGCTACCGGTTCTCCACGGACCCCTCGGCCGTGGTCGCCCGCTACTGACCGCGAACGGCCCTCGTCAAACGGAAAGGCCGCCCACGGGGGCGGCCTTTTTTGGTGAACCAAACCCGCCGGCCGCTCAGCACCGCGTCGGATAGGGGCGGGGACCCGTCACCTCGAAGTCGCGCCACATGGCGTTGACCGAGCGGATCATCTCCGCCGCCATGGCGCGCGGAAAGCGCGCCTGGACGAGATAGACGACGCCCGGCTCGTTCCGCTTCTGGGCGACCAGGTCGTAGTAGTCGAGGTCGGTCCGGAAGCGGTCGCCCTGCAGCACGCCGCGGCCGCGCACTGTGAAGCCGCGGAAGGCGGCGTCTCCGGCGGGCAGGCCGGCATCGCTCATGACCTCGCCGCGGCGCGGCCGTGCGCCCTCGACGATGTTGTCCCAGTACCAGGCCTGCGGCGTGCAAGCGCCGGTGGACCGCGCATTATTGGCGCTGACGACGACGACGGCGTCGCGGTTATGCTCATGCACCAGCACCGAATTGACGGGTCCGGGCAGGTCGTTGTCGCTGTCCAGGCGGAAGCCCGGCGGAACCGCGAAGGACCAGCGGTCGCGGCGGTGGCGATAGGGACCCTCGACGGCCGGCGGCGGGGCAGGGGGGACCGAGCCCGTGACGTCCGCATCGGGCCGCGGCAGGGGCACGGGGGCGGTGGCCTGGGGAGACGTCGCCTGTGGCGCAGCCTCGACGGGGGCTGCCGGCGCCTCGGCGCCCCTTGGCCGAACTGTTCCCGTCGTCACCGCACGGTCGGCTGCCGCAGCCATCTCGCTGCGGACCGACTGAAGCTCCTGCTCGAGACCGGCAACACGCGCTGCGGCCTCCTGCGCCTTCTTTTCCGCAGCGGCGACAGCGGCCTGCGCGGCCTGAAGGTCGGCCTGAACGCGGCGGGACTGGCCTGTGGCCTCGCTCGCCTGGTTCTGCCTCTGGATCAGTTCGGTCTGGCTGTGGGCGAGCTGCGTGCGGGCATTTCGCAGGTTGGCTTCCGCCGTCTCGGCGCGGCGGGCGGCCAGCCGCGCCTGCTCCTTGAGACGTGCGATTTCCGCGCCGGAGGTCGAGGCGATTTCAGCCCGCTGCTGGGCAACCCTTGCGAGGCTCGCGATGCGGGGATGGGCGTCGCCGCGCAGCGGCCCGGCGAATTCGGTGATGCCGGCGGCTGCCATGCTTCCGACGAGGAAGGCCGCGGCCGAGATGCCCATCCATTTCCAGGGCCGGTTGCCGTTGGCGGCGGCCGGCGGCGTCTGGCGTGTCGCGCGGTCGAGGGCGGTCTGCAGCCGCTCGTTGTCGCTTGCGAGCCGGGCGACGCTGTCGCGCAGGGCGGCGACGCCGTCGGCGATCGCCGTCTTCGGATCGGGCGGCACGGCGTTCGGGTCGGACCGGATCGCCTTCAGATAGGCCGAAAAGGACTCGAGCGAGGCCTTGAGGCGGTCCTGCGCCTCATTGCTGCGTTCGACGAGGACACCATGGGCTTTGCGGAAGGCGGCGGCGAAGCGCTCGCGTTCGGCGGCTTCGAAACGCGCCCAGATGGCGGCGGAGGCCGGATCGTCGGGATGGCGGCGGGCGAAGGCGACCTGCGCCGGCTCGCCGTCGGCGCCGCGGTCGGACGCCATGGCGGTGGCGAGTTGGGCAAGGCCCGGCCGGCCGACCAGCGTGCCGAGGGCGACCAGAACCGCCTGCCAGGCGGGCTCGCCTGCGGGCTGGTTGGCGGATGCGAGCCAGGCCGACAGATCCGGCGTCGGCAGGGTGTCGAAGGGCGGCTCCAGCCGGGCGACTTCGACCGGGGCGAGGCGTGCCGCCACCAGCCGGCCGCTCTCATGGGCGTTGCGAGCCAGCGTGCAGAGGCCGGCGTGGTTCTCCGTCGGATCGAGGATGGACTCCGGCCAGAGCACCAGAACCGCCCTGGCGCCGGCGGCAGCCTCGCGGATCGCCTTGGCGGCGCCGCGCGCCTTCGGCTCGATATCGGCATGGATGGCGACGCCGAGGGCCGTCAGCGCCTGCCGTATGGGGGCGACGCGCTCCTTGTCGGCGCGCCGGTAGGCCACGAACAGATCCGTCACGGGATCCTCTCCTGTGTTGGGTTCCCCGAAAGGGAGCGCGAAGTCGCATGCACTGCGTGGCCTTGCCGCCGGCACCGCGGCCCGACCCTCGTCAATCGGCGGATGCGAGCCGGATCCCGGCACGCAGAAAACGCATCGGATCCACGGCCTCGCCGTTGATGCGCGTCTCGTAGTGGAGGTGCGGCCCCGTCGACCGGCCGGTGGAGCCGATGCGGCCGACGCGCTGGCCGACGCCGACCATGTCACCCTCCTTCACCTCGATGCGCGAGAGATGGGCGTAGCGGGTGACGATGCCGTTGCCGTGGTCGATCTCGACCAGCAGGCCGTAGCCGCCGAGCATGCCGGCATGGGCGACCCGGCCGCTGGCGGCGGAGAAGACGGGCTCGCCGGTGGCGCCGCGGAAATCGATTCCCGAATGCATGGCCCAGGACCGCAGGAACGGGTCGAGGCGGGCGCCAAAGCCGGAAGACAGTTCCAGCTCTCCCGCGTGGGGGCGGGCGACCGGGATGCTGGCGACGAGCCGGTTCAGCCGCTCGTGGTCGCGGATCACCGTCTGCAGCCGGAAGACCTGCCGCTCGAAGGGCGAGGCCTCCGGCGACAGCGCGGGAAGGGGAATGTGCGGCCCGCCGGTTCCGGTCATGCCGCTGCGCGCGGTCGGCGCGAGGCGGGTCTCGGCGAGGCCCAGTTCGGCGAGCATGGCGCGGATCCGCTTCGCCCGCCGTTCGGTGCGCGTCTCGAGGCCCTGCAGCACGGTCTGCTGGTTCTGCTCGACACGCTCAAGGGACTGCTCGACGCGGGCCACCAGGTCGAGGCGTGTCGGGGCCGAGGCCAGGGTGAAGGCCGTCTGCGGGGCCGTCGCCAGGACGATCCGCGATTCGAGGCGCGAATGCCGCTCGGGCGGCGGCGTCAGGCGAACCGTGTCGCCGGTGGGCAGCGGCCGCGTCGTCGAGGTGGCGAGTTCCGGCGCCGGACGCTGAGGGGGCGCCGCGGCGCGCGTGACCGGTCGTGCGACGGATTCCTTAAGCGAGGTGACGATCGACTGGCGCGTCTCGAGCAGGGCCTGCCGGCGCGCCACCTGTTCCACCCGGCGCTCGATCTCGGTCTGGTCCACCATCTGCCGGCTGGTGAGGCGGTCGACCTGGCCGCGCAACTCGCGGATGCGGTCCTCATAGGCGTGCTGCATGGCGGCCTGGCGGTTCATCA
>VFQU01001991.1_pt1 | contig 10593 bp, 8 predicted proteins | sample 3512311 | NCBI WGS metagenome assembly VFQU01 (sample SAMN10412377, study PRJNA504923) | tailings metagenome | isolation source: Relicate 3 Philex TSF3 active mining site | place: Philippines: Tuba, Benguet | collected 2017-08-29 | reverse complement strand
GCCCGGTGAGCCAGCTGCCGACGATCAACGGATAATTGACCAGCAAGCCGTTCTCATGCCCGACAATCACCATATCCGCCCGCCTTGCGCCCCACACCCCCGATTGCCAGCTCAGCATTCCGCCGGGCCCGAAATAACGGACCGGACATTGCTGCGCCCATGGCAGGGTAACGAGATCGTCCCGGGCCTCCTCCCCCGGCCGCCCCCCGCCATGGATCAACTCATAGCCAATCCCGGCCTGCGCCAGCCGCGCGCGCACCGCCTCATGAAACGCAACCCGGTAATGGGGAAGAATTCGCGTAGCAAAGACAACCCGCTTTCCAAATTTCATGGAGCCGCCTTTACAAAAATTCTGTAACCTCGTTGTTTCCGAGAGCTAATCCTGACGAGGACGACTTGAAAATAGTTGTCGTTCACAATGCCTATAGGCAGAGCGGGGGCGAAGACAATGTCGTCGCTCAGGAAATTCAACTGCTGCGGGACGCAGGTCACAGCGTCACCCCCGCCTTCGTGTCCAACACCGAACTCTCCACCCTGCCCGCCAAGGCAAAGGCCTTCGTCAACGCCGCCCATAACCCGGACCGCGCCCGCTGGATCGCCGACATCGTGGCCGCCGAGCGCCCCGACATTGTCCACATCCACAATTTCTTCCCCCTGCTCACCCCCGCCATTCATGAGGGCGCTGCCGAGGCTGGCGCCGCGGTGGTGCAGACCCTGCACAATTTCCGCACCATCTGCGCCGCCGCCACCCTGCTGCGCGACGGCACGGTCTGCGAAAAATGCGTTTCCGGTCAACGCCTCTGGGGAGCAGTCCATCGCTGCTACCGCAATTCCCTGCCCGCCTCGCTGGCCGCGGCACGCATGCAGCGCCACGCGGATCGCCACCGCATCTGGCATATCCACGTGCACCGCTTCATCGCCCTCACCCACTTCGCCCGAGAAAAATTCATCGCCGGCGGCCTGCCCGCCGACCGAATCGCGGTAAAATCTACATTCGTAGCGCCCTCCTCCGACGCCAGCGCGCCCCATCGATCCGGCGCCCTCTATGTCGGGCGGCTATCGCCGGAAAAAGGCCTCGCGACCCTCATCGAGGCGTGGCGAAACATTCCCGACCACTTGCTTACCATTGTCGGCGACGGCCCCCTCCCCAACGCGCTCAGGCCAGAAGCCCCGGCAAACGTCACCTTCCTCGGCCCCCAGCCAACAGAGACAGTGAAACAATTGATGGCGCGCGCCAGCCTCCTCATCGTCCCCTCGCTCTGGTACGAGGGCATGCCCATGGTCGTGCTCGAAGCCTTTGCGACTGGCCTTCCCGTCCTGGCCTCCCGCATCGGCGCGCTGGCCGAAATGATCGAGCCCGGCAGCACCGGCGCCCTGTTCATCCCAGGCGATGCCGCCGATCTCGGCCACAACGCCAATACCCTCCTCGCCCACCCCGATACCCTTGCCAAAATGGGTGCCCGGGCGCGGCACATTGCCGACACCCTCTATTCGCCTGCCCGCAACCTGCATCTACTCGAAGACATCTACCGCGAGGCAATCGAAGCCGCCCAAAGCCAATCCGCGCATAAGTGAGGCCGCCCCGGCTTCATTGTCGCCAGCATCACCACAAGCACAATGCAACACCTCCCCCTTGACGGGGGAGGCCGGGAGGGGGTGCCCACGCACACCATGCCGACATTCCAAAAAACACGCCCGACAGCCCTCCCTATCACCCCGGCTCCCCGGTCATTGCCAGGAAAACCGGAGCATCCGCTCGCTTCGACCGCTCCACGGCATCAAGCGAACGCAATACCTGCCTCTGCGTCGTCTGCCCCCAGCGGGTCAGGAACACGATCGCGTCCGCGTGCCGAAGCAGGTAAATTCCGTCCACCGCGACGTCGATGGCCGGCGTGTCGAGAATGACCACATCGAACACAGTCCGGCCCGCCTCCAGCAGCTTGAGAAAGCGCGAATGGGTCAGCAGATGCTCGGTTGGAGCCTCGCTATGCCGCGCCCCGATCACCACCGACACCTCGGAAAGCGGGTCCTGGCTGACCAGCGACGTCAATTCAGCCGCGGTCAGCGCCCCGGATAGCAGATCATAAAACCCGTCCGATGCCTCGATCCCCAATTTCTGGCTGATACCGGGACTGCGCAGATCGCAATCGATCAGCAAAACCCTTTCGCCCGCGCCGGCATAGGTACGCGCCAGACCGATCGCCGTGGTAGTCTTGCCCTCCCCCGATCCCGAGGAGGTCACCACGATAATCGGAGCATTGGCCGCCCTCTGCGCCGCAGAATTCAGCGCCTGGTCGATCCGCAGCCGCAACAACCGCAGCCGTTCCGAAAATGGCGATAGCGGCGCAAGCACGACGGCATCGGCAAGGCTTGCGGATGATGCCTCGGCATGCCTGAGTTCTTTCTGCGGCGGAAGGCTCACCGCCACCTCGCGCCGCGTCACCGCCTCCATCTGCTCGGGCGCCGTAAACCCGCCGACATAATTGTCGACGACAAACGCCATACCCGTCCCCAGGCCCAACGCGCCAAACACCGCAATGGCGAGGACAAGTCCCGTATTGGGGAATGACGGAGATGTCGGTGCTGTCGCAGGCGTAACGATCCGGCTGTCAGCCACCTGCACTGCCGCTTGATTGTTGAGATCGTTCACCCGCGCCACCAGCAGGTCATAGTTGGCGCGCGCCAGCGCCGCATTCTGTTGCAATCCATAGATGCCGGTCAGAACCTCCGGCGGCAGGTCACCACGCAAAAGGCTCTGCCGTAATTCCTCCCGCAGAGCCGAAATGTCCTGCTGCGCCAACAAGACAAGGCGTTCGGATAGCCGGCCCACCTGCTCCCGCAATGCCCGCGCGCCTTCACTCGAAACCTGTTGGCTACGGGACGACAACGCGCCCCGCTCCTTTTCAAGCAGCGCAAGAGCATTCGATTGCAAGCTACTGGATAGAATCTCATATTTCTCTTGCCCAAGCGCGTCGGAGGTCAGCTCCATTTGCGCCACTAGTCGGGATTGCTCATCCAGAGCCAGGGCCAGCCTGCCTTTGAGCGCCGCGAGGTCAGGGCGACCGCCAACCTCCACGATGCGCTGAATGCTCTCTTCGATCAGTCGCTCATAGGCGCCCTCGCTGGCGATAACTGCCGAAAGCGCCTCGTCCACTCTGGGTTTAAGAACCGCGAGCGCCCCTTCCACAGTGGCAACCTTTGCGTGCAGTTGGGCTTCGATATAGGCCGCTGCAACTGCATTGGCGATGTCGGCGGCCGTTTCCGGATGAGCAGCCTCAGCACTGATCACCAACAGATAGGTCAGCCCCCGGCGCTGGACCGAAACCGAGCGCATCAACTGCCCCACAAGAGCGGAACGGATCTCTTCCGTGGAGGCCTCGCCGCGCGCGGCGCCCGGCACCAGGCTGAGCAATTGCTGCCGCGTGCCGGGGTCGGGCAAAAACCCCGGATTACCCAGAAGACCAACCGTCTCTATCACACGCAACATGATGGGGACCGACTTGACGATCTCCACTTCGCTATCGAGCCGCGCATTGTCGCCGGAAGTTGACATGGCCTGCATGGCGCTGGGATCGAGCAGGTCTTTGCGCGATGGATCAACCATGACCAGCGCCGACGCCCTGTACTGTGGGGTCACGGTCAGCAGCACACACGCTGTCACCGCCAGAACCGCCGCCACAATGCCGGCAATCAACCTTGCCCTGCGCCGCAAGACACCAATTATGGATCGCAAATCGAAATACTGATCATGCATGAACCGCCCCCGCACGCCCATGATACGTACAGTTACGGTCAGCAAATAAATCAGAGCAAGAATAATCGATCAGATCACTGAAATATTACCTTCAAACTGGGCGCATCAATACGAAATGGAATCTAGATTTAATCTAGACCACACGATTTCACGACAACAACTCAACGAGTTTAGCCCCAAATCCAGAACAGAAAATATGACGCACCGGACTTTTTGACATTCACCCCAGCCCCATCACAAACTCGATGCAACACCTCCCCCTTGATGGGGGAGGCCGGGAGGGGGTGCCCACGGACACAAGGCTTGAGCAACACTCAAAAGCCTAACGGCTTCTCAGAAAAGCAGGACAATCCGATTGCGGCCCAACCGAACCGCCCAACCCTCAAGCGGCCGGCAGGGCCAGCCGATCATCGGTGCCGCACCGCAATTGCAGCGCACCGCTGGGGCTTTGCACAAAGGCACTCATCACCCCGCGCGCGGCGCTGCGAGCCAGCACCACATTCTGCTCGCTGAGATAGGCAAAGGCCTCTTCCAGTTCGGTCGGGATGATCCCGTCGAACTCGGCGAGCATTTCCTCGGTCAGCGCCGTCACCACATAATGGCGCGCCGCCAGATCGTCGGAGACATCGGTGGTCCGTGCAAGGATCACAAGACGGGCCAATAGGCGGCAGATCGTCTGGTCGAGACCAGTGCGGGTCAAAAGGGCATTGAGCGATGCGCGATTGCCATCGGCCAGAAGCGTGAACACTTTCCCCTGCCCGACCCCGGCAAGTGCGCCGATACAGTGCGAAAAGAACATGACCCTGCCGCTGACCATGGAATGCAGCAGCAACCGCGTATTGATCTGCCCGGTCTTGACCAGCTCAGCTGCAAAATTCTCATCCGCAGGCACGGTCTCTCCGATCACCGACACAGCCTTGTCGGTTCCGTCCCGCAGCAATTTGTCCAGTTTGCCGGAGGTGATGGCGCCCTTGACCAGACGGCAGGCGCGCAGGCTTTCCGAAACCCGACGCACCAGCAGCAACCTTGCCGAAGCAGGCAGGTCGTTGCGCGCCAGCATGGCGCCGCGCAGTTTTGCGTCTTCTCCATGCGTTGTCGCCAGCGACACCAGCATTTCGGCGGGCAGAGCGATGTCGTCGCGCTGCAGAATGCCCAGCGTCAGCTCCTGCTTGCCCTGGGCGATCAGCATGGCGGCAATGCGCGGGCTCAACGGTTTGCGTTGCGCGATAGCGACCAGTGTGGGCAAATCTTCGGACCGCGTCAGCGGCGCCAGGTCGGCATCCACCAGAATGGGCGAATATTGCAGCACAGCCCGCGCGATGATCGGGCTGTCGTGCAGAAGCGAAATAATGATCGGCCGCGGCGCCTCGGCGGAATGCAGCAGGCCATAGGCCAGCGCCGCCCTTACCTTTACCGATGAATCGTCGAGAAAATTGATCAGCACCGCATAGAGCGCGGCATGCTCGTCGGCGGGGCCGGTATGGGTGAGATAGGCTCGCGCGGCAAGATGGGCAGCATGGCCACGTTCATCGCAATCGCTGGACTGACAAAGGTCCGCAAAAGCCTGGTACTCGATCATCCACACTACTCCGCACGGTCGCGGAATAGACACTATCGCTCAGTGTTTAAGGAACGGTTCACCATAAAAGGCGAGATCGACGCCTAAGCGAAGAAATAGAGGAACAGGCTAGAGAGGCCCTGCCAAACTGCAAATACGGCAACCCAACAGGCAAGAGCGGAACCAAGCACGATCCACCCGCGCGGAAGTCCGGCAATCGGCAGATGAAGATCATCGATCTTGCTGTGCATGTTGACTCCTTACCGCTGCTCGCCTCAACGAGCCTCATCAGTAAAAACCAACTTCGTTAACGCAACACCACCGCCAAAGGACGGTGTTTGAATCACTTTCGGTAAAGCTGCGTGAAGAATGCAGCCCCCTCCTGCTCCCCCTCCTCGCCTTCGGGAACCGTCTTGAACAGGCCGGTAAAGGACATGTCCTGCTGCGAGAACCGGGATGGCAGTGGCGGATCGCTCTGGCGACCCGAAGAAGAAACGCCCTGCCCGCTCATCTGTTGCACCGCAAAGGCAGCATTGTTGCCCGGCTCATGCTTTGCCACCAAAACCTGATAGACCTGCTTGATGGTCCGGGCCTGCCCGTCCCGGTCATAAAATATGGCGCGGTTCGCCGCGGCCTGGCGCGGAAAGAGATTGACCGCCACCTGGTCGGGATTTTGCAGGCCCGCCCGGAACATTTTCTCGGCGCCCTGAGCCCCCAGAAAATGGGCGATATAGAGTTCGCCGGCGCTCGGCATGCGTCCGAAGGCGGAACGCAGATAGTCGCCATTGGACCGGGTAAATGCCGCCGCCATGTCGGCAGCGACTTGCGGGTCCTCTCGCAGTTTCAGGATTTGCGAGCGGGCCGCCGGATCATTGACCACATAGTCGCCGCCCGCCGTGACCTGGATCTTGTCGGCAAAAGACTGATAGCCCAATCGCGGACCATGCTCCTTCATCACCTGCAGCCATGTGCCCTCCAAAAACTGGAATAGCCCGACCGCCGAAGACGAAGTCGCCTTGGCCTGTGGATTGAGACTGCTTTCACGGATCGCGGTTTGCAGCAGATAGTCGAAATCCACCCCGCTCCGATCACCGGCAGCGGTCAGGGCGTTGGCGAGGCCCTGCGAAATCGAGACTGACTGCACTGCCATGGCGGAAAACCCGCAAAAGAATCACGCGAGTGACATTATCACGCCCGCGAACGCTAACAGTCTGTTAACCAATAGCGCCGGAATGCCAATATGTGACAACGTCCTCAAGCGCCGGGCGGGGCCGATCTTCGATCACCGCGCTCGGCGTGCCGATATGCACGAAACCGGCAAATCTCTCGCCATCGCGCGCGCCCAGCATCGCGGCAGCTTCCGCGTCAAAGGCATACCAGCGGGTTACCCACGACGCCCCGTAGCCCAGCGCGTGCGCCCCGTGCAGCAGATTGAATGCGACATTGCCCGCAGACAATAACTGTTCAAATTCAGGGACTTTGGGGTGATCCTGCGGCGCCGAGATTACCCCGATGGTCAAAGGCGCCGGCAGGAACCGGCCGCGCTCGATCTCCAGTCCCGCCGCATCCATACCGGGATTCCGCTTCGCCGCAATCGTGGCCAGTCGCTCACCGACCTCCCGCCGCGCATCGGCCTGATAGACCACCAGCCGCCATGGCGCGATCTTGCCATGGTCCGGCACCCGCGTCGCAATTTTCAAAAGAGTTTCAAGCTCTTCGGCACCCGGACCCGGCTCCTGCAAGAAACCAATCCCCACCGATCGGCGGGTCAGAAGATAGTCGCGCAAGGCAGGTTGGGCCGGCATTCTGGTTCTCCTCATACCCTGCCCCCATTACCGCCCATCCCGGCCAAGGCCAAGCCGGAACAGCAAAAAATGCCGCTGCCGGACAATGCGCGGTTTCAAAACCGCGCCGACTGTGACACAGCTTTTCCCCAATTGCGGCCTATTGGCACCCGAGAGTCGGCCGCATCGGTTTTGACGCCCGGGAGTCCTTCATGCGTTTGGCACCACTATTGGCGCTTTTGATGGTCCTCGCGCCCGTAAGCCCCGTCGTGCTGCCGTTCACACAGGTATACGCTCAGGAAACTATCGACATACCCTTGCCACGCCCGCGTCCCGACCGCACGGGCACCGAGACGCCGCCGCCTGTTTCCACCGACCCCACGCCCGCAACCGAGGCCATAGAAGCCCTGGCCGACGTTCCGCAGCCAGTATCACTGTCGGCGCGCATTACCGATGGCGGAACGCCAATACCGGACGGTCTGGTATGGCGGATTTTCGAGAGCACGCCCGACGCCAATGGCGAAATGGCGCTGGTGGCCAAGGCCGACGCCGCCACGCCCAGGCTGGAATTGCGCCCCGGCAGCTACATGGTGCATGTCGCCTATGGCCAGGCACAAACCAGCGAGCCGCTCTCCGTCGTAGCCGGCGACAATCAATTGGACATCATTCTGGAGGCCGGCGCCCTCAGGCTGAACTCGGCGGTAACCGGTGACATCCCGATTTCGCCGGCATTGCTGAACTATGAAATCTTCACAGCAGGCTCGGAAACGTCCCGTGCGCTGATTGTCGAGAGCCTGCCTCCCAACACGGTGATCACGCTCAACGCCGGCACCTATCAGATCGTCTCCCATTTCGGCACGCTCAATGCCGTAGTTCGGGCCGATCTGCGCGTGGAACCCGGCCAGCTCACCGACGCGACGCTCTACCATCAGGCCAGCCAGGTCTCGTTCCGCCTCGTGTCGGAAGCCGGTGGCGAGGCCATTGCCGACGTCGAATGGACCGTAAAAACCGACGACGGCAATACCATTTTCAGCGAACGCGGCGCCTTTCCCTCCACCGTTCTGGCGGAAGGCGAATATCTCGTTCTCGCCAAGCTCGGCGACCAGGTTTTCAATAGAGAAATCCAGATTCAGGCTGGAAGCCCGCGCGAAATCGAAGTGCTCTCGACCGCGTTCTAGCTCCGCACTACCGCGCACATAGTCGTTAAGCAGATCATTTGCGCTTTTTGCTTGCCGCCGGTAATCCTAGATAATCAGCCGCCTCAACGCTGGATATTGCCTGCAATCGGGAGAAATCGATGTACGTCCGTTCGACTGTCAACAAGCGCCTGCCTGTCATCGCGGCGGCGTGCCTGCTCAGCGTCGCACTGCCTGCCGGTGGCGCCATTGCCAAGGAAAAGACCAAAGGCACCAGCAAGCCGGCTCCAGCAATCAGCGTCAGTTACGACGTCTCCATTCCGTCAGTGGACGCTGTCGGCTCCAATGTCGATGAAGCCACGCTCAAGGATATTCTGGGCGGCAATATCGCCGCAAACGCCGACACAATGGCGACGCTGGATGCCGATAGCATTTCGGTGCCCGAGATCATTGTGACAGTAGCATCGGATCGGGCTGATGACAGCGAGACGGCGGCATTCACCATTGCCGGCCTCACGCTGGAAAACGTTGTGGATGGTGTTGCGGGCAGCGTCAGCCTCGACAGCGTCACCATGACGACCGACGAAGCCAGCATGAATTTTGGCACCATGTCTGCGGCCAATTTCGATATTGGCGGCATGCTCGGCGTTTATGGTCTGGTCGATACGACCGGCCAGACGGCACTGGAAACCATCTACACCGACTTTTCCTCGACCGGCGGCACGCTGGAGGCAGAAGACGTGTCCTGCACGATCGGCGCCGTCTCTGGCTCCGAGTTCAAGGCCCGTCCGCTGCGCACCTCGTTCGGTGAAATCATGGCATTGGCCGAAAGCGCGGCCGAGGCTGAAGATGACATGGACCCCGCCCTGATGGGGAAGATCCTGCATATGTATGCAGACATCATGACCGCCTTTGAAACTTCGGAAGTAACGTTCGATGGCATGTCGTGTTCAGGCGAAGACAATGATGGGCGCCCGATGACCTTCGACATTGCCGGCATGGTGATGGGCGGCATGAGCCCAGGCTACTATCCCTCCATTTCGCTCGATGGCTTCAATGTCACGGTAGAGGGCGACGGCGCGGTCTCTTTCGGCAATTTCACCTTCAAGCCCATGGACCTGCGCGGCACCATCGCCACGATGGAAGCGGCGCCAGATATGGTCGACGAGGTTTGGCTGGAAGAAAATGCCCGCATGCTCATTCCTGCGATGGAGGGCCTGTCGCTGACCGATCTGGATATCGACATTCCCGATCCCGACAATGACGGCGAACGCATCCAGGCGCAGGTAGGCAATTTCGACCTGACACTTGCCGACTATATCAACGGCATTCCGAGCGTGCTCGACATGTCCGCGGCCAGCATAAAGGCCGAGCTGCCCAAGGACAGCGACGATGAAACCTGGGCGCAGCTTGAGGCGCTGGGGATCACGTCCATCGATGCCGGATTCCGCATTGCCGCCGCATGGAAAGACGACACCGACACCATCGATATTGAAGAAGTTTCGCTCAATGGCGTCGACCTCGCCAGCGTCCTGCTGGCCGGAACAATCGCCAATGCCACCAGCGACCTGTTCGCGCTTGATCCAGATACCGCCCTGGCCGCTGCCATGGGTGTCGCGGTCAAGTCACTGAACCTGACCTTGGTCGACGCTGGCCTTAACGACATCGCAATCGCCGCCATCGCGGCCGATCAGGGCGGCGACCCGGCCACAATGCGAAGCATCTATGCCGACCTCGCCAAGGGCAGCATTATCAGCATGCTGGCCGGTGTCGCAGACGCTGCAAAGCTGGGCGACGCGGTAAGTGCCTTCATCGCCGGCTCGGCGAAAACGCTCAACATCGGCATTGAGGCCAAGGAAGAACCGGGCCTGGGTCTGATGGATTTCATGGAGGCGGAGGAAAACCCCATGAGCATCCTGGGCAAGGTGAATGTGTCCGCCGAAGCCAAGTAGCACGAAGACAGTTCAGTATGACGGGGTCCTGATCAGGACCCCGTTTGCATTTAGGGGCAACAATGACGGAAAACCTCTGCCACTAACTGACCTCGAGTTCGCGCGCGGCGGTGGCCATGCCCCAGTCAAGCAGCTCGCGCGCCCGCTCGGCGGTTACGCCTTCGACATAGCAGCGCATTTCCGGAGCATTCCCCGAAGCGCGGAAATGCACCATGTCCCCCGACGCTGTACGGAATTGCATGCCGTCAATCGGCGAGAGCGCCGAGATGCCGTGGGGCCCGAACACCTCGGCAGCATAGGCTGGCTCCTTCGCCAGCCGGCCTAAAAAGGCAGCGCATTTCTCGCTCGGCACATTCTGAATACGGTCGGCCAGAGCATGTTGCAGCGGCAGCGTACTCACCAGTTGATC
>VFQU01001990.1_pt1 | contig 10605 bp, 12 predicted proteins | sample 3512311 | NCBI WGS metagenome assembly VFQU01 (sample SAMN10412377, study PRJNA504923) | tailings metagenome | isolation source: Relicate 3 Philex TSF3 active mining site | place: Philippines: Tuba, Benguet | collected 2017-08-29 | reverse complement strand
TCGCCGACGTCGAAGACGCGTCGGACGCGGCCACGCTTGCCGAGAAGCTGCTGCAGCAGATCGCCCTGCCGGTGCAGATCGAGCGCGGCGAGATCGGCATCACTGCGAGCATCGGCGTGGCGATCTTCGGCCCTGACGGCACCAACGCGCGCGAACTGCTCGCCAATGCCGACGCCGCGATGTACTGGGCCAAGGACCAGGGGCGCAATGCCTACTGCCTGTTCGAGCCGTCGATGAACCGCGGTGCTCACGAGGAGCTGGCATTGACCCAGGATCTGCGTCGCGCACTCGGCCTCGGACAATTGTCGCTGCACTACCAGGTCAAGTTGAAGGCGCCGTCCGGTCCTCCGGTCGGCGTCGAGGCTCTGCTGCGATGGCAGCATCCGCAGCACGGCATGATCCTGCCCGATCGCTTCATTCCGCTGGCCGAGAAGAGCGGCCTGATCCTGGATATCGGTCGCTGGGTCATCTACGAAGCCTGTCGCCAGCTCGCCGAATGGCGCGCGCAGGGCCTGGACGTGCCGTCGGTGTCGGTCAATCTGTCGCCAGCACAATTCCGCTCGCCGGGTCTGTTCGGGAAGATCAGTGATGCGCTGACCGCACATGCGATCCCGCCGGGTTCGCTGGTCCTGGAAATCACCGAATCGACCGCGATGCGCGATCCCGAGGCCAGTCTCGCGATCCTGCGACGGCTCGCCGAGCTCGGCGTCGGCATCTCGATCGACGATTTCGGGACCGGCTACTCGAGCCTGCTGTATCTGAAGCGCCTGCCGGCGAGCGAGCTCAAGATCGACCGTGCCTTCGTCAAGGACCTGGTGCGCGGTGGTGAGGACGCCGCGATCGTGTCGGCGATCATCGCGCTCGGCCGTACGTTGAATCTGGCGGTCATCGCCGAGGGCGTCGAGACCGCCGACCAGCAGCATCTGCTGACCGAGCTGGGCTGCACCTCTCTGCAGGGGTTCCACCTCGGCGTTCCGTGCCCGCCGGCCGAACTCGCAGTACGCCTCGGCTGACGCGGGACGCCAACCACGCCCGAGGCCAGCGTCGCCGGCAGTGCGTTCGGCTTGCTCACTCGATACGTGGAATACCACGCTCGAATCCGACGTGCCTGAAGTTGCGCCGACCGGAATTGTGTGAGCCGGCCCGCGATTCGAACGCATGCTCTCCGTGTAAGCGGATCGATAAAGGCGATGCATTACGGCCAACACGCATGGATTCGTATTGCATATTGCAGTGAGCGTTCCCACGCCGATTCGATTCAGTTTCGTGAACTCTTCCGCTAAACGACGGATCGGCCAGGAGATGTAACGTTTATTTAAAGCTTAACGGCGCATGCTCCCGTTCATGCGGCGGCTGCGACGCCGGCCCGCATCGCATTACAGGGCGCAGCACCATTGCCGCGCCGTCGTCCAGCCGGAGATCGGCATGAGCAGCCCCGCACCCGCACCTTTGTGGCGTTTCATGGCCATCGTCGAAGTCGACGCGGCCGTCAGCAACCTTGCAGGCCTGTGCCCGAAGGATGGCCCGCGCTTCCAGCTCACCGCGTGCCGGCAGTCTCCAGGCGGCTATGCCTGGTATGAACTGGCCGTCGACGGGGCAGACGGAGAACAGGCCGCGATTCGTAACGCGCACATCGTGCTATGCGCACTCGAGCGCCTCGCCGCTGACGTGCTCCGCACCGAGATGCGGATCGTCTCGGGTGCCGAATGGCTGGAACTGGCGCGCAATCTGCGACGCGCCTGAGCTTTGGCGAGACGGCGCCGCAACCGCCTATGCGGCGCCGACTTCCCTGCCCGATTCACCGCATCGGCTGACATGCGACGTATTCGGCCTCGAGCAGGCGACCGTCCTTGTTCTGGTCGCAGCGCGCGAAATTGCCGGCCAGCCAGCTGTTTGGCTCGACGTCCTCGAGTATCAGATAACCTTTCTCGTTGCCTTTGAGGTCGGTGAACTTGTGCGGCCCGGAGCCCTGTACCGCATAGGGATCCTGCTTGGCCTTCTCCTTCTGCTTGGCGTCGTCTGCCGAGCCGTGGGCCTAGACCAGCGGTGCCGCGGCGAACATCACCGAAGCGAACAGGAGCGGACGGATGTTCATGAGGGGTCTCCGATGCGAGTGGAGTTTCAATTGAGCACGTCGGTCGGAGATCACCGCTGAACCTGGCAGACCGTACGCATCGGCATTGGGCTGCCCGCCAGCAAGCTGAGCGGACGCATCGAAGTCGCGCGCGACGCGGTGAGACAGGCACAGCGATTCAGCGCAGGTATCCCGGAATCGGGCACACTGCGCGCCAGTTTTTTCGACGACGAGGTGAATCATGCGTGCGACCACCACAACCCTGCATATCACGGCGATCGCCGCTGCAGCGCTCCTGATCGGTTGTTCGTCGGCGGACGATTCCAGGAAAGCCGCCTCCGGCGCCGCGAGCAAGACCGTGAAGGTCACGCTCGCACCGACCCAGGGCCGCAACGTCCACGGCGATCTGACCTTGGCCTCGGCCGGTACCGGCGTGCGCATCACCGGCAAGGTCGACGGTCTCACACCGGGCGCCGAGCACGGCTTCCACATCCACGAGAAAGGTGACTGCAGTGCGCCGGATGCCAGCAGCGCGGGCGGTCATTTCAATCCTGCGAGCACACAGCACGGCAATCCCGACGGCGGTGCGCATCACGCCGGCGACATCCGCAACCTTGTCGCCGACAGTAGCGGCGTCGCCAGTGTCGACGTGATCGTCGAGGGCGTCTCAATCGGCGGCCAGAACGACGTGCTCGGCAAGGCGGTGGTCGTGCACGAATCGCCGGACGACTACGCCAGCCAGCCCGCCGGCAACTCCGGCGCGCGCGTCGCCTGCGGCGTGATTCCGACCCACGGCTGATTGCTCGCCGATCCGACGGCCCGGCCGCGTCGTTCCGCCCCGGGCCTCACCACATCGACCGATCGGCCCAATCCGCGATGAGGGGGCGCCGGTTAACTGAACCCGGCGTCCGGTGGTACCGACATCTTCGCGATGACGCTCTCTGAGCGACCGGCGACGGTTGATCACCTCACATCCGCGTTTCAGCGTTCCGGCGGCACGGTCTCGGCACGCGACGACACCGCAGTGCCATCGGGATGCAGCCAGCCCGACTCGCCGTCGGCGTAATGCTCATTCTTCCAGATCGGTACGCGCTGCTTGATCTCGTCGATGATCCAGCGGCACGCATCGAATGCCGCGCCGCGATGATCGGCACTGACGCCGACCCATACCGCCAGCTCGCCGATCTCCAGACGTCCGACGCGGTGAACACAGCGCGCGGCACGGATCGCGTAGCGAGCGCCTGCCTCGCTCAGGATCGCGTCGCCCTCGCGTCCGGCCAATGCGGCATACGCCTGATAATCCAGGCGCAGCACCGCGCGTCCCTCGTTGTGGTCGCGGACCCAGCCCTCGAACGTTACGCAGGCACCGGCGGCCGGATGATCCAGGTGGCGACGCTCGGCCGCGGGATCGATCGGCCGTTCGCTCAGCGCGAAAGTGCTCATCCGCCCGATACCGGCGGCAGGAATACCACCTCGTCACCGTCGCTCAGCGCGTATCGCCAATCGGCGAGCGCGCCGTTGACCGCAACGCGCAGGCGCGCCGGGTCGAACCGGAAACCGTACCGCGCGCGCAGCTGCGCATACAGCGCCTGCGGATCACCGGCATCGCTGACGACGGCCTCCTCGTTGCAACCGGCCGCGTCGGCCAGGCTCGCGAAATACAGCAGCCGATACTTCACGTCAGGACGCCTCCTCGAAATCGCGCTTGCCGCCGGTCTTCTCGATCAGGCGGATGCCGTCGATGCGGATCGCATGGCTGAGCGCCTTGCACATGTCGTAGACGGTCAGCGCCGCGACGCTGGCACCGGTCAGCGCCTCCATCTCGACGCCGGTCTTGTGGGCGACCGCGACCTCGCAGCGAATCACCAGGACATCACCGTCGGCGAACTGCGCGCTGATCCGGCAGCGCTCGACCGGCAGCGGATGGCAGAACGGAATCAGGTCGTGCGTGCGCTTGACCGCCATCGTGCCGGCGATGATCGCGGTATCGACGACCGGGCCCTTAGCCGAGCGCAGGCCGGATTCGCGCAGCTGTGCGGCGACCTCGGGCGGAAACTGCACGCGCGCCTCGGCGACCGCGGTGCGTCGCGTGGTCGGCTTGTCGCCGACGTCGACCATCGTCGGGTAACCGTCGGCATCGACATGGGTCAGTCCGCTCATCGGGCATCAGCCTCCGATCTCGTACATCTCGACGCGCTCGCGGTTGCGCACGGTCTGGATGCCGCGCAATTCGCTGTAGCGATCGCCACGCGCCTGCCAGACCGCGCGAATCAGGCCGGACAGCGTGGCGTCGTCGGCGCCGGCGCGCAAGGCACCGCGCAGATCGTGGCCGCTGCGACCGAACAGGCAGGTGTAGAGCCGGCCGTCGGCCGACAGCCGCGCGCGCGAGCAGTCGCCGCAGAACGGCTCGCTGACCGAGCTGATGAAGCCGATCTCGCCGCCGCCGTCGGCGAACCGGTAGCGCGAGGCGACCTCGCCGCTGTAGAGGGCCGGCAACGCGACCAGCGGCCAGCGTTCGGCGATGCGACGACGCAGTTCGGCGCTCGGCACCACGCGGTCGAGCTTCCAGCCGTTGCAGGTACCCACGTCCATGAACTCGATGAAGCGCAGCACGTGGCCGCTGCCGCGGAAATGCTCGACCAGCGCCGGCACCTGGTGGTCGTTGACGCCGCGCATCACCACGCAGTTGATCTTCATCTGCGTATAGCCGGCGCGCTCGGCCGCGCCGATCGCATCGAGCACGACCGCCAGATCGCCCTGCCCGCCCGACAGCGTGCGGAACGTATCGGGGTCGATCGTGTCGAGGCTGAGCGTGATGCGGCCCAGTCCAGCCTCGCGCAGCGCGTCCACGCGTGCGGCCAGCAGACTGCCGTTGGTGGTCAGCGCGAGTTCCTCGATGCCGGGAATCGCGCTCAGCATGCCGACCAGCGCCGGCAGATCGCGTCGCAGCAGCGGCTCGCCGCCGGTCAGCCGCAGCTTGCGCACGCCCAACCCGGCGAACAGGCCGGCCAGCCGGGTGATTTCCTCGAAGCGCAGGCGCTCGGCCTTGCCGAGGAAACGGTGGTCGCGCGGGTAGTCCTCCTCGGGCATGCAGTAAGGACAGCGGAAATTGCAGCGGTCCAGCACCGAGATGCGCAGGTCGCGCAGCGGCCGGTCGAGCCGGTCACGCGGCCCGGCTTCGAGCTGGAACGGTATCGGACGGCCCATCAGCCTGCTCCCACGATCGCCGACGGATCCGGATTCCGGAGTGCGAGAACCTCGCCGCGGCAAGCCACATGATAGCCGGCCGCCGCCAGTACGCCGGCATCGGCCTCGCTGCCGTAGTGATACAGCACCAGGCGCGCGCGCAGGTCCGGGGCGTACTCGCGCGCGAGGTCGTCGAGCCCGGTGTGCGACGGGTTGCCGACGACGCCGCAATCGTGCGCGACGATCTCGCCGGCCGCCGCGTAGCGCGACAGCATCTCCGGGATCGGTCGCGTATCGCCGGTCCAGACGAAGCTCGCGCGCAGCGCGATGCCGAACGAGGTATCCGGCGCGTGATGGCGCGTCGGGAACACCTCGAAGCGCAGACCCGCGTGCCAGAAGCTGCGCGACAGCGGGATCAGATGAAATCCGTCCCAGAAGTTGGCGCCGCCTTCGGCGAGCACCTCCGGATAGTCGGCCACGCGTGCCTGCAGCACCGGTACCAGCGCCGCATGCACGTAGATGCGTACGCGGCCGCGCGCGGTGTCGTCGAAGTAGCTGCGATAGAACGCGCGTTCCAGGCCGCCGACGTGGTCCATGTGCGCATGCGTGATGTAGATCGCCGGCGGCAGAGCGCCGTAGCGGTCCAGATACGCCGTCAGCGCCTCCGGTCCGCAGTCGATCAGCAGCAGAGGCTGCCCGTCGCGCTCGAGCACCGCGGCGGCCGATCCGAGCTCGACCGCCTGGGCGCTGCCGACGCCGAGAAAGCGCAGTGCCAGCGTCACCGAACGCCCCGCGCGGCAGCCAGGCTCGACAGGCCGGCGTGATAAGCCGCCAGCAGCGGATGCCAGAACTGCGCCTCGAACGCGGCCAGACGGCGCCGCGCACCGATCTTCTCGAGCGAACGGTGCAGGCGCGCGAGATTCTGCTGCTGCCAGCCGAGCGCAGGCGTGCGCAGGCGGCTGCGGTCGAAATCGATCAGCCACACGGTAGCGGCCGTATCGATCATGACGTTGTGCGCGTTCAGATCGGCATGCCAGCAGCCGATACCGTGCAGGCGTGCGATCGCCTGTCCGGTGCGTACCGCGAGATCCTCGTCGGCCTCGCCGGCGCCGACACGTTCGGCCAGCGTACGTGCATCGGCGATCAGGCCGGTCACGAGGTCGGCGCGGTAGCGCAGGCCGTCGCGCTGCACGCGCGCGGCCAGCGGCGCGGGGACCGCGAGTCCGGCCTCGCGCAGATGAGCGAGCAGACGGAACTCGCGAAACGCGCGCGTGCGTTCCAGGCCGAGCCACAGATAGCGGTCGGCGTTGAAGCGCGCGACCAGACCGCCGCGGCGATACTGCCGCAGCACGCCGCGGCCGGCCGGCGTGTCGACCAGCGCGACGCGGCCGCGGCCGCCGCTCGGCAGGGCGGTCGCGACGGCCGCCGGTTCGAACCAGGCGGTCTGCGGTGCGGCAGCCAGGGCGGCGTCGTAGAGGACCGCGCCGCCGGGCACCGTTTGGACTTGCGCATCGATCATGGCTCTGCCAAGGTGCGGGCGCTCGCGCGGTCCTTCAACGTCTCGCATCCTTCAGTCTAGCGCATGTCCCAGGTGTCACCGGTCGCACCGCCTGCCTCGCTCTTTATCCTGCGTACCTCGGCGATCGGCGACGTGACCCACGTGGTACCGCTGGTTCGCACGCTGCAGCGGCACTGGCCCGCTACGACGCTGACCTGGCTGGTCGGCAAGCTCGAGCGCCGCCTGGTCGGCGACATGCCCGGCGTCGAGTTCGTCACGTTCGACAAGGGCGCCGGCCTCGCCGGCTTTCGGGCCGTGCGCGAGGCGCTCGCCGGCCGTCGTTTCGATGCGCTGCTGCACCTTCAGGTCGCGCTGCGCGCCAATCTGCTGAGTCTGCTCGTACACGCGCCGCTGCGCATCGGCTACGACCGCGCGCGCGCCAAGGACCTGCACGGCCTGACCGTCAACCGGCGCATCGCCGCGCGCAGCGGCGAGCACGTGCTCGATGCGATGGCGAGCTTTCTCGAGCCGCTCGGCCTGCGCCAGACCGAGGTGCGCTGGGACCTGCCGATTCCGGAAGAAGCGCGCGAGTTCGCGGCACACCACGTGCCCGATCGCGCGCCGACCCTGCTGGTCAGCCCGTGTTCGAGCCATCGCGTGCGCAACTGGCGGCCGGAGCGCTACGCGGCGGCGATGGATCATGCCGCGACGGCGCTGGGCTGGCGCGTCGTGCTCTGCGGCGGCCCCAGCGATTACGAGCGCAGCTTCGGCGACGCGATCCTGGCGGCGATGCGGACGCGGCCGATCGACCTGATCGGCAAGGACACGCTCAAGCAGCTGCTGGCGCTGCTCGAACGTGCCGACCTGGTGCTGGCGCCCGATTCGGGTCCGATGCACATGGCCAATGCGGTCGGCACGGCCGTGCTCGGCCTGCACGCCGCCAGCAATCCGGAGCGCTCGGGCCCGTACTCGGATCGGCGCTGGTGCGTGGACCGCTACGACGCGGCCGCCCGCCGCTTCCGCGGTCGCGCGGCCGCCAAGCTATCCTGGGGCACCAAGCTCGAACATCCGAGCGTGATGGATCTGATCGCCGTGGACGATGTGATCGAGCGGCTCGACGCCTACGCCGCGCACGCCTTCGCGCGCTGAGCGATCGCTCAGGCCGGCATGGCCACCGGCTCGAGCGTGCCGATCGAATGCCCCTGCTCGGCCAGGTATTCCAGCCAGCGGTTCAGGAACGAACTCATGCGCAGCCGCTGCTGGAACTCGCTGCGCGCGGGCGGCAGCGGGCCGAGGATGCGGTTGAGCCGGCGGTCGGTGTGGCAGTGCAGGACTTCGGCCACGTGCGCGTCGGCGTACAGGCGCAGATGCGCCGACGGAGACAGCGCGCCGGTGCGGTCGTCGACGAAGCAGTACGTCAGACGCAGGTCCAGCGTGTAGCGATGACGCTCGAGCAGGTCGAGGCGCACGTCGAGGCCGTCGTCGACGCTCGAGGAATAGGTGCCCTCCTCCAGCCGCTGCGGCGCGAACAGCCGCACCAGCCGGTGGTAGTTCTCACCGTACAGGCCCATCAGGTACGCGAAACGGCTGGGCAGGACCGATTCGATCGTTTCGACGACAGCGGACATCGGTCGATCATAGTGGCCGCGCCCGGCGCTGGGCAGTCTGCTTCGGCGCGCCGATCCCGGGTACAATGGCGCCCCGTCTCGCGGCGGCGCCGCGTCAGAACAGATGCTTCTCGATGCCGAGCTGCGAGAGGATCTTGCTGGCCATTTCCTCGATCGAGGTCGCCGTCGTGTTCTGTACCGGCAGACCTTCGCGCCGGAACAGCTTGTCGGCCAGATCGAGTTCGCGGCGGCACTGCTCGAGCTTCGCGTAACGGCTGCCCGGCCGCCGCGCTTCACGGACCTGCGCCAGGCGTGTCGCATCGATCGTCAGCCCGTAGAGCCGGTCGCGGAACGGGCGCAGCCGCACCGGCAGCTCGATCTTTTCGAGATCTTCCTCGGTCAGCGGATAGTTGGCGGCCTTCACGCCGTAATGCAGCGCCATGTACAGGCAGGTCGGCGTCTTGCCGACACGCGAGACGCCGACCAGGATCACCTCGGCGTCGTCGTACTTCACGTCGATGCCGTCATCGTGAGTCAGCGCGTAGTTGGTCGCGTTGATGCGCGCCTCGTACTCGGCGAAGTCGGTCAGGCCGTGCGCGCGGTTGACGCGCGGCGAGCGCAGCGTGCCCAGTTCCTGTTCGAGCGGCCCGATGAACGGCGCGAACACGTCGAGCATCAAGGCGCCGCTTTCGCCGATCAGCGCGCTCAGGTCCGGATCGATGACGGTATTGACGACGATCGGGCGCAGGCCGCTGGCCGCGTAGGCGCGGTTGATCCGGTCCGCGGCGAGTTTGGCCTTGTCAGGATCGTCGACGAACGGCAGCCGGTAGGTGTCGAACTGGACGTTCTCGAACTGGGTCAGCACGCTGTGCCCGATCGTTTCGGCGGTGATGCCGGTGCCGTCGGACACGAAGAATACGATGCGGCGCATGGGGTCTCCCGGAGTCGACGGCGCACAGTCTATGCAATCGCGCGCGCCGATGCGTCCGGCGACGACCTCGGCACCCGGTCGAGCGGCCGGCCGCCTGCGTCGGCCCGCCGCTGCAGCCCGGGACCCTGGCTTACGGCCTGCCCGGCGGCGACTCCGGACAGCTCAGCGACGGCGGGAAGATGTAGCGCTCGACGCCGACGTCGATCTGCGCGCGGAACGGAATGTTCTGCGGACCGCTGACCAGATTCGCCTCGATATCCGCGCGGATGCGGCCGTCGCTCAGATCACCGAAGGTGATAGAGGCCTGGCCGAGCAGACCCAGGATGTAGCTGCCGTTGACCGGACCGAGCAGCGAAATCTGGATGATGCTGCCCTGGCCGGTCGCGGCGTTCACGGCCAGATCCAGCCGCAGATACTCGAACCCGCCATTGGGCAGGTCGTTCATCGCGGTGACGAGAACCTGCCGACTGCCGTTGGGGCTGTCCTGGTAGATCGCGTAGTTGTTGCCGGGCGTGTCGATGTCGTAATGGGTCTCGACGCCGTCGGCGACTGCGCTCAGGGTGCCGTCGCCCAGGCCCTGGGTCGAGTCCGGCAGCGGACCGACGAAGCGGAACGCGCCGAACGTACCGAGCCGGTCGAAGTACTGCTGCAGGCCGCCCGTGCTCTGGTCACAGGCCTCGATCAGGACGAAGCCGCCTTCCAACGGCACCTCCTGCGCCAGGCCGCCGCGGCGGCCGTCCTCGCGCGGCAAGCGCACGACGGCCGGCGGATCGAGCGTGACCCCGCCCGGTGTGAAACGGAACGCCGGGCCGGCCGATTCCATGTCGAAAGGCGGCGCGGCCGGGTCGTCGAGCCGCTCGATGCCGAACGTCGTCGGTGCGGCGACCGAACCGGCCGGCACCGTCAGCTGCGCGCCGCACAGGCGCAGTACGCCGCCTTCCGGTCCGATCGAAGTGGTGACCGGGTCGCAGCCGTCGAAGCCGTCGAACATCACGATCGGATCTTCGGCCAGAGCCGGGGTCGAGGCGGCCATCAGGCCGAGCAGCAGCGTCGAGCGGCCGCGCGGGCCATAGAGGGAAACGGTCATGGCGACTCCATCGATGCACGAGAGAAACGGCGGCGCCCGCGCCGGCACGGCGTGGCGGGCACCGCCGGGGCCGTACGCGCCGTCACGGGGAGACGGCGCGTACGGTGACACCCGGGGATCAGCGAGCAACCGGCGTCAGCCGCAGATCGTCGATCATCACGCGCGGCGCGGTGAACTCGCCGTCGAGCTGCGAATACAGGTGCAGCGAATCGAACTCCGCGC
>VFQU01001989.1_pt1 | contig 10606 bp, 11 predicted proteins | sample 3512311 | NCBI WGS metagenome assembly VFQU01 (sample SAMN10412377, study PRJNA504923) | tailings metagenome | isolation source: Relicate 3 Philex TSF3 active mining site | place: Philippines: Tuba, Benguet | collected 2017-08-29 | reverse complement strand
AAATCTGCACCATACAAATTTGCACCTCGCAAATCTGCTTTCCAGAGCCTTGCCCCACACATTTTACTTCCCGTCAATTTGGCACTCTGTAAATTTGCCTCAGCAAGGCAAATTCCATGTAACAGCGCATCACTCAAATCAGCTTCAACTAAGGATGCTCCACTTAAATCTGCATCGGTCAAGTTGGTCGCTTTGAGCGTTGCGTTATTCAAATTAGCACCACTCAGAAATGCGCCAAATAAATTAGCACGATCGAGATTGGCTCCACTCAAATCGACTTCATTCAAATTAGCTCCACTCAAAGAGGTATCAGTTAATTTTGCGCCTTTCAGGTGCGATCGTCCCAAATTGATGCCACCCAAAGACAAACCACTGAGATCAGCCTGTTCTAGAACAACATCACTGAAATTACGTTCTCCTGCCGCATAGCGATCGAGAAGTTCCTGAACTGTGATCGAGCGTGAGATCGTGTAAGAAGATTCACCAATAGTCATGATATTGTTCCTACAGTTTATAAATGGCTTCACAATGTTCTAAAGAGAGAAGACCGTTCTAGTTTGAGAGTAGAGGATAAGTTTGAGAAAGTTGTGAAGGGACAAAGACAAGCTTCTAAATTCTCTGCTTGAAATCCATTAAGTAAATGGGCGTAATTCAATATCAGCTCAGCAAGTTCTCTCGCTACGTTACTCACCCGCCCCGGAATGAATTCGGGGCTAACAGTGCGAAGTCCGCTCTGGGACTAACAGCCTATGAAAACGCCCTCTTCAGTGGGTTTCAACCCACTTCGCACAGTTAGCCCGAACTTCCAGTTCAGGGCGGGACGCCAACGAGAGCGACAATCTTCCAATTCATTTCACCTCCCTACTTAGCAAATTCTAGGTAACTGCTCTCCGCTCAGTCGTGTGATCATGCGTTCTACTCCGATTTTGTTTTTCAAAATCACAGCGGAAGAATTTGATTGAATAACATGCCCCACAATCCGAGGATCACAGGGAGAATGTTGTTCTAGAAGTGCGATCGCGCGCTCAGCATCTTGGGGCGCAACAAAAGCGACAAAGCGTCCTTCGTTTGCTACATATAACGGATCTAAGCCTAAAATTTCACATGCGCCTTGCACTTCGTCGCTGATAGGAATTGCAGCTTCATCGAGTTGAATCTGCATGGCTGCTCCTTCAGAAAGCTCAATTAAGGCACTAGCTAATCCTCCTCGGGTTAAATCTCGCAAACAATGCACAGAAATTTCTGCATCGAGTAAAGCGAACACTGGATCGATTAAAGCGGCACAGTCACTCTCGATCGCACTCTCAAATCTCAATCCTTCTCGCATTGCCATAATTGCTATGCCATGCCGACCAATATCGCCATTGAGAATGACAACATCTCCGACTTGAATGTGTTGTGGCGCAATTTTGTAAGCATGTTCAATGATGCCGATTCCGGCTGTATTGATGAATAAGCCATCCCCGCGACCTCGATCGACAACTTTTGTATCTCCGGTCACGATTTGAACCTTGGCAGTCTGAGCAGCTTGCTGCATTGAGTCTACGATGTCTTGCAATAGAGGCATGGAGAAGCCTTCTTCTAAGATAAATCCAGCACTCAGATAAAGCGGACGTGCGCCACACATTGCTAGGTCATTGACGGTTCCATTGACTGCTAATGTCCCGATATTGCCACCCGGAAAAAAGAGCGGCTGAACGACATAAGAATCTGTTGTAAATGCGATTTGAGCATGATGGACATCTAATACTGCACCATCATGGCGACAAGACAGTGCAGTATTTTCAAAGGTCGGAATAAACAATTGCTCAATGAGTTGATGCGTAAGTTGTCCTCCTCCGCCATGCGCGAGCAGAATTTGAGAAAACTTTTGCATCGGCATAGGACACGATCGAGAATGAGGACTACTCACGATCTTCTACCTTTTCGATTAATTTTTCTGCCATCTCGATCGCAGTAAGAATCAAAATTTGCTCTTGTTGTCCGCGCCCTTCTTCATCGCTAACCGTGGCATAAATATGCGGATTTGCCAGCATCCCAGACAGAATTTGACTGGCAATTTGCTTCAGTTCAGTGTGATTTTTCATAGCATTCTCCTTGCGTAATAGTAAGCTGCACACGCTCCTTCGGAAGAAACCATAGGTGCGCCCAAAGGATGTTCAGGTGTACAGCGTGTTCCAAAGGCAGCACATTCCTGCGGTTTCCGAATTCCTTGCAAAATCAGACCACTGATACAGTCAGATTGTTCTGACTGAGATGTCTGTGCTGAGACTTGAAATCGAAGACTTGCATCAAATTCGGCATATTGATCTCGCAGTCCTAAGCCGCTTTGAGCGATCGTACCAATTCCTCTCCAGTCACGAGGAACGACAGTAAACACGTCTCGCATCAGTTGTTGTGCAATTTGATTGCCTGATCGCTGAACTGCACGAGCATACTGATTTTCGACCCTTGTTTGTCCTGCCTCTAATTGCTGAACACAGAGATAAACACCCTGCAAAATGTCAGCAGGCTCGAATCCAGTCACGACAATCGGAATATGATACTTTTGCGCGATCGGCTCATAGTCTTTGTATCCCATCACTGTACAAACATGCCCTGCGGCTAACAGTCCATCAATATTGTGTTCTGGCGAGGAGAGCAGTAATTCGAGCGCGGGAGGCACTAAGACATGAGCGACTAGCAGTGAAAAATTCTGAATGTTTTGTTGCTTAGCTTGATGAACTGCGATCGCGGTTGCTGGAGCCGTCGTTTCAAAGCCAACCGCAAAAAATACAACTTGTCGATCGGGATTCGCTTGAGCAAGGTTGAGTGCATCCAGCGGCGAATAAACCATTCGCACATCCCCTCCCAAGGCTTTCACCGTGAGTAAATCGTATTGACTTCCTGGAACTCGGAGCATGTCACCAAACGAGCAGAAAATGACATCAGGAAGTGCCGCGATCGCACAAGCTTGATCAATTAATTCAGCAGATGTGACACAAACGGGACATCCTGGACCATGAATCAGCGTGATCGATCGAGGTAACAGTTGATCAATGCCAAATTTAACAATGGTGTGAGTTTGTCCGCCGCAGATTTCCATGATTGTCCACGGTCGCGTCGTGATGTGATCGATGGCTTGAGTGTAGCGTTGAGCAAGCTCAGCAGTTCGATATTCGTCAATATATTTCATGGCAATTCTGCTGGAGTGTCACGCAGTTGATTTAAGTGTTCAAAAAATTGGGTTGCAACCGCAGTATCGAGTTGATTAATCGCAATACCCGCATGAACAATCACATAGTCTCCAATCTGGACATCTGGCACAAAGGCTAAGTTTACTTCTTTCACAATTCCACCAAAGCTAACTCGACCCGTTCGCAACAATGGATCATCACCCTCAATGCTGAGAATTTTTCCTGGAATCGCTAAACACATACTTAACCGCCACGCTTTAATAGTTGGGATGCAGCAATGATTGCTTGTCCAACAGCAATGCCGCCATCGTTGGGTGGAATATGCCGATGCCAGTAAGGTTGGAAGCCTTCTGCTTGGAGACGGGCAATCGTGCGATCGCTGAAGTACCGATTTTGAAAACATCCTCCAGACAAGACAACGCGCTTTTGCTTCCATTGTCGCGCAAACTGAAGAATGACTTCGACCATTGTGTTATGAAACTTTGCAGAAACCATTGCACCTGATGTTTTTTGTTCGATGTCTGCAATGATTTCCTCAACCATCGTAGACCAATCGAAAATGCCCTGATGAATGACAGACGAATAAACTTCATCCGTTGAGATATGCTCTAACGCGAATTCCACCGCCATTGCTGCTTGTCCTTCAAACGTCGAAATTTGCACTAAGTTAAGTAAAGCTGAGATTGCATCAAAGAGCCGTCCTGCGCTCGAAGTCCAAGGTGTGTTGAGTTCCTTCTGGAGCATGGCTTGTAGAATGTCGCGCTCCTGGGCATTGAATGCTTGAACAGGGGTTAAATCTGTTCGATCGAATGCGGCTTCTCCCCACAGTTCGTAAAGTACTGCGATCGCAGCTCTGCGGGGTTCTCGAATTGCTTTCTCACCTCCCGGTAGTCTAAAAGGTTTGAAGTGTCCTACCCGTTGAAAATCGGTCAGATTCGCTAAGAAAAATTCTCCACCCCAGATTGTCCCATCGAGTCCATAGCCTGTGCCATCCCAAGCCACCCCCAACACCGTTTCCTCTAATCTGTTCTCAGCCATACAGGCAGCAATGTGAGCATGATGATGTTGAACCGGAAGAATTTGACTCGATTGCAATTTCGAGGCTCGCTGTTGAGCGTACTGAGTTGAAAGATAGTCAGGATGGTCATCACAAGCAATGAGATCGGGATGAACCGCATAAAGTTGCTCAAAGGTGTCGATCGCTTGCTCAAAAGCTTGTAGAGTAGCTTGATTTTCCAAATCTCCGATATGTTGACTGACAAACAGATTGGAATCAATTGTCAGTGCGATCGTATTTTTAAGATGTCCTCCAACCGCTAAACAGTTTGGCATAGGCTTGGAGATCGCAATAGGTAACGGAGCATACCCCCGCGATCGACGCAGAATCATTTCGCGATCGGCAATCACTCGCACAATCGAATCATCAACAGCACGAACAATGGGACGATTGTGAACTAGAAACGCATCTGCAATTCCTGATAAACGCTGAATCGCTTCCCGCTCATCTATACAAATCGGCTCATTCGATAAGTTGCCACTCGTTGCAACAATTGGAAAATTTAACGCGGATAGTAATAAATGATGCAGCGGCGTGTATGGAAGTAAAACACCAAGGTAAGCATTATTCGGTGCAACCGTTTCAAGAACGCTAATATTTGCTTTACGACGAAGTAAAACGATCGGGGCTTCTGAAGCAGCGAGTAACTGAGCTTCTAAGTCAGAAACCTCACAGTCTTTTTGCACTGCTGCTAGCGAAGGATACATGACTGCAAAGGGTTTATCAGGTCGATGTTTTCGCTGTCGTAGAGTCGCGATCGCGTCCGAATTCCGAGCATCCACCATTAAATGAAATCCACCCAATCCTTTGACTGCAATGATTTGTCCGTTCTGAATCGCTTGGATTGCTGCTTGTAGCGCAGTTTCATCGGATGCCAGTCGTTTTCCGCTTTGATCCCACCATTCCAAACGAGGGCCACATTCTGGACAAGCAATGGGTTGAGCGTGAAATCGACGATCGAGCGGATTTTCGTATTCGGTTCGACAGCGATCGCACATCTGAAACGCATTCATGCTGGTGTTGGGTCGATCATAGGGCAAAGCACTGATAATACTAAAGCGCGGACCACAATGAGTGCAGTTAATGAATGGGTAGCGATAGCGAGGATTGTTCGGATCAAAGAGTTCTCGGATACAGTCTGAGCAAGTAGCAAGGTCAGGAAGAACAATCGTCGTTTTTTCTCCACTCACACTCGGATAGATTTCAAAATCAGATTCATCCAGTGGAACGAGCGAAGAGACTTGTAATTGTTGAATCAGGCTATGGACAGGCTTTTCTTGTTCTAGTTTGAGCAGAAAAAGGTCAAGCTGCGATCGCGTTCCTTCTACTTCGATCCAGACTCCCTCTGCTGAGTTTTTAATCCATCCAGCAATGCCCAAATTTGTAGCAAGACGATAGACAAATGGGCGAAATCCAACCCCTTGAACTGCACCTCGAATCTGAATTCGCAATCGTTCTAAATCATTTTTATCGTTCATTTTTGAGAAAACTATGAGGAATTAGCTTTGCAATGCTTCGTTGATTTCCATATCTAAGCTTTCTAAAACAACGTCTTGTGCGATCGGATCAGTCAAATCATCTGAGGTTTCGATTTCCAATCGTGCGCCTTCCATCAGTGTATGTCGCGAGGCAATCACAAAATGATAGGTGAAATGTTCAGGTGAGAAATGAGACAAAGCACCCAATCGAACTTTAACAGCAAGTATTTTCGTCGCGTTTTGTTCTTGAGCGATCGCTTCAATCGTTTGAATTAAATGGCTCATCAAACTTGCCTCATGCATGGTTGATCTCCAATTCTGATAACACTTGTTGAATCGCAGTTTCTATAGCTTGCTCGACTGCTTCTGACAGTCCGATTCCAATTGCAAAGTTACTTCCTTCTACCCCATAGAGAATGAGTTTGTTTGGAAGTTGATTCAACGATCGAGCAAGTTCAACTGCTTCTGCTACTCCAAACGCATGAGAGGAATAGTGGAAAAATTGCGATGGAATCGATTGAGTATGAACATCAATGCGATGAATCGTAGCAATTTCAGAACCCGAAGACACAGCATCAAATAGATAAACGGTATCGCTGGTTTGCCACAACTCGATTAATGTTGTTCCCTCGCCCGATGCTTCAATCGTTGAAATTGTTTCTGGAAGCTGATTGCGGAGCTTTCTTAAAATCAATAATCCAACCGCATCATCGTGTCGAAATTCATTTCCTACACCAATCAGCATAATGTTTTGCATTGGGTTAGGCTCGATCGACATCTAACTTCAAAAAATGCGTTGAACAGGAAATACAAGGATCGTAGTTGCGGATCAGTTGTTCACACTGAGATCGTAATTGATCATCTGCTAAATCGATCTGTTGCTCTACAAATTGCCACAGATCATGTTCAATCCTGCCTTGATTTTGCGAGGTCGGTGGTGCAATTTTGGCATCTAGAATGTCCCCTTTTTCATCAATCTTGTAGCGATGATAGAGAATCCCGCGAGGTGCTTCTGTACATCCATGCCCGACTCCTGCTTGAATCTTGTAATCGACTACTGCTCGATCGGGCATTTCATACGTTTCAATTAACCGCAAGGCTTCTTCCACAGCAAATAGTACTTCAATACTGCGAATCACAATACTTTGAAATGGATTGCGACAGATGGGAAGTAGCCCAACTTCATGTGCGATCGCTTGAGCGCGGGGTGTGAGTTGGTCAAAATTGAGATTAAATCGTGCGATCGGACCTACGAGATAATCTCCACGCTCTTTGATGATGGCATGTAAAGCAGTTGAGTGAGGCTTATGCTGTTCTTCAATATATTCATAAAACTGATCATTTGAAATATCTAATCCTTTGTTAGAAATGATTCGTCCTTGATTCATTGGATATTCATTCGGATGATGAAGCGCAACGAATTCATAGTCTTGCTCAAACTCAGGAAAGGATAAGGTTGCTGCCCATCGTGCAGTTTCTTCTGCTGTATCACACGCCCATTGCAAATCATCAATCAGCGATCGTAGTTCCTGCCGAGTCGGTAGCTTATAAAATCCACCTACTCGAATGTTAATCGGATGAATTTCTCGCCCACCAATCAAAGCTAGAATTCGATTGCCAATTTTCTTCAGTCTTAAGCCCCGCTGCACAAGCTCCGGATAGTCCTTTGCCATGTGAATGGCACTCTCGTAAACCAGAAAATCCGGCGCGTGCAGCATGAAAATATGCAAACTATGACTTTCGATCCATTCGCCGCAGTAAATCAATCGCCGGAGTGCGCGCAATCCACCTTCGACTTCAATGCCCAAGATATTTTCCATTGCATGAATCGAACTCATCATGTACGCGATCGGACAAATGCCACAAATTCGAGCCGTGATATCAGGAGCTTCGCTGTATTGCCGTCCGCGTAAAAATGCTTCAAAAAATCGAGGAGGTTCAAAGATTTTAAGCTGCACATCTTGCACTTTACGATCGCGGATCTTCACATACATCGCACCCTCGCCTTCTACGCGAGCGAGATAATCGACTTTGATCGTTTTACTGCTCATGACGCTCACTCTCTTTGCGAAAGGCTTCTGCGTAGGCATTAAACGTGCGATATGCCCGAACCAGATCTGTTTCGTCCACTCCCAACTGCTTCCACCATTGGCTCAATGCAGCCGTATTCGGACTTTCCATCGGACCGTAACAGCCATAGCACCCTCGATTGTACGCCGGGCAAAGCGCATTACATCCCGCCTGCGTCACAGGTCCCATACAAGGCGTTCCGTGGGCAACCATCACACAGACATTTCCGCGACGCTTGCATTCGATACACACGCTGTACGTAGGAATGACAGGTTTACGATCGCTCAAAAAAGCACTTATCACTTCTAGCAATTGATGCTTGTTAATCGGACAGCCTCGAAGTTCAAAATCAACGAACACATGATCTGCGATCGCGGTCGATTTATTTAAGGTTTCAATGTACTCTGGCTTAGCGTAAACAATCGAAGTAAAAGCTTTGACATCTTTGAAATTTCGGAGCGCTTGAATGCCTCCAGAGGTTGCACAAGCGCCAATTGTCACGAGCCGTTTTGAAGCCCGCCTGACTTGATGAATTCGCTCTGCATCGTGAGGAGTGGTGATCGAACCTTCAACTAGCGACAAATCATAAGGACCTTTGACAACTGCACTAGAAGCTTCCATAAAATTGGCAATCTCAATCTCTCCTGCCACAGTTAGCAATTCATCTTCGCAATCGAGCAAGCTCAATTGACACCCATCACAGGACGCAAATTTCCAAACAGCAAGTTTCGGCTTATGTAGCTGTTTCATCACTCTAGAACTCCCGCTGGTCAAACCAGAATTTGATGTGGTCATAGCGAAATACGGGACCATTTTTGCAAATGAAGGTCGGTCCTAACTGGCAATGCCCACAAAACCCGATCGCACATTTCATATTGCGTTCCATCGTAATGTAAATACTCTCTGGACTCACCCCTCGCTTGAGCAATTCCATCACGGTAAACTGCATCATAATTTCGGGGCCGCAAATCATTGCAACTGTGTTCAGTCGATCGAAAGGCGCACGTCGAATCAAAGCCGTTACGACTCCCACATTGCCTTGCCAACCCGGTTCAGCCCGATCGACCGTGACAAAAACTTCTAAGTCAAGGCGCGATCGCCACTGCTTCAAATCATGCCGAAATAGAATGTCTTGGGGCGTGCGCGTTCCAATCAAAATCACGACTTTGCCATACTTAGCTCGATTCGCCAAAACGTAATCGATCGCAGGACGCAAGGGAGCTAATCCAATCCCTCCAGCAACAAACACCACATCATTGCCTTCTGCGGCTTGCAAATCCCATCCCTTGCCAAATGGACCTCGAATGCCCATCGAATCACCCGGCCGCAATTTACTCAATGCAGTCGTCACATTACCCACGATCCGAGTCGTGTGTAAGAGTTTGTTTGGCTCAGTAGGATTCCCACTAATAGAGATTGCACATTCTCCAGTCCCAAAAGCATAGAGCATGTTGAATTGACCTGGCGCAAAGTAAAACGGTTGATTACCTTGCGCAGGTTCTAGCTCCATTGTGAAGGTGTCATGGGTTTCTTTTCGCGTTTGCCGTACTCGGTAGATGTGAGGCTGCATCGGTTCTAGGATCATTACGCCCTCCGACTCGGCACATTGTAGAGATCGAGCAATTGGAGGCGAGTCGCTTGTAATGTTTCGAGCATAATCGCTGAGAAGCGTTTCATCAGTTCGTAACCGAGTACCGGATCAGACTCACATTTCCCTCGCAGGCATCGACCATCAAGTGCGATCGCGCGAGTGAGTTCCATCGCTCGGGCATCAAATTGCCAGCGGTAAGGCGGAAAGAGCCAAGACCAGCCAATGACATCGTGATCCATTAACGTTTTAATCACGATCGCGGGCTGTCCGGGTGCGCTAATCTCGATAGCTACTTTGCCTTGTCGCACTAGATAAAAGCGATCGGCATCTTCCCCTTGTCGAAAAATCAGTTGATTTGCCTCAAACCGAACATTAGACGCACACTCAACCAAGAGTTCAATATACTCAGGCTTCAACCCCTCAAAAAAAGCATGTTCTTTTAACAACGGTGCCAAGTTCGTCATCATTCGTGTTTGACCTCCTGACTGTCTCGAATGGCTTTTACTTCTTCCGTAATGTCAATCCCAACGGGGCACCAAGTAATACATCGTCCACACCCCACACAACCCGACGTGCCAAATTGATCAATCCACGAAGCTAATTTGTGGGTCATCCATTGGCGGTAGCGAGATTTTGTACTGACGCGCACACTCCCACCATGCAGATAAGAAAAATCCATCGTGAAGCAGGAATCCCAGTTTCGCCAGCGCTCAGCATGATCGCCTGTTAAATCAGTCGTATCTTCGACTGTCGAGCAAAAGCAAGTCGGACAGACCATCGTACAGTTCGCACAGGTGAGACATCGCGAAGCAACGTCATTCCATCGGGGATGTTCTAGATTGTTGTAGAGCAGTTCTTTAATGCCCTCAGTTGGCATTGTTCGTCCCATGTGTTGCGCCGTTTCTGCAACAATCTGTTGAGCAATCTCCTGATCATTTGGCGTTGCGATCGTATAAGGCACAGCTTGAAGCACGTCTCGCCCCGCTTCACTACCAATCTCGACAACAAAGTAATGCGTCGGATTGAGTATCTCCGTTAATGCCAAATCAAATCCGCTCGTAGCTTGCGGTCCCGTTTGCATGGACACACAGAAACAGGTTCCCCCTGCCTGTCCACAGTTCACCGCAATCACAAAATTATCGTGGCGACGGGATTGATAGTGCGGATCAACTGCTTCTCCATGCAGAAAGACTTGATCCTGAATCGCGATCGCATGAAGATCACACGATCGCAC
>VFQU01001988.1_pt1 | contig 10609 bp, 8 predicted proteins | sample 3512311 | NCBI WGS metagenome assembly VFQU01 (sample SAMN10412377, study PRJNA504923) | tailings metagenome | isolation source: Relicate 3 Philex TSF3 active mining site | place: Philippines: Tuba, Benguet | collected 2017-08-29 | reverse complement strand
ACGCCCTGTCCCTCGCGGAACAGATCCGGCAGGACGCCGCGATAGGTCACCGGGATGGAATGGGTGCCGTCGGTCACCGTGAAGCTGACCTGCATGTTCTCGCCGCGCCGGACCGACCCGTTTTCCACCAGGCCGCCGAGACGCATGCGGGAGCCCGGCGCGAGGTTCTTCTCGACGATGTCGGTCGGCGACTGGAACAGGGTGATGGAGCCGGAGAGGGCGTAGAGAACGAGGCCGGCGGCGATGCCGAGAACGCCGAGCGCCAGGGCGATGAGCGTCAGCCGGCGCTGCTTGCGGGTCATGCCCTTGCGGACCGCGACGGGAGTGCCGGTCATGGTCATGAGCCACCGATCCCCAGTTCGTTGAGAAGGCCGTCGAGCCGGGTGATCTTGTCGCTCTCGGCGGCGAAGCGCTGGCGCACGGTCCCCGCCACCTCGCGGGCCTTGGCCGCCTCGCCGAGCACGGCATAGGAGCGCAGGAGGCGCAGCCAGCCCTCGAAGTCGGAGCCGTCGGCGGCGAGCCGCTGGGCGAGGCCGTCGACCATGGCGCGGATATCGGGAGGAGCGGCTTGCGCCGCCGGAGCTGGAGCCGGCGCGCCGCCGAGACGGGCGATCTCCGCCTGCACGAGGCCGACCCAAGGCGCGCCGGGCGGCGCGCTCTCGACGAGTTTCGCCCACATCGCTCGCGCCTCGTCGGGTTTGCCGTCCTGCTCGGCGGCGATGCCGAGGAAGTAGACGGCCTTCGGATGGCCCGCCCCGAGAGTGACGGCGCGCTCGAAACCGGCCTTCGCTTCGGCGGTCACCACGCCGCCGGCGGCGACCGTCTGCGCCTCGGCGAGGTCGGCCTCGCGGTCGGCGGTAGCCCCGAGGATGCGCAGGGCATTGGCGCGGGCCCTGACGGCGTCGGGAATGCGGCCGAGGCGGAGATAGACGGGCGCGATCACCTCCCAGCCGCGCCCGTCCTCGGGATTGGCGGCGAGATGGGTCTCGATGCGGCCGACGAGGGCGGCGATGTCGGTCTGCGCCGGTGCGATCCTCTGCCGCTCGGCGAGCGGCTGGCCCGGATAGCCCGGCTGGCCACGCAGGCCGTAGACGAGTGCCGCGATGGCGGGAATCGCCACGATCGCCGCGACGGCGACGATCCGGCGGCGGCGCGTCGCACCGGTGCCCTCACCCGCCTCCTGCTGGTCGGCGGCGGCGATCAGGCGCCGCGACACCTCGATCCGCGCAGCCTCGGCCTCCGCCGCGCCGATGAGCCCGGCCTCGGCATCGCGGCCGATCTCGGCCAGCTGGTCGCGATAGACGGCGACGTCCACGCCGGCGGGAGCGGCGCCGCGAGGCCGCGCCAGCGGCAGCAGCACCGCGAGGATCGCCGCAGCGGTCATCACGGCGATCGCGAGCCAGATCGTGAGTGAGCCTTCCATGGCCTTCGGGGAGCGATGTGTCCTGGCGAGCACCGGGGGGCGCTCCTGATCCCTGCCAGATAGAGCACAAGAGCACGCCGGACAATGTTCAGCTTGTCGCGCTCATCGAGGTTTGATGTGGCGCAAGGGGTCCGCCCTCAGCGGCTCGTCGTCTTGCCGCTGTTGATCGCGACGTCGGCTGCCTTCTGCAGGAGCTGGGCGTAGCTGGCACCGAAGATGCGTGCGGAGAACCGCACCGCCGCCTCGATCTGGCTGATCTTCAGCGCGCGATCGGTGTCGGGGGCGCTGCGGATGTTCTCCATCAACTGCGTGAGGGTCGGATCGAGATAGCCCTGTATCTCCGCGAAGACGCGCTGGGTGATCTCGTTCAGCGCGATCTCGGAGGCATAGGTGCGGCAATGATTGAGAAGCTCGAGCCGGTCCTCGACCTCGGCGACCACTTCCTCGGTGATCGGGGCCATCGGCTGCTCGCTGCGCTGGCGCGGCCTGATCAGGCGGCGCACCTCGCCGGGAATGCCCTCGATCTGCGCCGAGAGCAGGGTCGCGAGATCGGCGCGCAGCTTGCCGACGCGGCGGGTCCAGGGTCCGTCGCCGGTCATGCTCATGTCGGTGCGCAGCGACCGGACGGAATCGTGGAATTCCTTGATGCCGGAGGCGGCGCGGTCACCGCGGCCCTCCTTCAGTGCCCGCGAGACGCGCTGCGTGGCGCGTTCGACGTCACCGATGACGAGGTCGACCGCGGCGCGATAGGGGCTGGCGGCGATCTTGCTCGGCTCATCGCTATCGGCGGCCGAGACCGCGAGCCGGGCGAGGTGGGCACGATGGACCAGCCGCAACTGCATCAGCGCCAGGGCATAGGGCAACAGCCCCGGGCGACTCGCCGCCAGCGGGTCGAGCATGGCGCGGGCGTTGGCGAGGCCCTCGTCGGCGAGGTTCTTGATCGACGGCGGCGCCTTGGCGATGCTGGCCGTGATCGTCGGCAGATCGTTGAGGATCGCCAGGACATCGATCAGGTCGTCGCGCACCGTCTCGTCGCCAAGCCGCACGATGAGGCGCTTGCGGTCCTGCTCGCTGGCGTTTGACAGATCGATCGCGGCCTGCGCGGCCGGACCTATCAGAGGCAGGAACGACGCGATGAGCGCCAGCGCCCGCGCCTCGTCCCCGGCCTCCACCGCCTTTCGGCACGCCGCTTCCAGCTCTGCGGCTTCCGCCGGCTTCAGGTCGCGGCGGATGAAGGTCCAGATCGCCGGGAGCGAGGCGCGCATGATGCGGCCGCGCACCTTGGCTTCGAGGCGCTCGTCGATGAGGAAGGGCTCGAGCGGGCGGAACATCAGCCGCGGGACGACATCCTCCCGCTGGGGAGGTGCTTCCGCCGCCGGCCCGTTGGCGGGCGGACTGGCGGGACCTGCGCCCTGGCGCAGGGCGGCGAGGATCAGTTCGCCGCCGGGGACCTCTTCGCCGCGCGCTCTCGCGCGGGTGATCTCGGCCGACAGGAGTTGCTTCGCCGCCTCCGGCAGGGCAGCCAGATAGGCGCGCAGCCGCTCCACCGGGGATGAAGCGGCGGCTGTGTCCTGGCGGGTCGCGGTGGCAGCCTCGGTCATACGTCGCCGACGTTAACCGGCGGGCGTTAAGAAGTGGTGGCTGCGCCCTCAGCCGACCTGCGACCAGCTGCCGTCGGGGTTGCGGCAGGCGGTGCCCACGGCCGTCTGCGGGCGACCGCCGACATAGATGGTGTGGGTGTATTCGCGGCAGTACACGGCGCCGCGGTAGTAGGTCCGGCCGGGCTCGACATAGCCGTAGGCCTTTTCCGAACGCCATTCGGAGCGCCGGCCCTCGACCCACACGACGCGCTCGGCGGCATAGGCGCGCTCGCGGTCCTGGGCGTCGAGGTCGCGGCCGATGGCATTGCCGATCAGGCCGCCGATGGCAGCGCCGGCGAGACCGGCCGCCAGGCGCTCGCCCGGCCCGCCGCCGAACTGCGATCCGATGAGGCCGCCGGCGACGGCGCCGATGGCGGTTCCGGACTGCTCGCGGGTCTCGCAGCCGGCGACGGTGAGACCGATGAGGACAGTGGCGGCGACGAGGCGCAGACGCATGGGATGGTTCCGTTCATGGAGCCCGGCCGCAGGGCCCGGGGCGTGAAAGACGGCGCCACTGTCCAGCCGAATGCGGCGAAAAGGCGGCGCGGGTCACTCACACCGCCGGCAGGCGCAGCACGGCCCGCAGGCCGCCACGCGGCGAGGCGTCCAGCTTCAGGCCGCCGCCGTAGAGCCCGGCGAGCTCGGAGACGATGGACAGGCCGAGGCCCGATCCGGGCTTGGTCTCGTCGAGGCGGCGACCGCGGTGGCCGACCGCCTCGCGCTCGGCCGGCGTCAGCCCGGGACCGTCGTCGTCGACGGCGATGCAGAAGAAGGCGCGGTCGGCCGAGGTCGGACTCTGCTCGCGCCAGCCGGTGACGGAGACGCTGCCGGACGCCCATTTGCAGGCGTTGTCGACGAGATTGCCGACCATCTCCTCGAGGTCGTTGCGCTCGCCGCGGAAGCGCACCTCGGTGGGCACGTCCGAGGTCACCGACAGGGCGCGGTCGCGGTGGATCTTCTCCATGGTGCGGGCGAGCCCGCCCACCACCTCGTCGACGGGAACCATCGTGGTGGCGACGCGGGCGCGCGCCGCCGCCCGCGCCCGGTCGAGGTGATGGCTGACCTGGTCGCGCATCACCTGCGCCTGCTCGACGACCTTGGCTGCGAGCGGATCGTCGCGGCCGGCCGCCTCGTTCTGGATCACCGAGAGTGGCGTCTTCAGGGCATGGGCGAGATTGCCGACATGGGTGCGAGAGCGCTCGACGATCTCGCGGTTGCTGTCGATGAGCGCGTTGACCTCGCGGGCCAGCGGCGCGATCTCGACCGGAAAGTCACCCTCCAGATGCTCCTGCTCGCCGGCGCGGATGGCGGTGAGGCCACCGACCAGGCGCTGCAGCGGCTTCAGGCCGACCTGGACCTGCAGCAGGGCGGCGACGCCCATCCCGACCGCCAGCAGCAGCAGCGCGCCGATCAGGGTGAAGCCGAATTCGCGCACCGCCAGGGCGATGTCGTCGGCGGGGCCGGCGACGAGAATGGTGAAGTTGCCGTCCTCGCCGAGCTCGATGGTGCGCTCGACGGCGCGCAGCCGGATGCCGTTCGGCGCATCGAAATAGCCCTCGCGCGAGCGGGTGGCGCCGTCCGCGACGACCTCGGGGCCGAGATTGGGCAGGCGCCCGTCGAACAGCGATCGCGAGGTGCGCACCTCGTTGCGGCCGGCGTCGGTGCGGACGATCTGCCAGTACCAGCCCGATTGCGGCAGCTCGAACAGCGGCTCGCCGAGATTGGCGCCGACGACGATCTGCGAATCGTCCACCGCGCCGGCGAGATCGGCGATCAGCAGCTTCACATAGACGCCGAGACGCCGGTCGAAGCCGCGCTCGACCGCCGCCCGGTTCACCGCGTTGAGCACGAGCCCGGTCAGCGTCAGCAGCACCACCGCGAAGGCGAGAGCCAGGACGAAGAGGCGCCGCGCCAGCGAGGGCGTGCGGGACGCGGCGGTCATGTCAGGGGCTCGCGGCAGGCTGCGCCGGTGGCTGGAGGATATAGCCGAGGCCCCTCACCGTCTGGATCACATCGACGCCGAGCTTCTTGCGCAGGCGGCCGATGAAGACCTCGATCGTGTTGGAATCGCGGTCGAAATCCTGGTCGTAGATGTGCTCGACCAGTTCGGTGCGGGAGACCACCTTGCCCTGCTGGTGCATCAGGTAGGCAAGCAGGCGGTATTCGTGCGAGGTCAGCTTGACCGGATTGCCGTCGACCGTGACGCGGCCGGCGCGGGCGTCGAGGCGCACCGGACCGCAGTTGAACTCGTTGGTGGCCTGGCCGGCGACGCGGCGCAACAGGGCGCGCAGGCGGGCGAGAACCTCCTCCATGTGAAAGGGCTTGGCGACATAATCGTCGGCGCCGGCGTCGAAGCCCTGCACCTTGTCGGACCAGCGGTCGCGGGCGGTAAGGATGAGCACCGGCATGGTGCGGCCGGAGCGCCGCCACTGCTCGAGAACCGAAATGCCGTCCATCTTCGGCAGGCCGATGTCGAGGACGACGGCGTCATAGGGTTCGCTGTCGCCGAGATAGTATCCCTCCTCGCCGTCGAAGGCTTTGTCGACGACATAACCCGCGTCGGTCAGGGCGGTGGTGATCTGCCGGTTGAGATCCGGATCGTCCTCGAGCAGGCGCAAGGGGAAGTCTCCTGAGAAAGTCAGCCGCGGCTAGCGAACCTGGACGACCTGTCCGGTCTTCGCATCGATGCGCACGCGCATGACCTTGCCATGCCGGGCGACGACTGTCAGCAGGTAGACGAGTTGGGGGCCGGCCCGGCAGAGCCGCGCGTTGATGACCTCGCCGCGATGCTCACCGCGCAGGCTGCGCTGCGCCTGCGCCAGCGGAATCGCCTGGCCGGCCGCCACGGCGGCCCTGCGCTCGGCCGGCGCGAGGCACGACACCTGCGCCTCGGCCGTCCCGGCGGAGGCCGCCAGGGCGAAGACGAGGGCGATGGGTCGGGCAAGCGTCATGGCAACCGGGGCCACCGGGTTCGAAGGAGTCGGGAAGGCTAGCCCTCCGGCCTGAACCCCGGATGAATGACCGCCCATGGCACAGGCCCGGTCAGGCCACGAGCTTCCGCTTGGCCAGCACGCGAAAGACGATGCTGCCGGCGAAGCTCGCCCCGGTCGCCGCCTGCAGCAGGGCCTCGGCGAGCGCACCCTGGTCGATAAGCTGCGTCTGCACGCCGAATATCGAGGCGAGGAGGCAGCCCATGCCGCCGAGGCTGGACCAGACGGTGCGGCTGGCGAGGACGGATTTCAGGCCGAGATCTGTGAGATCGGTCATGGCAGGTCTCCTGGCTGGGGTTGTGGAACGGAGAGATGGAAGGGATGAGCGCCCGGCCGGTGCCGGCCTTCAGGACACGACGGCGCGGTCGTGGACCCGCCGCCAGTCGGCGCCGTCGGACATGGCGAGGGTGCGCCCGCCCGCCTCGTCCGTGACGTCGACCAGCGCGCCGGCATGGTCGGCGGCGGCGGGCAGCGTCGCCACCGTGAAGGAGCCCGGGCGGACCGGGCCTCCGGCGCGGATCGACCCGGTCTGGATGAGGTCGCCGTGGCGGTCGACGGTCGTCCTCACCGCGGTCACGCCGGCGATATCGGTGGTGAAGAGCTCCCAGCGCGCGGGCACGATCCCGGTCGACACGGCGCCATCGACGACCGGTCGCATCTGGGCGCAGACGCGATAGTCCGTGCCGTCGTGGGCGAAGGCGTTCTGGCCTCCGACGACGTCGCCGGGCTGCACCGCGGTCCGGGCCGCCGCCGAGCCGCGGGAGCGGCGGGTGACGAGATTGGGCGGGCCGCTGTCCTGGCAGCGTTCGAGGATGAGCGGCACCTGGCCGGTGCCGTCGTGAACGATATGCAGCGTTCCCGCCGGCGCCGCCGTGTTGATGCCCCAGAGGCTGCCGAGGCCTGCGAGCTGGGCGTTGTCGGCCCTCAGGCCAGCGGCCGGCAGCGACAGGCGTCCGGTCGCCGGATCGACCGTCATCGCCCCGATCCAGGCCGCGCCGTCGGCCGAGACCTTCAGGCGGAAGGCATCGTCGCCGGCGAGGCCCAGTTCCGCCCGTCCCGACCATCCCGACTGGAAGACGAGGCTCGCCGTGTCGGCGGCGGTCTCGCGATTGACGGTCAGGCGCATGTCGCCGGAGCCGCCCTCGGACGCAGGCACATGGGACAGCAGCACCGCCGGCGAGCCAACCGCGAGGCGGTTGGTATCGTCGGCCGTGGCATTGACACCGAGACGGACGAGGTTCTGCGGCCTCAGGGCGGTGGACAGGTCCTGCCAGTCCGCGCCATCGTGGATCAGCAGCCGGTTCCCGGCAGCCTCCAGCGCCACGAAGCCCCGACGCGGCGCGACGAAGACCCAGCCGCCCGACAGGAAGGCCGCGATCTCGCCCTCATGGCCCGACCAGGCGCCGGTCGCGCCCGCGGCGACGATGTGGCGGTCGCCCTCGCCAGGGCTCGCCGGCGGGGCCGTGCGGTCGCTGTCGGCGACGGCGAGCTGCACCAGCGCGTCGAGCACCTGCAGGGCCTCATTGTGGGTGACATGCTTCTGCGCCTGCGCCGCCGCGATCAGCGGCAGGCCGAGGTGGGTGGTCGAGGTCATGGCGGTCTCGCGTCAGAGGGGAAGGACAGCGTCGAGGGCATGGCCCGGCCCGGCGACGGCCGAGACCTGCTGCACGGAGAATCGGATCGCGGGCTGCGTCGCGCCGAAATCGTCGACCTCGTCCGCCGCCGCGTAGAGATGGCCGGGCGAGGTCGTTTCGACGGCTCGCACCGCGGAGCCACCTGCATCGCGGACGGTCAGGAGGTAGCGCTCGGCCGTTTCGCCGAGGCTGATATCGGCGAGATCCCAGCCATCGCCGCCGAGCCGCGTACGCCGCGTCCAGCCGATGCGGATGCCGCCGGCCTCGCGCCGCGCCCGGGCGTGAACGGGCGCAAAGGGCAGCAGCGCCGTAAGCCCGGCCGTCGCTTCGACCTCAGCCACCGCCGGATCGACGGCGAGCAGGACGGAAGATCCGACCCTGTAGCGAAGCGGCCGTCCCACGAGGTCGAGCCCCGTGCCGAGCGAGGCCAGCGGTCCGTCGAGCATCACCACCAGCGCTCCTGCGGGAACCGGTCCTGTCCTGTACTCGGTGCCGCGCTGGCCGCGGATGAGGTGGCGCAGCACGTAGGTGCGCTCGGCGACGAGCAGCGCGTCGCGGAACTGCATGACCTCCCAGCCGCCATCGCCGTGCCGGATGGCGCAGGCATTGGCGCCGCCGAACACTGCCGCCTCCGGCTGGCCGGAGAGTGCGCCGGTGACGAGCTCGATCGTCACACCCGCACCGCGATCCCACAGCCAGGGCCCGCCGCCGGAGAGCGGAGTGAGTGTCCGGCCCATGATTGAAGGGCGTGCCAGGCTGGCGATCGGCTCGTCGCCGAGCCCCTCGCCGCCGCGCCAGACTGTGTAGGGTCCGCGCCACGGATCGGCGGCGGCGGCGAGATATTGCAGCGGCACCGGCTCCGTTTCCGTCAGCGGCGGCAGGTCGAGGATGGCCACCACCGGCCGACCGTCGCCAGCCGGCGTGGCATAGGCCCGGCGGGCCGGCCTCGGCTTGCGGCCGCGCACCGGGGGCGCGACGCTCTCGGCCTCGACGCGCCGCATGAGCGTGCCCTCGAGGGCGGTGATGCGCACTGTCAGGCCGCCCTCCGGGCCGGCGACGGTGAGGGTATCCCCCGGCTCGTAGCGCAGGCCGGAGGGCGGCAGGGAGAAGGCTGCGGCATCGCACCCCGTCCACAGCCGGTGCAGCAGCCCCTCGGCGCGCAGCGTCATCTCGCCGGGATCGCCGGCCGCCGACAGGGAGAGGCCCGAAACCCTGGAACTGCCGCCGGCCATCCGCCGCGTCGTCACGGCGCTGGCGCGGAAATCCGCGTCCGTCTCGGCATAGGCGATGGAGAGTTCCGCCGGCAGGTCGTCGCGATCCCCCCGCGTCACCGACAGCGGGTAGCGGTCCTCCTCATCGACGCAGGCGTCGGTGGAGAGGCTTCCGGCCGGCGGGTCGCGGTGTCCGCTCAGCACAAGCCGGTCACCGCGCTCGACGGCATCGACACCGAAGGCACGGGCGATGCCTTCCAGCGCGTCGCGGGCGGTCATCGGCCGGTCGATGGAGAAACCGTCGAGGACGCCCTCCACCGTGTCGGCGTCGACCGCGGTGATCCCGTAGTCGGCCAGCACGGCGCGCATCAGGTCGCCCACCGGCGCGGCGCCGAATCGGCCGTTCAGCCAGTGGCCTGTCTCCCAGTTGGCGCCGTCCGCCCAGACATCGCCGGCGCGCGGGAAGGCCGGCCATGGCCGGGCGTCCCAGGCCCAGAGAGCGATACCGGCCGGGTCGATCATGTGGCCGCCATAGAGCGGCGAGACCGGGTTCGCGGCCTCAGTCGCACCAAAGCCCGGGTCAAGGCGGCCGAGCACCGCTTCCAGCGCCCGGCGCTGGATCAGGTCGTCGCGGTCGCCGCTGGAGAAGGGCGGCAGGCCGCTCTCGCTCGACTTCGGATCGGGAAAGACCGAGGGCCGGTTGGCGGCCCGGTCCACCGCGGGCATGCCGAGTTCGGTCAGCCAGACCGGCTTCGACATCGGCACCCAGGCGGTGGGCGCGGTTTCGACGCCGCCGACCCGTGGCATATGCGGCTCGGACCACCAGGCAAGGATGTCCTTCTGGCGCCAGACCCAGGGCTTTCCCAGCGCGTCGGTGATCGCCGTCCGGGTGCCATTCGCGCGGTCGAGGTCGGAGGCGTAGAACCAGTCGAAGCCCTCGCCGGAGGCAAAGCCTTCCGCCAGCGCCGGGCGGTCATAGGGCGAGCCCGGGGTTGCGTCGCGGCGGTCCGAGAGCGGCGCATACCAGTCGATGCCGACCGCGCCGATGTCCTCGCTCGCCCAGAGCGGATCGAGGGGAAAATCGAGGTCGCCGCCCCGCGCCTGGCCGCCATATTCGGTCCAGTCGGCGGCATAGGTCAGGACCGCCTCCGGCAGGAGCGCCCGGACCTCCCCGGCGAGATCCACCAGCCCATCGACAAAGGGATGGCCGGCAGCGCCGCGCAGGCGCGTCAGCCCCACCATCTCCGAGCCGAGAAGGAAGGTGTCCAACCCGCCCGCCGCCTGCGCCAGCGCCGCCATGTGCAGCACGAGGCGACGGTATCGCCATTCGTCCGGGCCGGAATAGGCGACTGCATCGCCGGTCACCGTGAAATCGGCAGCGGCGGCGGCACCGAGGAAGTCCGCGATCATGGCATCCGCACCCGCCGTGCCGTCGGGCGAGCCCTCGCGGCCGGGGGCGGGATCACAGGTGATGCGCCCGCGCCAGGGATGGGCGGGCTGGCTTGCAGCCCCGGTGTGAGGATCGGGCAACGTGTTGTCCGCCGGCACATCCATCATGACGAAGGGGATGAGCGTGACCTTCAGGCCGCGCGCCTTCAGGTCGCGGATGGCCCGGATGACGGTGGCATCAGAAGGCGAGCCGCCATAGGCCGGTGTGCCATCCACCTCCGAGACGAGGCGCGCGGTGGCGCGGGTCTCGCCGGCGCTCAGC
>VFQU01001987.1_pt1 | contig 10609 bp, 5 predicted proteins | sample 3512311 | NCBI WGS metagenome assembly VFQU01 (sample SAMN10412377, study PRJNA504923) | tailings metagenome | isolation source: Relicate 3 Philex TSF3 active mining site | place: Philippines: Tuba, Benguet | collected 2017-08-29 | reverse complement strand
AAGTAACGGATGGAAATCGCATCGGAGACGGATCTTAAATCGTTATGGAGTTCATCGAACCAAGCGGAAACATTCGCAAGCGGTTCCTGAGTATTGAAAAGGATCGGTATATCTTTCATTTTGAAATGAGTATAAAGCTGTAAAACGGCGCGGTCTTCGGAATAAGTTTGTTTTTCTTCTTTACCAGGTAAAAATTTAACACAATTCATCATCTGTTCGAATTGATATGCCAAAGACCTAGGGTTCGTAGTATCGAAAAGAAGAATGTCCAAAACGGATTCCTGATCGATTCTTCCTCTATAACGTCTGTTATAAGTGATACGAATGTCGTTGATTCTCAAAAGGTTTTCGAAAGAAGATTTATCTTGGAATTCTTCCCAACGGATGATTCCCTGAAGAGTGTGAATCAAATTGATGGAACGCTCCAATCTTCTTCCTAACTCCATAAAATACCATCCTGCTTCCCGACTCATGTTTTCAAAGGAGAGACCGGTCAACGAGGAAAGATTAAGAATGATTTTATGAAGGAAGTCGATCAACGCATCGTAAGATTCGATTGGACGATTCAAATTGTCTTCCAAGTTCAGCATGTTCTTTTTCATATCTTCTGCCAGTCGATCCCTGACGGATTTGGAAGCATGCACCAAACCTTTGATATTGAACGCCAAACTTCCTACCAAAAACTTATCCGTTGCCAGTCTTTGCAGTTCTCGGAAAGGATTTGAGAACAATTCGTTCGCATCATCCCCTAAAAATCCTGGATAAGAATTCGTAACATGAGTTACAAGGCGAAGGATGTTATGAATCGCTTCTTTTTCATAACTCTCCTCCACTTGAAGGACCTTAAAGGTTGCTTCTCTGAAAATACGAGCTTGGTTTTCTCCTCTTTCCAAATAACGCCCCAACCAGAACAGATTGTCCGCAACGCGGCTTGGCACCCCGGAACTTTTTCTGGAAATGGAAATTTGATCCGACTTGGGAACGAGAAGAGTTTCCTCTTTTTGCGCCTCGGAAGCAAGAACCCATAAATCTTTGCTCCAGGCTCCCCTTTGACTGGTAACAAAAAAGTCATCTAACGAAGGGGAAACTCTGACCAAACCTCCCGCCATCGTTTGATATCCGCTTCCAGAAGAAGTAACGAAAGTTCTCATAATCGCTCTTCCCGGACGAAATCCGTTTTCGGAAAGAACCGGTACGGTTGCGGAAGGAATCATTTCCTGTGCTATGAATCGATTCGGACTAAACTTCAATTTTTTAAGAAAAAGGTCTTTTCTTTCTCCACTTAACTCAAGAAAGGTGGTAGGTTCTTCTTCATCGTCTCTCGAAACCGGCTTAAAAACGAATTTTTCAGGAGTCTCCATCACCAAAGAAAGATGTTCCCTATTTCCCAGCCAATAACTGGGAGCCATAGGAAGGATCAAATCCTCTCCCAAGTAAAAACGACACAACTCCGAATAAAAAGGAAGAAGGGCTCTGTTTTCCAAAAAGGAAGAACCGATCGGATTGGCTACTTTCACGTTTCCGGAACGAATGGCTTCCAAAAGACCGGGAACACCTAACAAAGAGTCTCCTTTCAGCTCCAAAGGATCCATAAAAACATCGTCGACCCTTCTTAAAATCAAATCCACTTGTTGGAGACCTTCCACAGTCTTCATAAAAACTTTGTTTTTACGAACGGTAAGATCCTCACCTTGCACCAAAGTATAACCCAAATAACCGGCTAAGTATGCATGCTCGAAATAGGTTTCATTGCTCGGACCAGGCGTGAGAAGAACGACAACAGGTTCTCTTCCTGTAACACCCGATAGCTGATTCAGGGCTTTACGAAGAGATCTGAAATACACAGCCACTCTGTGTACCATCGCATCCCTGTACATGCTGGGAAAAATGCGGGAAAGAACGATTCTGTTTTCCAAAGAATAACCGGAACCAGAAGGTGCTTGCACTCTGTCGTTGAGAACGTAAAAATTTCCGTCCGCAGCACGAATCAAATCGCATACGAAAAAGAGAAGAGCGGGGTTTCTCGCAAGAAAGTGGTTGGACTCGTACATTCCGTCACAAGCCCTTAGGAAAGAAGATGAATTCAATAAAATCTCGGGAGGAATCTTTTTTTCATACAACACTCTTCTTTTGGAATACAAGTCTCGAAGAAGACTGTCCAAAAGGTCGGCTCTTTGGTTGAGACCTCTTTCCAAAAGCCTCCACTCTTCACTTTCCATAATCAAAGGAAATAAATCCAAATCCCAAGGTCGTTCTTTGGCTTCGGGAGAATCCGGCTGATATGTGTTATATGTGACTCCGTTTTCACGAAGAATTCTGTCCGCATCCCTTCTGCGATTGATCAGTTCGGCGGGACCGAGCTCTTGAAATGATTTTACAAGGAACTTGTATTTTTTACGGACGTTCCCTTCCTCATCCATTAACTCATCGTAGACGCCTGGAAGAGGACGGTAGTTATTTGTGAGTACGTACGGATCCTGAGTCATCATTTTAAATACATTCTAAACCATTCTTAAATCCAGTGTCGAAGGGAAACCTCTGTTTTCTAATCGAACCGGAGGAAGTGATTTTCCTATTTTATGCCCATGTGTCCAGAATCGGGAAATGCGGCGGGATTCCGCTTCATAACCGTTCACTGGAAAACTGGAATAAGACAAACCACCCGGATGAGACACATGATATGTACATCCTCCTAATGATCTATCGTTCCACTTGTCATATATGTCAAACACAAGTGACTGTTGGGCAGGTAAATGTGGATGCAATGTAAACACGGGAGCCCATGCCTTGAAACGAACTCCTGCCACATATTCTCCGATAGAAGCGGTAGATTGTAGAGGAACTTCGTACCCGTTGCAGCTCAAAACATAACGATCCGGATGAAACCCTGTGACTTTTACTTGGAGTCTCTCCACTGCAGAATCGACTCCTCTCGAAGTCCCTTGTGCAGTGTTTTCTTCTCCTAGAACGTTCCAAGGTTCCAAAGCCATTCTGAGCTCGATTTGCATTCCATCCAAATAGGAGATTCCGTATTGAGGGAAACGGAATTCGAAGAAAGGATCAAAGTCTTTTTCCAAAAAGGAAAATCCTGAATTTTGAAGATCTCGAATCACTTCTTTAAAATCTTTATACACGAAGTAAGGAAGCATGAACCTGTCGTGAAGTTCCGTGTTCCAATTGATCGGCTGACCATAATAAGGTGATTCCCAGAATTTACAAAGAACCGCCATCACGAAAGCCTGTTGCACCACACTCATCTGGTAATGAGGAGGCATTTCAAAGGCGCGCATTTCCACAAGACCCAATCGGCCCGTATAAGAGCCTGGATCGAAAAGTTTGTCGATGGAAATCTCTGTTCTATGAGTGTTCCCGGTGAGATCTGTCAAAATATTTCTGAACAAACGATCGAGCAGCCAAGGAGGAGTGAATCTGCTGGAATCAACTTGTTGGAATGCGATCTTCAGTTCATGCAAACTGTCGTTACGCGCTTCGTCGATTCGAGGAGACTGAGAAGTGGGACCGATGAACAAACCTGAAAATAAATAAGAAAGACCTGGATGGTTTTGCCAATAGGCGATCATACTGCGAAGCAAACCGGGTTTTCTTAGGAAAGGGCTATCGTTTACGGAAGCTCCTCCTACGGTGATATGGTTCCCACCACCGGTACCGGAGTGTCTTCCATCTAACATAAATTTCTCGGCAGTCAAACGAACTTGTTCCGCTTCCTCATAAAGGGTTTTCGTCTTTTCCACGATCTCGCCGAAAGAAAAGGAAGGATGCAGATTCACTTCAATCACTCCCGGATCCGGTGTGATTTTGAAACGATTGATCCTGGAATCTTGAGGAGCTTCATATCCTTCCAAAACGATCGGCAGATCCGTTTGTTCCGCAGTTTTTTCGATCAGATAAACCAAATCGAGCCAACTTTCCAAATTCGGCATAGGAGGCAAAAATACTCTTAAATTTCCGTTTCTAGGTTCGATACAAATCGCTTTCTTCGTATAATTCGTATATCCTACATTATACGATACCTGCGGCTGAAAACCTCGGATCTGCTCCAGCTCTTTTCTTTTTGCAAGAGGAGGACGCAAAAGAGCAGGATCTTCCTGATAAGGATACAAACTGGAATATCCCAATGAATTCAAAGGAAGTCTGTATCCCATAGGAGAATCGCCGGGAATCAAATAGAGTTTTTTTCGTCTGAATTCCCATTTCTGGCTGTACCAAATTTTTTGATAAGAATCGTATTCGATTGGAATGGTATAACCCACTTCCTGATTGATTCCCTTTTCCAAAACGGAAAGAATTCTTTTTCTTTCCATCTTATTGTATTGATCCAAACCTTTCAGCAGTTCTTCATCGGAATCGGGAAGGTTTCCTTCCTGCCATAAATAGTACAGATTGTCCTCATAAGCGGGAAGGATGAATTCTTGCGATAAACGCATATTTGCCGCAAGAACACTTGTGAATTTACGAGCATCTTCCGTAGTGGCTGAACCCGTATAACGATCATCCGCCAAAAGATGAGGAGATTCCCAGATTTTCTCTCCGTCTAATCTCCAATAAGCGATCATCGCCCAACGAGGAATCGGTTCTCCTGGATACCATTTTCCTTGTCCGTATTGAAGAACTCCTCCTTTAGCATAATGATTCTTGAGTCGTTTCATCAACTGTTCGGATCTGGAATATTTTTCGTAACCTAATGCATCAAAATTCCATTCGGGAGCATCTTTATTTTCCGTAGAAACGAAAGTAGGTTCTCCTCCGATGGTAAGCCGGATATCGTTTTTTCGAATTCGTTTGTCGATCGATTCCCCTAAATTCAAAATCCTTTGCCAATCTTCATCTTTATAAGGCAAAGTGACTCTAGGAGTTTCCTGAATTCTCTCCACTCCCATATGAAAAGAAAATTCGGTTTTGGCTCTTTCCACAAAACCGGATATAGGTCCTGCCGATTCTGGTTCCGGTGTCGCCGCCAAAGGAATGTGGCCTTCTCCGGTAAAAAGTCCGGAAGTAGGATCAAGTCCCACCCATCCTGCACCAGGTAAAAAAACTTCCGCCCAAGCGTGTAAATCGGTGAAATCCTTATCCGTTCCGGAAGGACCGTCGAGGGATTTCACATCCGCCTTCAACTGAATGAGATAACCGGATACGAATCTTGCCGCCAAACCTAAGTTACGCAATATTTGAACGAGTAAATAAGCGCTGTCTCTGCAAGAACCGATTCTTTTTTTCAAGGTGACTTCGGGAGTCTGCACACCGGGTTCCATACGGATGATATAACCGATGTCGTTATAAACCTTCTGGTTTAGATCGACCAAAAAATCGATCGTTCTTCTGGGAGTGACATTGATCGTTTTCAAATAATCGGAAACGGACTTAGTCGGTTTTTTAGGTTTTAAGTAAGGTGTTAGTTCTTTCTTTAGATTTTTATCATATACGAAAGGTATCTTTTCTGCTTTTTCTTCGATAAAAAAATCGAAAGGATTGATCACCTTCATATCGACTACTAAGTCGACAGCTACTTGGAACAAACTGGTTTTTTCGTTGAAAACCAATCTGGCGAGATAGTTACCGAAAGGATCTTGCTGCCAGTTTAAAAACTGTTCTTCCGGCTGTATCTTCAAGGAATAAGAAACGATATGGTTTCTTGTATGAGGAGCCGGACGCAGACGAATCACATGAGGTGACAGTTGTATCTTCTTATCGTAGTTATATGTTGTAATGTGTGTTAATGCGACTCTTATGCTCATAGTTTTAGCTTCTAAAAAATCTTTCTACAATCTTTGCACCGATTCGATTCAGCTCGATTTGGATATCATCCAAATACTCATGAAGGCCTTTGTCGAAAATGGAATGTACGTTCTCAGAACGTAAACGGTTCAGATAAGTCGTCGTTGCATCCTGCGCCAAATTTCTAGGAAGACCTTCCTTCGTTCCTGAAACCTTTTCTAAACTTTCTTCCATCTCTTGCAGGCAGAAAACGATGGAACGGGGAAAGTTCTGATCCAAAATCAAAAACTCTGCGATCTCAGTAGGATGCACTCTTTTATAATTGCGATTGTACATCTCATGTGCAGATGCTGACTTCAATAAAGACAACCATTGCAAAAGATCCAATGTGGAACCAACATCCTGTATGGAAGGAAGCAATATGAAGTATTTCATATCCAAGATACGAGTCGTTTTATCCGCCCTTTCCAAAAACCGACCAAGTAAAGAAAAACTCCAAACTTCATCGTGAGAAATGGTAGCATCGGAACATCCGTAAAAACTTTGACAGTTCTTTCTCACATAACTTAAAAATTCGGAAAGATCGACGGAAAGACCTTCTCCTCTACTCTCCGGTTTTTCAAGATAGGATTTACGATAGTCTTTTACGAAAAGATAAAACTCGTTTAACACTTCCCACATGGAAGTGGAAATGTTTTCCCTGATGGTTCGCGCATTTTCTCTGGCACGGGAAAGGCAATTGAAGATGGAATTGGGATTCTCATCGTCAAAAGTCATAAACTGAATGACGTTAGCCGGAGTAGCCAGTTCGTATTTTTTTTCGAACTGCTCCGCATCACCCGTGGTATGCACCAAAGGCATCCACTGGTTCGGGAAATCGTCATTCAAATCGAGAGAAAGTTGATGATTCACATCGATAAAACGGGAATAGTTTTCCGCTCTTTCGATATACCTATTCAACCAGAATACGGATTCGGCTACTCTGCTTAACATAATAGCTCCTTCCTTATCCTAGAACCCAGGTATCTTTTGAACCACCTCCCTGGGAAGAATTGACTACTAAAGAACCCTTTCTTAAAGCGACACGAGTTAATCCGCCCGGCATCACATAAACGTCCTTTCCGTACAAAATGAACGGTCTTAGATCAACGTGCCTTGCTTCGATTTTATCCGCAATCAAGGTAGGTACTGTGGATAAATTCAAAACCGGTTGAGCGATATAATTTCTAGCGTCTTTCAATATCAATGCTTTGAAATCTTCCTGCTCTTGTTTGGAAGCTTTGGGCCCTATGATCATTCCGTATCCTCCTGCACCGTTCGCAGGTTTTACGACAAGATTATGAATGTTTTCGATCACATATTTCAGATCTTTTTCGTTGGAACAAAGATATGTGGGAACATTAGGAATGATGGACTCTTCACCTAAGTAATATTTGATGATTTGAGGAACGAAGGAATAAATCACTTTATCGTCCGCAATTCCAGTTCCTGGAGCGTTTGCCAAAGCTACGTTTCCTTTTTTATAAGCTTCAAAAATTCCTTTTACTCCCAGAAGAGAATCTTCACGGAAGGCGCTTGGATCCATAAAAGTATCGTCTATTCTTCGATAGATGACATCGATCTTCTTCAAACCTTTAGTGGTTTTCATATAGACCGTATCGTTTTCGACGATCAAGTCGGATCCTTCTACAAGATACACACCCATTTTTTGCGCAAGGAAAGAATGTTCGTAATAAGCGGAGTTATAGACTCCAGGCGTCCATACCGCAATGACAGGATCGCTTGAATCCGTTAGATTTTCCAATGTGGAACGAAGATGGTAAGGATAATCGTAAACTTGACGGATGTTTAATTTATCGAATAACTCAGGAAAGGTTCTTTTCATCACTTCCCTGTTTTCCAAAACATAAGAAACTCCGGAAGGGCAACGAAGGTTGTCTTCCAATACGTGGAAAGCACCTTCTCCGTCTCGCACCAAGTCGGTTCCTGTGATATGAATCCAAATTCCTTTAGGCGGCTTCAAGCCGATGCACTGTTTTAAATAGCCTGTGCTGGATAAAACGATTTCCTCGGGAATGATTTTATCTTTTAGAATTTTTCCCTCCCCGTAGATATCCTGCAGAAATAAATTGAGGGCTTGGATTCTTTGAGCGAGTCCCTTTTCCAAACGAACCCATTCGTCGCTAGGAACGATTCTAGGAATCACATCGAACGGCATGATACGTTCTTGCTGCTCTCCGTCACCATACAAGGTAAAGGTGATTCCCAAAGAAAGCAGGGCTTTTTCGGCGGAAGAACTTCTTTTGATGAGTTCGATTCCGCCTAAACTTTCCATTTTACTTTTTAAGAAATGATAACTTTTGCGAGCACTGCCTTCTTTGGAAAACATCTCATCGTAAACGTTCTTCGTGTCATAGTCTGCAATAAACATAGCGCCTACTTCCTTTGCTTAATTTAGAAGCAATTTTCGTACCAATATAAACATTTCGCTTGTGGAACGAGTAGAAAGGGATTAGACATAATCGGAATCTATTCCTTTCCGAATTTTGCGTAGAAACTGTACAGAGATAAAAATGGGAGCGTAAGCATGACCAGTATCTAAGCAAAATGCTTAGACGACCGAATCAAAGGAAAACCTTTGATTTAATTTTCTTTCGATTTTTGCCATTTTTGGAAGAGATAATTCTGCCAAAACCGGTAAATCGTGAAAAAAATCGGAAAATAACGATCTAAAATCAAGAGAGTGCGGAAACGAAGCGATGGATGCACCGATTTCCTAGGATGAAGTATAGCACGGATTATTTTTTTGGCAACTTGTTCCGGCTCCTGCGCCGGCCAAGGAACCGGCACTGAACTTCCGGCCTCGGAAAAAAAACGGGTTTTTGTCGCGATAGGATAAACAACCGTTAATCGGAAGTTTTTTCCCATCTCGAAACGGAACGCATCCGCAAACGCATGCACTGCTGCCTTAGTTGCGGAATAGAGCGCATAACCTGGCAAAGGAAGATGCGCCATTGCGGAAGCCGTCATTATGATGTGAACTCCCTTGGGAAGCAGAGAGGTTAATTTTTCCGCAGTGTAAATAGGGGAAAAAACATTGGTAGCAAAGATGTTTTGGATTCTTTGCCAATCTTCCTTCTGTATTTTTTCAAAATAAGCAAACCCAGCATTGGCGATGAAAACATCGATCTTATCTAGAATCTCGATGGATTCTTCAATGAGTCGATCTACTTCTTCCGGTTTGCTGACATCGATTTTAAATTTATGAAGGTTGGAATGATCGGGGATTAATTCGGGTTTCAGATCCCCCACAACTACCAGGGCTCCTTCTTTCAGAAGCCTTTCCAAAATCGATTTTCCGATGCCGGAAGAAGCACCAGTGAGAACTACTTTTTTGGATTCCAGCTTCATGAATATGAGATCCGAATTGTATCTGAGATTATTGCAGGGAAAAAAAGTCGTCCAGTCAAATCTGTAAAATTTTCGGAAAAACCGGACGACAAATTAGGAAAACTTAATTTAGAAGAGGATCTTTTGTGTGTTCCACAAAGTATTTATAGATCCCACCTTTACTACGTAATGCATCCTTCCATAAGGATTCGGATTCATCTTCCTTAAAAACGATGTCTTCGGACACTTCGTTCACCACCCAGGAAAGTTTTTCGAATTCGCTTTCCAACTGGCCGGAAGACCAACCCGCATAACCTTGAAATACGCGGAACTTGGCGTCTTTGGATTGAAGGATCTCCACCATAGTATCGAAACTTCTGGCCATATAAATTCCAGGAATGATTTCCACTCCGGGGTCTGCGGAAGATTTCTGATTATGAACGATGGTTACGAACATATTGTCCACAGGACCACCGTTATAGATTTGTTTGTTGGAATGAACCGTTTCAGGAAGATTTTTGATCAGAGATTCCATGGTTTGGTTGGTGGGTTTATTCAACACCAAACCGAAAGCACCGTCCGCATCATGATCGACCATAAGAACGATCGATTTATGAAAAAAGTCCTGGATCACACTTGAGTTGGAAATGAGTAATTTGCCGCGAGTCGATCCCGGAACTTCTATCATTATTTATTTTCTCCAATTTGCTGCAATACTCTGTATGCAACTTCTAAAGTACGAATGTCGGATTCGCCTTTTACCATCGGTTCCGATTCGCCTTTGATGCATTTGACGAAATGTTCGTGTTCTTGCTTCAAAGGATTATCTTTGTGAACGAAGATTTTTTCAACGATCGATTCTTGTCTGTATTTAATTTCACCGGATCCCAATTGAGTCGTCGAACTCGCCTGTCTGTGAATCTCGATTTCCTGGTTCGTAAAATCCAAAAATACGTAAGAATCTTTTTGAGAGATATTCAATGTTCTGATTTTAGCTTGGGACGCTCTGGAAGCATTCAAGCTGGCAACACATCCGTTTGCAAACTTCAATACGACGCTGGCAACATCTTCATGAGCGGAAATGATGGAGGCTCCTGTCGCCTTCACTTCCACCACATCCGACTTCACCAAGTTCATCACGATGTCTATGTCGTGGATCATCATATCCAAAACGACTCCCACATCCGATATGCGCGGATTAAACGGTGCAATTCTTCTGGATTCGATCAAAAGAGGTTGTTCCGCGATTTTTCCCAATTCCAAAACGGCGCCGTTGAATCTTTCCACGTGGCCGACTTGCAGAACCAAATTGTTTTTTTTCGCAAGATCTACAAGCTCACGCGCTTCATCCACCGTTTGAGAGATGGGTTTCTCAACTAAAACATGTTTCTTCTCAGATAATGCTTGTTTTGCGATTTTGTGATGTAAAAAAGTTGGAGCGGCAATGATGACCGCATCCACTTCTTTAAACAAATCGGCTTCCGAA
>VFQU01001986.1_pt1 | contig 10616 bp, 8 predicted proteins | sample 3512311 | NCBI WGS metagenome assembly VFQU01 (sample SAMN10412377, study PRJNA504923) | tailings metagenome | isolation source: Relicate 3 Philex TSF3 active mining site | place: Philippines: Tuba, Benguet | collected 2017-08-29 | reverse complement strand
AGGCGGGAAGAGCCGGGGATGACAGGGTCGAGCGCGCAAGGCCGCTGGGAGGCGCTGGTGCTGGCCGCAGGCGCGGGCGCGCGCTTCGGTGGGGCCAAGCTGCTGGCGCCCTGGCGGGGCGGACCGCTGATCGAGGCGGCGCTGGGCGCGGCCTTCGCCGCCCCGGCGAGGGGCGTCACCCTGGTGACGGGCGCCTGGGCCGAAGGGGTCGGGGCGGCGGCGGCGGGTTTCGCCGCCCGGACCGGGCAAGCGGCAAGGCTGCGATGCGTCCACGCCGCCGACCACCGCCTTGGCCTGTCGGCCTCGCTGAAGGCGGGGCTCGCGGCCCTGCCGGGCGACTGCGCCGGGGCGATGATCTTCCTGGGCGACATGCCGCTGGTTCCGCCGGACCTCGCCGGGACCATGCTGGCGGCCCTGCCGGAGGGGGCGGCCGCGGCGGCGCCGGTCTTCGAGGGGCGGCGGGGCCATCCGGTGCTGCTGCGGCGGGCGCTGTTTCCGGCGCTGGCCGGGCTTGAGGGCGACGCCGGCGCCGGGCGGGTGCTGGCGGGGCTGGGCGAGGGGTTGATGCTCTGGCCTGTCGGCGACGCCGGCGTGCTGCGCGACATCGACCGGCCGGGCGACCTGGAGGCGGCTGATCGGAACGCGCCGGCTTCCCTCACCGACCGAACGCCCTATAAACCGGGCCGGTAGATGCGCCTGACCGGGCAGAGGCCCGCCGGCGCGAGAGACAATCAGCACCCTGGGCGGGCGACGGCAGTCCCCCGGTCCGGGCGGACGGAGACCACGGATGGCCGACGACTACAGCTTTCCCAAGGGCGATCTCATGGCGGGCAAGACGGGCCTGGTCATGGGCGTGGCCAACCACAACTCGATCGCCTACGGCATCGCCGCCCAGCTGGCGGCCCAGGGCGCGAAGCTGGCGTTCGCCTATCTGCCCGACATGGAAAAGCGCGTCCGCCCGCTGGGCGAGGCCATCGGCGTCACCGACTTCATCCCCTGCGAGGTGACCGACGACGCCTCGATGGACGCGGCCTTCGCCGATCTTGAGCAGCGGTTCGGCGGACTGGACTTCCTGGTCCACTCGATCGCCTTCGCCAACAAGGACGAGCTGAAGGGCAGCTTCGTCGAGAACACCACGCGCGAGGGCTTCCTGACCGCGATGAACATCTCGGCCTTCAGCTTCGTGGACGCGGCCAGGCGCGCCTCGAAGATGATGAAGCCGGGCGGCTCGATGGTGACCATGACCTACCTCGGCTCCGAGCGGGTCATTCCCAACTACAACACCATGGGCGTGGCCAAGGCGGCGCTGGAGGCGGCCACCCGCTACATCGCCCGGGACCTCGGCCCCAAGGGCATTCGCGTCAACGCCATCTCGGCCGGCGCCATGCGCACCCTGTCGCTGGCCGGCATCTCCGGCGGGCGGGGCCTGCTGTCGCACGGCCGCACCTTCAGCGCCCTGAAGGAGGACACCTCGATGGAGGGGGTCGCCGGCTGCGCCCTGTGGCTGCTGTCGGATCTCGGCGCCTCGACCACCGGCGAGGTGATCCATGTCGACGCCGGCTTCCACATGATGGGCCTGCCCGACGAGATCGCCGCCGGCGCCTGACTCAGGCCTGCGATCAGGCTGGCGGGCCGTATGCCCGCATGAAGACCCGCGCCGCGTCGCGGGCAAGGCGGACCATGCCCTCCTCGGTCAGGTCGGTGGCCAGGCGCAGCAGGACCTGCGTCTGGCGATGGCCCAGCACCATGCCGCCGTAGAACTCGGCCGCCTGCATCGGATCATCGACTGTCATGCGGCCGGCGCGGCTTTCCATCTCCAGGAAGGCGGCCAGCTGGGCGCGCGAGCGCAGCGGGCCGGTCTCGAACACCTCCCGCGCCAGGTCGGGAAGCTCGGCGGCGCTCTGGATCGACAGGCGCATCACCGCATAGCCGCTGTCGTAGACCACCCGCAGCAGGCTGAGGGCGTAGGCCGCGAGGGTCTCCTCGGGGTGCTCCTCCGCGCCAGGCATGCGCAGCGGGGCGGTGATGTTGTCGACCCGCCGCTCGACCAAGGCCCGCACCAGCTCGGTCTTGGCGCCGTAGCGGTTGTAGATGGTCTGTTTGGAGACCCCGGCCCGGCGGGCGATCTCCTCGATCGGCGCGGCCAGGCCGCGCTCGGCCAGCACCTCGGCGGCGGCGTCGAGGATGGCCTCGGTCTTGGCGGCGTCGATCTGTCCGGAAATGCGCGGCATGTCAGTGGGCCTCGGCGAGGGCGTCTTGTTGCGGGGAGCCGGCGGGCGGAGCCTTGGCCGGGGCGGTGAAGATGGCCAGCGCCCCGGCGACGAAGGCCGCCATGGCGAGAAGCTGGAAGCCGTCGCCGAAGGCCAGGATCGAGGCCTCGCGGTTGAGCATGAAGGAGAAGGCCTTGCGGGCGGCGCCGGCGGGGTCGATCACTCCCATCTGGGCGAAGCGGGCGGTGAGGCCGGCGATCATCGACTGGCCCTCGACCGAGGACAGGGGGACGTTGGCCGCCAGGCTGTTCATGTGGATGGCGGTGCGGGTGGTGAGGGTGGTCGACAGCACGGCCATGGCCATGGCGCCGGCGGTGTTGCGGAACAGGTTGATGAGGCCGGACGCGTCCTTGACCATCGGCTGGGGCAGGGTCGACATGGTCATCTGGGTGGTGGCGATCATGGCGATCATCACCCCGCAGCCGCGGAAGGCCTGGAGGACGGCGAACTCCCAGAAGCCCCAGTCGCCGGTGATGTCGTGGCCCAGCCACATGCCCCAGGCGACCATCGAGAAGCCGATGATCATCGGGATGCGCGGGTCCACCGCCCGCACCCAGCGGCCGATCAGCGGGCCGGTGAGGAACATCGACAGGCCGGAGACCAGCATGGTGGTGCCGACCTCCGCCGCCGAATAGTCGCGGATGCGGCTGAGGTAGAGGGGCATCAGGAAGGTGCCGCCATAGAGGCTGGCGCCCGAGACCGAGGTCATCAGGATGCCCAGCGCGAAGTTGCGGTCGCGGAAGGCGCGAAGCTGCACCAGCGGCCGGTAGTAGGTGAGGGTTCGCCAGACGAAGGTGGCGAAGGTGACGGCGCAGAGGACGCTTAGCCAGAGGATGACGTCGTCCTCGAACCAGTTGTCCTTGGCGCCCTCCTCGACGACGTACTGCAGGCTGATGAGGAAGGTGGCCATCATCGCCAGGCCGAACCAGTCGAAGCCCTTCGACAGGCTGGAATCGCCGCTGTCGAACTTGCCGAAGCGCCAGACGAGGAACAGCGACAGCAGGCCGGGGCCGACGTTGATGAAGAACAGCCAGTGCCAGCTGAGCCACTCGGTCAGGTGGCCGCCAAGGGTGGGGCCGACGGTCGGCGCCAGGGTGACGATCATGCCGGTGATGACGTTGGCGGTGACGCGGCGCTCGGGCGGGAAGGCCGAGAAGGCGGTGGCGAAGACCGTCGGCACCATGGCCCCGCCGACGAAGCCCTGCAGGGCGCGGGCGAAGATCATGAACTCGATCGAGGTGGCCATGCCGGCGACCACGCTCATGACGATGAAGCCGGCGCAGCTGGCCATGAAGACCTTCTGGGTGCCCCAGAGGCGCGACAGGTAGGCCGACAGCGGGATCATCACCACTTCGGGGATCAGGTAGGCGGTCTGGATCCAGCTGACCTGATCGGCGCTGGCGCCGACGCCGGCCTGGATCTGGGGCAGGGAGGCGGCGACGATCTGGATGTCCAGGATGGCCATGAACTGGCCGATGGCCATGCCGCCGAAGCCCAGGAACAGCCGCGTCCAGTCGACCGAACCGTCGGCACGCCGGGGGGTGTGGGCGACGCTGGGATCGCCGCCGGCGGCCGGAGCCGCCGCGGCAGCGCCGCCGGGCGGGGCCTGGCTCATCGGGCTTGCGCGTCGGTCGCGGGCGGCGTGGTCGTGGGACTCTGGGCCACGCTGGGCCGGGCCATGCCGCTTTCGGCGAAGGTCGCGCCGGTGCGCACCCGCACATCGACCCGCACCTCCAGCGAGAGGCCGGGACGCAGGGCGCCGGCCAGCGGCTGGTCCTTGTCGACGACGATGCGGACCGGGACGCGCTGGGCGATCTTGGTGAAGTTGCCGACCGCGTTCTCGACCGGGATCAGGGCGAACTCGGCGCCGGTGGCCGGGGCGAAGCTCTCGATGCGGCCCTTGAGGGCCTGGCCGCCGAAGGCGTCGGCGCGGATCTCGACCGGCTGGCCGATGCGCAGGCGCGAGAGCTGGGTTTCCTTGAAGTTGGCGACGACATAGGTCTCGCTGAGCGGGACGATGGCCAGCATCGTCTGGCCGGGCTGGACAAGCTGGCCGGGCCGCACCGCGCGGGCGCCGACGACGCCGCTGATGGGCGCGCGGATGACGGTGCGGTCGAGGTCGATGCGGGCCTGGTCGACGGCGGCGCGGGCGGCGCGGGCCTGGGCCAGCTTCTGGGCCTTGGCCGAGCCGAGCGAGCGCGCGGATTCGCGCTCGGCCGCCAGGGCCGCCTCGGCCTGGGCGACGGCGGCGCGCGACTGCTCGGCCGAGGCGCGGACGGTGCGCAGCTTCTGGTCGGAGACCCAGCCCTGGCCCGACAGCTCGTCGTAGCGCTTGAGATCGACGGCGGCGCGGCCCTCGTCGGCGCGGGCGCTGGCGACGCCGGCCTCCTTCTGGCGGATCATGGCCGCTTCCAGCGCGGCGCGATCGTCGACCGCCCGGACATCGGCGTCCAGGGCCGCGGCGTTGGCCAGGGCCTGGTCGTAGCGGGCCTGGATGCTGGCCGGATCGATGCGGGCGATGACCTGGCCGGCCTGGACATACTCGTTGTCCTTGACCAGCACCTCGAGGACATAGCCGGAGACCTGCGGGCTGACCTGGACGGTGTCGGCCTGGACGAAGGCGTTGTCGGTCCCTTCGAAGCTGGCCTTGCCGTGCCACCAGAACGCACCGCCGATCAGGATGGCGACGCCGACGACAGCGCCGACGAGAATGGGCGCGAGCCGCTTGCGGATGACCGGATGCATGGAAGACCCTCGGGCGAGGACAGACTGTCGAATTGAAAAATGGACGATGGCGTCCGCAATTGCAGATAGGCCGGTGCGCGGCGCCCGGCAAGCCTCAAATGGACTGCGCCGTCCATTTATTCGGTAGACCGGCCCTTAACCCCCGGCGTTTACCGTCGCGGCCATGACCGATCGCGCCATCACGCCCGAGCAGCTGGCCACCCTCAGCCACGAGTTCCGCACGCCGCTGAACGGGGTGCTGGGCATGGCGCGGCTGCTGGACGGCACCAGCCTGACCGCCGAACAGCGCGCCTATGTCGCGGCGCTGAAGGAGAGCGGGGATCACCTGCTGTCGCTGATCAACGACGTCCTCGACCTGGCGCGGCTGGGCGAGGGGCGGGTGGAGCTGCATCCGGCGCCGATGTCGGTCGAGAACCTGCTGCGGCAGGTGGCCGAGCTGATGAGCCCGCGTGCGCACGAGAAGGGCCTGGAACTGGCCTGGGCCTCGCGCCTGCCGGCCGACAGGGTCATGGCCGACGAAGGCCGGTTGCGCCAAGTGCTGCTGAATTTCGCGGGCAACGCGGTCAAGTTCACCGAGGCCGGCGGGGTGACACTGCTGGCCGAGCCGGGCGAGGGCGGCGCCATGCGCTTCGTGGTCCGCGACACCGGGCCGGGCGTGCCGGCGGCCTCGCGCGAGCGGATCTTCCAGCCATTCATCCATGCCGACAGCCTGCACGGCGGAGCCTCGGTCGGCGGCGCGGGGCTCGGGCTGGCGATCGTCCGTCGGCTGGGCGCGGCGATGGACGGTCGCTCCGGCGTCGATGATGCGCCGGGCGGCGGGTCGGACTTCTGGTTCGAGGCGCCGCTGGCGGCGGTAGAGGACGAACCCGCGCCGCGCCCCCTGGAGGGACGCAGGCTGGTCGTGGCCAGCCGCAGCGCCATCGTCCGCGAGGCGACCTGTCGCCAGGTCGAGGCCCTGGGCGGAACCGCCATCGCCGTGGCCAGCCTGGCCGGGGCGCTTGGCCGGGCCGCCGAGGCCGACGCCATGCTGATCGACCATCCGCTGGTCGCCGAGCGCGGCGCCAGGGCGCCGGCGGGCCAGCCGGCGATCGTGCTGCTGCGCCCGGACGAGCGGGACCGGATCGAGGCGGCCCGCGCCGCCGGTTTCGCCGGCTACCTGATCAAGCCCCTGCGCCAGGCCTCGCTCGCCGCGCGGGTGCTGGCGGCCCTGAGCCCGACGCCGGTCATCGAGACCGCACAGGGCGACGACGACCGCGTCGCCCCCGCCGTGGCCACCGGCGTTCGGGTGCTGCTGGCCGAGGACAACCCGATCAACGCCCTGCTGGCCCGCACCCTGCTGGAGCGCGAGGGCTGCCTGGTGGACCGTGCGGCCAGCGGCGAGGAGACGCTGGCGGCGATGGAGGCCGGCGCCTACGACCTGATCCTGATGGACGTGCGCATGCCGGGCCTGACAGGCCTGGAAGCGACCCGGCGGCTGCGCGAAAGAGGGGTGGCCACGCCGATCGTCGCCCTGACCGCCGACGCCTTCGAGGACGACCGCCGCGCCTGCCTCGCGGCCGGCATGGATGACTTCCTGGTCAAGCCGCTGACGCCGGCGGGCCTGCGGGCCGTGCTGGCGCGCTGGGGCCGCTGGACGGGGCCGGCGGCTCAGGCCAAGTTGGCGGTCTGAAGGGACCGCCCGGGGGCCGGTCCCGCACGAGGGGACCGATGGCCGGCGCCGACACCGATCAGCCCAAGGGGCAGACCGCCAACCAGCTGTTGTTCGGCTTCAAGGGCCGGGCCGAGCGCCTCCAGTTCTGGCTGGTGCTGATCGGCGCCGCCTGCGTCTTCGGCCTGTTCTGGTCGCTGGTCTACGTCCGCTCGCCGGCCGATCCCTCGGCCCCGCCGCCGCCGCGCCCGCCGGGCGCCGAGCTGCTGGAGGCCATGCCCTGGTTGATCGCCGCCGCCCTGGTCTGGCCGCTGGTCGCCATCGGGGTGAAGCGCTGCCATGACCGGGGCCGCAGCGGCTGGTGGCTGCTGCTCGCTCTCGTTCCCGTCGTCGGCTGGCTCTGGCTGATCTGGGACCTTGGCGTCTCGAAGGGCCAGGTCGCTCCGAACCGCTTCGGCGAACCGGCCGTGGGCCAGGGCGAGGGCACCCGCGACATCCGCAGCGTGACGGTGATGTTCTTCCTGGGCTTCGCCGCCGGCCTGCCCGCCCTGCTGATCTTCGACACCCTGTCGATCTGGCTTCGGGAAGAGGGGCTGAGCCTCGAGGTGATCGCCTTCTTCACCCTGGCGACCCTGTTCACGGCGCTGAAGTTCCTCTGGGCGCCGATCGTCGACCGCACCTCGGTGCCCTTCCTGACCCGCTGGCTCGGTCATCGCCGCTCATGGATGCTGGTCGCCCAGGCGGTGATCATCGTCGGTCTGTGGATGATCTCGGGCCTCGATCCCAGCCGCAGCCTCGTGGCCCTGGCTGGTCTGGCGGTGCTTGTCGGCTTCTTCTCGGCCACCCAGGACATCGTCATCGACGCCTGGCGCATCGAGGTGGTCGACAAGGAAAAGCAGGGGGCCATGGCCGCCGCCTACCAGTGGGGCTACCGCATCGCCATGGTCATCGCCGGCGTCGTGCCGCTGGTCCTGGCCGAGGCCTTCAACTGGAACCTTTCCTATGCGGTGATGGCCGCCGTCATGGGCCTGGGCGCCGTCGCCGCCATCGCCGCCCCGCGCGAGAAGGCCCATGCGGTCCGCGCCATAGACATCGGCGGCGTTCCCGCGCGGCCCGCCTTCGAGGTGGTCGAGTATATCGTGCGCGGGCTGCTGCTGCTGCTGGGCGCCCTGCTGCTGGGCACCGGGCTTATGGGCGATCCGACCCTGGCGGCCAATCTTCTGGGCGGCAAGGAGGCCGGCGGCCAGCCGCTGGTCGAGGCCTTTGGCGGTCCACGGAAGGCGCTGTGGCAACTGGCCGGGGTGATCGCCGGCTTCGGGGTCATCGCCCTGGCCGCCTGGCCCGTGCCGCGCATGCCCACGCGGCCGGGCGTCTATCTGTCGTCGGCGCTCGGCCAGCCGCTGGTCGAGTTCTTCGGCCGCTACGGCAAGCTGGCCGGCTTCATCCTGGCGCTCATCTGCCTGTACCGGGTCAGCGATTTCGTCATCAACATCAACGGCGCCTTCTACACCGACCTCGGCTTCTCCAAGCCCGAGATCGCCGAGGTGCGAAAGGTGTTCGGGGCGGTGATGTCGGTCGTGGGCATCACCCTGGGCGGACTTTCGGTGCTTCGGCTGGGCCTGATGAAGACCCTGATCCTCGGCGCTTTCCTGGGCTCGCTGAGCAACCTGTCCTTCGCCTGGCTGGCGCTGGAAGGCCACAACATCTACGCCCTGATGATCGCCATCGCGGCCGACAACATCGGCGGCGGCTTCGCCGGCACGGCGCTGATCGCCTACATGTCGAGCCTGACCAGCGTGGGCTTCACCGCCACCCAGTACGCGCTCTTCTCCTCGCTCTACGCCCTGCTCGGAAAACTACTGGCCAGCCAGTCGGGCCGGATCGTCGAGTCGTCGGCCCGGGCGGCTGAAATCGGCGGTCCGCTGGAAGGGCTGCGGGGCCTGTTCGGGCGGATCCCGCCGGAAACCTATGCCGCGGCGATGGAAAAGAGCCAGGTCACACCGCTGGCGCTGGGTGTCGGCTATCTGGTCTTCTACCTCTACACCACCCTCGTCGGGCTGGCGGGGATGATCCTGGTCTTCTATGTGGCCGCGCGGCAGCCGGAGCTTGGGAAGAAGGCGACGGAAGGCTGATCGAGGCCGCCGAGCCACTGGTCCCGCAATCCCGACGCCCGGGCGTCAGGCCATCAGGCAGACGACCTGCGCCACCCGCAGCTCGCGGCGAAGGGCGTCGGCCACGCGGCCATAGTTCTCGGTATTGACCTGGTCGCCGGTGATGAAGCCGCTGGGGCTCTGGCGGGCCGCCTCGATCGCCGACAACAGGGTCTCGGGCGTGGTGGTGTAGATGCGGCCCCGCCGGGGGCTTTCAGCGACGGTGACCCCGATCACCCGGCCGGCGGCGTCGATGGCCGGCGCGCCGGACAGGCCCGACAGCGGACCTCGCAGGGTATCGGTCCGGCCGACCTCGGCCCAGACCAGCACCGGCTCGGTGCGCGCGCCCCGACCCCGCACGATCAGGTTCTCGCGACCGAGCAGGCGCGATGCGACCTCGCCCGGCCGGCCCTGGGGATAGCCGGGGTGGAAGGCCCGGGTTCCGCGCTTGAGCTTCGCCGCCTCGGCCCGCGACAGCAGCGGCATCGAGGGCGCGCCGCCATCGGTGGTCAGGACGGCGGCGTCGCCGGCCATGTTGATGCTGACCCGCGCGGCGACGCCGCGGCCGTCGGCGACGACGATGGCGGCCGCCGGGCAGCCCTCGACGACATGGCGTGCCGTGACCCAGACGCCGGCGGCGGAGACGGAGAAGGCGGTGCCGGAGCTGGGCCTCGGCCCATCCTCGACCTCGACCACCACGGCCGGATCAAAGGGCGAGGCGGGTCCGAGCGGCACGTCTTCCTCGCCCGGCACCGGCGGCGGCGGCGCGGGGGCGTCGGCCCGCTCCTGGCGGCCGATGGACGCGATCACCAGCGCCGCGACGACCGCGGCGTAGATGGTCCAGTCCGGAAGACGCGGAAATTGCATCGATGCCTCAGGCGGCGATCGCCGAGGACAGGATCAGGGCGATCGACACCTTGGCCCCGACCAGCAGCATGGCGGCGGAGATCTCGCCTTCCTGGATGCGCTGGGGCAGGCCGTGAAGCACGAAGTCGACCAGCCGGAAGGCCAGAAGCTGGACGAAGATCACCGCCACCCCCCAGAGCCCGATCTCGAGCGGCGAGGTCGAGGTCGCCAGGGCCGTGCACAGCGGGATGGTCAGGCCGATCAGGACGCCGCTGAACGACAGGGCCGCCGCCGCGTTGCCCTCGCGGATCAGGGTGATCTCCTTGTGCGGCGTCAGCAGCGCATAGACCACGGCCCCCAGCACCAACATGACGATGGTCAGGCCCGCATGCATCAGGCTGAGCGGAAAGCCGCTGGCGAAGGCGGCGACTTCCGGCGACTGCAGTTCAGGCGGCATCAGGGCGCTCCGGCGGGGCGGCAAGGCGGGTCGCCTCTGGTTAGCACGACAAGGGCCGCTGTGGACAAGGGCTCGCGCCGGGAGGGAGGGATTACTCCGCCGCCGCTTCCGGCGTGGTCTCTGCGCGCCGGCGGACGCTGGCCCGCACCTTCTCGCTCTCGCTCTTGAGCTGGCCGCAGGCGGCGAGGATGTCGCGGCCGCGCGGCGTGCGGATCGGCGAGGCGTAGCCGGCCTTGTTCAGGATCGCCGCGAAGGTCTCGATGGTCGCCCAGCTCGAGCACTCGTAGGGACTGCCGGGCCAGGGATTGAAGGGGATCAGGTTGACCTTGGCCGGGATGCCCTTGAGGAGATGGACCAGGGCGCGGGCCTCGGCCGGGCTGTCGTTGACGCCCTTGAGCATGACGTACTCGAAGGTGACGCGCCGGGCGTTGGACAGGCCGGGATAGGCGCGGATGGCGGCCATCAGCTCGGCGATCGGGTACTTGCGGTTCAGCGGCACC
>VFQU01001985.1_pt1 | contig 10620 bp, 12 predicted proteins | sample 3512311 | NCBI WGS metagenome assembly VFQU01 (sample SAMN10412377, study PRJNA504923) | tailings metagenome | isolation source: Relicate 3 Philex TSF3 active mining site | place: Philippines: Tuba, Benguet | collected 2017-08-29 | reverse complement strand
GATGATCTGTGGCTTTACAGTACGGCTCAGATTACGAACTTTCTCGATTGGATTTTTACGCTGGTAGGCTTGATGGTTCAGCCTTCTTTAGCGTTGGTTCAAGCGTTTGTCTTTGTATCTATTCTGCTGGTAAATACAATTTATCTCTCTGTGGTTCATCTCGTCGCATGGCTACTATTGGATCGCTTAGACTCTCCGATTCCCCGTCCGCCGAACTGGGTACAAGTGCTATTTGACAATGATTGATGCACTCGCGATTTATACAGAAGTCGATCGAGCAAAGGCTTGGATCGCTCGGCATCAGGGGAAAAAGCCTCATTTTGCTTGCATTTTAGGATTTACGGACACGGGATTAATTCCAGGAATTTCTGCTGCGGGTGCAACGCCGCACGATCGTCAATTTACTGCGATCGCCGATGCCGAATTTCTGGTGAATGGCATTCAACCGAATCCTGAATTTCCGCTGCCACCTTTACATGTGGGAATTTCTCCCGTTTTTATTTCTCGCGCAGTGATTGAGGCTTTGAAGATTCCGGTGACTGTTTTGAATGCGGGATTACCGCGATCGCCTGCAATTCTAGCCGTAGATTTAGGCGGTGCTCCTGCTCGATGTGTGAGTACTGGAAACGCGATCGATCTGCAAATAGTGCATCACTTATTCAACCAAGGCTTGAAATGGGGCGAAAAGCTAGCACAAAGTGCAGACTATCTAGTTTTAGGAGAATGTGTCGTCGGTGGCACAACAACGGCTCTCGCTGTGCTGACGGGCTTAGGAATCGATGCGATCGGAAAAATCAACAGCAGTCACCCAGTTTGCAATCACACGCAGAAGTGGGAACTTGTGCAGCAAGGATTGAGACAATCACACTGTAATCAGGTTGGTGATCCGTTTGCAGTCGTTGCTGCAGTTGGTGATCCGATGCAAATTGTCGTAGCAGGAATGACGATCGCAGCCAGCCGAATCTGTGGCGTATTGCTGGCAGGGGGCACACAGATGTTAGCCGTTTATGCGTTAGCAGAAGCACTTGTGCAAACCAAAGCGATCGTGTGGAATCCAGAGCAAATTCTCATCGGCACAACGCGCTGGGTTGCAGAAGATCCGACCGGGGATACTATTGGATTAGCAAAAACTTTGCAAAATGTCTCTCTAATTGCGACTCGATTAAGCTTTGCAGAGTCGCGATGGAAAGCCCTGCAAATGTATGAACAAGGCTTTGTCAAAGAAGGTGTAGGAGCGGGTGGATGCGCGATCGCAGCAACGGTCTTCCAGAGCTGGGGACAGGCTGAATTATTAGCCGCGATCGAACATCTTATTGAACAGAGAAACCAACAGATTGAATAGAGCCAATCTATTCGATTGAGTTATGAACACATCGATACATTCATCAACTCACTTCTTTGGGCTAGTGAATGCGCTGTGCCAAAAGTTGCTCTTCTAACGCTGCAATGCGATTGTAAGCAGCCGTCAACTGAGCCGTCAGGCGTTGAATTTGGATCTCTGGCGAGAGAGATTTTTCGCCAGTTTGAGAAGTAGATTCAACCGTGTGATCATCCGATAAAACATCCTTGTGTTCGAGCGAAGCATTGCCAGAACGCGCATAGGAATAGCTAAACCGGCTATTCGAGGTTCCAAAGCTCGATCGACTGATTCCCTGATTGTTGTCAGATCGAATTTCAGTCAGCGCTTGTGTGACGTTTGACCCTAAATTTTCGATGATCTGATGCAGGGAATCAACCTTGCTATTGAGAGCGTTAATTTGAATTTGGATAGTATCCATTGTTAACCTGTTACCCCTACTTTTCTACGACCTATAGTAGTCATGAATTTCAATTGAACTTGGTTATTCCTGAATCATTTAACGTTTCGTGGCGATTCAAAATGTAGCGAAATATTCACATGAGCAGGTACTTTAATCCGAGTCTCTAAGTGTAAAGTAAATCTAAAGCAAAGCTAAAATCTAAAGCAAAAATAAACCCCGAAATCCTAGACTTCATGAGGCTTTCGTGAAATCCTAACCACATGAAAAACGGTGAAATTTCTTTCGCGAATTTGAAGTTAAAATTCGGGCTATTCTCGACAGAAATCCTTTCAATTCTTGGCAGCTTTCAATTGGAAGGTCAATGGAACTTGTATCGCTAAGGTTACAGCTCTAACTAACATAAAAGCCGTCAATCCAAGCCAGAGTAAATGGCTCGATCGTAGAACTGTAGCGAATACTGCAATTGGCAAAAATCCAACGAATGTCGCCCAAAGTGAGGAGATTCTTAAACTTCGTCCGGCAGTTAATCCTAAGAAATATCCATCTAATAAATAAGCAATTGCTCCAAATCCTAAGACAGGTAAGAGCCAGCCTGTAAAGTGCTGAATTTCGCCCAGAATGGATTGATGATTGGTGAGTAACTGAAATAAAGCGGTTGGAAATGTAATGAAGACGATCGCGAACAAAATGCCAACGCTGACACAATGAATGCCGGCGATTTTCAGCAAGCGGATTAAGTGCGATCGCGATTGATAATACGTTCCGGCAAGTGTTTCTGTCGCAAAAGCAAATCCATCAATGAAATAAGCCGAAAACGTGACAACCTGAAGCAGCAACGTATTAACAGTTAAAACCGTGGTTCCCAAGGTTGAGCTGACATTCGTGAAGATGGCAAACGTTGAAATCAGTGCCAATGTCCGAATCAGCAAATCGCGATTTAGGGTAAAGATGGCTTTGAGTTCAGTCCGATCGAACAATTGCGCGATCACAACTTGTCCAAAGATGTCTCGACTCATGAACAAACCGGCGCATAGCATCAAATACTGAGCCAAAGCGGTTGATGCGCCTGCTCCAGTGCTTGCCCAGTCCCATTTGACGACAAATAGATAGTCTAAAGTGACATTTTCAATGTTGCTCACCGCAGACAAGAGCAGAACTTTCCCACTTTGCGATCGCCCTAAAAACCACCCGATCAAGACAAAGTTCACTAAGGTCGCAGGCGCACCCCAAATCAGTGCATTGTAGAAAGCCTGCCCCGATGCTTTGACTTCTGGAGTCGCGCTGAGAAGGGCAAACCCGAGCGTTTGCAGAGGAGTTTGAAAGATCAAAATCAAGATGCCAATTGCGATCGCAATTCCGCCATTACGCAGCGCAATCATTCTGACCGCTTCTGAATCATTGCGCCCGATTGCCTGTGCGGTCATCCCGGTCGTTCCCATGCGGAGAAATCCGAACGTCCAGTACAAATAGTTAAAAATTACAGTCGCGATCGCGACTCCTGCCAAGTGACGAATTTCAGTCAAATGCCCAAGAAATGCCACATCGAGCAGGCCCGCGATCGGAACGAGCAGATTCGAGATGATATTGACGATCGCGAGTTGTAAGAAACGGTGTAATAGATTCGACGGATAAGAAGACATCATTCAGCAATGACGAGATGAATCGAAAATCCTCTCTGAATGAAATTTGCTAAGGCATTCATGCAGCGGTCTATCCATCATAAGCACCAAGAGCCATGAACCTAAAAAAGCTGCGGCGCTACCTCAAGCAGGATATCCCGCCTGTACAACGCCACAGCTTCAATTGGCAAATCCGCAAGCCAGAATTTAGACTCGTGCTAAGGTCACCCGTTCAACTTGATCTTGATATTTACCGCGTCGATCGTCATAACTCACCGCACAGGGCAACCCTTCTAAGAACAGCAATTGCACAATGCCTTCATTGGCATAAATCCGACAATCTGCACTCGACGAATTCGAGAACTCAAGCGTCAAATGCCCTCTCCAGCCTGCTTCTGCCGGAGTCAAATTCGCAATCAATCCAATCCGCGCATAAGTCGATTTGCCAATACAAATCACCGTCACATTATCCGGCACTTCCAACCGCTCCAACGCCACACCCAACCCATAAGAATGAGCAGGCAAAATAAAGAAGCTTCCATTCTCATCGTGATGCAAGGGAGCAGGTTCCAGATTTGCATCGCTAAAATTCTTCGGATCAACCACCGTTCCTGGAATGTGCTTAAAGATCCGAAACTCAGAAGCCGACAAGCGCAAATCATATCCGTAACTGCTCAACCCGTACGAAATCACAGGCAGCCCTTCAGCACGGCGTACAAGCTGAGGCTCAAAAGGTGTAATCATGCCCTCTTGTGCCATCTGCGAAATCCAGGTGTCGTTCTTGATCATGACGCTGTTTGTTTTAGATTGGGGAGTTTGAATTCGGGATTTTGGATTCAGGTGCCAAAATCATCCTACGGTTGGTGAGTGCGGCGCAGTTCTGTGATTTGATCGGCTACATCTAAAATCGCTTCAGGCATATCAGGTCCCGTCAAAATCACATCCACATGACGCGGGCGATTTTGCAGAAAGTCAAGCACTTCAACCTCAGGAATAAACCCAAAATGAATCGCTAAACTTAGCTCGTCTAAAACCACTAAGTCGTAACGATTTTGCTCAACTACCCGACGGGTATGCTGCCAAAGTTCCAACAGCGATCGCGCTTCTTGTGGATCAATCTGAGGGGTGTCAATACACCGCACCACATTGCACCGAATCCAATCGAGATTCTGGCTCAACTGCATCGGTCGATCGTATCCCTGCCCGATGCCCCCTTTGAGAAACTGCACTACCAAAACAGGTGTGCCCTGCCCTGCGATCCGCATCGCCTGCGCCATCACCCCAGTAAAAAAACTGCGATGAAACGAGGTAAACACCTGCACCAATCCTTCCACGCTCAGATTGCGCGATCGTGGTGCATCAAACGTCGGTGTCTCAACTTGCGAAACCATAGGGGTTATCTCTCTAAATTAGGGCGAATGAATTTAGATATAGCGTCTCTTTCCAAGCCGCTTCACTATAAAACACTACATATAGTCAAGCGTCAAGATCTTTCTGACTAGATTTTCCCTGATGCCCATAAAGATACAGAAAAATCTGCAAGAAGTACAGACGTTCTGAGTAGAAAAACTGTCAATCAATCGTATGAATTTTGCAGAAAACAACTACAATCCTCGCCCAAGCGCCTGTCCTGGGCCTTGAAACATTAACCAAGACAAGAAGAAATTCACGACAAAAATGGCTAGCAGCGACGTGACAACGGCAGTTGTTGTGGATTGTCCCACTCCTTTCGCGCCTCCGGTTGTCGTCAGTCCCCAACTCGACCCAATGACCGCAATCAACGCTCCAAACACAAATCCCTTAATCGGCGAACTGCATAAATCCCACACACTTAAGAAATTTTTTGCCGAATTCAGAAAAACATTATGCGAGATGCCATACAGCCATTCCGCAATAAACATTCCCCCTGTCATCCCTGTTACGAGAGAGAGCAAGGTCAAAATCGGCAACATCAAACAGCACGCAATCACACGGGGGATGACCAGATAATCGATCGGATCAGTTCTCAACATATACAAAGCATCAATCTGCTCTGTCACTCGCATTGTCCCGATTTCTGCTGCAAATGCCGACCCCACCCGTCCCGCTAAAATTACCGCAGTCAGAACCGGAGCTAACTCGCGGGACAGCGAAATTGCCAAAACTCCGCCAACTGCCGTTCCAGCACCCAAATTAATAAACTCGCGAGCGACTTGAATCGTAAATACAGCGCCGACAAACATCGCCGTCAACAATGCAATCAACAGCGATTCTGGGCCTACGGCTGCCATCTGCTCCACTGTATTTCGACGATTCAGTTTACGGGACAACAAATGGACGATCACTTGTCCCCCCAGTAAAATGGCGGCAATCAAGCGTCGGCTCCATCGTCCTAATGCAGAAGAAGAGTTGTCGGGCGATTCAGTCAAAGGGCACTCCCTTGTTCAAAGTCGATCGAAGCATATCAGGTATTAGTTATAGCTGAGTTTGATTCGATTACAGTAGAAAGACTTCTGTTGATTGTAAGGGGATTGAGCATGGTAGGAAAGCGAATTCAACTGACGAGTCTGGTCGTCGATCCGGACGATGACGATCAATCGATCGAATATCACTACGATGCTCCCGGAACGGTTCCTGGAACGCTAACAATTCCCAAAGACGCAGAACCTCCAGTGATTGATCTGATCGATTACAACGAGGAAAATGCTGTGCGTTTGCCCATTGATCAACCTGAAAAATGCCAACCTTACCTTGATACAGAATCGGTTTCTTGGGTCGATGTGCGTGGCTTAGGAAGTGAAGATATCTTGCTGCGACTGGGACGAGTCTTTAGTCTGCATCCGCTGTTGTTGGAAGACGTGGTGAATGTGCCGCAGCGTCCAAAAATGGAGGAATACGATGACCAGGTGGTCATTATTACGCGAATGGTCGTTTTGAAAGAGTCAGGCAAAGGATTTTATTCAGAACAGGTGAGTTTGATTCTGGGCAAACATTACGTTTTATCGGTTCAGGAAGAATCGAAACATGACTGCTTTGGTATCGTGCGCGATCGCATTCGTTCTGGAAAAGGTTCGATTCGCAAACGCAATGCAGATTATCTTGCCTATGCCTTACTAGACGCGATCGTGGATGGCTTTTTCCCAATTCTCGAAGTCTATGGAGAGGAAATTGAAGAACTCGAAGAAGAAGTCGTTGAGAGTCCAAGTCGGCAGACATTAGAAAAAATTCATCACGTCAAGCGAGAACTTTTAACGCTACGTCGATCGATCTGGCCGCTCCGAGATGCCATCAATTCTCTGATCCGAGATAGCAGCAATGATCTCGTCAGTGAAGAGGCGAAGATCTATCTGCGGGATTGCTACGACCACACGGTTCAAGTATTGGATATGGTGGAGACCTATCGCGAACTAGCTGCAAGTTTGATGGATGTGTATCTTTCCTCAGTCAGCAATCGAATGAATGAAATCATGAAAGTGCTCACTGTGATTTCAACCATTTTCATTCCCTTGACGTTTGTAGCTGGCGTTTATGGAATGAATTTCAATCCGGAGAAGTCGCCGTTAAATATGCCCGAATTGAATTGGTATTGGGGATATCCGGTCTGCTGGGCAGTCATGTTGTCGATCGCGATCGCGCTAGTCTTCTATTTCAAACGCAAAGGCTGGTTTGAAGATTTTGCCACCACTGTCAAAAAATAAGGCTTTCAAAAAGTAGAGTGTTCAGAAATCTCTACTAATTCACCACGATTGGTAGGGAGAGGGGGAGCCATCTAAGTTTGCATCCTCTCCCCCTCCCCAATCCAAAATTGCTGATGACTAGGAACCCTACTCTAATTCTTCTTCAATCGCCGCAATTCTTCCTGTAAATCTGCAACCTGTTGACGCATCTCATCGACTGTTGTTGTCGTCTGCGTGGGTGCAGGCTCATCATCATCTAAAATCTCGATTTTGCGCGGCTCAGTCGGCTTTTCACTCTCTGAAGTTGGAGCAGACACACTGGGTTGCTGCGCTCGCTGCACCATCTCATCGACAAAACGGCGCGCCTCTTCTGAGCTCATCTCACCGCGTGCCACCATCTCGTCTGCCAACTTTTGCACCTGCGATCGCAGTTCGGTCAACTTCTCGCCAGCTTTCTCACCCGCGTAGGAAGCAACTCCAATCCCTAAATACATCGCTTTTTGTACAATATCTCCCAAACCCATAACAATCGTGCTCCTGGTACTCGTTACCTCCAAGATACGCAGAATTCTATCGATTGCCCAGAGTGAAAAATCCGACGAGTCGAGGTGAAGAGAACCGACCCTTTAAAACGAAGGTGACCCGGAGACTACGCCTACCATAAGCATCCCGTATTGCTGCTACCTTCCGGTCCTGACAAAGTTTGGGCGTTACGATCGCATAGATCCGAGTCATTTACTAGCATAGCACTCTCTGTGACAGACCGATGACAAATTCTGAAGTTATTCCACGACCACCTTCCATTCATACAGCTTGTAATGGACACAGTGATTGCGAATCAGCGGATCTTCAAGAATGATTTTTTCGGCTTCATCCATCGATTTTGCCTTAAACATCAACATTCCACCGCCAAAACAACCCCAATACCCGGTCTTTGCCTCATAGCCCTTCGCAATCAAATCTTTTACAAATGCTTTATGGGCTGGCACGTACCGATCAAATGTCGCTTTATCGACAATTCCTTCTTCAATTTTGACGAACCAAGGCATTGACCGCTTTCCTCTATCATTTTTGTCAAAGGGAACCTATGCTGTAGCTTAAGATCGCGACAGCAGTGGAGTAAAGTTTTTACGTGACTTTAAGGGGCGTGAGTCAGTTTTTTCCTAAGTAGAGCAGCTTATGAACGCAGAGCACTTATTTTTCATTGCGTTGCTACCCCCACAAGCAATTCAAAACTATGCTACCGAAGTTAAATGCCATTTTGATCAGTACTATGACAGTCGTCATGCTTTCAACTCACCTCCGCATATCACGCTATTTCCCCCATTTAAATGGAGACATCAGCGCTTAGATATACTGACTGAATCTCTTGCTACTTTTACGACGAAACACCCTGCTATTTCTATTACACTAGATGGCTTCGGGGCTTTTCCACCGCGTGTGATTTTTATTCATGTCGATCGCTCTGATGCGCTCTTAAATCTCCATCAAAAGTTGATTGAGCACCTAGAAACCTCGATCGAACTCAGTGATCCCAGAGAGAACTCCCGTCCCTATGCACCCCATATGACGGTCGCATTTCGCGATCTAACCCCAGAGAATTTTAAACTCGCCTGGAAAGAATTTAAAGCGCAACCGTTACATTTTGAATTTGACGCGACTCATCTGACACTACTTAAACACGATGGGCAACGCTGGCAAATTCATGCTGAATTTCCCTTTAAAGTGGAGAGATGAAGCAACTTAACAAAACCCAGTTTTATCAATGGAATCAGTATCGATGCGCCTATGACTTTCACGAAGGTCAGGGTGTTCCGCTGCTGTTAATTCATCCAATCGGGGTTGGTCTTTCGCGTCAGTTCTGGCAACGATTCATCAATTCCTGGCGACCGAATCCGATTTACAACCCTGATTTACTCGGCTGTGGTGACTCTGATATGCCGCGAATTGCTTATGCGCCGATCGATTGGGCACGTCAACTGCAATTCTTTTTGCAAACCGTGATCAAAACCCCTGCAATCGTGGTTGCTCAAGGAGCGCTATCTCCAGTCGCGATCGAGCTTGCCAATATCGAACCGGATCTTGTTAAAGCGATCGTGCTGAGCGGTTCTCCTGCAATGTCGCTGTTGAGTCGAGACACTTCAGAAACCTCCCATCGAATCGCCTGGAATCTGTTCGATTCTCCGTTTGGAAATGCCTTTTATCGCTATGCTCGTCGCACTAAGTTCCTAAGACGATTTTCGATTCGCCAACTGTTTGCGAATGAAACTCAAGTTGATTCTGAATGGCTATCGACGTTGAAACAAGGATCAGACGATTTAGAAAGTCGTCATGCGGTGTTTGCGTTTTTATCGAGCTTTTGGCGGCAGGATTACACAGACAGAATGACAAAGATTCAGCAACCTGTTTTGGCAGTTTTTGGAGATAAAGCTTCGAGTATTAGCCGAGAGGGGAAAGGGGAGAAAGTGGAAGATCGCTTAACCGATTACCTCGAACATTTTCCGAATTCTGAAGGTGTCATCATTTCCGGTCGAAATGTATTGCCCTATGAATCGACTCAGGAATTTGTAGATAGTATTGCGGGTTTTGTGCGATCGCACTCCGAACGATCTGAGTGACAATAAACCAAAAAATCATGAGGCATAGCGATGTCAACTGAACTGAAAGCCAGTCAAAAAACTCTTTATGAAACCGATTTTGTTCAATGGATTGAGACGACAGTGGAGCAATTGCGATCTCAAAACTACAGTTGTGTGGATTGGCAAAACCTGATCGAAGAAATCGAAGATATGTCAAGACGGGAGCGGAAAAGTCTCAAAAGCAATCTCGTGGTGATTCTGCTTCACCTGCTGAAATGGCAACATCAACCAGAGTTGCGAAGTGGAAGTTGGCGGGGCAGTATTCGAGAACATCGTCGGCGAGTCAACGATGACTTGAAAGATTCACCAAGCTTAATTCCCTATTTTCAAGAGGTTTTTGCGGAATGCTATGCGAATGCTCGTGAGCAGGCAGCAGACGAAACGGGTTTGCCGTTAGAAACTTTTCCCGTGAATTGCCCTTATTTTCCTGAGCAAGTACTGAATTCTGAGTATCTGCCAGATTGAGAATGATTAAATGGCTGCTTAGCCAGAGCATGAAACTCCTTTAGCATTGAAATTCCTAGCCTGCATGATTGTAAGCAGGACGATGCACGATCGTTTCAGTCACTCTTTGACGATCGCGAATTCCAACTAATCGAATGTAATCTTTCTGATGCTCATTCAAGCAAGTCTCTAACGCTGCAATTGCTGCTGCTCCATCTCCTTCAAACATGCCATAACAGCTCCAGGAATTCATTTTGAATCGGCGATCGTCTACGACTTCAATGCCGAGTCGCTGTCCTTGTCCCAAAATACGATTCACCTCTCCAACAATTTCAGAAGTAAGCCGCGTACTCGAAGGCTTGCCGCTATAGCTACGAGCGGGTTCAGGTTCAGGGTCGGGAGTCATTTTAATTTCGCCCAATCCTCGATTCTTAATCGTTTGATTGTATTCCTCAACCAAACGCAATTCTTGTAATCGTTTCTGTTCGCGCACCATTGCCGC
>VFQU01001984.1_pt1 | contig 10622 bp, 10 predicted proteins | sample 3512311 | NCBI WGS metagenome assembly VFQU01 (sample SAMN10412377, study PRJNA504923) | tailings metagenome | isolation source: Relicate 3 Philex TSF3 active mining site | place: Philippines: Tuba, Benguet | collected 2017-08-29 | reverse complement strand
GATCAGGCTGCCGAAGATCAGAAAGTACAGCGTCATCGTGATCGCCGGCGGCACCAGGGTCTGTCCCCAGATGCGCAGGATGCGCACGACCTCGCGCCGCACGATGGTGTGGAACGCGACGAGGTTCGGATGCTGCGACGGCGTGCTCATCCGGCGTCCTCGCGATGGCCGGTCAGCCGCACGAACAGTTCCTCCAGGCGATTGGACTTGGTGCGCATCGAGCGGACCCGGATGCCGGCCGCGTCGAGCGTCGCGAACACGCGGTTGAGATCCATCGCGCGCGGCATCTCCAGATCCAGCGTATGGCTGTCCTCGGCGATCAGCGTCACGCCCTCGATCGCCGGCAGCTGCGCGGGCAGCGGGCCGTCGATGTCGAGCAGGAAACCTTCGACGTCGAGCTTGGCCAGCAAGGCCTTCATCGGCCCCTGCTCGATGATGCGGCCGCCGTCGATGATCGCCAGATTGCGGCACAGGCTCTCGGCTTCCTCGAGATAGTGCGTCGTCAGGATCACCGTCGTGCCGGCCGCGTTGACCTCGCGCAACGTGCGCCACATGCCGCGGCGGATCTCGATGTCGACGCCGGCGGTCGGCTCGTCGAGGATCAGCAGCCGCGGCCGCGTCATCATCGCCCGGGCGATCATCAGGCGCCGCTTCATGCCGCCGGACAGGTTGCGCGACATCGTCTGCGCCTTGTCCCAGAGCTGGGCGCGCTTGAGCTCCTGCTCGGCGCAGGCCACCGCTTCGTCGCGCGGGATCCCGTAGAAGCCGGCGTAGTTGACGAGGATGTCGAAGGGCTTTTCGAACAGGTTGAAGTTCATCTCCTGCGGCACCAGCCCGATCATCCGCATCGCCGCGCCGCGCTGTTCGTGCAGGTCGGTGCCGAACACGCGCACGCGGCCGCTGGACGCGTTGACGAGCGAGCTGACGATGCCGATCAGGGTCGACTTGCCGGCGCCGTTGGGTCCGAGCAGAGCGAAGAAGTCGCCCGGCTGCACGCTGAGCGTCACGCCCTTGAGCGCTTCGACACCGGTCGCATAGATCTTGCGCAGCTCGGTGAGCTCGAGCGCGGGTACTGAGGTCATCGGAATCGGGGCGGGATGCGCTGCAGCGGGGAGAGCCGACATGGCTCTGCTAGTATAGCCGGCCGCGACCGCCGGAGGGTTTGCGCGCTGTGATCAGGCTGTTTCCGCTGCGCCTCGTCGCCAGCCGCATGCTCGCGCCGAGCGTGCGGCATCTGGCCTTCGAGCGCGGCGACGGCGCGGCGATGGCGTTCGTGCCGGGCCAGTTCGTCCAGTTCCACTTCGACTACGCCGACGGCACGCCGACCAAGCGCAGCTACTCGATCGCGACGCGCCGCGACGACCCCGCCACCGCGGGTCTGATCGAGATCGCGGTGTCCTACGTCGCCGGCGGCGCGGCCACCGAACGGCTCGCCGCGCTGCGCATAGGCGAGACGATCGACGCCAGCGGGCCGTACGGCCGCTTCTGCCTGCACGACACCGACCGCAACGCGCGCTATCTGCTGGTCGCGACCGGCACCGGCGTGACGCCGTACCGGGCGATGCTGAGCGATCTGGCGCGGCACATCGTCGAACGGCCCTGCGAGGTCGCCCTGGTCTACGGCGCGCGCAGCGAGGCCGAGCTGCTCTACGCCGAGGAGTTCGAAGCGTTCGCGGCGCGCACGCCGGGCTTCAGCTTCCATCCGTGCTTCAGCCGGGTGCCCCGGCTTCCGGCGCGTCCGGGCGACCGGACCGGCCGCGTCCAGATCGTGCTCGCCGCACTCGCGCCCGACCCGCTGCGCGACATCGCCTACTTGTGCGGCAATCCGGACATGGTCGACGAGTGCTTCGCGCTGCTGCAGCAAGCCGGACTGCCGGTCCGGCAGATCCGGCGCGAGAAATATCTGTCCGCGCGCTAGCGCGGCCGAGCGTCGGGCCGGCGTCGGCGCCGGCACGCGGCGGCGGGCGAATCACCTCACGCCCAGCGCGTGCGCGTCGAGATAGCGAGCCGCGAAGTCCTCGGCCGAAGCCGGCGCGCCGAACAGGTAACCCTGTGCCTGACCGCACCCGTTCGCGTCGAGGAAGGCCAGTTGCTCCTCGGTTTCCACGCCCTCGGCGATGACGCTGAGGCCGAAGCTGTTGGCGAGGTAGATGACCGCCTTGACGATCGCGGCGTCCTCCAGGTCGCAGGTCACGCCGCGTACGAAGGACTGGTCGATCTTCAATCGCGTCACCGGGTAGCGCTTGAGCAGGCTCAGCGACGCGAAGCCAGTGCCGTAGTCGTCGAACGCGAGGCCGATACCCATCTCGCGCAGGCTGTGCAGCAGCCGAAGCGTGCCCTCGTCGTTCTGAAGCAGGATGTTCTCGACCAGTTCGAGCTCCACCGCGTCGGCCGGCAAGCCCGTTTCGGCCAGCGTCGCGCGCACTGCGCCGAGCAGACGGGCGGAGCGGAACTGGACGTCGAACAGGTTGACGCTGATGCGGAAGCCCGGCGCGCGCGTGCGCCATTGGACCGCCTGCCGGCAGGCGGTCCGCAGCACCCATTCGCCGACCGCGCCGGCGGAGGGCTTTCGTGCCAGCACGTCGATGAAGGACGAGGGAGTGAGCAGGCCGCGCTGCGGGTGCCGCCAGCGCATCAGCGCTTCGGCGCCGCACAGATGGCGCGAGTGCAGTCCGACCTGCGGCTGATAGTACAGCTCGAACTCGCCGTTCTCGAACGCCAGGCGCAGCTCGCGCTCGAAGGCGCGCCGGATCACCGCGACCTCCCTGTAGGAATGGACGAAGAACTCGTGCCGGCCCCGGCCCGCGGCCTTGGCGCGGTACAGCGCGAGGTCCGCCGCGTTGAGCAACTCTTCGGGAAGCCTGCCGTCCGGAGGGAACAGCGCCAGACCGACACTGGCGCCGATCTCGACGTTCTGGCCGGCCACCGCGTAGGGCTCGGACACGACCCGGATCAGCCGTTCGGCGATCTCCTGCGCCTTGGCGACGTCGTCGCCGGGCATCAGCACCGCGAACTCGTCGCCGCCGAGCCGCGCAACGATGCTGGCCTCCGTGCACGTCGCGCGCAGCCGCGCGGCGACCTCGCGCAACACCGCGTCGCCGGCGGCGTGTCCGTGCCCGTCGTTGACGTCCTTGAAGTGATCGAGGTCGAGCAGCATGATCGTCACCGGCGTGCCCTCCTCCAGCGCGATCGTCAGGCATTCCTGCCAGGCGCTGCGATTGGACAGGTCGGTCAGTACGTCGAGCGAGGCCAGCCGATACAGGCGCTCCTCGTTGCGGCGGCGCTCGGTCACGTCACGGACGATCGCGCCGACGCTCGTCGAAGACCCTTCGTGCCAGGTCGACAGCGACAGTTCGGCCGGAAACTCGCTGCCATCCTTGCGCCGGCCCGACAGCTCGATCGTCTTGTCGGCCAGCGCCATCGGCTCGCCGAGCCGAAGCCGTTCGTATTCGGCTTCGTAGAGCGAGCGCCAGCGGTCCGGTACGATCCGGCTGACCGGCTGCTGGGCCATCTCCTCGGCGGAGTAGCCGAACAGTTTGCCGGCCGAGCGGTTCCAGAACGAGATGCTGCCCTCCGCATTCGTACAGATGATCGCGTCCGGCGACGTCGAGGCGATGTTCTCGAAGCGAGCCTGGCTGACGGTCTTGACGTACTCGAGCCGATGCAGTTCGACGCGATCCATGACCAGCGCGGCCAGATCGGACAGGTTCCTGCGGTCCTCGTCGCTGAAATCCCGCCGTGGCACGCGATCGATCACGCACAGCGTGCCGAGCTTCTCGCCGCTGGCGGCCACCAGCGGATGACCGGCGTAGAAGCGGATGAAAGGCGGTCCGAGCACCAGCGGATTGGTGGCGAAGCGCGGATCCTCGAGCGCGTCGGGCACCAGCAAGATCTCGTCCTGCACGAGCGCATGCGCGCAGAACGAAACCTCGCGGCTGGTCTCGCATACGTCGAGGCCGACCCGGGCCTTGAAGAACTGACGGTCGCGATCGACCAGCGAAATGAGCGCGATCGGCGCATTGAAGAGCCGCGCGGTCAGCGAGACCAGCCGCTCGAAGTCTTCGGTCTGAGGCGTGTCGAGCAGATGGTAGTCGGCCAGGACGCGCAGGCGCTCGTGCTCCCGCTCCGGCAAGGGATAAGGCAACTCGCTCATGACCGTCTTCCGTCCTTTGAAATGCGGGGCGCGCCTCGTTCGCCGCGGCGAACGTGACAGATGACTCATTGCTGCGATGTGAACATCGCTGCAAGTGCGCATGCTGCACGTTGCCGCGAGCGCGCGCTGTTGCGCTGCGTCAGAGCCTGCGGACGTCACTCACTCGGCAGCACGGGGATGACGCGCAGGTCTGCTGCTGGAGCGGTCTCGTCGAGTCGCGGTACGGGGCGTTTGTGCGGTCGTGGCAGGGCGCGTGCCGGCCGGATGTAAAGGTCACTTGACAGACTGCGCCACGTCGCCCAAGCTAGTGTCAAGCTCACTTGACAGGGTGTCCCGATGCAGGCCCTCGAAAAGCGTTACGGCCGTGAAATGGCGCTGGCCTCGGTGCTCTACGTGTTGGCGATGCTGACCGCCTGGCCGCTGGCATTGCGCACCGACGCGATCCAATGGCGCACCGTGCTGGCGCTGCTGCCGGTGGTCCCGGCGGGGTTGATGCTGCGTGCGGTCTATCGGCACGTGCGCGACAGCGACGAGCTGCAGCGCCGACTGCATCTGGAGGCGCTGGCGATCTCGGCCAGCGTGATCAGCCTGGCCAGCATGACGCTGGGCTTCCTCGCGGCGGCCAAGATCATCGCCCTCGGCGGCGACGTGCTGCTGTGGGTGTTCCCGATGCTCGCCGGCATCTTCGGCCTGGTGCGGTGCTGGATCCAGTGGCGCTATCGCTGCGCATGATCAACCGCGTCCGCGAGCTGCGTAGCGCCCGTGACTGGTCGCAGGGCGAATTGGCCGAACGGCTCGGCGTATCGCGCCAGACCATCAATGCGATCGAAACCGGCAAGTATGATCCGAGTCTGCCGCTCGCATTCGCGATCGCGCGCCTGTTCGCGATGACGATCGAATCGATTTTCGACCCGGACGCCAGGGCGTAGTGAGGAAAGGCATGGGACAGGTGCGGATCAGCTCTCGACAATGGACACGCTATCTCGCCGACGTCGGCCTGCCGACGCTCGCCTACCTGGTTTCGGTGGTGGCCTCGGCCCTGCTCGCGCACCGCATGGAGCCGGGTGCGGGGCGCGTGCTGGTCGCCGCGTTGCCGATACCGGCCATCGCCTGGCTGGCCTACGCGGAATGGAGACGCCTGCGCCGCCGCGACGAGCTGCGTCAGCGCATCGAGATGGAAGCGATGATGACCGGATTCGGCGTCTCGTTCGGCATGATCGTCGCGCTGGTCTTCATCGACCTGCACGGCGACCTGGACATCCCGCTGTACGTCGCGGCGTTCGTGATGGCCGCGTGCTGGATCGGCGCGCAGTTCTGGGTCAGGGCGCGGTATCGCTACGGATGGCTGCAATCGGATCGCGACGAGCCGTCGTGACCGGCGGCCGCGGACAGCGCCGGACCGTCCGGCATTGGCAAACAGATCGTACGGACAGTAGAGGCTGACATGAAGAAGAACCTGCGCATCGCCGTAGCGGTGCTGGTCGCCCTCGGGGCGATCGCCTACGGCCGGTTTCGCGACCGGCCCGATCCGAACGCGGCGCCGCCGAGCACGAGCGGTCGTTTCGTGGTGCCGGCCGGCACGGCCGGCTTCCGCCTCGGCACGCTCGATTTCAGCCCCTGCGAGCTGCCGCAGAAGCGCAGCGCGGCGACCACGGCGGCGTTCTGCGCGCCGTTCGAGGTGCCCGAAAACTGGGACGCGCCGGACGGCCGCACGATCCGCCTGAACCTGGCGCTGCTCAAGAGCGCCCAGGCGGCCGACGACGATTTCATCGTGTTTCTCGCCGGCGGCCCCGGCCAGGCCGCGATCGAGACCTGGCCGCAGATCGCCGCCGCGTTCGAACCGGCGCGCAAGCGCCGCCACGTGCTGCTGCTCGATCAGCGCGGCACCGGCGGTTCCAATGCGCTGACCTGCCCTGACGGCGACGAGGCCGACGTGACCGCGTTCGATCTCGCGCGCGTCGAGCAGGCGACGCGCCGCTGCCTGGAAGCGCTCGGCGAGCGTGCCGATCCGCGCTACTACACGACCACGGTCGCCGCCCGCGATCTGGAGGCGCTGCGTCAGGCGCTCGGCGGGCCGAAGCTCGATCTGGTCGGCGTGTCGTACGGCACGCGCATGGCGCAGCAGTATCTCAAGCGCTATCCCGAGGGCGTACGCAGCGTCGTGCTCGACAGTCCGGTGCCGAACGCGCTGACGCTCGGCGGCGAGTTCGCACGCAATCTCGAGGAATCGCTGCAGGCCCAGCTCGGTCGTTGCAGCGCCGACCCGGCCTGCACGAAGGCTTACGGCGATCCGTATGCGAACCTGCTGCGCCTGCGCGACGCGCTGCGCACCGAGCCGCGTGAGGTGCGCTATCCCGATCCGGTCAACTTCGAGACCGTCGAGCGGCGTCTGGACGAGATCACGCTGGCCGGCCTGATCCGCATGTTCGCGTACTCGCCCGAGACCGCGTCGCTGATCCCGCTGTCAGTCGGCCGCGCGCTCGACGGCCAGTACGGACCGCTGATGGGACAGGTCAAGATCATGACCGACGCGCTGTCCGAACTCGCCGGCAACGGCATGCAGCTGTCGGTGATCTGCGCCGAGGACGCCGACCGCATCGTGCCCGATCCGGCCGATCCCGGCCGTCTGCTCGGAACGATGATGACCGAGGTGATCAAGACCCAGTGCGCGATCTGGCCGCGCGGCGAACGGCCGGCCGATTTCGGCGAACCCGCCTCGGGCGACACGCCGGTGCTGATCCTGGCCGGCGAGTTCGATCCGGTCACGCCGCCGCGCTACGGCGAACAGATCGCCGAACATCTCGGCCGCGCGCGCCTGATCGTCGCCAAGGGTCAGGGCCATTCGGTCATGGGCCGCGGCTGCCTGCCCAAGCTGGTCGGCCAGTTCCTGGATCGCCTCGATCCGGCGGGCCTGGATGCGACGTGCGCCGATGCGCTCGGTCCGACCCCTCTCTTCATCGACTTCAACGGAGCGGCCCCATGATCGAGCTGAAGGATCTCCACAAGGCGTTCGGCGCGGTCAAGGCCGTCGACGGCGTCTCGTTCACGGCGCGCGACGGCGAGAGCACCGGCCTGCTCGGCCCGAACGGTGCCGGCAAGACCACGACGCTGCGCATGCTCTACACGCTGATGAAACCCGACAGCGGTCAGGTGCTGGTCGACGGCATCGACGCCGCGGTGGACCCGGCCGCGGTACGGCGGCGACTGGGCGTGCTGCCCGATGCGCGCGGTCTGTACAAGCGGCTGACCTCGCGCGAGAACATCGACTACTTCGGCCGCCTGCACGGCATGGACGAAGCGGCGATCGACACGCGGCGAGAGGCGCTGATCACCGCGCTGGAGATGGCCGACATCGCCGACCGCCGCACCGAAGGCTTCTCGCAGGGCCAGCGCGTCAAGACCGCGATCGCGCGTGCGCTGATCCACGATCCGAAGAACTGCATCCTCGACGAGCCGACCAACGGCCTGGACGTGATGGCCACGCGCGCGATGCGCGACTTCCTGCGCCATCTGCGCGACGAGGGCCGCTGCGTGCTGTTCTCTAGCCACATCATGCAGGAGGTCGGCGCGCTGTGCGACCGCATCGTCGTGATCGCACGCGGCCGTGTCGTCGCCGACGCTTCGCCGGAGGCGCTGCGTGCGCAGGCCGGCACCCACAATCTCGAAGATGCCTTCGTCAAGGTCATCGGTTCCGCAGAGGGGCTCGCCGCATGAAATCGATCCTGACCGTCTTCCTCAAGGAAGTGCGCGAGAACCTGCGCGACCGCCGCACCGTGCTCAACACGCTGCTGACCGGTCCGCTGATGGCGCCGCTGATGTTCGTGCTGATCATCAATGCGGTGATCTCGCGCGAACTCGACAAGGCCGATAAGCCGCTGCCGGTGCCGGTCATCGGCGCCGAGTACGCACCGAATCTGATCGAGGCACTCAAGCAGCAGGGGGCCGAGATCAAGGACGCGCCGACCGATCCGGAACATGCCGTGCGCGAGCAGGACGCCGATCTGGTGCTGAAGATCCCGGCCAGCTACGCCGAGGCCTGGCGCAAGGGCGAGCCGGCGCAGGTCGAGCTGATCTTCGACCAGTCGCAGCGCGACGCCAGCGGCTCGGTCGCGCGGCTGCGCGGCATGCTCGAGAGCTACGGGCAGCGCACCGCGACGATGCGCGTCGTCGCACGCGGCCTGTCGCCGACGCTGATGAAGCCGGTCGTCGTCGCCTCGCGCGACCAGTCCACCGCGCAGGCACGCGGCGGCATGATGTTCGCGATGCTGCCGTACTTCTTCATCCTCGGCGCTTTCATCGGCGGCATGGCGCTGGCGATCGACACCACCGCCGGCGAGCGCGAGCGGCAGTCGCTCGAACCGCTGTTCGCCAATCCGGTGCCGCGTTCGCGGATCCTGCTCGGCAAGCTCGGCGCGACGACCAGCTTCGCATTCACGACGCTGGTACTGAGCATCCTCGCGTTCTCGGTCGCCGCGCTGTTCCTGCCGACCGGCAAGCTCGGCATGAGCCTGCAGATCGGACCGCGCTTCGCGCTGCTGACGCTGATCGTGATGCTGCCGCTGGTGTTCCTGCTGGCATCGCTGCAGACGCTGGCGGCAGCGTTCGCGAAGAGCTACCGCGAAGCCCAGACCTATCTGTCGCTGCTGATGTTCGTGCCGATCATCCCGACGCTGATGATGTCGATATTCCCGTTCAAGACGCAGACCTGGATGTACGCGGTGCCGCTGGTCGGCCAGCAGGTCACGATCACGCGCCTGATGCGCGGCGATCCGGTCGCCGCCAGCGAGATCGCACTGTGCTTCGTCGCGACGGCCGCGGTGGCGTTCCTGGCGTACTGGGTCACGGCCCGGGTCTACCGCAGCGAGCGGCTGGCGATCTCGGCCTGACCGTCCGGCAGCCGGCGCCCTCGGCGCGCCGGCTGCCGCCGAGGCGGGGCTCGGCTACACTGGCGCGCCCTGCGGCCCGCCTCCTCCGATGTCCCTGCCCGATTCCGCCGCGCGCGAAGCGCAGGCTCTCGCCAAGACCTGGTTCTACCCGTTCCGCCTGCCGTCCGGCCGCGTCACGCCGACCTACGGACAGGGCGAGCTCGACGCGGTCCACCACACGCGCTCGCAGATGCTCGACGCTCTGCTCGCACGCGAGTTTCCGGGCGATCGCGGCGGCTCGTCCGCGGTCGATCTCGCCTGCCATCAGGGCTGGTTCTCGGCACAGCTCGCGCAAGGCGGCTTCGGCCGCGTCGTCGGCATCGACGCACGTCCCGAGCACGTCGCCGACGCCAGCCTGATCCGCGACGCGCTCGCCCTGTCGCAGATCGAGCTGCGCCTGTCCGACGTCCATGCGCTCGACGCCGCCGAGCTCGACGTGCACGACCTGGTGCTGTGCTTCGGCCTGATCTATCACCTGGAGAACCCGGTCGGTGCCCTGCGCGTCGCGCGGGCGCTGACGCGTCGCCTGTGCGTGATCGAGACCCAGGTCGTGCCGGGCCTGACCGGCTGGGTCGACTACGGCAGCTACCGCTTCGTGCGTCCGCTCAAGGGCAGCTTCGGCATCATCGACGAGACCGGCGAGACGCACGGACCGGAAGCCTCGACGACCGGCATCTGCCTGGTGCCGAGCGTCGAAGCGCTGTGCTGGATTCTCGAGCGCATCGGCTTCAGCCGCGTCGAGGTGCTGCCGGTGCCCGCGGATGGCTACGAGCAGCTCGTCCACCGCAAGCGTGTGATGGTCGCGGCCTGGGTCTGACCGTTACTCACAACCGAGGCCCCCGACCGCTCCGCGATCGACCCGGTGCGACCGGCAACCTTCGCGCTCAGGCCGGCTTGCGACCGCATACGACGTACTGGGCGCCGATCGGCAGCCAGCCGAGCAGACGATCGACGCGGCGCGCCCAGGATGCGTCGATCGGTACGAAGAACAGATACTGCCTGAGCACCGGCTCGAAGCCCGCCTGACGCATCAGGGCGAGCACGCGCCTGGCGCGCAGCAGCACGGCGTCGTGATCGAACGGGCAGCGGCAGACCACGACGCGCGTCATCGGATTGAGCGGATTGTGCTCGTAGACCGCGAACAGGCCGCCCGGCCGCGTCACGCGCCAGGCTTCGGCGACGAAGTCCGGCCACTGCGGCGGCGGCACGTGGTGCATCACGCAGGCGGTCGAGCAGAAGTCGAACGTGTCGTCTTCGTACGGCAGACGCCGCCCGTCGTAGAGGCGATAGTCGATCGCCGGATTGAGCTCGCGCGCGGTCGCGATCGCGTCGGCCGAGATGTCGGCGCCGCGCAGCCGGCCCACGCGCGCGCGCAGGAACGGATGCAGATTGCCGATGCCGCAGCCGATGTCCAGGCAATCGGCGGCCCGGGCGCCGCCCGGATGCAGGCGCTCGAGCAGGTCGACGATGCTGTCGGCTTTGCCGCGCGTGAACAGGTCGATTTCGAGCCCGGTGAACGCGAGCGCGCGCTCGATGTCCTGCTC
>VFQU01001983.1_pt1 | contig 10622 bp, 8 predicted proteins | sample 3512311 | NCBI WGS metagenome assembly VFQU01 (sample SAMN10412377, study PRJNA504923) | tailings metagenome | isolation source: Relicate 3 Philex TSF3 active mining site | place: Philippines: Tuba, Benguet | collected 2017-08-29 | reverse complement strand
GAAAAAGGTGAGTTTCCTCACCCACACCGTACGCGGCTCGTTCGTGGCGGTTCATGGGCTGGTGAGGCAGACCGCTCATGCGCTGCTGTACGAGTGTCGGTACGTGTTGTCGCGAGGCGATCACTGCCTGCCCCAGCCATGCCCGCGCAGCTTCCTGCCCAGAGCCCGCCGGCATGCGCAGCCCCACGACAAGGCGCTGACGACCTGTCTGGGTATCTGGCAAATCAATCGAAAACCCTTGCTCGGAATGCTCGAATACCAAGCAACGGTAACCGACGCGGATGCTGTCCAGACTCCGGTGCAGCCACTCGATTACTTCGTCGAAGCCTCGCTTGAGCTCAAGAAAATCAAGGGGCGCAAACGCAGGCACGCCGTTCAATGGATCCAATGCACTCCAAGCTCCTGCCAACCCGGCCAGTAAGCCATGCAGATTCGCTGGAGTAGCCGCTCGACTGTTCAAAGCAACTTCAACTTCCGGGAGACGGGCCCACAGCGCCGTCAATTGCCGTCTGAGCTCCTGCGCATCATCACGATTTCCCGCTTGCTCGGCTTGGCGCAACCGTCCGGCGAGGAACAGGCATTTTTCGCGCCCCCTTGCGCATAGCGCAGAGACCATCTGCCCCAGGTCAGACTCGGGCAGGATCAATCCCATCGGTGGCACGTAGGGTTGCCTGACGAATCCACCACCCTCGTTGGAGATCCGCAACAGGGGTAGACAAATCGAATCAGCCCTGTCGCTATCAGTCACCAAGCGTAGATTGGGGCGCCAGACGAGAATCGGCTCTGGATGCTCGCCGCTGGCAAGATCAGGTACCGCCTCTGCGAGATGTGATTGCAATCGTCCGTTGAGGGGCAGTACCTGGCCGCTGCGGCCAAGAGGGTTGACTGCCAGGTAGACGGTCACGCTGGCATTGGCTGAAGCTGCCACAGCAGGTCCCACATCGAACTCAAGAACCTTGCCGCCACCCGGTTGCACACTGACGGGCAAGCCATCTGGCAGGATCGCCTCAAGGGACTGGATACGCACCAGGCCGGTACTCAGTGCGGCAGGGTCGACCTCCAATTCGGCCACCCCCCAGAACCAAGGATTGCCGGCTCTGGCGCAGAGCGCAGCGATAACCTCAGCGCGTATCCCCTGCAGTTGGAAATGCTGAGGCAACAGTTGCATGCCCTCGTGCCAGCAGACTGCATCCGGCAACACCTTCATACCACTCCCCTTCGACATCCGCTGTTTGGCATGCACGCAGCGTGCGCAACTGGTTAGCGATCCCGATCCGTCAGCAGACGCATTTCCCTGCTATCGAAGCGAAGCCACACACGGCCTGATTCGCTCAGGCGCAAACGGTGCGCACCAGGAGTGTTATAGCCGGCGAATACCAAAAGTCCAGCCGCCTGGTCACCAGAGAAAGGGAAGTCGCGAACGTCGCGAAATTGGCCAGGCACTAGCTCCAGACTCCACACCGAAAACAGTTGCCGATAGTCACGGCGGTACTGATCTCGCTCGGTGAACCACTGTTTGGAAGGAATCTCGGACAGCAGTTTGAGCAGGTCTGGATCGTGCACCGCAACGAAGTCCACAGCGATAGGCGTGTCGTCATTGGCGCGTTCTGCTACATCGAGCGTCAGGCTATCCAGTCCGATCCTCTCACCCCGAAAACCACATCCGGTCAGCATGAGAATTAGGAGCAGCAGAGCAGGAAAGCAGGAAATCGAACGTCCCTGTGTCATGAAGACTTCACCTTGAATTTCACATTTGCAAATTTATAGACCTGATCTAGCGTCTATGAAAGTTCGTCCTCATGACGGATGTGGATGGATCGTCAAGGACGGGCTCGGTTTTCGGCTACCCCGTTGCAGTAGCGGTCCAGCAAGGGAGTGCGAGCATAGGATCCTTCCGCTGCATTGCGCTCCAGGTACTGCCCCGGAGCCCAACCAACATGGCTGAGAGCACGCAACACAAGCTGGATCGGATCCGTCCGCCACGGGTCCAGATCACCTACGACGTCGAAATCGGTAACGCGATCGAAAAAAAGGAACTGCCTCTCGTGGTCGGTATCCTCGCTGACCTCTCCGGCAAACCCGAAACACCGTTGCCCAAGCTGATCGACCGCCGCTTCACCGAGATCGACCGCGACAACTTCAACGAAGTACTCGCCTCCATCGAACCGCGCAGCACTTTGCAGGTGGAAAACACCATCAGCGGCGACGGCAGCAAGCTCAACGTTGAACTGCGCTTCCGCCACTTCGACGACTTCGACCCAGTCAACATCGTCAATCAAATCACGCCACTGCGCCGCTTGTATGAGGCACGCCAGCGCTTGCGTGACTTGCTTACCAAGCTCGACGGCAACGATGACCTCGACAAGCTGTTGCAGGATGTAGTGAGCAATACCGAAGGCCTGCAGGAGATCAAGTCCTCACGCCCAGAGAGCGAATCTCCAGCCCAAGCCGCAGGCACCGCCGACGTCGAAGCACCAGTCGATACCCCTGCTTCCGACGACGGTGAAGCACCGACCGAACCCCAGGCCTGAGCGCCCCTTGAACACCCGGAGATGACGTAATGGCCACCAAAGCCGGTGCTTCCAGCGAGAGCACGACCCAGACCCTGACTCTACTCGACCGAATCATTGCCGAGGGCCGAATGGCCCACGACGAAAGCCAGCAGGACTACGCCCGCGACATGCTCGCGGAATTCGCCACTCAGGTGCTTGACGAAGGCATGGCCATCGACAAGGACACCGTGGCCATGATCAACGACCGCATCAGCCAAATCGACAAGCTGATCAGCGACCAGCTCAACGAGGTTCTGCACCATCCTGACATGCAGAAGCTGGAGGCCTCCTGGCGAGGCTTGCACATGCTGGTGGACCAAACGGAGACCAGCAGCCGCCTGAAGCTGCGCCTGCTCAACGTCACTCAGAAGGAATTGCAGAACGATCTGGAGAAGGCCGTCGAATTCGACCAGAGCTCGCTGTTCAAGAAGATCTATGAAGAGGAATACGGCACCTTCGGTGGACACCCATTCAGTCTGCTAGTGGGCGACTATGCATTCGGCCGCCATCCACAAGACGTCGCCCTGCTAGAAAAACTCTCCAACGTCGCAGCCGCTGCCCACGCGCCATTCATCGCCGCCGCCAACCCTAAATTGTTCGACATGAACAGCTTCACCGAGCTGGCCGTGCCTCGCGACCTCAGCAAGATCTTCGAGAGCCTGGAGCTGATCAAGTGGCGCAGCTTCCGCGAGAGCGAGGATTCGCGCTACGTCTCACTCGTGCTGCCGAACTTCCTCCTGCGCCTGCCCTATGGTCCGGACACCAATCCGGTGGAGGGCATGGACTACGTCGAGGACGTCAACGGCACCGACCACTCCAAGTACCTCTGGGGTAATGCCGCCTGGCTGCTGGCACAGCGCATCACCAGCGCCTTCGCCAAGTATGGCTGGTGCGCGGCTATCCGTGGCGCCGAAGGCGGTGGAGCGGTGGAGGGCCTGCCGGCACACACCTTCCGCACCCTGTCTGGCGACCTGTCGCTGAAGTGCCCGACCGAAGTGGCGATCACCGATCGCCGCGAGAAGGAACTCAACGACCTCGGTTTCATCTCTCTGTGCCACAAGAAGAACACCGACATGGCAGTGTTCTTCGGCGGTCAGACCACCAACAAGGCCAGGCTCTACAACACCAACGAAGCCAACGCCAACGCCCGCATCTCGGCCATGCTGCCGTATGTGCTGGCTGCATCGCGCTTCGCCCACTACCTGAAGGTGATCATGCGCGACAAGGTGGGTAGCTTCATGACTCGCGACAACGTGCAGACCTACCTCAACAACTGGATCGCGGACTACGTGCTGATCAACGACAACGCGCCCCAGGAGATCAAGGCCCAGTACCCCCTACGCGAAGCACGCGTGGACGTCTCGGAAGTCGCCGGCAAGCCGGGCGTCTACCGCGCCACGGTGTTCCTGCGCCCGCATTTCCAGCTGGAGGAGCTGACCGCGTCGATCCGTCTGGTGGCCAGCCTACCGCCGCCGGTAGCGGCCTGACCCGACGCCCCCGCCGGCCGTTTCGGCGGGGGCTCGCCCACATCACGATCCACTCTGTTTCCAGACCCAGGAGTTATCCGCGATGGATGCCATCATTCTCGACCTCGGCGACGACATCAAAGGCGACAGCCTGCTCGAGGGCTACACCGACAAGATCGAGTTGATGTCCTACAGCCACAATGTGGCAATGCAGGTCACCAACGATGTCAGCAACTCGGAGCGCACCTCCGGCAAGCCGCACATCGGCGAGTTCACCGTCACCAAGTTCGTCGATACCGCCACTCCCTCGCTCAACGAATACTGCTGTGCCGGCAAACCCATCACCACAGCCAAGATCACCATCGGCCGCAACGCCGCCGAAGGCGATGGCAAGTTGCTGCCGTTCATCATCTACACCCTCGATAACGTGGTGCTCTCCAACGTCAGCGTCAGTGGTGGTGCCGGCGGTAAGCCGGTGGAAACCCTGTCGCTGAACTTTACCAAGATTAAATGGGAGCTCACCGCGCAGAAGGACGATGGCACCAAGGAAGGCACCGCCGCCTCCACCTGGGACCTGGCCGCCAACAAGCTCGTCAAGTCCAGCTAAGTTAAGGACACCACCGCTCAATGCCGCACAGCGGACTGCTACCCCCCCTGTTCGAGCGCCTCTCCACCCAGTTGGACGAGGCACCGGACTACGACCGCAACGCCCTGGCCGAGTCCGTCCGCCTGGAGTTGGCGCGCCTGCTCAACACTCGTCGCCCCCGACGAGCGCCCGGCCGGCCGCTCACGCTGCTCGACTATGGCATCGCCGATTGGACTGCCCTGCAAGCCCTGCGGATCGATGACCGCCGTCTTCTGCTGCGAGAACTACGCGCTGCCATTCAGTACTTTGAACCACGCCTGCAGTTGAGCGAGATCGATGTCGAGGCGCTGCCCGACCAACCCCAGCGCCTCGGCATCCGCCTGGCCGGGCGCCTACGCAGTGGTCGCCGCTCCTGGCCTGTGTTGTTCCTCCTCGCCCCCGGCGACGACGGTCTAGAGGTACGCCATGAGCGACTCGATTGATGCCGATCTGCTGGACTACTACCAACGCGAACTCACGTGGCTACGCCACGCCGGTGCCGGTTTTGCCCAGCGCTACCCTAAAGTGGCGCGACGTCTGGAGCTGGCCCCGGACGAATGCCCGGACCCCCACGTCGAACGGCTGCTGGAGGGCTTCGCGCTTCTTAGCGCACGGCTCCACCGGCGTCTCGACGATGACTACGCCGAATTTAGCGACGCCCTGCTGGAGCAACTCTACCCACTGGCCCTGAGACCCCTTCCCTCCTGCAGCATCGTACAGTTCGAGCCGGACCCGACTCAGGGCAACCTCGCCGAGGGTTATACCCTGCCTCGTGACACAGCACTTTTCGTCACCACCCGAGACGGTGCCAGCGTGCACCTGCGAACCAGCGCCGAGGCGGTGCTCTGGCCGCTGCGCATCCGCGAGGCAACCCTGCTAGATGGCGACGCCGCCGTGGCCTTCTCCGGCCACCCACGCGCGCGCTCGGCACTGCGCCTGACTCTGGAATGCCTGGGCGAATTCGACTGGGCGGAGCTAGCGGTGCGCCGCCTGCGGATTCACCTCGCCGCTTCACCGATGACGAACGCCACCCTCTATGACCTATTCGCTGCCCACGGCCTCGGGGTGTGGAGCGGCGCGCCAGAAGCCCCGCTGCAAGCAGTGCCTGGCGATGTAGTCCCGGTGGGCTTCGGCGACCACCAGGCGCTGCTGCATGACGAAGACGGCCAACACCCCGGCCTGCGCCTGCTGGCAGAGTACTTCGCCTTCCCCGACAAGTTCGCCTTCTTCGATCTGCCGCTGCTGCCACCGATCGATGGCGGACGTAACTGCCAGGTGCTGATCGCCTTCGACCGCGCCCCGCTGGGCAGGCCGCACCTGCAGGCTAGCGAACTGCGCCTGGGCTGCGCGCCGGCAATCAACCTGTTCCCGCGCACTTCTGAGCCCTTGCGTCCGGACGGCACCCGCAGCGAGTATCGACTGGTGGCCGACGCCCACCGCGAGAACAGCGTGGAGATTCACAGCATCCGCGCCCTGCGCGCTGCCACCCCGCAGGGCGTGCGCCGTGTACCGGCCTACTACGGCCACAGCCACACCGGCGAAGGTCTGTACTGGCATGCCCGTCGCGTCCAGGGCCTGAATCCGGCGCGGCCCGGTAGCGACCTGCTGCTCAGCCTGGTGGACACCGCTTTCGACCCGTTGCACGACGCCCCCGAATACAGCCTCACCGCCGAGCTGCTTTGTACCAACCGGCACCTTGCCGAGAATCTAGCCGCTGGCACCCGCCTGGGCTTCGAGCGCCCCGGCCCGGTGGCGCTGGCCAGCCTGCTGACCCCACCGACACCTCAAAGCCTGCCGCGTCTGTCCGGCCCCTCGCGTTGGCGACTGGTGTCCCAGCTGAGCCTCAATCACCTGTCCCTTGTGGAAGGCCCGAATGCGCTTGAGGCGCTGCGCGAACTGCTGCACCTGCACAACCTGCGGGACGAAGCCGGGCCAAGACGACAGGTGGAAGGCCTGGTAGAACTGACCTGCGAGCGCGTGGTGGCGCGGGTCGGCGAAGATGCCTGGCGCGGCTGGCGCAACGGCCTGGAGGTGCGTGTCCGCCTGGACCCACAGCATTTCGCCGGCACCAGCGCTGTGCTGTTCTCCGCCGTACTGGCGCAGTTCTTCTCCCTCTACGCCACGCCCAACCGCTTCGTGCGTACGGTGCTGGTAGACGCCGACAAGGAGATCCGGACATGGCAGCCCCAAGCCGGCAAGCCCCTAAGCCTCTGAGCCGGCGCCTGCGCGAAAAGCCCCAGGCCTTCGAGTTCCTCCAGGCCCTGTTGCTGCTGGAGCGCGAACGCCCCGATGCCACGCCGCTGGGTCAGGGCAGCAGCCCGGACGACGAAGCCCTGCGCCTGCGCGGGCCACTTACGCCGACCTTCGCCGCCAGCCAGGTGGAACGCCTGGAGGAACAACAGGGGCAGCCGCCGGTGCTGAGCACCGCCGTATTCGGCCTCGGTGGCCCAGACGGCCCCCTGCCCTATGCCTACCAGGAATGGCTGCAGCAGCGCGCCCTCCACAAGGACCACGCCCCGGCGGAATTCCTCGACCTGTTCCACAACCGACTGCTCGCTCAGCTCTACCGGGTGCTGAGTCGTCATCGCCTGGCCCTCGGCTTCCAGCCACCCGAGCGGGCCCCAGCCCACCAGCCACTCCTGGCTCTGACCGGTCTGCTGCCGCGCAGCCTGCAGCAACGCATGGACCTGCCGGACGCAGCCCTGACCGCCCGCGCGGCGCTGTTCAACGGCCCGCGCCGCTCCCTGGCCGGCTTTGCCGTACTGGTGCGCCACCAGTTCGGTGTGGTAGTGGACTACGAGGCCTATCAGGGCGCCTGGCGGGATATCCCGCCAGCCAGCCGCAGTCGTCTACAACGCGGCGGACGCAACCTCGGTCTGGGCCGCGACGCCATCGCCGGCACCCGGGTCTGGGATGAGCATGCTGGCGTCCGTCTCACCCTCGGCCCACTAAACACCGAGCAGGCCAACACCTACCTACCCGGCGGCGCACAGCACCAGCGCCTTGCCGACCTCGCCGGGCTCTACCTCGGCCCCGACATGGACTGCCACCTGCGCCTGTTGGTGAGGCCCAGCGCGCCGCTGCACCTGGATCGCCGCCAACCGCCGCGTCTACGCTGGAGCGGCGGGCTGCACCTGGCCGCCGGCAGCTCCCTGCAACGCATCGACACCCGCCTGCGGTTCAAGGAGATGCCCTGATGGAACTCGCCGCGCTGATCGGTCGCCTCAACGCCGACAGCCGCCGTGCGCTTGAACGCGCCGCGCAGCGCTGCCTACAACGCACTCACCATTACGTGGAGATCGAGCACCTGCTGCTCGAGTTGCTCGACATAGAAGGCGGCGATTTCGCCTGGTTGCTGCCGCGCTTCGGCCTGGAGCGCGACAGCCTGGCCACCGAAATTAACCGCGCCCTGGAACTGTTCAAGGCCGGCAGTACCCGCACCCCAGCCCTCTCCGCCCAGACCATCGGCCTGCTCGAAGACGCCGTGGTGCAAGCCAGCGTGCAGGGCCAGGCCAGCATCCGCTCCGGCCTGCTGCTGCTCGCCCTGCTCGACCGCGACGAGCGCCGTAGCCTGCTGCTCAACAGCGCCTCTTCGCTACTGCGCATCCCGCGTGAAGCCCTGCGCGCCAACCTCCTGGAATGGACGCAAGCCTCCCGCGAATACAGCGGCGGCCCCGGCCCGGCCGGGAAGGCCCGCCTAGCCCAGGAAGCCTCGCAGGACAGCGTGCTCGACCAGTACACCCAGGACCTCACCGCCGACGCCCGCGCCGGGCGCATCGACCCCATAGTCGGGCGCGACGGGGAGATCCGTCAGAGCATCGACATACTTCTGCGCCGCCGACAGAACAACCCGATCCTGGTGGGCGCTCCCGGTGTCGGCAAGACCGCCGTGGTCGAAGGTCTGGCTCTGCGTATCGCCGCCGGCGACGTGCCGCCGCCTTTGCAGAACGTCATCCTCCGTGTACTCGACCTCGGCTTGTTGCAGGCCGGTGCTGGGGTCAAGGGCGAGTTCGAGCAACGCCTCAAGGGCGTGATCGATGCGGTGCGCGGCAGCGAGCAGCCAATCATCCTGTTCATCGACGAAGCACACACCCTGATCGGCGCTGGCGGCAGCGAAGGTGGCAGCGACGCCGCCAATCTGCTCAAACCGGCCCTGGCTCGTGGCGAACTACGCACCCTGGCCGCCACCACCTGGCTGGAATACAAGAAATACTTCGAAAAGGATCCTGCCCTGGCCCGTCGCTTCCAACTGGTGCAAGTGGAAGAACCTGACGAAGCCACCGCCGTGGAAATGCTGCGTGGCGTTGCTGCCAAGCTGGAGCAGCACCATGGCGTGCAGGTGCTCGACAGCGCCATTCAGGACGCGGTCAAGCTCTCCCATCGCTACATCTCCGGCCGCCAGTTGCCGGACAAAGCCATCAGCGTGCTCGACACCGCCTGCGCCCGCGTCTCCCTCGGCCAACACGACGTGCCGCCACCGCTGGAAAGCCTGCGCCACCGCGAAGTGGCGGTGAGCGAAGAACTGCAACGCCTGCGCCGCGAACAGACCACCGGCCTCGACCACCGCGAACGCATCACCGTCCTGGAGCAGGAATCCGCCAGCAACCGCAGCGCCATTCGCGAGCTGGAAACCCGCTGGGGCGAAGAACGCGAAGCCGTGCGCGAATTGCTGGAGGCCCGCCGCGAACTTCTGGCCTTGAGCGAAAGCGCCGATGCCAGCCAGCCCGACGAAACCCTGGATGAACGTAGCGACTACCTGGCTGCCGAACTGGCGCGGCTCGAGGCCGGCCTCGACGCCATCCGCCAGGACGACCCGCTGGTGCCCGAACAAGTGGATTCACGCACCGTGGCGGCGGTGATCGCCGGCTGGACCGGCATCCCCATTGGCAAGATGCTCGCCGACGAAGCCTATGCCGTGCGTACCCTCGGCCAGCGCCTGGGGCAGCGGGTCATGGGCCAGGACAGCGCCCTGGGCACCATCGCCCAGCGCATCCAGGCCTACCGTGCCGGACTCACCGACCCGGCCAAGCCGGTGGGCGTGTTCCTGCTGCTGGGCCCCACTGGTGTCGGCAAGACCGAAACCGCCTACGCCCTGGCCGACGCCCTCTACGGTGGCGAACGCAACCTCATCAGCATCAACCTCTCCGAGTATCAGGAGGCCCACACCGTCAGCCAGCTCAAGGGCGCCCCGCCCGGCTACGTCGGCTACGGCAGCGGCGGCGTGCTCACCGAAGCGGTGCGCCGCCGCCCCTACTCCGTGGTGCTGCTGGACGAAATCGAAAAAGCCCACCCCGACGTGCTGGAAGCCTTCTACAACGTCTTCGACAAGGGCGTGATGGAAGACGGCACCGGCCTGGTGGTGGACTTCAAGAACACCGTGATGCTCGCCACCAGCAACGTTGGCGCCGAATTGTTACTGGATACCCCCACAGACCAGCTCGGCAGCGACGTCTTCAACGAACGCCTGCGCAAGGTGCTTCTACAGGCCTTCCGCCCCGCCTTCCTGGCCCGCATGACCGTCGTGCCCTACCGCCCACTGGATGAGACCACGCTGGAAGGCATCGTCCTGGCCAAGCTGGAAAAACTGCGCGAACGCTACAAGGCCGCCACCGGCAAGCAGTTCGACTTCGACCCGGCCATCGTCAAGGCCGTGCTCGCCAAATGCAGCTCGGCGGGCGCAAGGGATATCGAGAACGTGTTGATGACTCAGGTAACGGGGAAGCTAGCCGACTGGGCTCTGGAATAAGGGAATGACCGCATTCATGTCTCACAGGAAAGACTATGCATCCCGACTATGAAGACTTCTATTCGATCGCAGGTAGCCTCAGAGGCTTCAGTGCGGATCAAGCACAATTCGGCTCATTTCCACTACCTACCGAAAATACAGTGTTGGCCGCAGAGTTGCTTAGCCGGGCATTTTCCGAGCTGGGAACGCCCAAGAATCTGGGCGCGATCTGCATCGTGGAGCTGCGCTCGGAA
>VFQU01001982.1_pt1 | contig 10624 bp, 11 predicted proteins | sample 3512311 | NCBI WGS metagenome assembly VFQU01 (sample SAMN10412377, study PRJNA504923) | tailings metagenome | isolation source: Relicate 3 Philex TSF3 active mining site | place: Philippines: Tuba, Benguet | collected 2017-08-29 | reverse complement strand
ATAATCGACGCTTGCGACGGAGTGATGATTGCCAGAGGAGACCTGGGAGTGGAATTGGACAGCCAATACGTTCCCATCATCCAAAAGGAAATGATCACTAAACTCAATCAAAAAGGAAAACCTGTCATCACCGCCACACAAATGTTAGAGACCATGATCGATAACCCCAGACCGACTAGAGCGGAAGCAAGCGATGTGGCAAATGCAGTGATGGACGGGACCGATGCGGTAATGTTATCCGGGGAAACCGCGTCAGGGAAGTATCCTGTGGAAACTGTTGCCACAATGACACGAATCATCCAAGCTGCGGAAGATTCCCATATCCATCTCATTCACTTGAGGCAAATGGATCGAACCGTATTGGAAGTGGAAAGAACCGCTCTAGGAAACGCTGCAGAAACGATCGCACGATCCATCAATGCAAAAGCCATCATTAACTTCACAAGATCGGGATACTCTTCTCTTTTGTCCTCGGAGTTTCGTCCCATCAAACCGATCTATTCCTTCACTCCTTTTTTAGGAACCTCAAGAAAGATGAAACTCTATTGGGGGGTGGAACCTTATGTGATGCCTATGATGGATAAATTCCCCGATATGATCGCATTTATGAGCAAAACCTTAAAAGCGGAAGGCAAACTTTCTTCGGGAGATACTGTGGTGATCCTTTCCGGAGCGCCCGGTTCCGTGGCACAGACTGTGGACTTCATTCAAATCCATAGAATCAAATAAGACATATAGAGTTGCGTCGTTAACGGACGGATTTATCAGCAACATGTTTGGCGGCGATCGTAGAAGTGGTCCATGCGTTTTGAAAATTGAAACCGCCGGTGATTCCGTCGATGTCGATCGTTTCTCCCACAAAATAAAGATCCGAAACCTGTTTGCTTTGCATGGTACGAAAATCGATTTCCTTTCTGGAAATCCCGCCTGCAGTAACGAACTCTTCTTTAAAAACCCCCTTAGATGCCATTCTAAATTTGGATCTGCAAATGATTTCCGAAAGAGATCGTACCTCTTGTTTGGAAACATCCGCCCAACGTTTGTCAGATGAGATGTTGAGAGTTTCCAGAAACCATTCCCAGAGCCGAGAGGGAATTTCTTCCCATTTTTTATTTGCAATTTTGGAGTTTTTAAATTCGGATTTGAATCCTAAAAAAGAATTTTCTAACTCCTGCAATGTGACCGGATAAATCCAATTCACTTCCAGATCGGTTTGATAGTTCAATTCGAATAAAGTTCTCGCTTCCCAAGCGGAAAGCCTAAGTGCACAAGGACCGCTGAATCCCCAATGAGTGATGAGAAGAGGGCCCGTTTGTATTTTACCTTTCGGTAGAATGCGAAGAGATGCGTTCGGAACGGAAAGCCCAGAAAGTCCGATGAGGCCGGTATTCTCCAAAGCCAAAGTGAACAAAGAAGGAACAGGAGAAACGATTTTGTGTCCTAATGCCTCCATCCAATTCCAAACTTTTTTATTGGAACCTGTTGCAACGACAACTGAGTCGAAATAGAGTTCATGACCCGTATCCAAAAGAATGCGAAATTTTCCTTTCTCGGAATTCTCATCAACAAACACGGAAGAGACGCCAGTCTCTAATCGAAGGTCTATGCTCTTTTTTTTGATCTCAGTCAGAAAACAATCGATGATCGTTTGAGAGTCGTCCGTAACGGGGAACATTCTACCATCCGATTCCGCTTTCAAAACAACTCCTCTTTTCGCAAACCAATCCGCAGTATCTTTGGGTTGGAAGAATTCGAAAGCCCAACGCAGTTCTTTTTCCCCTCTAGGATATTTTAAGGATAGAAGTTCGGGATCGTATAAATGATGAGTGACATTACAGCGGCCTCCTCCGGAAATTTTAACTTTGGAAAGTGGCTCTTTCGATTTTTCGAATATTGTGACGGATATATTTTGTTTTCCGAATTCTTTGGCTTGGATTGCGGAAAAACAACCGGAAGCGCCGCCGCCTAATATTGCCAAACGATGCATTAATTTACAAATTAAGACAAGACTCGATTCCGAATAGAATTTATTTCCCTTTTTTCGTTCTAAAAAGCTGGATGAAATCGAATGAAAAAGTAAAATAGTAAACCATGCAGAAAATCGACAGTTCTTCCAACGCTTTCAAAGAGATTATCCTCAGCTTTCTCAAACTCGGACTCACATCTTTCGGAGGGCCCATTGCCCACATAGGATACTTTCATCATGAATTCGTAATAAAGAAAAAATGGATCGATGAAAAAACTTTCGTAGAACTTACCGCTCTCTGTCAGTTTCTTCCCGGACCGGCAAGCAGCCAATTAGGAATGGCAATCGGATATATTCGCGAAAAATTTTGGGGAAGTTTAATCGCTTGGCTTTTATTCACTCTTCCTTCCGCTATTTTAATGTTAGCTGTCTATATAGGAATCTCCGGTTTTGCCAACGATAAAACCGAATTTATCATCCAAGGTCTGCAAATCGCAGCAGTCACGATCGTTCTGCATGCAGTCGCAAATATGGCTATCCGTTTTTCAAATACCGCCGCAAAGGCGAGTATCTCCGTATTTACGATGGTCGCTTGTATTTTGATCCCTTTTACCTTTCTTCAAGTGATTTTAATCCTGCTTTCTGGAATTCTTGGAAAGTTTATTTTCACAGAAGCCGAATCAGCAGATGCAAACACTGCGAATGCGAGTGTAAAAATCCCCAAGTCCAGCATAGTGATGTTCGTTTTGTTTTTTATGCTGCTGCTTCTTTTGCCGATCTTTTCCCGAATTTACGAAAATACTTCCCTCTCTATCTTTGAAAGTTTTTATACTGCAGGTTCCTTAGTATTCGGCGGCGGCCATGTAGTGCTTCCTTTTTTGGAGAGTGAAGTGGTTTCCCGTTTCGGAGTTTCTCAAGATGTTTTTATGGCGGGTTACGGAGCGGCGCAAGCGGTACCCGGACCTCTCTTCGCATTTTCCTCTTACTTAGGAGCGGCAGTAACGAAAGAATATATGTATCTTCATAGTTCTTTGGCTTTGACAGCGATCTTTCTTCCTTCCTTTTTACTGATCTTAGCTGCCTTGCCGGTTTGGGAAAAATGGAAATCGTATGCGTTTATGAAATCGGCCATGATAGCAATTAACGCCTGTGTGGTGGGAATTTTAGCGGCCGCATTGTATCAACCGATTTGGAGCCATTCCATTCGAAACAAGGAAGATTTTAGTTTGATGGTTCTTTTGTTTCTGGCACTCCAGTTCTGGAAACTACCGTCTTGGTCCGTCATCATCCTAGCGGTCGGTGTCAAAACAGCATTCCATTTTATTTCATAATTAGAATATAAGCGATCACCATTGACCGGTATTCGCCATCGACGCCCAAGGTTCTTTGGGAGGAAGAGCGGCACCTTTTTGCAAAAGTTCGATAGAGATAGAATCAGGAGAACGAAGAAACGCCATACGTCCGTCCCTAGGTGGCCGGTTGATGACCACTCCGCTTGCAGCGATTCTTTCGCAAGTCTCATAGATATGATCGACTTCAAATGCAAGGTGTCCGAAATTTCTGCCAGTAGTATAAGCTTCCTTCTGATCCCAGTTATACGTCAGTTCGATCTCCGGAGCATTCGGCTCTCCTGTAGATAAAAACACGAGTGTGTATTTGCCGTCGGAATGATCCGTTCTGCGAGTCACTTGCAGCCCCAAAATCCCTACAAAAAAATCCAATGCGGCATCCAAATCCAAAACTCGAATCATAGCATGTAAGTATTTCATATTTTACAGATCAGAGGAGAGAAAAGAAGAGTCAACCAAAGAACCTCCGATTATTTGAAGTTAAATGGCAAAAAGGTGAAAGAAATTTGAAAAAATTTTGCAAAATCGTGCAATAAAGCGACAAACCTTGCAAGTTGTGATAGAGGCAAGGGGAGGGAAAGCCCACAAGGCCCGCCTCCACCACCCTATTCAGGGCGGGGGCGAACTCCTTCCACAGGGGATTATGTCTCTTCAGCCTGGGACTGCCAAATACATTCCCAACAATAGCCAAAGTAGCCATTTCCCGATCTCATATCGCCAAACATCAAATTGATGATCGAGTCCTTTTCCTAAAGAATAAAAAGAAAATACCAACACATAACTAAACGAAAATATTTCCGCAACGCTCCACTGCGCATAGGTTTTAATGAAAGCTAAAGACAGAGATGCTGATAAAACGAATTGAACCAGAAAATACGCAAGGTAACCGTTGTTTCTTTTAGAATCCGGGTTGTATTTCTGAAAACTATAAGGGCTGACATACTTCGGCTTGGGATAAGGTTCCAAATCGGAAGGTCGATATCCTGGAGGTTTAAAAAATCCCAAGAACCCCTCCCATTTATTCTTTGTAAGACGGAAGTCTCTAATCAGATCGGAAAAAACATGAACCTCGGCCCAAATCGGTTGGAAGGTCCGAAGAGGCTTCACCACTCCGTACACCGGCTCCTCCGATTCAAGTTCGAAGGTTCCAAACAATCTGTCCCAAAAGATAAACACTCCTCCGTAGTTTTTATCGATATAACGAGGATTCATCGCATGATGAACCCTATGATGCGAAGGAGTTACGAATATAAATTCAAACCAAGAAGGAAATCTGTCAATAGTTCGAGTGTGCACCCAAAATTGATAGGTTCGATTCAATGCATCCGTGATGAGATATGCCTCCACGGAAAACCCGAATAAAGCTAGCGGTAAATAAAATATTCCGATGAATAGATTTCGAACAAAGGATTGTCGGAGAGCTACGGAAAGATTGAACTCTTCACTGGAATGATGCACTACATGGGAAGCCCAAAACAAATTGATTTCATGGGAAAACCTATGCGCCCAATAAAACAAAAAATCGATCAGAAAAAAGAGTAATATCCAACTGATAAACGAGCTTTCTCTCCAGAGAAAAGAAGGGAGATACTCAGAAAAAGAAAGATGGGTTGCTAGAAAATGATAGACCAGAACCATTCCGATCAGAATGAAACCGTCTGCGATTCTACTGAGGGTTCCCAAGCTGAGATCCGCAATCGAATCTCTCAGCCGATAAAAGGAAAGCCGATTGCGGTAGCAATAAACAAGTTCTACCAAAATCAAAACGAAGAAAATGGGAGCGATGGTTTCGATGAGCCGCATCGCTAAATTGTCATTTTTATCGAAAAAGAGTCAAGAATTTCAAACCGAATTTAGAATCTCTTTCGGGTCTGCTTCCATATAATAATGATTAGGTACCCTGCCCTCAATCCCCTGAAAAGACCTAGCCTCAACCGTCTTAAAACCCAGTTTTTGGTACAATCCGATCGCATTCGGATTCACTTGAGATACATCCAAGGAAACTTTTCCATATTTCGGGAATTGATTTACAACATGACGAATCAAATCCTTACCGATTCCCTTTCCTCGGTGTTTTTCGGAAACGGCGATATGCCCCAAATACAAACATCCTGATTTAGGTGCCTGGATCATCTTTTCCATAGTGAGCCCCCTTCCGATCACTGAAAAACTCTTAGCACCGTATAAGGAAAGAATTCGAAAGGCAGTACCTCCATTTAACAGAAGAAAACTGGAGGAATGATAAGCAAGGATTGTTCCGACCACTTCTTTCCCGATCGTTGCCACATAATGATTCGTATAAGAGATCGTATTTCCTCTTCTTACGAAAGAAGAAGCAAGAAAATCGAAAGGGCTATATTTTCCCTCTTCGAAAACATAAGACCAGGCGGCAGGCCCTGAGGAATAAATCAAAGGAATAGCTGCTTCATGATCTTCAGGAGAAGCAGGTCGGATTTCGATGGAAGTTGGGTTCATATCATAACCTCGAAGAAAAATTGTTTATATTTTTTTCAAAGGGAGAGAAATCTTTTTCTTTTTCTCTTCCGGGAAAAATTCCGTATAAATTGCGGACTTGGGCTTCGATCTTTTCGGATCGTATTGAAAACTAACATCTACCAACTGAGTAGGAACCATCTTGGGATATAAATTTCCCAGTTTCGATTCTCCTGTCAGATCGTAAACGGGGAGTTCTTGAGAAGTAATGGAATGATAAGGAAGATAAGAAGAAACTCCAATCAAATTTCCAGCACTGTCATATTCATAATCGTTATAACCTAACACGATTTCTTCGCTAGACACGGAAAATTCTTCATAAAGATCTCCTGTCAGCTCATACGTTCCCTTGCCTAATCCTACAACGAAACCTCCGACCGTTCCCACAACAAACACACCTGCAACCACGATCAATACTCCCGCATTAGCGGCATATCTTCCTCCGTAAAAAGAACGGGTATTATGATTATAGTTCGGATAACCGCCGCTAGGATGTCTCAGGTTGAATAATTCGAGAGAACCTTTGCCTGCCATAAAGGTATATGCGAAAGGATAATATAGATATTGTTTAGGACTGAAGTCGTGGTTTTTGCCAGAGATTTCGATACAGACGGAACGAAGAACGGATTGAGTGGACCGATCCCGGAAGAGCACAAAATACCTTTCTCCTTCCTTCGTTGGTCGTTGGATTTGTTTGCCAAACTTAGGTTGGACCCAAGAATCCCAAGTCAAACCATCTACGAATTCGGGGTGACTCACATTTTCAGTCAAATGTTTGCGAGGCAGAGGAGATCGTTCCGTGGAGCAACCGAACAAAAAGAAAACGAAAGAGAAAGGAAAAATAAGGAAACGAACTAGAATCATTTAGTTTACTTTAGAAGAAAGTTCCGCTCCTAACTCGTTTAAGATTTGAGTCAATGCATCATTCCAACCTAGAACCAAAGCTTCCGGTTCTTTTTTTTGGATGGAGACTGTCTTCGTAAATGTTTTTCTAAGTAGTATTTGAGTATTGCCGTCCTTTTCGGAATAGAACAAAAATTCGATCTCCATTACGGCCGCAGGCTGATTGGACCTAAAATCACCATATAACTGTTGTACGTTGACTTCCGCAAAATGAGTGGGATCCACTCTTGTCTGTGCGGCTCCGTCCCATTCGAAATTTTTCTGTTTGATGAGACCTTTGACGATCTCTTCTTTTAGATTCGAAGAAGGAGGGATGAAAAAGGAATGATAAAAATCGGATTCGTAATTCACGTTATCCTTTCGATAAACGAATTCTTTCCCTTCGAATTTTTGAGAAATAGCGAACCTTCTGAGTTTTAAAGAAGAACCTTTAGGAGGATGATACGTTGCGGAAAAGGGACCTGCTTCGATCAGGAAATATCTTTTTTCAGGAAAACTTTTAGTAACTCCGAAACAATTCCCTATAAAAAACATAGAGAACAAAACAATCAATGACGGTCGGATTGGTTTCATAAGAGAATATTTATATTTCATCCTTATTTCCATAATTTAGACTTATTAGGTGCTTCCCCGAACAAAAACTGAGAAGGATATTTTTTGGCATTCCCTGTCACTTCCTTCAAATCTTCGGAAGCGATCCTCAGGTTTTCGACCGCAACGGAAATATCCCCTTGGTTGGAAGCGAGAACATTATCCAATCGTTTAATGGCAGTTTGCATCTGTGTGATGGTTTGATCCAGTTTTTTAGGAGTGTTTTGTAGTTCCGGCTGAGAAAGAAGATTTTTAACTTCCTGGTTCGTTTTCCTCAGATCGGAAAGCAGACCGATCGCTTCCTTGGAAACATCACCTAATCTAGCTTCGGTCAATGTCTGATTCAGATTTGCGATCAAAGCATCGACTCCTGTCAAAATTTTATTCACATCCGCCTTATCCAAATTATCGAAAAATTTATCGACGGATGCGGTGAAGCGGGAGATCGTACTGGGAGCGGAAGGAATATAAATCGACTTAGGTTCCCATTTGATGTCCAAAGGTGGATTTTTCTCCGGATTTAAATAGTCTACTTCCAAGTAGGCGGTTCCTGTGAGTCCTTGAGAAGCAAGTCTCACCCTCAAACCGGTGGAGATCATTCTTTCGATCGTTTTTTTTAGGTTGTTGCCGCTTGTTCCTTTTACGAAATCGGGAACGGACATTTTGATCACCACATAACGACCGTAACGAATTGATTTTTCTTCATCCAATTTATCCGGATATTCGTTTTGCACGAAAGAAATCGCTTCAACGGATCCTACCTTTACCCCTCTGTGTTTTACGGGAGAACCGATATCCAAACCTTGCACAGATTCGTCGAAATAGGTTTCCAGTTTGATCGACCTTTGGAACAAAGTTCCCGCAGTGAAGGTGACCAAAAAAGCCAATAATACGAAGAAACTGATAAGGACGAACACTCCTACCTTAAAATAACTGGCGTTCATTGAATTCATTTTCCTACACCCTCCATCGGGATACGATTGAAAAATTTATGCACAAAGGAACCTTTCGCTTTTTCCTTCAGTTCTTTCGGCTTTCCTTCCGCAATGATTCCTTTGGTCTCTTTATCCAAAACGATCACACGATCTGCCATGGTAAAGATGGAAGGAAGTTCGTGAGTCACAATCACGAAAGTGACACCGAGGGATCTAGAAAGACGAATGATAAGATGATCCAATTCGACGCTTGTGATCGGATCCAAACCAGCGGAAGGTTCGTCTAAAAATAAGATCTCAGGATCCATCGCCATCGCTCTGGCAATGGCGGCCCTTTTTTTCATCCCTCCGGAAAGTTCGGAAGGCATAAGGTCTACGAAGGATTCCAATCCTACCATTTTTAATTTCATTTTGGCAATAGTATCCATCGCTTCCGGAGGAAGATTTGTGAATTCTTCCAAAGGAAGTTTTACGTTTTCCAAAAGAGTCATGGAACCGAAAAGGGCACTTTGTTGGTACATAACACCGATTTTGTTCCAAATGCGGATTCGATCTTTTCCTTGAGCGGAAATGATATCGTCCTCTTCGATCCAAATTTTACCGCTGAACGGAGAAGTCAGACCGATCATATTTTTTAAGACGGTGGACTTTCCGCAACCGGAACCGCCTAATATACCGAAGATTTCTCCCCTCTGCACTTCGAAGGAGATATCGTCCATGATTACTGTTTGTCCATAACCTGTGCGAAGATGTTCTACTCGGATGATCGGATCTGCCATCATATCCCCAGATAAAAATAGACGATGGAAAAAACACCGTCCAAAAGAGAAACCAATATGATCGATCCCACAACGGCAGCGGTAGTAGATTCTCCCACTGCTCCAGCCCCTGTAGTCGTTTTTAAACCTCTATAACAGCCGATAGCCGCAATGATCATCCCGAAGAAGTAGGATTTTAGCATTCCTCCTGCGATATCATTGAATCCGACCGCAATGTTTACCTGATTGACAAAGGTAACGAGAGGAAAGCCGAAACTCACCAAAACTACGGCTCCACCGATTAACCCGAATAAGTTGAATATGACTGTAAGAAGAGGAGTCACAATCAAAGATGCCACCAAACGAGGAACGATCAAAAACTGAACGGGAGGAAGCCCCATCGTCGTCAAAGCATCTATTTCTTCGGAGACCTTCATGGTTCCTAATTCTGCGGCGAATGCGGAGCCGGATCGCCCGGAAAGAATGAATGCTGTCATAAGAGGACCTAATTCCCGGAACAAAGAAAGACCGACAAGGTTTGCGACAAAAATCTCCGCACCGAACCTTCTCATGGGAATGGCGGATTGAAACGACATGATGAGTCCCAAAAGAAAACCGATCATAGCGATGATGGGAAATGCATTCACTCCCATGGATTCGGCGACTCTCAGAACGTCTTTCCATCGAATGCGGGAAGGATGAAAAACGGATTTCCAAAAGGAAACGGTCAACTCTCCCGTAAAAGAAATCAGGAACGAAAGTTCGGTGACGTAATCGATCGTGATCTTTCCGATTTTCTCGGACTTCCCCAATTTGGCTATCGGGGGACGGAAAGATTGTTTGTTTTCTTCCGTGGCGATTTTATAAGAATACTGGAATTTTTCGTTTAATCCGTGTAATTCGAAACGGGCGTTTCGTTTTTCCTGAAAAGATTTCAAAAAGTAAAGAAAGGAGATTCCGGAAGAATCCGTCTCGGAAAGATCTTTCGCATGAACTTTGATGAGGCTGGGAGATTGGTTTTTTAACTGGAGCCTGGCTTGTTCCCACAATTCACTTGTTTGGCGGGAGGTAAGAGAGAGGGGCAGATAAATTTCCAAACTGCTTCCTTCCCAAAGAAATCTTGTTGTTCTAGCGTTTTCAGCCACGAGACTAAACCTAAGATATCACTCGCTTCCCTAATCTGGCAAGTGATTTTATTTTGATTTTATAAGAGTCGAATTTTATAAATGCTTAGATGGATTTTTTCAATCTCATTCATTTTCTAATAGGTTTCAGCGGCGGGCTGGCATTCCTATTCTGCGGCGGAGAACTTGTCTCAAAAGAAAAATCCACTCAAACGCGTATCCAAGCAGGACTATTTTTTCTAGCAGGCATCTTTCAAACACATTCTTTTTTAGTCGGCATAGGGGGATTCCACCTATTCCCTCATCTCTATCTCATCCATCTGCCTTTCTCCGCATTCTTTGGTGCACTGTTTAAAAGGTATTTCGATTGTTTGTGGTCGGAAGAGAACGGCCAAGCCGGATGGGGAGTTCTGGAATTTCTTCCCGCAGTCATCGTTCTCTCTCTTTTATCTTCATATTACACGAGTTCTGCGGAAGAAAAAATGCGACTTTTCCGATTGTATCC
>VFQU01001979.1_pt1 | contig 10639 bp, 8 predicted proteins | sample 3512311 | NCBI WGS metagenome assembly VFQU01 (sample SAMN10412377, study PRJNA504923) | tailings metagenome | isolation source: Relicate 3 Philex TSF3 active mining site | place: Philippines: Tuba, Benguet | collected 2017-08-29 | reverse complement strand
CACTTCTCCTTGTTCCAAAAGAAACACTTGTTTGCAAAGATGTTTCACCAAACCCAAATCATGTGAAACCAGAAGGAAACTTATGTTTTCTTTTTCGTTGAGATTGCGAATCAAAGAAACGATCTCTGCCTGCACGAGAGCATCCAATGCGGTCACCGGTTCATCTAACAAAATCAATTCGGGACGAGCAAGAATCGCACGAAGTATACTAAGTCTTTGGAGTTGGCCTCCGCTCAATTGATTCGTTCTTTTGGAAAGAACTTCCTCTTTCAAATGAAATTTTTCGAAATAGGATAAGATTCGATCCGTCTCCTCCGACTTTCTTTTTTTGCTTAAAAAAATCCCTTCTCTCACCTGCAGAGGCTCCAGAAGTGATTCTCCCAAAGTTTGGTAAGGAGACAAAAAAGAGAAAGGATCCTGAAATACCGGCTGAATGGGTTTCGTAGAATATTCCCGAACGTCTCTTCCTTTCCATTTGATTTCTCCTTCGATTTCATATCCTTGGATGAGTTCCGGGACGGCTAAAATGCTGCGAAAGAGTGTGGACTTGCCGGAACCGGATCTACCCACAATCCCCGTGATCTCACCGTTATTTGCAGTTAGATGAACATTCTTCAGAATGGTCTTCCCTGAAATGCGAACCTTTAAATTTTTGATCTCTAACACTGTGGTTGGAAGCGAAAGGAAAACGATTGCCTTTCCGGTCTTTAGGAAAGAAACTGAATGGGAAAGGAGAAATGGCAAGTGAATTTTGTGAAGATTACGGAAGTAGGTCCAAGAGACGGATTGCAGAACGAAAAAACCATCGTTTCCACGGAAGATAAATTCAAATTCATACTTTCTCTCATTCGCGCGGGACTCAAACATATAGAAGCCACATCTTTCGTAAGAAAAGAATGGGTTCCTCAAATGGGAGATGCTCCCGAGCTCGCCAAACTAATATTCAGCGAAAATCGTCCAGGGATAGAATTCTCCTGCCTGACTCCCAACATCAAAGGTTACGAAGCGGCAATCAACTCAGGCTTCAAAGAAGTGGCGGTATTCACTGCAACTTCGGAGTCCTTCACTCAGAAAAATATCAATAAAACCATCGAAGAATCCATAACCGCCTTTTCCGAAATTTTCAAAAGAGCCCGTATAGACAATGTGAAAGTGAGAGGATATATCTCCACAGTCATCGCCTGTCCTTACGAAGGGAAAATGGCTCCCGAAAAAACGTTAGAAATCACAAAACGACTCTTAGATGAAGGGGTTTACGAAATTTCTTTGGGAGAAACGATAGGAGTAGCTGTTCCTTCGGAAGTGGAGGCGCTTTTAAATGTATTGCTGAAAGAAGTTTCCCCTGCACTTCTTGCCGGTCACTTCCATGATACATACGGAATGGCAATCTCCAACGTAAAACAATCCTTATCGATGGGAATTCGTTCTTTCGATTCTTCCGCAGGCGGTTTGGGGGGCTGTCCTTATGCCAAAGGAGCTTCCGGAAATTTAGCCACGGAAGATTTGGTCTATTTTCTAGAAAGAGAAGGTTATGCAACAGGAGTGAACTTGGACCATTTAGTGGATGCCTCTCTGATCATGCAGAGTGCAATGGGAAAAGCATTCGCCTCCAGAACCTTTATCGCAAAGTCCCATGCAAGAAACTCCTGAGTTTCCGAGAGCACTCAAACTCTCTCTCGACAAAGCGCAAAAATTTTATTCCGATCCCAAATACTTGGAATCGGACCCCATCCTTTTTCCCTCTCGTTATACGAACTCTTTGGACAGGGAAATTGTTTCCCTGTTTTCTGCTCTATTCGCATACGGAAACGTAAAGGCAATCCAGCAGTTTTTAGCACCGCTCTTTCTGGATCTGGGAGACCATCCTTACTTGGCACTTGCGGAGAAAAATCGATTCTTTGAAACGGCAAAAAAAAACATAAAATACTACCGCTTTCAAACACAAGCTGACAATCGTTTGTTTTTGGACATAGTGTCCGATATTGCTTCCGAAACAACACAATCCAAGGACAACTCTCCCCTATTCGAAACCTATTTCCTAAACGAAGATGGATTCGATCCCATAGAAGGAATCTCCCTGTTTCAAACGATCTTTACAAAGAAGATCCTTTCCCGAACGGGAAAAAAACAACTCTCTCCCGGATTAAAATTCTTAATAGGGGAACCTCTCTCCAAATCCGCAAAAAAAAGAATCTGTTTGTTTTTACGTTGGATGGTGAGAGACAAATTTCCTGATTTCGGAATTTATAAAAAGATTTTGCCGAACCAAATTCCTTTTCCTTTGGATGTGCACATCCAAAGACTGATAGGAATTTTGGGAATTTCAGATAGAAAAACATTCGGAATCAAAGAGTCCATACTCATTCGAGACTATTTCAAAAACTTTTATCCCGACGATCCGTTGTTATACGATTTTTGTCTGACAAGAGTAGGAATCATCCGGAAATGCAGAGGGATTCAAGTGGAAGAGATTTGTTCTATTTGTGAAATTAGAGAGGCTTGCAGGATTGGTAGTGCCACGGGGAATTGAACCCCGATTGCAAGGATGAAAACCTTGTGTCCTGACCATTAGACGATGGCACCAGATTGAGTGAACCGAACGTTTGAGTCGTCGGGGATTCGAACCCCGGACCCATTCCTTAAAAGGGAATTGCTCTACCAGCTGAGCTAACGACTCGTGCTCTGTTGCCAAGAATAATGACAAGGGGTTCTTGGTCAATCACTACTTCAAAAAAAGGATTGGTTTTTCCAAATTTATTTCATAATGATCGTGTGCTCTCTGTCCGGTCCAGTGGAGACGATTCCTATTTTAGTTCCCACCAATTCCTGCAAAGAGTTGATATAACTTTGGCAAGCTGGAGGAAGTTTGGAGAAATCGCAGATTCCGGAAATATCGTCTTTCCATCCTTTATAATCGGCAAAGATAGGTTTTACGTCTTCCAATCCCTGTGAAGGAAAATGAGAAAGTTTTTTCCCTTTGTATTCATAACCGATGACAACCGGGATCGAATCATAGTGAGATAAAACGTCTATTTTGGTGAGAACGAGAGAGTTGATTCCGTTCACCACGATGGAATGTTTCAGCATTTGCACATCGAACCATCCGCATCTTCTAGGTCTTCCCGTAGTGGAGCCGTACTCGCCGCCTAACTTACGCAATATATCACCGGCTTCTCCCAGAATTTCGGAAGGAAAAGGGCCTTCCCCTACTCTGGTCGCATAAGCTTTCGTGATCCCTATAACATCTTTTAAATGGCGAAAATTTACACCGGATCCTGCAAGCGCTCCTCCCGTCGTAGGATTGGAGCTGGTTACGTAAGGATAGGTTCCGAAATCGATATCCAATCCTGTCCCTTGCGCCCCTTCCAAAAGGATTCTTTTTCCTTTATCCAATTCTTCGTTGAGGTAGTAGATGGTATTGATGATGTTTTTTCCCATTTTCTCGGCGAAATTGAGAAGGTTCGGATAAATTTCATCGAAACGAACCGGTTCCAGATCGTAGTATTTCACCAACTCCTGGTTTTTCACATCCAAAATGTGTTCCAGTTTTTTCTTCAGAACTTCCTTATCCAAAAGGTCTCCCGCACGAAGTCCCATACGGAGCATTTTGTCCGCATAACACATTCCGATCCCTTTTTTGGTAGTGCCTATCTTTCTCTCAGGAGAAGAACCCAATTCTCTGGCTTCATCGATCATTCTGTGGTAAGGAAGCAGGATATGACAGGAATCACTGATCAAAACTTTCTCTTTTACCCTAAATCCGCTTTTTTCCAAATCGGCGCATTCCTGCAAAAAGTAGTCAGGATCCAAAACGACCCCGTTTCCGATCACACAGACAGTATTATCATAAATGATTCCGGATGGCACTAAGTGAAAGACGTATTTGGTTCCGCCGACTACTACAGTATGACCTGCGTTAGCTCCACCTTGGTAACGAACGATGATGTCTGTATCTTTCGATAAATAATCAATGACTTTCGCTTTTCCTTCATCGCCCCATTGGGCACCGACAACTAAATTTGCGGGCATAGCCTACCTCATTTTTTGATATTGAAAATTTCTTCGATCGGATCTATATGTAATGCAAAACCGCAGGCATCTTTTTTGATTTCCGTATAGGTTTCGTAAAGGGAGTTGTAAACTCCTCCGGCAAACACTGGTTCAGGATACGCATTCATATATCCTTGAAACACGATACCAGTATAATAATTCACATCTCTGATGAGAGCAGGATCCCAAATTCCAGTGAAATGAACGTTCCCCTTTTCCCAAGTCTCGATAAAAGAACGAACTTCTCCCAAAGATTGTTTCACAGAATCGATTTGATTTCGTACATCTTCTTTGGTCGCAGTTTGTTTGCGGAACTCGGAAGTTTCCCATTCTTTTTGTAATTCGGATAAAAAGGATACGATTTGTTTCTCAAATCCGGAGAACTCTGTGAATGCCACAGGTTTGAGAAATGCCTTCAGGATTTGAATGAGAGAAGGAGGAGTGTTTTTTCTTGCCGCAAGGCCGATGAGTTCCGTGCTGTTTTTAGTGAACAGAAGCTGACGGAAAGTTCCTTCCCATTCCTCTGTCCAACCTAAAAGTTCAAACACTCTGCTGATCAGGCCGGAATGCCCCAGGACAAAACTAACACTTGTTTCCCTGCAAGAATACTTCCAAAGTTTTTCCAATAATAAAACTTGGGAAATGATTTGGGAAGGATGACTGTTCCCGATGGACTCTCCTCCAATTTGGAGGATTTCTCTGCGGGATGCATTTCTTTTTTTATGATCTCTAATTTTGCGGCCGACGTAATAGACGTTTTGGTTCTCTTCCCAATGGGATCGAGTGGCCATACCCTTTACCACCTGCAAGGTGAGGTCTACTCCGGGAGAAAGTTCGAAGCCGTCCCAATCTTTGGAACGAAGCAAAGAACTGGATTCACCTGCTTCCATTTGCGACTGAAAGGAGGAAGTGTAATCAAAGGAAGGAAGAGTGATTTCGGAGTAATTATGTTCTTCGAAGATTTGGGTGAGTCCCTGTAGTAGATTCCGCCTATTTCTACTTTCTTCCGGTCCTAAAAAATGGAAGCCGTCGGGGATCCATCTTCTCTCTGCAAGTTTTGATTTTTTAGCTGAATTCATGACTGGACTAGCGCCCAAGAAGTCAGATTAGAGAAAACGATGATTTATGCAATCACTTGTAAAAATCGGATAGACAAATGGTATTTCTTTCGCTACTTTAATGTCGGTTTAGAGGGCAATATGACAGAAAAAGAAGCCACATTGGGACGTTGGCATAAAGAGTTTTTTGAAAATATACATTTATTTATGAAATCAGGTCTTTCTCAGACCGAAGCAAAATCCATCCTAGAAGAATTCTTAGTTCTCTCGCAAGCGACTCCTAAGCCAAGGGTCATGGATATTTTTACTGAGCCCGAAAAATTAGAAGAGATCGGAGTTTTCACGGACATCAAAGCCGAGCCAAGGGACTTTATGCTGAAGTTCCTAGACCCGATCATGAAGAAATTCACGGTCGAAGGAGTGGAAAATCTCAAACTTTTAAACGGAGTCCTGGGAAAATATCCTGTTACACTCATCTCGAACCACTTGAGCCATTTGGATGCTCCTGCCATTTTCACTCTTCTTTACAATGCGGGGCCGGAAGGCAGAAAAATTGCGGAATCTCTAGTGTTCATCGCAGGTAGACTTGCCTTCGAGCCTGACTTCACTAGACTGGGTCTCTACATGTTCGGAACTCTGCTTGTATGTTCCAAAAAAGACATGGCGGACAACCCTTCTCTTTCCGACGTAATGACCAAAATCAATATGAGAGCTTTCCGAAACTCTCAGAAGTTGCAGTCGGACGGAAAGATCATTTCCATCTTTCCGGAAGGAACCAGATCCAGAGACGGAAGGCTGATGCCTTTTGTGGACACTGTGTACCATTACGTTGCCAATAAAGTGATCCTGCCTATCTCCTTGGAAGGGACGGATAAAATCCTTCCGATCGAAGGGCTTCTATTCAACCAAGCGGTAGGAAAATTAGTCATCGGTAAACCTGTGCTTGTCGGGGAGTTGACTAAAAAGGAAATGGAAACTTTCCCTTCTTCCATTGAACAAATCTCTTTTCCAGGCGGAGGAGATAAAAAACAATTCATCATCGACAATTTGGCGCTTTTGGTCGGCTCCAACCTGAACAAACACAAACATGGAACCTACCGCAATCTCTACAAAGGGGATCATTCTTCCAATCAGCTCATCAGCATCCCTAAAACTGTGGAAGAAAACATTGTCATCATCGGCTCCTCTAACATGTCCGTGGCAATTGCCTGCGTTCTAGCCAATAAAAACGTAAAAGTCACAGTTTACCAACCTGAGTCCGATATAGTGCAGCAGTGCAACGAAGAAAGAAGGGATGTCATCCACTACCCTATCTATAAACTTCCACCGAACATCCATTTTTCGGATGACCCTACTGTATGCGAAACGGCAACCCTATTCATCCAAGGAACCAATCCTTGGGATTTCGATTCCGTTTTCCCGAAAATCAAACCTTACCTTCAAAAGAACAAATCTCCCATAGCGAATGTCATCAAAGGGTTTACCGGTTCCAAAAAAGGTTTAATCTTGGAAGACCTAAACGAACTTATGGGAATCGAAAGAGATCGTTTGGCGGTCATTTCAGGTGCTTGTTACCCGGATCAAATCATGGAAAGAAAGATCTCCGGATTTGAAGTTTCTTCTTTCGAAGACTCTCTCATCCCCAAACTTCAGGGATTATTTAACACAAGTTATGTATTCACAAGACCTGCAATCAATTCGAGAGATACCAAAGGTGTTCAATTGGGAGGAGCTCTCAAAACCATCTATGCAGTTGCGATGGGACTCGTGGAAGGCTACTTCAAACGAGAATTAGGTGGCAATGTGGACAACACACTCTTCCATCTTTCGAATCGTTTTTTCAACGAAATGGTTTCGATAGGAGTGCTTTTAGGAGGAGACCCTACTACCTTCAACGGGCTTTCCGGAATGACAGATTTTATGTTGGCTTGTTTCGGTTCGGACACAAGAGACAGAAAGTACGGATACGATCTAGCTTACGGAACCAGACCGGAAAAAATCACAAACGGTTTTTACGGCCTGAAAGTTCTTCCCAACCTAATCAATTTGGACGAAAAACGCCATCCGATCGTAGCATCCTCCTACAGAACGGTGATTCAAAATGAAGACTTCGATAAAGTTGCAGAGCACCTGCAGCTTCAATTGGCAAGATTATAGTTTTCATAAACAGAAACTGCTTCCGGGGGACAACTTCCGGAAGGGTGGATATTTGCATGCGAATGATTCGTTTGTTATACATAACCTAAAAGCCAATCGATGAAAAAGATATTTCTATCTATTCTTTTTCTGTTTCTGTTTGTTTTCACTCACTGTTCTCCTGAGAAAAATATAGTCATCATTGTTTCCGCAAATGCAGAATGGAATTCAGTCAAAAATATCGTAAAAGCGAATTCCGATATTCTGAAACAATCTCCTTACGGGGAATTTTTCTTCGCAGACAATTCAGATTCCTCATTCAAAGAAAACGTTATCTTCTTTCATGGAGGATGGGGGAAAATTGATTCTGCCGCGTCCACTCAATGGGCGATCTCAAATCTCAATCCTAAGCTGATCATCAATATAGGAACCGCAGGCGGATTTGATAAAAAGGTTAGAATGTTCGATGTTATTTTGGCGAAAAATGCCTTTGTTTACGATATCATCGAAAGAATGTATGATTCTCAATCGGCGATCCATCATTATAAAACGGAAATGAAATTAGACCCTTCGATTCGTTTGCCAAAAAATCTCATCCATGCAAATATCATATCCGCCGATCAGGATTTAGATCCTTCTCAAATTGATACACTTTCTAATTTATATGATGCTTCTGCTGCCGATTGGGAATCTGCTTCTATTGCAAGAGTTTGTAGTAAAAACGATATTCAAGTGATTATTTTGAGAGGTATTTCCGATATTGTTAGCTCTAAAGGGAGTATCACATACAATAACAAAAAAGCATTCGAAAAGAATACGGATATAGTGATGCAAAAGTTGATCAGTGTGATCAAAAATTCATTCTAAGAAGGGAATGATGTTTCGCCAAACGAGTCCGATTTACTGAAATGAACCGGTCGGCGAACATTCTTTCTTTTACATAGAAATGCGAAAAAAGTTGTTATAGATAGTTTTCCTTATTCGTCCGATCATTCTGTGGGAAATTTACTCATATCCATAAAGAAGACTTCCCAAGTGTGTCCGTCAAAATCTTCAATCGTTCTTTGCTGCATAAAACCGTAATCCCTCATTTCGTTTGGTTCGATTCCGCCCGCTTTTAGTCCGTTGGACATCAGTTGATTCACTTCGTCTATGCTGTCCAAAGATAAAGAAAACAATCCCGCCAAACTAGATTTAGTTTCTGCGATCGGCTTGGATGTAAAAGTTTTGAACTTTTCATGTGTCAGTATCATTACAAAAATGGTTTCACTCCACACCATACATTTTGCTGTGTCGTCCGAAAATTGAGGATTGTTTGTAAATCCCAAGGCTGTGTAAAAATCCATTGATTTTTGAAGGTTTTTTACCGGTAAATTTATAAATACTTGTTTTGCCATTTTCTTTCCTTAACCTCTATTTGATTTTTTAGCTATAACTCAATTCGTTTAACATCGCAGTCAAATGTACTTTGGAATAATATGAACATGCATTTCCACATCAGCAAGTGTTTTATTATTCTAAATTTTTGGAATCAATCTGCGGATAGAAATTAATTTCCTTGGCCGATTGTAGCAGCGAAATACAGAATTCCTTATGATTTATATTTGGTTTCAATCGGAAACAAGCTTTACAATTAAAAGATCTTCCCTTCTTTAAGTAGCTACCTATAGCCGCAGGAAGGAGGTAGCATCTATATGATCATCACCAGGATCCGATCCGCTTTCCAATGGATACTTGGGCGCCACCTTTTGGCAGGTTTACCTGAAGAAGAGCGCCGTTCTTTTTACCTCACCGCCAACACAATCATCATCCTGGCAGTCCTAGTATTTTTTTCCTGGGTGCAGCCTGTTCCTGCAAATTTGGTCATAGCCTTACATATCTTAAGCTTTGCCTTTTTTACGGAACTCACAATTAGCTGGGTTCTATTGAGAAGGGGCTATCTGCTTGCCTCCCAGGTTTTCTTGTGTTTCGCATTATGGGTGATGGACATAACCATTATTTTCAGTTTCCCCGGCCAACAAGCCCATTTATATCTATCCGTTGCAATGCTTCTTCCTTTACTCCTAGTCGCTCGTAAACACAAAAAGATTAGGATTGTCCTCGCTCTGGTTCCCTTTTGTTTGTTCATCGCACGCGAGACCTATTTCAAAATTCTAGGAGGGCAAGCTCTATATGGTCCTGAGCCGGCGCCAGGAACTCTACGAGCAGATGAAGTCCTTTTGGATGTGATAGGCAGCCAGTCGTTCCTACTTTTGTTAGCGTATCTCTTCATACGCGGAAGAGACGAAGCAGAAGCCAAGATGCAAACGGAACATGAAAAATCGGAGCAACTTCTTCTTAATATATTACCTATGGAAATCGCACAAGAGTTGAAGGAGAAAGGAGTTTCCGAGCCTCGGCTGCATAACAATGCAACTGTGTGTTTTACAGACTTCAAAGGTTTCACTCAAATTGCGGAAACCCTTTCACCCACGGAACTTGTTGCGGAATTAGATCGCTGCTTTTCCTATTTCGACAGTGTGATGGAGAGGCACAATTTAGAGAAACTCAAGACGATCGGAGACAGTTATATGTTTGCTGGCGGTATCCCTGAAGCAAGTAAAACACATGCGATCGACTGCGTAATGGCCGCTTTGGAAATCCAAGCGTTCATGAATCAAATGAAAGAAATCAAAGCGACTCAGAATCTCCCCTACTGGGAACTTCGCCTTGGGATCCATTCCGGTGATCTGGTTGCAGGAGTCATTGGCGAGAAGAAGTTCGCTTACGATGTATGGAGTGATACTGTCAATATCGCCAGCCGCTGTGAATCATCCGGCATTCCAGGCCGCATCAACATCTCCAGCGCTACATACGAATTGGTAAAAGATTTCTTCGAGTGTGAATACAGAGGTGCCGTACAAGCGAAACACAAAGGAAAGATCGAAATGTATTTTGTCAATGGACTCTTGCCTGATCTTAGACGCACCGGAGAATCACGGATTCCAAATGAAGAGTTTCGCAAACGATACAAGCTGCTTCTTGGGTGATCGATCTATCCTCGTTTGTCGGCGATTTAAAGTGAATTCGGCAGCCGAACAAAAAAGACAGTTTTGCCTGGAACGGATTCAAAAGAGATATCTCCTCCGTGTTTTTCCACAATCGACCGACGAACAATCAATAATCCTAAACCGCTTCCTTCACCTAATCCTTTTGTGGTGAAAAAAGGATCAAAAATTTGATTTTTGATTTTATCCGAAATTCCGGGACCGTTGTCCTCAACGGAAATCACGATCGCATTTTTCTCTTCTTTCAGACGGATCTCGATTTTCCCTTTAAACTCCATCGCCTGAAGCGCATTATAAATCAAATTGGTCAAAACCTGAATGAGATCATCCGGATAAGCCGGAACGATC
>VFQU01001978.1_pt1 | contig 10641 bp, 7 predicted proteins | sample 3512311 | NCBI WGS metagenome assembly VFQU01 (sample SAMN10412377, study PRJNA504923) | tailings metagenome | isolation source: Relicate 3 Philex TSF3 active mining site | place: Philippines: Tuba, Benguet | collected 2017-08-29 | reverse complement strand
GTGGGCACGGGCATGGTGATCGACGCCATCGACGACCTGGGCCGTCTGTGAGGCGCCGCCTCCCGGCGTTCGCCGCACTGCTGCTGGCCACCGCGGGCGCGCAGGCGCAGGACGACACCGCGCGGCGCGACGAGGTGAAGCTAGACGCCAGCCGCGATTACCTGCTGGGCGTGTCGGTGAGCTCGGGGCGCGACCCCTTCGGCGATTCGCGCCAGGAAGTTCGCGCGGGCGGCATCTGGGCCTTCCAGCTCGGGCGCTTCCGCTTCGCCAGCTCCGGCGCGAGCGCGCTGCTCTACCAAGGGCGCGAAACGGTGGACAGCGGCGTGAGCACGGTGCTCGCGCGCAGCGACAAGTTCTCGCTCAACACCTCGCTCTCGATCGACGAGGGCCGCGACTGGTCCGACGAGGACGACCCGCGCTTCGACGGCCTGCCCAAGGTGCGCACCACGCTGCGTGGGCGCATCACCTTGGGCTACACGCTGAGCCCGGGCTGGAGCAGTTCGCTGCGCGCCTCGCAGGACCTGCTGGGCCGCGACGGCGGGCTGCGCCTCGACGCCGGCCTGAACTACCGCCGCCGGGTCTCGCGCGACACGCACTGGGATCTGTCGTTCGGCGCCGGCTGGGCCAACGGCACCTACCGCCAGACGCACTACGGCGTGTCGCCCCAGGGCGCGGCCAACAGCGGCCTGCCGGCCTACGCCATCGGCTCGGGCTTCGACACGCTGTCCGTGGGCTGGCGCATCACCTCGGCGCTGAGCCAGCGCTGGGTGGCCTACGCGGGGGTGGGCGCCAGCCAGCTGCAGGGCGCGGTGCGGCGCAGCCCGCTCACCACCACGCCCACCACGGTGGGCGCCACGGTGGGGGTGGCGTACCGCAACGTGCGCTGAGGCTTAGAGCAAGCGCGCCAGATAGCGCCCGGTGTGGCTCGCCGGGTTCTTGGCCACCTGCTCGGGCGTGCCCTGCGCCACCACCGTGCCACCACCCGCGCCGCCTTCGGGGCCCATGTCGATCACCCAGTCCGCGGTCTTGATGACGTCGAGGTTGTGTTCGATGACGACGATGGTGTTGCCGGCGTCGCGCAGCTGGTGCAGCACCTTGAGCAGCAGCTCGATGTCGGCGAAGTGCAGGCCGGTGGTGGGTTCGTCGAGGATGTAGAGCGTGCGCCCGGTGTCGCGCTTGCTGAGTTCCTGCGCGAGCTTGACGCGCTGCGCCTCGCCGCCCGAGAGCGTGGTGGCGCTCTGGCCGAGCGTGATGTAGGAGAGACCGACGTCGAGCAGTGTCTGCAGCTTGCGCCGCAACGTGGGCACGGCGCTGAAGAAATCGTGCGCCTGCTCCACTGTCATGTTCAGGATCTGCGCGACGTTGCGACCCTTGTAGAGCACCTCCAGGGTTTCGCGGTTGTAGCGCTGGCCATGGCACACCTCGCAAGGCACGTACACGTCGGGCAGGAAGTGCATCTCGACCTTGACCACGCCGTCGCCCTGGCAGGCTTCGCAGCGGCCACCGGCCACGTTGAAGCTGAAGCGCCCCGGGCCGTAGCCGCGTTCGCGCGCGGTGGGCACCTCGGCCATGAGTTCGCGGATGCCGGTGAACAGGCCGGTGTAGGTGGCGGGGTTGCTGCGCGGCGTGCGGCCGATGGGCGACTGGTCGACGTTGATGACCTTGTCGAAACCCTCGATGCCTTCGATCGCGTCGTGCGGGGCGGGCTCGTCGTGCGAACGGTAGAGCGTGCGCGCCACAGCGGCGTAGAGCGTGTCGTTGACGAGCGTGGACTTGCCCGAGCCCGAGACACCGGTGACGCAGGTGAACAGGCCCACAGGGATATCGACCGTGACCTGCTTGAGGTTGTTGCCGCGCGCACCCACCACGCGCAGCGCGGTGGTGGACGACGCGTCGCGTGGCGCCGGCGCGGCCAGGCGCGCACCGCCAGGAAAACGCGGGCGCGCAGGCGCGGCCTCCGCGTCCGGCGCCGCGGGCGGTTGCCAGGGCGTGCGTTGTGCGGGCACCGGGATGCGCCTTGCGCCGCCGAGGTACTGCCCGGTGAGCGAATCGGGGCTGGCCAGCACCTCGGCATAGCTGCCCTGGGCCATCACGCGCCCACCGTGCACGCCGGCGCCCGGGCCCATGTCGACGATGTGATCGGCGGCGCGGATCATGTCCTCGTCGTGCTCGACCACGATCACGGTGTTGCCGAGGTCGCGCAAGTGCTGCAGCGTGGCGATGAGGCGGTCGTTGTCGCGCTGGTGCAGGCCGATGCTGGGCTCGTCGAGCACGTACATCACGCCGGTGAGGCCACTGCCGATCTGGCTGGCCAGGCGGATGCGCTGGGCCTCGCCGCCGGAGAGCGTGTCGGCGCTGCGTTCCAGGCTGAGGTAGTTCAGGCCGACGTCGTTGAGGAAGCGCAGGCGCTGGCGGATTTCCTGGATCACGCGCGCGGCGATCTCGCCCTTGGCACCGGGCATCACGAGCTCGGCGAACCAGGCATGCGCCTCGCCCAGGGTGACGTGGCCGATCTGGTGCACGGCGCGGCGCTGCGCGCCCTCACCCACGAACACGTGGCGGGCTTCGCGGCGCAGGCGCGCGCCGCCGCAATCGGGGCAAGGCTGCGTGGCCCGGTAACGCGCGAGCTCTTCGCGCACGGTGATGCTGTCGGTCTCGCGCCAGCGGCGCTCGAAGTTGAGCACCACGCCTTCGAAGGGGTGCTTCTTGCTCACGCGCTTGCTGGCACGTTCACCGCCATCGAGCGCATAGCTGAACTTGATGGCTTCGTCGCCAGAACCGTGCAGCACCACCTGGCGCACCGCGTCGGGCAAGTCCTCCCAGGGCGTTTCGGGGCTGAAGCCATAGTGCGCGGCCAGGCTTTCGATGAGCGCGAAGTAGTGGCCGTTGCGCCGGTCCCAGCCCTTGATGGCGCCACTGGCCAGGCTGAGCGACGGGAAGGCGACGATGCGCGCCGGATCGAAGAACTCGGTGTGGCCCAGGCCATCGCAGGTGACGCAGGCCCCGACGGGCGAGTTGAAGGAAAACAGCCGCGGCTCGAGCTCGCTCACGGTGTAGCTGCACAGCGGGCAGGCGAAGCGCGCGGAGAACGCGTGCTCGGTGCCGTTGTCGGTCTCGAGCACGATCGCCCGGCCATCGGCCAGGCGCAGCGCGGCCTCGAAGCTCTCGGCCAGGCGCTGGCGCAGCGGGTGCGCGGCGTCGTCCTCGCCGGCCGCGCGCACCTTGACGCGGTCGATCACGACATCGATGTCGTGCTTGTCGTTCTTGCGCAGCGCGGGCAGGGCGTCGGCCTCCAGCACCTGGCCATCGACCCGAAAACGCACATAGCCCTGCGTCTGCATGTCGGCGAACAGCTCGACGAACTCGCCCTTCTTCGCGCGCGCCACCGGCGCCAGCACCATGAGCTTCGTGCCTTCGGGCAGCGCGAGCGTCGCGTCCACCATCTGCGCCACGCTTTGCGCGGCCAGCGGCAGGTCGTGGTCGGGGCAGTGCGGCGTGCCGGCGCGTGCGTAGAGCAGGCGCAGGTAGTCGTGGATCTCGGTCACCGTGCCCACGGTGGAGCGCGGGTTGTGGCTGGTGGCTTTCTGCTCGATGGCGATGGCCGGCGCCAGACCTTCGATCAGGTCGACGTCGGGCTTGTCCATCAACTGCAGGAACTGCCGCGCGTAGGCCGAGAGGCTTTCGACGTAGCGGCGCTGGCCTTCGGCGTAGAGCGTGTCGAAGGCCAGACTGGACTTGCCCGAGCCCGACAGGCCGGTGATGACCACCAGCTTGTGCTTGGGCAGATCCAGGTCGATGTTCTTGAGGTTGTGCGTGCGCGCGCCACGCACCGCAAGCACGGCGCTGCGCTGGCGCAGGGCGTCGCCGAGGTAGCGGGCATCGGGCTCGCCGGTGCGCAAAAGCTCGGCGGGCAGGTCGGTCGGCGGGAGCGGGTTCAAGGGTCGGGCGTGTCGAGGGGAACCCGGCATGATAAGCCTCGGCCACCACCGCACCGCCACCCCCCGGCCGCCCCGACGCCTTGGCCGACAATACGCGGCTGCCCGCCCGAACCCGCCCCCTGACCGCCTTGCGCACCGCCTCCCCCGACACCTCCCCGGCCCCGGCCGACACGCTCCAGCGCATGACACCGGTCGAGCGCCGCACCAGCCTGGCGCTGGCGGCCGTGTACGCCCTGCGCATGCTGGGCCTGTTCATCGTGCTGCCGGTGTTTGCGCTGCAGGCGCGCCACTACCCAGGGGGCGACGACCCGGCCCTGGTGGGCCTGGCCATGGGTGCCTACGGGCTCACACAAGCACTGCTGCAGGTGCCGCTGGGCATGGCCTCCGACCGCATCGGCCGCAAGCCGGTGATCGTTGCCGGGCTGGCGTTGTTTGTGCTCGGCAGTGTGGTGGCCGCCTGGGCACCGAGCATGGGCTGGCTGGCTGCGGGCCGCGCGCTGCAAGGCGCGGGCGCCATCTCGGCCGCCGTCACCGCCCTGCTGGCCGACCTCACGCGAGACGGCGTGCGCACCAAGGCCATGGCGCTGGTGGGCATCGGCATTGCGCTCATGTTCGCGCTCTCGCTGGTGGCGGCCCCGGTGCTGGTGGCCCGGGTGGGTTTGTCGGGCCTGTTCGTGATCACCGCCGCGCTCGCGCTGGCGGCCATGGCGGTGGTGGTCTGGGTGGTGCCACCCGAGCCCGCGTGGCACGCCAGCGCGCCCCGCGCCGGCCTGCGCGACGTGCTGCGTGACGCCGAGCTGCTGCGCGTGGACGTGGGTGTGTTCGTGCTGCACGCGGCGCAGATCATGACCTGGCTGTCGGTGCCCGCCCTGCTGCTGCAGGCCGGGCTCGACACCGCGCACCACTGGCATGTCTACCTGCCCGCGGTCGGCGTGTCACTGCTCATCGTGGGCGGGCTGCTGTTCCGGCTCGAGCGGCTGGGCCATTTCCGGGCCACGTACCTGGGCGCCATCGCGCTCATCGGGTTGGCGCAGCTGGGCTTCCTCACGCAGCTGCAGGCGCCCGGCCTGGCCGCGCTGGGCGCTTTGCTGTGCCTGTACTTCGTGGGCTTCAACACGCAGGAGGCCAGCCAGCCCAGCCTGGCTTCGCGCCTGGCCGCGCCGCACCAGCGGGGCACCGCGCTGGGCGTCTACAACACGCTGATGTCGCTCGGCATCTTCGCCGGCGGGGCGTTCGGCGGTTTGGTGGCCAAGGCCTGGGGGCCGGCGGGCATCTTCGGCTTGAGCGCCGCGCTCACGCTGCTCTGGCTGCTGGTGGCCTGGCCCATGAAGCCCGTGGCGCCCGGCTCAACGCGGGCCTGAGCCGTCCACCGAAGGCTCGCGCAGCGAGCGCATCATGAGCTGCGCCATGGTGCTGTAGAGCGGGCGGCTGATCATGCGCGAGACCAGGCTGGAGAGCAGCGCACAGGCGATGAGGCTGAGCACCATGCCGTGACCATCGGTCATTTCCATCACGATGATCATGGCAGTGATGGGCGCCTGCGTGACCGCGGCCAGCAAGCCGCACATGCCCAGCGCAACCAGCGCGGTGACATGCGGCGAATCGAGCAACCAGGCGACGTCGGCCGCCACGCCCGCGCCCAAGGACAGGCTGGGCCCGAAGATGCCACCGGGCACACCGGCCCAGGCCGACAGCCACGACGCCACGAACTTGAGGAAGGTGAACACCAGGGGTTGGTGCACGGCAGCGGGGTCGGCTGTGGCGGCCAGCAGCTCGCGCGTGTGCTCATGGCCGACACCCACGGCGCTGCCGCCACTGATCACCGCGATCAGGCCCACCACAAACCCGCACATGGCGGCAAAGGCGACCGGCCGTTTGCGCCGGTAGGCACAGAAGCGATCAGGCAGGCCGGTGAACGAAGCCAGCATCAGGCGCGACAACAGGCCACCGATCAGACCGCAGGAGACCGCCACCAGCAGGCCGGGGCCGAGCAAAGCCCACCAGGACAGCCCGTCGACACGAAACCGCCCGAAGGTGGACAGGTTGCCGAACGCCGAGACCGCCACCAGGCCGGCGATCACGATCGCGGCGAGCATGAGCCCGCTGCTGCGCTCGTTGAGCCGGCGCGACAGCTCCTCGATCGCGAACACGATGCCGCCCAGGGGGGTGTTGAACGCCGCGGCGATGCCGGCCGCGCCGCCGGCCACCAGCAACTCGCGGTCGCTGATGCCCGAGCCGGGTGATAGCCAGCGCCGCGCATGCAGCATCACCCCCGCGGCCACCTGCACGGACGGCCCCTGGCGCCCCACCGACAACCCGGCGAGCAGCGCGCCCGAGACGGCCAGGATCTTGGCGGCGGTGACGCGGATGGAAACAAAGCGCGGCCGATCGACGATCGGTGTGGCCGGATCGAGCGCCACCAGCACTTGCGGCACGCCCGACCCCCCCGCACCCGGCGCCCATCGGCGAATGCACCAGACCACCAGCGCGGTGACCGCAGGTGTCCAGACCAGTGGCGTCCACCAGGCCAGCGCGCGCATTGCGCCATAGGCCTGCATGGCGGCATCGGCCAGCAACGTGAGCACCACCACGGCCAGCCCCGCCACCACCGCGCAAACGAGCACGATCGCGCGGTCCAGCCACTGCCGGCCCCCACCCAGTTCATCGCGCAGGTTCTGGAGGAAGTCGGGCTCGCCTTTCATGGCTGGCCAGTGTAAGGCGAGGGATACGGCACCCCGGCCCGGCCAGCCGGCTTGCGGCACAATGACCGACCGGTTTTCCCCGCGCGCACCCGCGCACGCCTCCCCTCCTCAGGACACCTGCCATGGCATCCGTCAACAAAGTCATCCTCGTCGGCAATTGCGGCCGCGACCCCGAGATCCGCTACCTGCCCTCCGGTCAAGCCGTGGCCAACGTGAGCGTGGCCACCTCCAGCCGCCGCAAGGACCGCAACAGCGGCGAGACGATCGAAGACACCCAATGGCACCGCGTCACCTTCTACGATCGCCTCGCGGAAATTGCAGGGGAATACGTCAAGAAAGGCCGCCCCATCTACGTCGAGGGCCGCCTGAAGTACGGCAAGTACACCGACCAGGCGGGCGTCGAACGCAACACCGTGGACATCATCGCCACCGAACTGCAGTTGCTGGGCGGCCGTGAAGGCATGGGCGGTGGCGACGACGGTGCCGGCTCGGGGGGCGGTTACACGCCTCGTGCCAGTGCGCCGCGCGCACCGGCGCCGGCTGCTAGACCGGCGCCAGCCCCCGCGTCGGCGCCGGCGCGCCAGTCCACCGGCTTCGACGACATGGACGACGACATCCCCTTCTGAAAGTCCGGAGAATGCGTACCCCGGCCCATCGCCGCAAGGTCATGGGCCTTTTTTCCGAACCCACGTCCTCATCAGCACCTGAGAGGTCCTCATGATCCGAGTGGTCGTCGCAGAAGATCACGCCCTGGTCCGGCAGGGCATCACCATGTTGTTGCAATCGGTGGGGGGCTTCCAGCTCGTTGCCGAAACCGCCAAGGGCAGCGACGTGGAGCTGCTCGTGCAATTCCACAAACCCGATCTGTTGCTGCTCGACCTGGCACTCAGTGACAGCTCGGGCATCGAAGTGGCCCGCAAGGTGCGGCGCGTGGCCCCCACGGTGCGCATCCTCGTGGTCACCGGCAACGTCTACCCAGGCTCGGTGGCCAACGCATTCAGCGCAGGCGCCAATGGCTTCGTGCTCAAACACGAACAGGGGTCGGAGCTGCTCGACGCGATCCAGGTCGTGATGGCGGGCCGCCAGTACGTCAGCCCGCAGGTGGCCAAGGGGCTGGACAGTTCAGCCAGCAAGCGCCCCAATGCCATTGGCCTGCCCCAGCAGCTCACGCGGCGCGAACAGCAGATCGTGCGCCTGATCGCGCGCGGCAAAACCAACCAGGAAATCGCCGACAGCCTGCACATCAGTGTGCTGACGGCCCGCAAGCACCGCCAGAACGTCATGCTCAAACTGGGATTGCACAACGGCGCGGAGATTGCTGCGTACGCCATGCAGTCAGGTCTGATGGAGGCACCCGACATCGACTCCAACCTCTGACTGCGCTTCACGCGCCCTCATCGGGGGGGTGGAACCAAAATAATGCTCGCGCATTATTGGGTTGCGCTTGGCCCCTCCGGATACTCGTCTCACGCTGAACGTACGTTCAACATCTTCGGTCCCCGCCAACGATCGCAAGCGAGGCATACGCCATGAGACAAGCAATCCCTGCCGGCATGATGGAGCGCCTGGGCATCCGCCCCAACGCCGACGCGCAAGACACCGATCCCGTCGATTCGGACCTTGCTCCCGGCTCGATCGCGGCGGACTACGAATCCCTGATTTCCGAGTACCTCCACCTGCTGGGCCTGACGCCGGACCTCGTGCGCGTGAGCGTGCGGCCCGTCGGTGTCAACCCCGCAGGGCTGGACATCTACGCCGCGTTCATCAAGGTTCAACGCTGGGCACCGGTGGTCATCCAGACCCTGGCCCGCATGCCCTACATCGAGAAGAAAGTGGAGAGGGGAATCCGGCAGAGCCGCATGTTGCGCTACAGCGCCTTCGCCGGTCTCTGGTTCCGCACGCCGCCCCACATCGAAAGCGAACCGGCCACCGTGCATTGACCGGCCACCCGCCGAACCGTTGTTGATCGCGCCACCTGGCGCGATCGGCTTTTCAGCGCGGAAGAAACGACGTCAGATCGGCCAGCACATGCAAACCGTGATGCGCCCCCGCGCGCTCGGCTTCGGCCAGAAGCAGCGGTTGGCGAACCAGAAATTCATCGAGCATCGCCTGGGCCAGTATTCCCAATGGCATCCGGCCACCACGAACCTCACCCTGGGCACGCAGACGGCGCTCACGCGCAGCCCGTACCGGCGCCACTTGCGCCTGGCAGCGCCCGTGCGCCCGCATGTAGGCCTCGAGCGCGGCGTCGAACCGCCCGGTGAGCGCGACCGCCCCCGAGCGAACGAACACCGACATCAGGGCCTTGAGTTGCATGGAACTCAGGGCCGGTGGAATGCGTTGATGGGCGTCCAGTTGCGTGGGCAGCAAGCGCGTCAGATGGGTGAAGCGCTGACCGATGCACCACCATTGCCGCTGCACATCGTCGACGCAGGTCTGCGCCGCGGCCGCCACCGAGCGCAGCACCGGGCATGTGCTCTCCCCCGTGGGGTGCTGCCGTTCGCGCCCGACTGCCACGTGAGCGAGGCGCTCAACACACTGATGCAGTTTCAATGCCTCGAAGAACCGGCGGCGGGTACCCACGAGGTGGCCGCAAGCGTCGGCGGCGTCCGTGAGATGTTCGATGCCCTGCGCCGATCCGCACGCCCCGGTCAGGGCGGCCACATGCTGCAACACCTGAACCACCGTCAGCGTGGTCGCCACCATGGATGTGCCATGGTGGTGGGGGCTCGCATCGCCCGGGGGCACACCACGGGCAACAGATGGAAGCGAGGCAAGGGACATCGGTCGGCGCTCGGTTGTGGAACGCGCTGGAGTCTTGGCGCTGCCTGCCGCCGCCTGAATAATGCGCAAGCGCTATTTTTCTGAACCGCCTGTGGCAACGTCCTCTGCGCTGGAACCGTGTGATGGCCTCGTCTGAAACCTGGCAGCGCGCCTGGGACCACCTTCCCGGCGTGGCGGCGCTGTTGTCGCGCATCGGCACGCCCATCGCCACGACCCCGGGCTGGTCGGCGCGCTGGGCTTCTTCGAGCGGTCACACCGACTGGCGCGCCCTGCTCGACGAAGACAGCCGGTGCCGCCTGCTCGCAGCGCTGGCTGGCGAGCAGGATTTCGACATTCCGCTGGCCATGCTCACCAGCCTTCACGACCGCAGCCACTGGCGTTGCACCGGCTGGTGGGACGGTGATCGTCGGGCGCATGCGTGCCAGTTCACCGACGTGACACCCACCGAGCAGCAACGCCTTGCATCCGAAGCGGTCAGCGAGCGCATCCACCTGCTGTTCGATCAATTGCCCATGCAGGTGGCCTACTTCGGCCCCCCGCCAGCCGCACGCTGCCTGTTCGCCAACGATGGCTTCGCGCGAAGCATGGGATTCGAGCGACACGCTGTCATCGGTCTGCCCGCCCGCGAGGTTTTGCGCCCGGAAGACCGACAACGGGTGAAGGAGATGTTGCCCCGCTACTGGATGGGTGGCGAGCAGGTTCACTTCGAGCACAGCCGGCGCGACGCCCAGGGGCGAATGCGCCACTACGAGGTGTCCTGGGTGGCCGATCGCGACCCCGCCGGGCACACGCGAGGCACCTTCGTGTTGTTGGCCGACGTGACCGAGCGGCATCGGGCGGAAGCCTCCTTGCGGGCATCGGAGGAGCGCCTGGCGCGCTTCGTGGAAGCCAGCGCAGAAGGCGTGTTCCTGCATCGCGACGGCGTCATCGTCGATGCCAACCCCGCCGCATGCCGCTTGCTGTCGCTGACCCACGAAGAGCTGATCGGGCGCTCGGTGCTCTCGCTGCCACCCGAAGCCCTGCGCGCGAGTTCGCACCTGCGCATCGACAGCGGCGCCGATGCGTTCATCGACACCGAGATGATCGATGGTCGCGGGCAGCTCATCGCCGTGGAGCTGGTGGGCAGCCCCATGGGGCTGCGGGACGATCGCCGGCGCATGACGGTCATCCGGGACATGAGGGACCGCCAGGCGGCGCAGGCACGCATCCACGCCCTC
>VFQU01001977.1_pt1 | contig 10643 bp, 10 predicted proteins | sample 3512311 | NCBI WGS metagenome assembly VFQU01 (sample SAMN10412377, study PRJNA504923) | tailings metagenome | isolation source: Relicate 3 Philex TSF3 active mining site | place: Philippines: Tuba, Benguet | collected 2017-08-29 | reverse complement strand
CGAACAAGTCGAACGAGAAGATCCTGGAAGCGATCCAGATGGCGTGGCTGGAGGAGCGGCGATGAGCGTCGTGCTGTGGCAGAAGGACGGTCTGTTCGAACGCCTGCGCGACGCTTGCCGCGATTCCTGGGACGCCTACACCACGCATCCGTTCACGCGGGGGCTGGGCGACGGCACGCTGCCGGTCGAAAGCTTCCGCCACTACCTTATTCAAGACTATCTGTTTCTGGTGCAGTTCGCGCGCGCCTGGGCGCTGGCGGTCTATAAGGCCGACAATCTCGCCGACATGACTTTCGTCAATAACAGCGTGAAGGCCATTCTCGACGGCGAAATGGCGATGCATGTGAAGTATTGCGAAAGCTGGGGCATCTCGAAGGAAGAGATCGAGACCTACGAGGAAGCCGAGGCGACCATCGCCTATACGCGCTTCGTGCTCGAAGCGGGCATGCAGGGCGATATTCTCGATCTCGTGACGGCCTTGGTGCCTTGCACCGTGGGTTATGCCGAAATCGCGATGCGCCTCGAGGAAGCCGAATGGCGCCGCGAAGACGGCAATCGCTACAACGATTGGATCGCCGCCTATTCCAGCGACGATTATCGCCGCATCGCGCGCGGCAAGGCCGATTTCGTCGATCGCCTGTGGCATACGCGCGCCGGCGGCGGTCGCTTCGAGTCGCTCGCGACGATCTTCGATCGCGCCTGCCGCCTGGAAACCTCGTTCTGGCGGATGGGGCTGGAGCGCCTGCCGTGACGATGCCGGATGCCCTCGGTCTGCGGCCGGGTGCGCGCGTGGTCGTCGCGATGTCCGGCGGAGTCGATTCCTCCGTCGTCGCGGCGCTGATGAAGGAAGCGGGCTACGACGTCGTCGGCGTGACGCTGCAGCTTTACGATCATGGTGCGGCCGTCCAGAAGAAGGGTGCTTGCTGCGCGGGTCAGGATATCCACGACGCGCGCAACGTTGCCGACCGGATCGGCATTCCGCATTACGTGCTCGACTATGAAAGCCGGTTTCGCGACGCGGTGATCGACGAATTCGTCGATAGCTATACGCGCGGCGAAACACCGATCCCGTGCATCCAGTGCAACCGCACGGTCAAGTTCCGCGATCTTCTGGCCGTGGCGAAGGACCTCAACGCCGAAGCGTTGGCGACCGGGCATTACGCGCGCCGCGTGGCGGGGCCGGAAGGTGCGGAGCTTCATCGCGCCGAGGACGACACGCGCGACCAGAGCTATTTCCTGTTCGCGACGACGCGCGAGCAACTCGATTTTCTGCGATTCCCCTTGGGCGGCATGCCCAAGACGCAAGTGCGCGCGGAGGCCGAACGCTTGGGCTTGCCGGTCGCGACGAAGCCCGACAGCCAGGACATCTGCTTCGTGCCCGACGGCAATTACGCCAAGCTCGTCGAGCGCTTGAAGCCCGGTGCTGCCGAGCCCGGCGACATCGTCGATCTGCACGGCAATGTGCTGGGCCGGCACGAAGGCACGATCCATTACACGATCGGCCAGCGGCGTGGTCTGGCGTTGTCGCAATCGCGCGGCCCCGATGCCGAGCCGCTTTACGTCGTGCGCGTCGATCCCGAATTGAAGCGCGTTGTCGTCGGCCCGCGCGAAGCGTTGGCCGAGCGGCGCGTGGCGCTGGCCGGCGTGAATTGGCTCGGGCCCCGCACGACCGATAGCGCGGACGTCGCCGTGAAAATCCGCTCCACCACTTCGCCCAAGCAAGCGCATCTGGAGCGTGGGGAAGGGAACAAGGCCGAGCTTGTTCTGGCCGAGCCCGAATACGGCGTGGCCGCCGGCCAGGCTGCCGTGTTCTACGATGGCAACCGCGTCCTTGGCGGCGGCTGGATTCAGCGCAGGCAGAAGTAAAAATTTAGAGCCGTATCAAAGCGATACGCCCGATAAAATCTAATTTGATAATGCTAGTGCGAATCATTTGCATTTAAGATTCGTGGATGCTATTTCACCAGCATGCGTCGCAGCAACTCGACTGCCCCCGTTGCCGCGCCCGCCGATACGCCGCCCGACGCCGAACTTACGGTCGACAGCCGCGAATTATTGGCGGGGCGGACCGAAGTGAAGATCGTCCATGCCGGATCGATCTATCGGCTGAAGGTGACGGGTGCGGGAAAGCTGCTGCTGACCAAGTGACGTAAACCGCTTTCGACCCAGCCAGCCAGCCAAGCGGGGCGTTTCGCTCCGGACAAGCCAGCCAGCAACGGTCTCCCCGTTCAAGGAGTCCGCCTCATGTTGGCACGCCGTCCGGCGCTCAGCTGCGCCATTCCCGCTTTGCTCGTCTTCACCGCCGCCGCGCACGCGCAGACCGCACCGGTCACGGCGCTCGACGCCGTCACCACCTCTGCCACGCGCACCGAGAAGGTCGCGGGCGATGTCGCCGGCTCCGTCTCCGTCGTCGATCGCGAGGAGATCGAGCGCCGCCAGCCGCAGAGCATCGACGATCTTGTCAAGGACATGCCCGGCGTCGAGACGAACGGCGTGCCGCGCAACACGGTCCGTCAGTTCACCGTGCGCGGCCTGTCGGACGAGCGCGTGGTGCTGCGCGTCGACGGCGTGCGCAACAACTTCAACGCCGGCCACCGCGGCCGCGTGTTCCTCGAGCCCGATCTGCTGAAGAGCATGGACGTCTCGCGCGGTCCCGGCGCGCTGCTCTACGGTTCGGGCGCGCTGGGCGGTGCGGTCAATTTGCGCACGGTCGACGCCGAAGACATCCTGAAGCCGGGGGCGACGGTCGGCGGCCGCGCGCGTGTGGGCTATCAGACGAACAATTCCTCGCGTCTGGCGAGCCTGACGGGCGCCACGCGCGCGATGGGCGGCGAGATCGTCGGCAACGTCACGCGCCGCGGCAACGGCAACTACACCGACGGCCGCGGCGTCGACATTCCCTATTCGGGCGACGACGTGTGGAGCGGACTGCTGAAGGGCGGCTACGACGTCGGCAACGGCCATAAGGTCGGCATTTCGACGCTGCTCTACGCCGACGACCACACGATTCCGCGCGACGCCAATCTCGGCAACGCGACGACGACCAGCACGATCGTCGACCGCGACACCAAGCAGCGCAGCTTCTCGGTCAATTGGGCCTACGCGGCACCCTCGACGCCGCTGATTGACCTGAAGACGGTCGTCTATCGCAACGAAGTCGACATTTACGAGAAGCGCGTGCTGCCCGCGACGGCGGTCGAAAAGGACGACACCGATCTGCGCACGAACGGGTTCGACATCCAGAACACGTCGCGCTTCTCGCTGTTCGGCGCCGAGAAGAACGCGCTGACCATCGGCATCGACGGCTATCGCGACGAGCAGTCGAGCCGGCGCAACGGCGCGCGGCGCACGGAATATCCTAACGCCGATCAGACCGTGATCGGCACGTTCGTCCAGAACGAAATCGAGATCGGCAAGGTCACGATCGTCCCGGGCGTGCGCTACGACCGCTTCGAGCAGTCGTCCTTCGGCAACGCGACGCAGAAGAGCGACGAGCGCGTGTCGCCCAAGGCGTCGGTCGCCTATCAGGTCACGCCGTGGGCGGCACCCTATGTTTCCTATGCCGAGGCCTATCGCGTGCCGTCGCTGACGGAGCGTTATGTCAGCGGCCAGCACTTCCCCGGCAACAATTTCGTGGCCAACCCGAATTTGAAGCCGGAAACGTCGTTCAACAAGGAAGGCGGCGTGAACTTGCGCTTCTCCGACGTGTTCGCCGACCGCGACCGTCTGCGCGTGCGCGCCGCGTACTTCGTCAACGACCTGGAGGATTACATCCAGCAGGTTGTAGGCAGCACGACGACGACCACGACCAACGTCGCCGAAGCGCGTATTCAGGGCTTCGAGGGCGAGGCGCGCTACGATTCGGGCCGCTGGTTCGGCACGGTCGGCACGTCGATCCTGCGCGGCGAGAACCGCGTGACGAAGTTGCCGCTCGCCGACACGCCCGCCGACAAGGTGACGCTGGGCCTTGGCCATCGCTGGATGGAATGGGGTTTGACGCTGGGCGGGCGTGTCACCGCCAGCGCGCGCCAAGATCGCACCTCCGGCTCGCAGCCGATGACCGGCGGCTACGCCGTGTGGGATTTCTATGCGAGCTGGACGCCCGAGGACACGTTCCTGCGCGACTTCACCATCGATGCGGGCGTCGATAACGCCTTCAATAAGGTGTATCGCCGCTCCAACTGGAACTCGACCACGCCGGCCGCGTTCTATGAAACGGGGCGCAACGCCAAACTCGCGTTGACCTACAAGTTCTGACGCGATGGCGATGACGGCGACATCGCGATCCGGATTGGACCCGCGCGCGGCACTTGGTTCGCTGCTCGCGCACGGGCTCCTGTTCGGCGCGGTCGCCGCCGCGGCCACGCTGGGGGGCGTGACCGCACCACCGTCGGAACGCGCGATCGAGTTGATCGAGATCGCGATCGCCGCACCCATCGAAGCGCCCGTTGCGGCCCCCATCGAAGCGCTGGTTCTGATGCACGCGGCGGCACCCGAGCCTGTCGTCGAGCCGCTTGCCGCCGAACCGCCGCCGCCCATGCTTGAGCCGATCCTCGAGCAAGTCGCGGAACTGCCCGAACCGCCGCCGCCAATTGCCAAGCCGGCACCGGTGCCGCGCCCGAAACCGGTCGCGCGTAAACCCGTCGAGATGCCGCCCGCATCGGTGCAAGCGCCCGAGCCCGTTCAGGCTGCCGCCCCGGTGCTGGAACCGGCGCCGTTCGTCGCGGCGCCCGCGCCAAGCGCCGCGCAAGAATCCCCCCCGCAGTCCGCCGCCGTGGCGGCACCCGCGGCGCGCGAAATCATCGTGACGACCGATGCGCGGTTCCGCGCGCGGCCGGTCGCGCCCGAATACCCGCCGCGCGCGCGCCAGATGGGCGTCGAAGGCACGACGGTGCTTCGGGCCCTCGTCGGCGAAGCCGGCGACACGCTCGAACTGATCGTCTGGCAAGGCTCCGGGATGCGCCTGCTCGACGAAGCCGCCTTGGCCGCCGCGCGCCAATGGCGGTTCGAACCGGCTCGGCGCGGCGACCGGCTGCTCACCGCCTGGGTCGAAGTGCCGGTGCGTTTCATTTTGCGTTGACGAAGGGAGTCATCATGTCCGTCCAACCGATCCAAACCGATCTCGCCGCGCGCCGCGCCGCGCTGCTCGCCGCCGAACCCAAGCTGCGCGCCTACGACGTGGCGCAGAAGCTGGGCGTGGGCGAAGCCGCATTGCTGCCGGTCGACGATTCCGCCGTCGCCACGCGCCTCAAGCCCGAATTCGCCGCGATGCTCGCGCGCTTCAAGGAGCTCGGCCGCGTGATGGCGCTGACGCGCAACGAATCCGTCGTTCACGAGCGTAAGGGCGTGTACGAGAACTTCTCGGCCGAGGGCGGCCATGTCGGTCTCGTGCTCGGGCCCGATATCGATCTGCGCCTGTTCCTCGGCCAGTGGAAATTCGGCTACGCGGTCGCGCCGAAGGACGCGCAGCGCCGCCCCAGCCTGCAATTCTTCGACGCTTCCGGCGACGCCGTGCACAAAGTGCATGCGCTGGAGGAGACCGACATGGCGGCGTGGAACCGCCTGGTCGCGGACTTCATCGCACCCGCCGATATCGCCGCGCCGGTCTTCGCCGTGCGCGCCGCGAAGAAGGCCGAGAAGCCGGATTCCGAGATCGACGCCAAGGCGCTGCGCGACGGTTGGAAATCGCTCAAGGATACGCACGACTTCTTCGGCCTAGTGCGCAAAGTGGGCGCTTCGCGTTTGCAAGCGATGCGCTTGGCGGGCACGGAATTGGCGCAGCCTTTGGCGCCGTCCGATCTGCGCGCGACGCTGGAGCGCGCGTCGGCCAGCGGCACGCCGATCATGGTGTTCGTCGGCAATCCGGGCTGCATCCAGATCCATACCGGGCCCGTGTCCAAGATCGTGCCGATGGGCACGTGGATCAATGTGATGGACCCCGCGTTCAATCTGCATCTGCGCGAGGACCGCATCGGTTCGGTCTGGCTGGTGCGCAAGCCGACGAGCGACGGCGTCGTCACCTCGGTCGAAGTGTTCGACAAGCAGGGCGAGAACATCGCCATGCTGTTCGGCGCGCGCAAACCCGGCAAGCCGGAATTGCCCGAATGGCGCGAACTGGCCGAATCGCTGGTCGGCCGCGCGGCCGCCTGACGCGATGCGCAGTCTTCTCCTCGCGGCGGCGCTGGCTGTTGCCGGCGCTGTGCCTGCTTTCGCGGAGCCGCCCCAACGCATCGTCGTCGCGGGCAACGGGCTGACGGAGATCGTCTACGCGCTCGGTGCGGGCGATCGCGTCGCGGCGGTCGACACGACCAGCCTTTATCCCAAGCGCGCGCAGGATCTGCCGAAGGTCGGTTATCTGCGTGCGTTGGCGGCGGAAGGCATTCTGTCGCTCAAGCCCGATCTGCTGCTCGTGACAGACGATGCGGGCCCGCCGGCGGTGTTGGCGCAGATGGCGGGGGCGGGCTTGCGCGTGGTGAAGGCGCGCGAAGGACATTCGGCCGAGATCTTGGCCGAACGCGTTCGAATGGTCGGTTCGATCCTCGAACGCGGCGATGCGGCGGGCGAATTGGAAAAGGGCCTCGCGGCGGATTTCGCGGCGCTCGCCCAATCGCTCGCCGCGTCGCCGACGCGTCCGCGAATTGTGTTCGTCTTGTCGGCAGGCGGGGGTGCCCCGCTCGCCGCCGGGGCGGATACGTCGGCCGAGGCGATGTTCAAACTTGCGGGCGCCGTCAACGCCATCGACGGCTACAAGGGCTACAAGCCGCTCTCGGCCGAAGCGTTGGCGGGTTCGGGCGCCGCGGTGATCGTTACCGTTACGCATTCGCTGCAAGCCTTGGGCGGAGAAGCGGCGATGCGGGCCTTGCCGCAATTCGCGGGTGCGAAGAACATGCGCATCGTATCGTTCGATGGCGATTATTTGCTCGGCTTCGGGCCGCGCACGGCGCATGCGGCGCGCGATCTTGCGGCCGCGTTGCGCCCGAACGAAACGATCGCGAAGCTGCCCGAAAGGCCCTGGGTCGCCGCACCATGACGATGCGCCCGGCCGTCGTCGCGGGGGCGTGGTTGTTGGCGGCGTGTCTGGCCGCCTTGTCGCTGGGCCCGTCGCGCATTCCGCCGATGGATGTGGCGGCGGCCTTGCTGCAAGGGCTCGGCCTCGATTTCAGCGTCGACGAGCGCACGCTCGCCATCGTCGCGTCGCTGCGTTTGCCGCGTATGCTGATGGCGGCGTTGGTCGGCGGCATGCTGGCACTGGCGGGCGCGACGTTGCAGGGCCTGTTCCGCAATCCGCTCGCCGATCCGGGCGTGCTCGGCATCACCGGCGGCGCCACGCTCGGCGCCGTTACGGCGATCTTCTTCGGGGCGAGCGCCATGGGCGGGGCCGTTTTGCCGCTGGCGGGATTCGCCGGCGCGCTTTCGGCCGCGATCGCGGTCGATCGATTGGCGCGCGTCGACGGACGCATTCCGGTCGCGTCGCTGCTGCTGTCGGGCATCGCGCTCGAAGCCCTGTCGCGTGCGCTGACCGGCGTGTTGATCTACGCCTCCGACGATCGTCAACTGCGCGACATTACCTTGTGGCTGTTGGGCAGCTATGCGGGCGCGTCGTGGGATCGCTTGCTGTTGATCGCGCCCTTCGCCCTGATGTCGGCTTGCGTCTTGCCGTTTTTCGCGCGCGGGTTGGACGCGTTGATGCTGGGCGAGCGGGAGGCGGGGCATCTCGGCATTCCGGTCGAAACGCTGAAGCGCCTCGCGGTCGGCGTCGCGGCGCTGGGCGTGGGCGCTGTTGTGTCGGTCGCGGGTCCGGTCGGGTTCGTCGGCTTGGTCGTGCCGCATCTCGTGCGGCTCACCCATGGGCCCGGCCATCGCCGTTTGATCCCGCTCGCGGCGGCTTATGGCGCGGCGCTGTCGGTCGCGGCGGATACGCTCGCGCGCATCCTGGTGGCACCGGCCGAGCTTCCCGTTGGCCTCGTCACCGCCGCGATTGGCGCGCCGTTCTTCGCCTTTCTGATTCGGCGCGAGAAGCGCCGCTTGGCCGCATGATCCGCGCGACCGACATCGTTGTACGCCGCGCCGGGCGTAATCTGGTCGACGGGGTGTCGCTGGCGCTGGGCGAGGGCGAGTTCCTTGGGCTGCTCGGGCCCAACGGAGCGGGCAAGTCGACGCTGCTGCGCGTGTTGGCGGGCGAGTTTCCGCCCGAAGGCGGTAAGGTCGAAATCGACGGTGCCGATCTCAAGGCGTGGCCGCGCGCGGATCTGGCGCGCCGCCGCGCGGTGCTGCCCCAGCATGCGGCCGTGGCGTTCGATATCGACGCGCGCGCGATCGTCGAACTCGGCCGCCTGCCGCATGAAGGGCGTTTGACCCGCGCGCAGGATGCGCAGGCCGTTGCCGACGCGCTCGACGCGTGCGACGCCGTAAAGCTCGCGGCGCGCGGCTATGCGGCGCTGTCGGGCGGCGAGCAGCAGCGCATCCAATTGGCACGCGCCTTGGCGCAGATCGGCGGCACGCCGAAGCCATTGCTGCTGCTCGACGAGCCGACATCCAGCCTCGATCTTTCGCATCAGCACGCGGTCTTGAACCTCGCCAAACGCGTCGCGGCGCAAGGCGGCGCGGTGCTCGCCGTGTTGCATGACCTGTTCTCGGCATCGCTGCATTGCCGGCGCGTCGCCGTGCTGGAACGCGGGCGCTTGGTCGCGCAGGGCACGCCGGAGGAAGCGCTTACGCCCGATCTCGTGCGGCGCGTGTTCGGCGTTGACTCGCGCTGGATCGATCTGCCGGGCGGGCAGCGCGCGCTTGCGACCTATCCGATGGCGGCTTAGATAAAGCTTTCGCCGTGGGCGAGGGGCTTCAAGCCCAGATGCGCCGCGATGCTTTGGCCGATATCGGCGAAGCTCGACCGGATGCCGATATCCTTGCCCGCGACACCCGGCCCGAACCACAGCACGGGAATATGCTCGCGCGTGTGATCCGTGCCCTTGAAGGTCGGGTCGCAGCCGTGATCGGCGGTCAGCACGGCAATATCGCCCGGTTTCATCGCCGTGCGGAACGCAGGGAGGGCCGCGTCGAACTCGGCCAAGGCGCGCGCATAGCCGGGCACGTCGCGGCGATGGCCGTAGAGCGAGTCGAAATCGACGAAATTGGTCATCACGAAGGCGCCGTCCGGCGCTTGCGCCAGCGCTTCCATCGTCGCCGTCATCAAAGCCGCATTGCCGTCGGCTTTGATTTCCTTGGTCGGGCCGCTATGGGCGTAGATGTCGCCGATCTTGCCGATCGCGCGCATCTCGCGCCCCGCCGCCTTGGCGACGTCGAGCAGCGTGGGGGCGGGCGGCATCACCGCGTAATCCTTGCGATTGCCGGTGCGCTTGAAGGCGCCCGCTTTCTCGCCGACGAAAGGCCGGGCGATCACGCGGCCGATGCGATAGGGCCGCACCAGATCGAACGCGATCTTGCAGACGTCGTAGAGACGTTGAAGCCCGAAATGCGTTTCGTGCGCGGCGATCTGGAACACGGAATCGGCCGACGTGTAGACGATCGGCTTGCCCGTCCGGATATGCTCTTCGCCCAGTTCGTCGAGGATCGTCGTGCCCGAGGCGTGGCAATCGCCGAGCAGACCGGGCAAGCCCGCTCTCTCAAGCAAGCCGCGCGTGAGTTCGGTGGGAAAGCTTGGCACCGTATGCGGGAAATAGCCCCAGTCGAATTCGACCGGCACGCCCGCGATCTCCCAGTGGCCCGAGGGCGTGTCCTTGCCGTGCGAACGCTCGCGCGCCGCACCGTAGAGCCCTTCGGGCGCGGGACCGGCATAGACGCCACCCGTCGCGCGCGCATGTGCGGCGTCCAGACCCAAGCGCACGAGATTGGGCACCGACGGCGCTTGCGCTTTCTTGATGCTGCCCCAGGTATCGGCCCCCGCATCGCCGAATTTCGCGGCGTCGGGGGCGGCGCCGATCCCGAAGGAATCCATCACCAGAACGAATGCGCGCGCCATCACACCCCCAGGGTTTCGCGCACGACCGGCGAGGGTGCGGGCGCATCGCCCGGAGTATACGCCGCGATCAGCGTGCGCGCCGCTTTTCCGGCCGAAGCCTCGTCGCGCGCATGCAACATCGCGATCGGCCGGTCGGGGCCGATTTCCGCGCCCGTGCTCGCGATGTCGGTAAAGCCGACGGCGTGGTCGATGGTCTGCGCCGGATCGACGCGCCCGCCGCCGAGTTCCAGTACCGCGATGCCGATAGCGCGCGTATCGATCTTCGCGACGACGCCCCGCGACGGCGCGTAAACCGGCCGGACGATCGGCGCTTTCGGCAGATAGGCGTCGATGCGCTCGAGAAAATCCTTGGGCCCGCCGAGACCGGCGACCATACGCGCGAAGCGCTCGGCCGCTTGGCCGGAACTCAACGCGGCTTCGATCTTCGCTTCGGCTTGGGCGCGCGGGGCCACACCCGACAGATCGAGCATCTCGGCCGCCAGCGCTTTGGTGACGCCGTGCAAGCGCGCGTCGCGTTCGCTTTTGAGATAAGCGACCGCCTCGCGCATCTCCAGCGCGTTGCCGGCGGTGCGGCCCAGCGGACGATCCATATCGGTCAGCAGCGCGCGCGTGCGAAGCCCGGCGCCGTTCGCGACATCGACGATGCTTTGCGCGAGCGCTTTGG
>VFQU01001975.1_pt1 | contig 10654 bp, 4 predicted proteins | sample 3512311 | NCBI WGS metagenome assembly VFQU01 (sample SAMN10412377, study PRJNA504923) | tailings metagenome | isolation source: Relicate 3 Philex TSF3 active mining site | place: Philippines: Tuba, Benguet | collected 2017-08-29 | reverse complement strand
ACCGGGACGCCGCGGTCCAGGGCATACGCGAGCTGCTCGGCCTCAGGCCCGGACAGCCGATCCCGGCGGGCGCGGTCGGCGCCGTCAAGATGGGAACGACGGTTGCGACCAACGCGCTGCTGGAGCGAAAGGGCGACCGGACCCTGCTCCTGACCACCAGGGGATTCCGCGACGCGCTGCGGATCGGCTACCAGGCACGGCCGAAGATTTTCGCCAAGCACATCGTCAAGCCGGAGATGCTGTTCGAGCGTGTCGTCGAGGTCGACGAGCGGGTGCGCGCCGACGGCACGGTCGAAAAGGAACCGGACCTTGCCGCCGTGCGCGCGGAGCTGGAACGCGCGGCCGGTGACGGTATCGGCGCGGTGGCGATCGTGTTCATGCACGCCTACCGCTATCCTGAGCACGAGCGCAGGGTCGCGGAGCTGGCGCGCAGCATGGGCGTCCCGCAGGTGTCGGTCAGCCACGAGATTTCGCCGCTGATCAAGCTGGTCGGGCGCGGCGACACCACGGTGGTCGACGCCTATCTCTCGCCGATCCTGCGCCGCTATGTGGCCAACGTCGAAGCCGAGCTCGACGCCGTGCGCACGGGCGCGCGGCTGATGTTCATGATGTCGTCGGGCGGGCTGACCGCGGCCGGATTGTTCCAGGGCAAGGACGCGATCCTTTCGGGACCGGCCGGCGGCGTGGTCGGAATGGCGGAGACCGGCCGCGAGGCCGGGCTGAAGAACCTGATCGGCTTCGACATGGGCGGCACGTCGACCGACGTCTCGCACTTCGACGGCGCGTACGAACGCGCGTTCGAGACCGAGGTCGCGGGCGTGCGCATGCGCGCGCCGATGATGCTCATTCACACCGTCGCCGCGGGCGGCGGCTCGATCCTGCACTTTGACGGCGCGCGCTTCCGCGTCGGCCCCGACAGCGCCGGCGCCAATCCCGGGCCGAAATGCTACCGCCGCGGCGGCCCGCTCGCCGTCACCGACGCCAACGTCATGGTCGGCAAGCTGATCCCGGACCACTTCCCGAAGATTTTCGGGCCCGGCCAGGACCGGCCGCTCGACGACGGCGCGGTGCGGACCGCGTTCTCCGAGCTCGCAAGCGAGGTCGGCGGCAAGTCGCCGGAGGAGGTCGCCGACGGCTTCATTCGGATCGCGGTCGAGAACATGGCCAACGCGATCAAGAAGATTTCCGTGCAGCGCGGCTACGACGTGACGCGCTACGCGCTCAACTGCTTCGGCGGCGCCGGCGGCCAGCACGCCTGTCTCGTGGCCGATGCGCTCGGCATGACCCGGGTGCTGATCCACCCGTTCTCGTCGCTCCTGTCGGCCTACGGCATGGGGCTCGCCGACATCCGCGCGACGCGCCAGCAAACAATCGAAAAATCTTTGGACGACAACGGGATACTGAATTCAATTGAAAGCACCGGCGTACAGCTTGCACGCGATTGCATCCAAGAGCTTCTCGCTCAAGGGGTTCAAAAAGACGACATCACGTTCAAGGTTACAGCCCACATACGGTACTCAGGGACCGACCTGGCACTTGAAGTCCATGCTTTTTCTTCGACCGTAGCGGATCTGGCGCTCGTAGAAGCGAAAGAGAAAAGTCCCTATCTCTGCCACTACGTCTTCGAAGAAGAGCTTGTCCGATTAGATTACGACTTTGCTACTGCTCACGAAGCCCGCTTCGGATTCATCGACGAAGGTAGAGAGCTGGTCGTCGAATCGGTCTCCGTCGAGGCCGTGGGCGGCGGCGCGCGTTTCCGCGAGCGCGCGCGCAAGGTATCGCGCCGGAAGCTCCCCGCTCCGGCCCGGCGCACGCGGTTCTTCTCCGGCGGCAAGTGGCACCGCGCCGCGGTCTACACCCGCGACCAGCTCGCGCCCGGCGCGAAGGTGATGGGGCCGGCGATCGTGATCGAGCCGCACCAGACGGTTGTGGTCGAGCACGGCTGGCGCGCATCCGTCACCGCGAAGGATCACCTGGTCCTGGACCGTGCCGTGAAGCTCCGCCGCAAGGCCGCGATCGGCACGAAGGCCGATCCGATCATGCTCGAGGTCTTCAACAACCTGTTCATGTCGATCGCCGAGCAGATGGGCGTTTCGCTGCAGAACACCGCCTATTCGGTGAACATCAAGGAGCGGCTCGACTTCTCCTGCGCGGTGTTCGCCCACGACGGAACGCTGGTCGCCAATGCACCGCACATGCCGGTGCACCTGGGATCGATGGACCGCGCGGTGGAGACGATCATCCGCGAGAACCGGGGCCGCATCCGGCCGGGCGACGTCTACGTCATCAACGCGCCCTACAACGGCGGCACCCATCTGCCCGACATCACCGTCTGCACGCCGGTGTTCGACGACCGCAAGAAGAACATCCTGTTCTGGGTGGCATCGCGCGGCCACCATGCGGACGTCGGCGGCATCTCGCCGGGCTCGATGTCGCCGAACGCGACCACGATCGAGGAAGAAGGCGTCCTGTTCGACAATTTCAAGGTCATCGACCGCGGCCGCTTCCGCGAGAAGGAGCTCTATGCGGCGCTGACCGAGGCCAGGTATCCCTGCCGCAATCCGCTGCAGAACGTCAACGACATGAAGGCGCAGATCGCCGCCAACGAGAAGGGCGTGCAGGAGCTGCGCAAGATGGTCGCGCACTTCACCCTGCCGGTGGTGAAGGCCTACATGAAGCACGTTCAGGACAACGCCGCCGAGAGCGTGCGGCGCGTGATCGATCGCCTGCACGATTCGGAATTCGCCTACGAGATGGACCAGGGCACCGTCATCCGGGTCAAAATCTCGGTCGACAAGAAGGCCCGCACGGCGAAGGTCGATTTCACCGGCACGTCGCCGCAGCAGCCGACCAATTTCAACGCGCCAGAACCGGTGACGCGCGCGGCCGTGCTCTACGTGTTCCGCGTCATGGTCGACGACGACATCCCGATGAACGCCGGATGCCTGCGGCCGATCGACATCGTCGTTCCCGACGGCTGCATGCTCAAGCCGCGCTATCCGGCCGCCGTCGTGGCCGGCAACGTCGAGACCTCGCAGGCCGTCACCGACACGCTGTTCGGCGCGCTCGGCACGATGGCGGCCGCGCAGGGCACCATGAACAACCTCAACTTCGGCAACGCCCGATACCAGTACTACGAGACGATCTGCTCCGGCTCGCCGGCGGGTCCGGGCTTTCCCGGCACCGACGCCGTGCACACGCACATGACCAACACGCGGCTGACCGACCCGGAGATCCTGGAGTTCCGCTACCCGGTTGTTCTGGAGGACTTCCACATCCGAAAGGGCTCGGGCGGGCGCGGCAAATGGAACGCCGGCGACGGCATCCGCCGCACCATCCGCTTCCTCGAGAAGATGGAATGCACCATCCTGTCCGGCCACCGCCGCATCCCGCCGTTCGGCATGGCCGGCGGAGGCGACGGGCAGATCGGCGAGAACTGGGTGCGCCGCAAGGACGGGACGATGGAGCGCCTCAAGGGCGCGGATGCGACCGTCATCGACACCGGCGAGGCCGTCATCATCCAGTCGCCGACCGCCGGCGGATACGGCAAGCCGGAATGATCCGGCTGCACGACCGCGAGACGTCCGGAAATTCCTACAAGGCGCGGCTGTTGCTGTCGCTGCTTGGCGTGCCTTTCGAGCGCGTCCCGGTCGCGCTCGGACCGGGCGGACGCAACACGGTCGATCCCGGCTATCTCGCACTCAATCCGCGCGGCCAGATTCCCACGCTCGAGGACGGCGACACCGTGCTGTGGGGCTCGACCGCGATCCTGGCCTATCTCGCCACGCGCTACGACCAGTCCGGCACCTGGCTGCCGCGGCACGATCCGGCGATGCTCGGCCGCGTCATGCAATGGCTCGAGTTGGCGCAGAACGAGATCGCCACCGGCCTGTTCCGGGCCCGCGCGATCGCCCGCTTCGGCTATCCGGGCGACCTGGAGGCGGCGCGGCGCGACGGGGACGCCGCGCTCGGCGCGATCGAGCGCAGGCTGGCGCAGGGCGATGACTGGCTCGCCGGCGGCGGCCATCCGACGGTCGCCGACGTGGCCTGCTTCCCTTACGCGGCGCTCGCGCCGGAGGGCGGTTTCGATCTGGCTCCCTATCCGGGGCTCGCGCGCTGGATCGGCCGCATCGAGGCGCTGCCGGGCTTCGTGCCGCTGCCTTGACCGCCGCTATCGAGCGCCGCTCCGATCCTTGCCGGCCGGCGGGACGCCGTCACGCGGGATCGGGACGATCCGCGATCACTGCGGCGCGTGCCGCTTGATGGCCCAGTCGATCGCCGGCCGCGGGCCCTCATCCTCGACCCAGTCGTCGTCCTCGGCGGCGGCGTTGGGCCGGCGGGCGGCGCTGCGATCGATCGAGCCCGTGGTCGATGGATCGCCGCGGCGGGCGCTGTCGCCGCGCCAGGCGAACGGGTCGTTGCGCTCGTCGAACGGCGGATCGTAGCGGCGCAGCGGCGGCGGATCGGCCACCGGCGGCGCGCTGCGTGCCCGCGCCACCGCAGTCGCCCCGCCGCGCGCCCGCGCGGCAACGGCCTCGCCGTCAACCGCGCCCGGGTTGCAGATCCGCCGGCCGCTGGCGCGGCGCATCAAGTCGAAGTGAAAGTGATCGTAGTGGAAGCGGTTGGAGCCCGGCGCGAGCACGGTGGTGAACTGGTCGCAGGCCGCGCCCTGCACGTCGCGCAGGAAGCCCTGCTCCTCCGGAGAACCGCGCCAGCCGTTCTTCACCGTGATCCGCGTGCCGTCCTGCAGCACGAAGGCGGCGATGTCGAGCGCGTTGCCGAATGCGTGCTCGGAGATGCGCGCGCCCGGCTGGCCGTTCATGCCGCGGCACGAATAGGCGGAAATCTGCCGGATCTCGACCACCGGCTGGCGGAACCACTTGCGCGCCGCGGGCTGCACCGACTCAGCGACCCAGCGGTCGAGCGCGGACACGATCGGGCAGGCGAGCGTGGCCGCGGGCTTGACCTCGACCGGCGCGGCGGCGGCCAGGACCTGCGGAGCGCGCTGCGGCCCGAGCGCGGGCACGGTGCGCACCGGCGCCGGCCGCCGCTGCTGCGGCAGGCGCAGCATCTCTTCGTCGTCGAACTCGTCGTCGGGCGCACCGGGCGGCGGCGAACGATGCGGCGCTGCGGCCTGCGGCGGATCGAGGCCGGGCGGATGGATCGACAACGGCGCGCCGAGATCGCGCGGCGCGCCATAGGGCGCAGGATGGCGCAGCACGCCGAGCGACTGGCTCGGGTTCGGATCGCGATACGGCACCTGGGGCGCGGCGCGCGGCGCTGCGATCGGCCAGCGCGGCTGCGAGGCGCCGGGGATCGAGCCCGGCGGGCGGATCGGCTCGTCGGCAAATCCGAGCGTCGAACCGTCGCCCAAGAGGGCGACCTTCAGCGGCTGCTCGGCGCCGCAGACGCCCGGGCCCTCGATCGGGCTGATGCGGACCAGGCCGGCCTTCTCCCGTACCGCCCCCGAGCTCATGCAGGCGGCTTCGGCCTGCGCGCGCCACGGCTCGCGCTGGGCATATTGGAGAATGGTCCTGCCGCATCCCGCGAGCACGACGAGGACGACGGAGCCGACGAGAAACTTGCGCACTCCACGCGTCATGGCGCGGACAATGCGGACAATTCCGTTAAAGGATGCTCAACGCTAACGCCCTGTTTATGGTTAGCTTTTCGTCACCGCGGCCTTGATCGCGTCGGCGCTTTCGGCCACATCTGGCGCCCCGGGGAGAGTTTGGCCGATGGAAGGCAAGGCGCGCGCGATACTGGCGGCGACGATGTCGTCGATGATGGTGCTGATGGTCACGCTGATCGTGACGCTGCTCAACCTCGGCCTGCCGCCGGACTTCGTGTGGCACTGGGCCAAGGCCTACGTGATCGCCTGGCCGGTGGCGGCGGGAACCGCCTACCTGGTCATGCCCATGGCGCGCCGCTTCACGACCCGCATGGTCGCGCTGATCGACGGTCCCGCCTGATGCTCAGGGCCCTCGATCTCGCCCGCCGCATCGAGGCGGGGGACCTCACGCCTGCCGCGGTCGTCGAGCTCTGCGCGGAGGCGATCGGCGCGCGCGAATCCGGGATCGGCGCCTTCGTCCATGTCGCGCTCGATGCGGCGCGCAAGGCCGCACAGGCTCCATCGCTCAAGGACCTGCCGCTGCGCGGCCTGCCGGTCGCGCTCAAGGACATCTACGACACGTTCGACATGCCGACCGGCTACGGCTCGCGCGTCTACGACGGCCACCGGCCGGCGGGCGACGCCGCGCTCGTTGCGATAATCCGCCGCACCGGCGGCGTGCTGATCGGCAAGACCGTCACCACCGAATTCGCCCACACCGATCCGGGCAAGACCCGCAACCCGCACAATCCGGCGCACACGCCCGGCGGATCGTCCTCGGGCTCGGCCGCGGGCGTGGCCGCGGGCTTCTTTCCGGTTTCGACCGGCAGCCAGACCGGCGGGTCGGTGATCCGGCCTGCGGCCTATTGCGGCGTGGCGGGTTTCAAGCCGTCGTTCGGGCTGCTGCCGACGGTTGGGATGAAATGCGTCTCCTGGCATCTCGACACGGCCGGCCTGTTCGCCGCCGGGATCGAGGACGTGGCCTTTGCCGCCGCGGCGATGTCGGCGCGCGACCTTCGGGTCGACGGCCGCGCGCCGGCCGCGCCCCGCATCGGGGTGCTGCGCCAGCCGCCCTGGCCGCAGGCCAGCTCCGATATGCAGGACGCCGTGGACCGCGCGGCGCGGGCGGCGGAACGTCGTGGGGCCAGCCTGCGCGACATCGAACTGCCACAGGCGCTCGGCGAGGCGTTCGCGATCCATGGCGTGGTGCAGGGCTACGAGGCCGCCCGCTCACTCGGCTTCGAATTCGACAAGCGCGGCGACCTGATGGGCCCGAAGGTCCGCGAGCTGGCGGCCTCGGGCCTGAACATCGACGCCGACACCTACGACCGGGCGCGCCGCACGACCCGGCGGGCGCGGGCCGCCACCGCGGACCTGTTCGGAGGCTTCGACGTCATCCTGTCCGCCTCGGCCCCGGGGGCGGCTCCCGTGACACTGGCCTCGACCGGCACGTCGACCTTCAACCGGCTCTGGACCCTGATGGGCACACCTTGCGTGAACGTTCCGGGGCTGGCCGACGCCTCCGGACTTCCGCTCGGGGTGCAGATCGTCGGCCGGCACGGCAGCGACCGGGCCACGCTGGAGGCTGCCCGGTTCGTCGAGGCGGCGCTGTCGTGAAACCGACACGAAGCTGTCACCGTGACACTCTCATTGGTTGTATTGCCTAAAATATTTGCTGATTGCGTGCAGTGCGGGCAAGCGGCAAGTGCCGGTCGATCGATATTGATTACAAAGGAATTCCAACCATTTACCGCCGATTAGGAGCGGCTGGAACGGTCATGCGCTGCGGAACGTTTGCTGCTTCGGGACAGCCCCGGACTCTGCTAGCCTCCGGCGCTGTCGTTGATGGAGGCCCAAAGGTGGACCTAGCCCTGAGACTGAATCTTCTGGCGGTGTGCGCGGCGATCGGATTCGTCGGTGCGGTCCTGCTGGGTGCGTTCTGAGTTCGGTCCAGCGATCCGACACCGGCCACTTATCGTTCTGAAGCAACACCGCACCGGAGAGGAAAACCTCTCCGGTGTTTTTTCGCCTGCGCCGTGACCGGGCGTTCCATATCGGGACAGCCCGGATGGGGAGGCCTCAGGCGGCCGCGTCGCGGGCCGGCTGGGACGGGTTGTAATTGAGGATCGGCGCAAGCCAGCGCTCGGCCTCCTCCAGTGTCCAGCCCTTGCGGCGGGCGTAGTCCTGGACCTGGTCGCGCTCGATCTTGCCGACGCCGAAGTAATGGCTGCCGGGATGGGCGAAGTAGAGCCCCGACACCGAAGCCCCCGGCCACATCGCGTAGCTCTCGGTGAGCCGGACCCCGATCCGCTCGGCGCCGATCAGCCGGAACAGCGTCGCCTTTTCGGTGTGGTCGGGCTGCGCCGGATAGCCCGGCGCCGGACGGATGCCGCTGTACTTCTCTGCGATCAGGTCGGCGTGCGACAGCCCCTCGCCGGGCGCATAGGCCCACAGCTCCGTCCGCACCCGCTGGTGCAGCCGCTCGGCGAAGGCCTCGGCCAGCCGGTCGGCCAGCGCCTTGACCATGATCGACGAGTAGTCGTCGTTGGCGTTCTTGAAACGCTCTGCGACGTCGTCCTCGCCGATGCCCGCGGTCACGACGAAAGCGCCGACGTGGTCGGCGTGCCCCTTGGGCGCCACGAAATCGGCGAGCGCCACGTTCGCGCGTCCCTCGCGGCGGGTAAGCTGCTGGCGCAGCGTGTGCAGCCGCGCGACCGGCTCGCCCCTGGCGGCGTCGGCGAACACCTCGATGTCGTCGCCCGCCGCGTTGGCCGGCCAGAAGCCCGCGATCGCGCTGGCGCGGAACCACTTCTCCGCGACGATCAGCCTGAGCATCTTCTGCGCGTCGTCGAACAGGCTGCGCGCCGCCTCGCCCACGATCTTGTCGTCGAGGATGGCCGGGTATTTTCCGGTCAGCTCCCAGGTCGAGAAGAACGGCGACCAGTCGATGTAGCCGACGAGTTCCTCCACCGGATAGTCCTCGAACACCCGTGTGCCGAGGAACGAGGGACTTGGCGCGATCTCGCGCCAGTCGAGCTTCAGGGCGTTGGCGCGCGCGTCGGCAAGCGACAGGCGCTTCTTCTCCTCCTGCCCGCGCGCGTGAGCGGTCGCGATGCGCGCATATTCCTCGCGCACCTCTGTGACGTATTTCGAGCGGCCCTCGCGCGACACCAGCGCCGAGGTGACGCCGACCGCGCGGCTGGCGTCGGTGACATAGACGGTCTGGCCGCGCCGGTAGTTCGGATGAATCTTGACCGCAGTGTGGACGCGGCTCGTGGTCGCCCCGCCGATCAGCAGCGGCAGGTCGAAGTTCTGCCGCTCCATCTCGGCCGCGACGTGGCACATCTCGTCGAGTGACGGCGTGATCAGGCCTGACAGGCCGATGATGTCGGCGTTCTCCGCCTTGGCGGTCTCGAGGATCTTGGCGGCCGGCACCATGACCCCGAGGTCGATGACCTCGTAATTGTTGCACTGGAGCACGACGCCGACGATGTTCTTGCCGATGTCGTGGACGTCGCCCTTGACGGTGGCCAGCACCACCTTGCCGGCCGAGCTCGAGCGGTTGCTGCCGCCGCGCTCGGCCTTTTCCTGTTCCATGAACGGCATCAGATGCGCGACCGCCTGCTTCATCACGCGGGCCGACTTCACCACCTGCGGCAGGAACATCTTGCCCGAGCCGAACAGGTCGCCGACGACGTTCATGCCGGACATCAGCGGGCCCTCGATGACCGACAGCGGCCGGTCGGCGGCAAGCCGCGCCTCCTCGACGTCCTCGACGATATGCTCGGTGATGCCGTGCACCAGCGCATGCGCGAGCCGCTTGTCGACCGTCCAGCCCCGCCATTCGAGGTCGGCGGCCTTGGCCTCCTTGCCCTGGCCGCGGAACCGCTCGGCGAGCGCGAGCAGGCGCTCGGCCGCGTCGTCGCGGCGGTTGAGCACCACGTCCTCGCAGGCCTCGCGCAGCTCGGCGTCGACATCGTCGTAGACCGCGACCTGGCCGGCGTTGACGATGCCCATGTCCATGCCGGCGCTGATGGCGTGATACAGGAACACCGAATGCATCGCCTCGCGCACCCGCTCGTTGCCGCGGAACGCGAACGAGAGGTTCGACACGCCGCCCGACACATGCGCCAGAGGCATGTCCTTGCGGATCGTGCGCACCGCCTCGATGAACGAGACGCCGTAGGCATTGTGCTCCTCGATGCCGGTCGCGACCGCGAAGATGTTCGGGTCGAAGATGATGTCCTGCGGCGGGAAGCCGACCTTCTCGGTCAGCACGCGGTAGGCGCGGCGGCAGATTTCGATCTTGCGCTCGGTCGTGTCGGCCTGGCCCTTCTCGTCGAACGCCATCACCACCACGGCCGCGCCGTGGCGGCGGCAGATGCGGGCGTGCCTGACGAACTCCTCCTCGCCCTCCTTGAGCGAGATGGAATTGACCACCGCCTTGCCCTGAAGGCACTTGAGCCCGGCCTCGATCACCGAGAACTTCGATGAATCGACCATCACCGGCACGCGGGCGATGTCGGGCTCGGCCGCCACGAGATTGAGGAACGTGACCATCGCGGCTTCCGAGTCCAGAAGCCCCTCGTCCATGTTGATGTCGATGATCTGCGCGCCGTTCTCGACCTGCTCGCGCGCGATCGCGAGCGCGGCGGGATAGTCGCCCGCGGTGATCAGCTTGCGGAACTTCGCCGAGCCCGTGACGTTGGTGCGCTCGCCCACGTTGACGAAGCGCACCTCGGGCGTGAGCGTGAACGGCTCGAGCCCGGACAGCCGCAGATGCGGCTCGGGCTCCGGAATCCGCCGCGGCTGCCGGCCGCGCACGGCCTCGGCGATACTGCGGATGTGCTCGGGCGTGGTGCCGCAGCATCCGCCGACGATGTTGACCAGCCCCGCCTCGGCGAACTCGCCGAGCTGGCGCGCCATGTCCTCGGGGCTTTCATTGTACTGGCCGAACTCGTTCGGCAGGCCGGCGTTCGGATAGGCGCAAACGAGCGTGCCGGCCACGCGCGACAGTTCGGCGATATGCGGGCGCATCTCGTC
>VFQU01001974.1_pt1 | contig 10658 bp, 9 predicted proteins | sample 3512311 | NCBI WGS metagenome assembly VFQU01 (sample SAMN10412377, study PRJNA504923) | tailings metagenome | isolation source: Relicate 3 Philex TSF3 active mining site | place: Philippines: Tuba, Benguet | collected 2017-08-29 | reverse complement strand
CCACCGCCGCGACGCTTGCCGCGATGCGCATGAAGGCCTTCGCGCTCGCCATCGCTTACACGAAATTCGAACCCGTCGAAGTCGCGATCTTCGCATATTTCGTGCTGGGCGAAACGCTGTCGCCGATCGGCTTTGGCGCCATCGTCGCAGCGACGATCGGCGTGCTCGCCATGTCGGGCAATCCGTGGCGCAACGGGGTGGATCTCGGCGCCACGACCTATGGCCTGCTCGCAGGGGCGGGCTATGGCATGGCGGCGGTGTGCTATCGCGCGGGCATTCTCGAATTGGGCGAGCCGGTCTTCTATCTCGGCGCCACCACGTCGCTTGCCTATGCACTTGGGCTCCAGGCCGCGTTGCTCGCCGTCTGGTTCGCGTGGCGCGACCCGGACGTTCTCAAGAACGTCTTCGCCGCATGGCGCAAATCGATGTTCGCGGGGGCCATGGGCTCCTTCGCGTCGGGCGGCTGGTTCGTCGGGTTCTCGCTTGCCCCCGCCGCGCTGGTGCGCACGCTGGGTCTGGCGGAAGTGCTGTTCTCGCTGATCGTCGGGCGCAATGTGCTGCGCCAAAGCCTGGCGCCGCGCGAAATGGCGGGTGTGGTGCTGATCGTCGCGGGCGTGGGCGCGCTGTTGCTGTTCGGTTAGCGCTTCGCCTGCGAGGCCGGCAAACCGTCGCGCAGCTTCTTCTCGATCCCGACCTTCAGCTCCGGCTCCGGCTTGCTGCGCAAGGCGCGTTCCCATTGGAACGCCGCTTCGCGCCGGCGGCCGACGCGCCAATACCCGTCGCCGAGGTGGTCGAGCAGCACGGGGTCTTCGGGCAGCAATTCGGCCGCGCGCTCCAGCAGGGGTACCGCTTCCTCGTAACGGCCCAGGCGATAGAACGCCCAGCCGAGCGAGTCCACGATATGCCCCGAGTTCGGGCGCTGTTCGACCGCGCGGCGCAGCATGCGTTCGGCCTCGATCAGATTCTCGCCGCGATCGACCCAGGTATAGGCGAGATAGTTCAGCACGTCGGGCTGTTCGGGGAACAATTCCAGCGCGCGTTTGAAATGGCGCTCGGCCTCGGGCCAGTTCTTCGCGCGCTCGAAGGCGATGCCGCGCACGTAGAAGATCGACCAGTGGCGGCGTTCCGGATTGGCGCCGATGCGCTCCAGCGCGCGGCCGTAAGCCGCCGCCGCTTCGGGAAATCGCTCGGCGACGCGCAAGAAATTGCCCATCGTCGACAGCGCGTCGAAACGATCGGGATTTTCGCGCGCGAGTTTTTCCAACGCCGCCAGCGCGCCGTTCAAATCGCCGCGCTCTTGCATGTTTTCCGCGCGGCGCATCTGCGCGACATAGGCATAAGGCGAATCGGCGGGAACGCGCGCGAACAGCTTGTCCGCTTCGTCGCGCTGATCCATGCCGTCGACGATCTCGGCGACCGTCATCAAGCCCAGCGCCGCATCGGCATCCAGATGCAGGCCCAGCCGCCCGAAAGACAGCGCCGTCGCCATCGTCGCATCTTGGCGGAACAAGGCGGCGAGGTTGAACAGCGCGTCCGCCGCCCCCTTGCGCGCGTCGCGCAGCGGAAATTCGGGGGCGGGCACGGGCGGCGCGCCCACGCGCGTGCGCGCGAGGCCCGCCAGCACGATCGGCGAATCGGGGGCGACTTGGCGATAGCGCAGATAAAGCTGGCGCGCTTCGGCCGTTCGGCCGCGCCGCTCCAGGAAACCGCCGGCGATCTCGATCAGACGCGGCGGCGCGCCGTCTTCGCCTTCCAGTGCCGCGCGGTAGAAGCCTTCCGCCTCGGCGAAGCGACCGCTGCGTTCGGCGATCAGGCCGGCGTAGTAATCGTGCATCTGCTTGAAGCCCTGCACATCCAGCAGCGAGCGCAGAATGTCGAACGCGGCGGGATTGCGGTCGAGCCCGACATTGATCCATGCGATCAGCAGCGGGTTGACGACGCGCGAATAGCCTTGCAGCGGCAGCCCCGCCATGCGCCGTTCGGCGGCGGCGAATTGGCCGCGCGCGATTTCGTCCGCGACCAGCGTCATCTGCGCCGCGACCTGGCCCGGCGACATCGCGACCAGGCGCGCGGCCAGCGGCAGCGCTTCGTCGATCCGCCCCGCTTCGACCAACGCGGCATGGGTGCGCACCAGCAATTCCGCGTTCATCGGATTGGCGTCGAGCACCCGCGCGGAAAACTCCGCCGCCGCGTTCGCGTCGCGGATGCGCTGGGCGTGCAAGGCGGCCAAATAATTGCCGGAGATCGACGCCGGGCCCGGATCGATCGGGGCGTCGGGCGCTCCCGCGCGTTGTTCGGGCGGGGTCGCGCAAGCGCCGAGCAGGCCAAGGGCGATAACGGTGGGGAGCAGGCGAATCCGCTTCATCTTTCGCAAATTAGCCTATGGTTCGCCCGCTTGACAGGACAAAGGCCGCTGTCCGCCGCCGGACCCGGGCGCTAGTGCGCTTATATCATTGGTGGAATCCGCCACTTGATTCGGGCGCGGAAATCCGTATATTCCGCCGCGACATAACGTCCGAGGTTAGCCTCGGGCGACAATAACAAGTGGGCCCAACGGCCCACTTTTTTATTGCCGGCCCGGGCGGACACGGGCGTTCCGAAACGCGAACCTAGGAAACCGGCCCCTTCACGCATGGACCGTGACAACGCGCTCGCCGATTTGATCGAACCCACCGTCGATGCGATGGGTTACGAGCTCGTGCGCGTGATCGTCGCGGGCCGCGACCGGCCGACGCTCCAGATCATGGCCGAGCGCAAGGATCGCAAGGCGATGACGCTGGGCGATTGCGAAAATCTGTCGCGCGCCGTGTCCGCGAAGCTCGACGTCGAAGATCCGATCAAGGCGCAATACGTGCTGGAGGTCAGCTCCCCCGGCATCGACCGCCCGCTGACCCGTGCTTCGGATTTCGACCGCTTCAAGGGCCACGAAGCGCGCATTGAAACCAAATTCCCCGTCGAGGGGCGCAAGCGTTTCTCCGGCCGCCTTGCCGGCCGCCAGGGCGACGCCGTGCGCATCGAAACGCAGGAAGGGCATGCAACGTTGCCGCTCGCCGAAATCGCGCGCGCCAAGCTGCTGCTCACCGACGAACTCATCGCCGCGACGCGCGCCGAAGAAGCCGCCGCCGCTGCTTCCGCCGTCTAACCTTCGAAGAGACGCATGATGGAACGTACGACCGCCTATAACCGCATCGAAATGCTCCAGGTCGCCGACACGGTGGCCCGCGAGAAGGGCATCGACCGCGAGCAGGTTCTCGAGGCGATGGAGCAGGCCATCCAAAAGGCCGGCCGCGCCAAATACGGTATCGAGCACGATATCCGCGCGCATATCGACCGCGACAACGGCGAAATGCAGCTGCTGCGCTATCGCCTCGTCGCCGATCCGGTGACCAACGACGCGACCGAAATCGCGCTCGAAGTCGCCCAGCGCAAGAACCCGGACGCGAAGGTCGGCGACTATCTGACCGATCCGCTGCCGCCGATCGATTTCGGCCGCATCGCCGCGCAGACCGCCAAGCAGGTGATCGTCCAGCGCGTGCGCGAGGCCGAGCGTCTGCGCCAGTTCGACGAGTACAAGGACCGTATCGGCGAGATCGTCAACGGCCTGGTCAAGCGCGTCGAATTCGGCAACGTCACGGTCGATCTGGGCCGCGCCGAAGCCATTCTGCGCCGCGACGAAACGATCCCGCGCGAAGTGTTCAAGCCGCAGGAACGCGTGCGCGCCTATATCTACGACGTGCGCCAGGAACCGCGCGGTCCGCAGATCTTCCTGTCGCGCACGCATCCGCAATTCACGGCCAAGCTGTTCTCGCAGGAAGTGCCGGAAATCTACGACGGCATCATCGAGATCAAGGCGGTCGCGCGCGACCCCGGCAGCCGCGGCAAGATCGCCGTGGTCAGCCACGATTCCTCGATCGATCCGGTCGGCGCTTGCGTGGGTATGCGCGGCAGCCGCGTGCAGGCCGTCGTCGCCGAACAGCAGGGCGAAAAGATCGACATCATTCCCTGGTCGAACGATCCGGCGACCTTCGTGGTCAACGCGCTCGCCCCGGCGGAAGTCACCAAGGTCGTGCTCGACGAAGAAGCGCGCCGCATCGAAGTCGTGGTGCCCGACGAGCAGCTCTCGCTCGCCATCGGCCGTCGCGGCCAGAACGTGCGTCTCGCCTCGATGCTGACCGGCTGGGCGATCGACATTCTGACCGAGGCCGAGGAATCGGAACGCCGTCAGGCCGAGTTCAAGGAGCGTTCGCAGCTCTTCGTCGACGCGCTCGACGTCGACGACGTGATCGCCGGCCTGCTGGTCACCGAAGGCTTCACGAAGGTCGAGGAAGTGGCCGCCGTGGACGTCGACGAACTGGCCAATATCGAAGGTTTCGACGAAGGCGTGGCGGGCGAATTGAAGAGCCGCGCGGAAGCCTTCGTCGAGAAGGAAAACACGCGTCTGGAAGGCGAGCGCAAGACGCTCGGCGTGACGGACGAGGTCGCGGAATTCACGGGCTTCGGCCCGGCCGCCCTGGTCAAGCTCGGCGAAAAGGGCGTCAAGACGCTCGACGATTTCGCCGATCTGGCCGGCGACGAGCTGATCGAGATTCTCGGCAAGGACGAGCTCGACGAGGAAACCGCGAACGCGTTGATCATGAAGGCGCGCGAACATTGGTTCGCCGACGAGGAGAAGAAGTAAGCGGCGATGCTGAGCGCCACCGACATCGCGCATGTGGAAGCCTCGGAAGTCGTCGATACGGCTTCCGACGGTCCCGTGCGCCGTTGCGTCGTCACCGGCAAGACGGGACCGCGGGAATCGTTCCTGCGTTTCGTCGAAGCGCCGGACGGCACGGTGGTGCCCGATATCGAGGGCAAGCTGCCCGGCCGGGGCTTGTGGCTGACGGTGTCGCGCGCCGCACTCGAACAGGCGGTCGCGCGCAACGCTTTCGCCAAGGCCGCGAAGAAAAGCTTGAAGGCGCCGCCCGAATTGCCGGCGATGGTCGACAAGCTTCTGCTGCGCCGCGCGATCGAATGCCTGTCGCTGGCCAAGCGTGCCGGCGCGATCGTCGCGGGCTTCACCAAGGCCAAGGCCGCGATCGAACGCGGCGGCATCGGGCTGGTGGTCGAAGCGCTGGACGCCAGCCGCGCCGAACGCGCCCGTCTGGGCGGGCGCGACTTGCCGACGGTCTCGGTGCTGTCGGCGGAAGAAATGGGGGCCGCCCTGGGCCGCGAAAACGCGGTTCACGTGGCGGTGCGCGACGGTGCGATGGCGCAGCGTCTGCGCGACGATTTGATGCGCCTTGCGGCTTTCCGCACGGCGTCTGAAGACAAGGGCGAGTGATGACGGATACGAACGAACAGGACGGCAAGAAGAAGCTGGGTCTCGCGAGCAGGTCCGGGGGTCGCCTGGAATTGCGCGCGCCCGCTGCCGCCGGGGCCGACGGCCAAGTCCGGCAAAGCTTCTCGCATGGCCGCACCAAGACCGTGCAGGTCGAAGTGCGCAAGACCCGTTTGCCCGGCCGCCCCGGTGCCGCCCCCGTCGCCGGTCCTGCCGCAGCACCCGTCGCCGCGAAGCCCGCCGCCGCAAGCCCCGCGGCACCCGCCGCGCCCAAGCCCGCGACGCCCGGCAAGCCGCAGGTTCTGCGCGAGCTGACGGAAGAGGAAAAGCTCGCCCGCCAGCGCGCGATCCAAACCGCGATCCGCGCCGATGTCGAAGCCAAGCGCCGCGACGAAGCCGAAGCCAAGCGCCTCGAAGAGGAAATGGCGCGCAAGGCCGAGGAAGACGCCAAGCGCAAGGTCGAGGAAGAAGCGCGGCGCAAAGTCGACGCCGAAGCCGCGAAGAAGACCGACGCCGAGCAGAAGAAGAAGGCCGAGGACGAAACGCGCCGGATGAACGAGGAAGAAGGCCGCCGCCGCGAAGCCGCGTCGACCGCCGCACGGCCGGCCGCCGCCGCTGCCGCCCCGGCCGCCGCGCCGGCGCCCGCACCGGCGCCGACGGGCCCGGTACTCGTCCCCGGCACCGTCATGATGGCGCCGCGCAGCGCCGCACCGGGTGCCGCCGCCACCGCGGACGACGACGATCGTCCGCGCCGCCCCGGCGGCATGCCCGGCCGCCCGATGCCCGGCCGCGGCGCTGTGCCCGGCCGTCCGGCGCCGCGCGCGCCCGAAGGCCGCGAGGACAAGAACCGCCGCCAGCAAGGCAAGATGTCGGTTCACCAAGCGCTCGATTCGGAAGAAACGATCCGCGTGCGCTCGCTCGCCGCGATGAAGCGCGCGCGCGAAAAGGAAAAGGCGCGCCTCGCCGCGCAAGGCCCGCAGGCCAAGCAGGTCCGCGAAGTCGTCGTGCCCGAAGCGATCACGGTGCAGGAACTCGCCAATCGTATGGCCGAGCGCTCGGTCGACGTCATCAAGTCGCTGATGAAGATGGGCGTGATGGCGACGATCAACCATCCGCTCGACGCCGACACGGCCGAGCTGATCGTCGGCGAATTCGGCCACAAGGTGAAGCGCGTCTCGGAAGCCGACGTCGAAATCGGCCTGACGGGCGATACGGACACGGACGAGCAGCTCCTGCCGCGCGCGCCCGTCGTCACCATCATGGGCCATGTCGACCACGGCAAGACGTCGTTGTTGGACGCCCTGCGCGCGACCGACGTCGCCAAGCACGAAGCGGGCGGCATCACGCAGCATATCGGCGCCTACAAGGTCACGCTGAAATCGGGCGCGGCCATCACGTTCCTCGACACGCCCGGCCACGAAGCCTTCACCGCGATGCGTGCGCGCGGTGCCAAGGTCACCGACATCGTCGTGCTGGTCGTGGCCGCCGACGACGGCATCCAGCCGCAGACGGTCGAAGCCATCGCCCACGCCAAGGCGGCGCAGGTGCCGATCATCGTGGCGATCAACAAGATCGACAAAACCGGCGTCGATCCCGACCGCGTGCGCAACGAGTTGCTTCAGTACGACGTGGCGCTGGAAGGTTACGGCGGCGACGTGCTCGGCGTCGAAGTCTCGGCCAAGACCGGCAAGGGCCTCGACAAGCTCGAGGAAGCGATCCTTTTGCAGACCGAACTTCTCGATCTGCGCGCCAACCCCGATCGCGCCGCGCAAGGTGCGATCGTCGAAGCCAAGCTCGAACGCGGCCGCGGCTCGGTCGCGACCGTGCTGGTGCAGAAGGGCACGATCAAGGTCGGCGACATTTTCGTGGCCGGCGAGGAATGGGGCCGCGTGCGCGCGCTCATCGACGATCACGGCCGCCAGGTCGAAAGCGCCGGCCCCTCGACGCCCGTCGAAGTGCTGGGTCTGACCGGCACGCCGCAGGCGGGCGACGACTTCCAAGTCGTCGAGAACGAGAACCGCGCGCGCGAAGTCACCGAGTTCCGTCAGCGCCGCACGCGCGAGCAGACGGCGACCGCGCGCGCGCGCGGCACGCTGGAGCAGATGTTCAACAAGATCAAGGAAGGCGAAGCCAAGGAACTCGCCGTCGTGGTCAAGACGGACGTCCAAGGCTCGCTCGAAGCGATCGCGGGCTCGCTCGCCAAGCTGCGCACCGACGAAGTGGCGGTGCGCTTGCTGCACGGTGCGGTGGGCGGCATCACCGAAGGCGACATCGCGCTGGCCAAGGCCAGCCAGGGCCTGATCGTCGGCTTCAATGTGCGCGCCAATCCGCAGGCGCGCGAGATGGCCAAGCGCGACGGCATCGAAATCCGCTACTACTCGATCATCTACAACGTGATCGACGACATCAAAGCCGCCCTCTCGGGCCTGCTGTCGCCCAGCTTGCGCGAAAAGTTCCTCGGCAACGCCGAGATCCGCCAGGTGTTCAACATCACCAAGGTCGGCAAGGTCGCGGGCTGCCGCGTCGTGGAAGGCATGGTCAAGCGCGGCGCCAAGGTACGCTTGCTGCGCGATCAGACGGTCATTCACGAAGGCACGCTCAAGACCCTGCGCCGCTTCAAGGATGAAGTCCGCGAAGTGCAGGAAGGCTACGAGTGCGGCATGGCGTTCGAAAACTACGACGACATCCGCGAAGGCGACGTCATCGAGTGCTTCGAGGTCGAGGAAGTCGCGCGCACGATCTGATGACGCGAACGTCGTTCGAATTGTCGGGGGTACGCGGGGGAATCCCGCGTACCCCCTTCGTGTTTCTGCGGCACGGCCGCACGGAATGGAACGCGCTCGGCCGCGCGATGGGGGCCGCCGATATCCCGCTCGACGCGACGGGCCTCGCCGAGGCGCGCGAAGCCGCCGCCACGCTGCCGGGTTTGGGTATCGCGCGCATCGTAGCAAGCCCGTTGTCACGCGCGCGCGTGACGGCCGAGATCGCGGGCGAAACGCTGAAGTTGCCGGTAGCCATCGACGCCGATCTGCGCGAATGCGCTTGGGGCAGCCGCGAAGGCAAGCCCTATGACGGCTGGCTGGAACGCTGGCACGAAGGCGAAACGCCCGATGGTGCGGAACCGCGCGACGCGTTTTTCGCGCGAGTGCGCGACGGCGTTACGCGCGCCATCGCGGCGCCGGGCCTATGCCTCATCGTCGCGCATGGCGGCGTCTATTGGGGCGTTTGCGCGGCACTGGGTTTGCCGCGCGCGGGCACGCTCGCCAATGCCACGCCCATGCTGTTGCGCCCCGAAGGCAGCGCGTGGCGCAGCGGCCGGATCGATTGAATCAAACGATGAGAGCGCCGCGCCGATCGCGGCGGGCGATCAGCGCGCCTTGGCGTACCAGCGCAGGAACGGATTAAGCAGCCGCCCGGTGACGCCGGGCAGGCGTGCGGCACCGTCGTCCACCGCCAAGCACAGGCAGTTCTGGCCGCGATCGACGGTCGGGCTGTGCATCACGTCGCCGTCGCCGATCGACACGTCGCCGCGCGCGTAAACGGCGCGCTCGTCGTGGAAGCTGCCGTCGAGCACCAGCAGCAATTCCGTGCCGGTATGCGAATGGGTGGGCACGCGCCCGCCATTGGTCGAGCGCAGCAGGCTCATCGCGTGGGGGCCTTGGCGCGTCAGCATCGCTTCTTCGAAGCCGCGGCTCGCCTTGCGCCATTGCAGCTTTTCGATCCCGCCTTCGGGGATATAGGGTGCCAGCGCCTTGGGCAGGCCCGACGCATCGTGCGTTTGGGGCAACGCGGCGCGGATGTCCTGCGGCGTGGAATCGAGCTTGGCGAACACGGCTTCGATCGTCGACGGCGACAGGCCGGCGGGCGGAAGCTGCTCGAGCAACGCGCCGCCGACGGCCTCGAGCCGTGCCAGCGTGGCGCGCGCCGCGGGGCACAGCTCCAGATGCGAAGCGACCAGCACCGACACGGCTTCGGGGGCCGAGCCGGCGGCGTAGTCGAGCAGATATTCGTCGTGGATCGGTCGGGGCATCATTTCTCGTCACCGAACATGGTGCGCAAACGGCCGATGGCAAGCCGCAGGCGCGATTTCACCGTCCCCAGCGGCAGGCGCAGCGATTGCGCGATGTCGCCATGGGACCGGTCCTCGTAGTAAGCGAGCTTCAGCATCTGCGCTTGTTCTTGCGGCAATTCGCGCAAGGCTTGCGACAGGCGCGCTTCCCAGCGCCCGGCGTCGAGCGTGCGGTCGGGCAGGGCGTCCGCCTCGGGCTGCAACGCGGGATCGTCGGAATCGAGCTGGGCGCGTTTTTCCCGGCGCAGCGCGTCGATGCGCCGGTTTCGCGCGATGGCGAAAATCCAGGTCGACGGGCCTGCGAGCTTGGGGTCGTAGGACGGCGCTTTGCGCCAGACCGTCAGCATCACTTCCTGCGTCAAATCCTCGGCCTGCGCCTGATCGGCGCCCAGGCGCAGCAAATAGGATTTCACGCGCGGACCGAAATGCCCGAACAACCTTGCGAACGCCGCGCGATCCTGATTGCGGGCGATCGCCAGCAAATCGCGCACGTAGATATCGAGCGCTTCTTCCTGCCCGTCCATGCGGCCTTGTAGCGATGCCGGGCCCCCGGCCGCAAGCATGGCCGATGCGGCCATATCGTCGCGGAATCGAGGGGCGGGGCGGTTGACGTGAAGCATCGTGAATGCGATACGGCGCCGTCATGGCTTCGGATCATCGATTCGCGATTCGGCTGGGAATTCTGGCCGCGGTTTGCGCTTTGTTCGCGCCGATGCTCGCCCACGCCCAACAGGCGCCCAAGCAGCTCGGCAAATTCGACACTTGGTTCGCCTACGAGGCGGGCCCGAACAACGCCAAGATTTGCTACGCCATCGTGCGGCCGTCGAAATCCGACAGCCGGCCGGCGGGCGCCAATCGCGGCGATATCGTGTTGATGATCGCGCATCACCAGAATCCGCGCCGAAACGACGAATTCACTTGGACGGCCGGCTATTCCCCACGCGATGGCGGGGAAATCGAGATCGGTCGCGCCAAAATCGCACTCTCCACCTTGGGCCAGCAGAACGCCACGGGCGCTTGGGCCAAGGAAGCCGACGGCGACCGCCAGATCGTGGCGGCGTTGCGCAGCGCCCCGGCCACGGCCAACGCGGTGGTCAAAGCCACGTCCAGCCGGGGTACCGAAACGATCGACACGTTCCCGCTAGCCGGGTTCCAAAAGGCCTTGGCCGAGATCGACAAGGCCTGCGGCGTACGCCGGTAGACTCTAAAGGGCTCTGCGCCTATTAAGGCGCCATGCTCGAAGCCCAAGTTCCGCCGCCGGCCCTCGCCCCG
>VFQU01001973.1_pt1 | contig 10663 bp, 6 predicted proteins | sample 3512311 | NCBI WGS metagenome assembly VFQU01 (sample SAMN10412377, study PRJNA504923) | tailings metagenome | isolation source: Relicate 3 Philex TSF3 active mining site | place: Philippines: Tuba, Benguet | collected 2017-08-29 | reverse complement strand
CCCCCTACCACCCCCCGCCCAGCCGCCACTTCGCCTGCTCGTTCCTGAACGCGTCCACGCCCATGCGGAACAGTTCGGCGCGGCCCTCGTCGCGGCCGGCTTCGAGCCAGGCTTCGCGTTCCTTGGCGGCGGCTGCGGACTGGGTCATGAAGCGGGCGAGGGCGGCCTGTTTGTCGGCCAGCTTGAAGCGGACGCGCTTGTGCACGGCGCCGGTGCGGGGGTCGGTGGTCTGGTCGATGGTCAGTTCCTTGACCGCCGCGGCGCTGGCCCGGTCGAGCCGGCCAAGGTCGAGGTCCAGCTCGCCGTCGGCGCCGACGCTCACATAGTCCATCAGGTTGGCGAAGGCGATGCGGCCAAGCTCGCTCATCGCCTGGCGCCGGTCGGGCGACAGGGCGGCCATGGCGGCGTGGGCCGGCTCGGCCTTTTCCAGCGCCGCCCGCACATGCGGCGTGGCCAGAAGGTCGCGCCCGGTCCAGCGGGCGCTGGCGGCGCTGTAGCCGGCCCGGCGGGCCGCCGCCGCGGCCACCCCGTCGACGCGGTATTCCTCGACGAAGCGGTGCTGGCGCACGGTCAGGCTGCGCAGCGGCGGCTCGCGCCGTCCGCCTGCCGGGATGGGAACGGGCGGGGCTTCCGGCTCGGCCGGTGATATCTGGGCTGGCAGGGCCTGGGCAGGCGAGATCTGGCGCGGCGCGTCGAGGGCCGTCGCCGGGTCGGGCGGTCGGGTCATGGTCGGGGTCCGTGGCGCTGGGGCGGGGGAGGGCGCGCTTGTCGAAGCGGCCGGCCATTATCCCACGCCGGCCCGTGAACAGGCCATCTTGGGTCGCCCGCGCCGCCGGGTCTCCGATGGGCCCGCACCCCGCTTCCACCCCCCGGCCTCCCGCCCCGTTTCCCCCATGGCCCCACGCCCGCGCCCCCCTTTCCCCACGCGCCGGCCCCCTTCGCCCCGACCTGTACACCTCCCGGAACCCGCGCCTGTCATGCCGATATCCCCATCGGCCCCACGGCTGTATTCACCGGGGTGGGGGTTGTCGCCGCCGTTGTCACATCCTGTCGCCGGATGGGTCCCGGCGGGGCTCCCGGGAAGTTGAACCTTGCGCCGCCTCAAACGCTGTCCTAGCGGCGGGCGGGGCGGGCTAAACCTGATGCCTGCCGCCTTCCCCTCTCACGGCACGGAGACCTCATGGCCAACGCCGCACCTGTCCTGGTCCTGCTCGGCGGCGCCGGCGATCTGTCGATGCGCATGCTGCTGCCCTCGCTGCTCCATCTGGAGATGGACGGCCTGCTGCCCGAGGGGCTGCGCGTCATCGCCGTCGGCCGGGCGGGGGGCGATGCGGCCAGCTACCGGCGCGACGTCGAGGCGGCGCTGGCGGGCCGGGGCGAGCTCGACGGCGCCTGGTCGGCCCTGTCGGCCCGGCTGGACTATCTGTCCGCCGACGCCGGCACGCCGGACGGGGCCGCCGCCCTCGGCCGGCGCATCGGCCCGGACGCCGGCCAGGTGGTGTTCTACTACGCCCTCTCCCCCACACTGTTCGCCCCGGTGACCCAGGCCCTGGCGGCCGCCGGCCTCATCGGGCAGGACGCCCGGCTGGTGCTGGAAAAGCCCATCGGCCGCGACCTGGAGTCCAGCCGCGCCATCAACGCTGTCCTGGCCGAGGCGGCGACCGAGGCCCAGGTGTTCCGCATCGACCACTACCTGGGCAAGGAGACGGTCCAGAACCTCCTCGCCCTGCGGTTCGCCAACGCCCTGTTCGAGCCGCTGTGGAACAGCCTGGCCATCGACCACGTGCAGATCACCGTCGCCGAGACCCAGGAGGTGGGCGAGCGCTGGCGCTACTACGACGACTACGGCGCCATCCGCGACATGCTGCAGAACCATATGCTGCAGCTCCTTTGCCTGGTGGCGATGGAGCCGCCGTCCGATCTCGAGCCCGACGCCGTGCGCAACGAGAAGGTCAAGGTGCTGCGCTCGCTGCGCCCCTTCACCGCGGCCGCCGCCGCCGCCGACAGCGTCCGCGGCCAGTACGTCGCCGGCATGGCCGACGGCGCCCCCGCCGCCGCCTACGAGGCCGAGGTCGGCCGTCCCTCGACCATCGAAACCTTCGTCGCCCTGACCGCCTGGATCGACAACTGGCGCTGGAAGGGCGTGCCCTTCTACCTGCGCACCGGCAAGCGGATGGCCGAGCGCCGCACCGAGATCGTCATCCAGTTCAAGCCGGTCCCCCACTCGATCTTCGGCCCCACCGGCGACCGCGACCTGCAGGCCAACCGCCTGGTCATCGAACTCCAGCCGCACGAGGACATCTCGCTGTCGATCATGAACAAGCGGCCGGGCCTGACCGGCGAGCGGATGCGGCTGCAGACCCTGCCCCTGTCGCTCAGCCTGGCCAAGGCCCTGGGCGAGGAGGGCGGCCGGCGCCGCATCGCCTACGAGCGGCTGCTGCTCGACGTGCTGCGCGGCGACCAGACCCTGTTCGTCCGCCGCGACGAGGTCGAGGAGGCCTGGCGCTTCGTCGACGGCGTCGCCGACGCCTGGGCCGAGGCGGGGGTGACGCCAAAGCCCTATCCGGCCGGGTCCTGGGGACCGCCCGGCGCCTCCGGCCTGATCGAGCGCAGCGGGAGAGCCTGGAATGACTGAACTGCCGCCCATCGAGGCCTTCGCCGGCCCGGACGCCGCCGCGGACGCCGCCGCCGACGCCATCCTGCACGCCCTGACCCACGCCATCGCCGAGCGCGGCCACGGCAACCTGGTGGTCACCGGCGGCTCTACCCCGGGGCCGGTCTACGACCGCCTGGCCAACGCCCCGCTGGCCTGGCCCACCGTGCGCATCACCCTCTCGGACGAGCGCTGGGTCGACCCCGCCTCGCCGGAGTCCAACGAGAAGCTGGTGCGCGAGCGGCTGCTGTCCGGCGCGGCCGGCCAGGCGACCTTCACCGCCCTGAAGGCCGACGGGGCCGACATCGACGCCGCCGCCTGGTCGGCCGACCTGGCGGTGGCCGAGCTGTCGCCGTTCGACGTCGTCCTGCTGGGCATGGGCGCCGACGGCCACATCTGCTCGCTGTTCCCCGGCAACCCCATGCTGGCCGACGGGCTGGACCCGGCTTCGGCCCGGCTGGTGCTGGCCGCGCCGCCCGGCGATCCGGCTCCGTCCCAGCCGCGCCTGACCCTCACCCTGGCCGCCCTGGCCTCGGCCCGGCTGATCCTCGTGCTCGCGACCGGCGCGGCCAAGCGGGCGGTGCTGGAAGGCCCGCCGGACAAGCCTGTCCACCACATGATCGCCGCCGCCCGGGGCGAGGTCCGCCTCCTCTGGTCGGCCTGAGCGGAGGCCCCGCCATGCCCGCCACGCCCCTGCATCCCGTCGTCGCCGAGGTCACCGCCGCCATCGTCGAGCGCAGCCGCCGGACGCGCGGCGACTACCTCGCCATGATCGAGGCCATGCGCGCCGAGGACCCCGGCCGGGGCAAGCTCAGCTGCGCCAACTGGGCCCACGCCTTCGCCGCCTCGCCGGCCGCCGACCGGCTCAAGGCGCTGGATCCCAACGCCCCCAACCTCGGCATCGTGTCGGCCTACAACGACATGCTCTCGGCCCATCAGCCGCTGGAGCGCTACCCCGCCATCATCAAGCAGGCCGCCCGCGAGGCCGGCGCCACGGCCCAGTTCGCCGGCGGCGTCCCGGCCATGTGCGACGGCGTCACCCAGGGCCGCCCGGGCATGGAGCTGTCGCTGTTCTCCCGCGACGTCATCGCCCTGGCCACCGGCGTCGCCCTCAGCCACGACGCATTCGACGGTGTCATTCTGCTGGGCACCTGTGATAAGATTGTTCCCGGTTTGGTGATCGGCGCCCTGGCCTATGGCTGGCTGCCTTCGATCCTCATGCCGGCCGGGCCGATGGCCAGTGGCCTGCCCAATTCCGAAAAAGCCCGCATCCGCGCCCTGTTCGCCGAGGGCAAGGCCACCCGCGAGGAACTGCTCGCCGCCGAACAGGCCAGCTACCACAGCCCCGGCACCTGCACCTTCTACGGCACCGCCAACTCCAACCAGATGCTGATGGAGCTGATGGGGCTCCACATCCCCGGCTCCGCCTTCGTCCATCCGGACGACCCGCTTCGCGAGCGGCTGGTGGCTGAATCGGCCCGCCGCTGCGCCGCCATCGGCCCTCGCTCCGGCGACTGGATTCCGATGGGCCACGTCCTGGACGAAAAGGCCTTCGTCAACGGCGTTGTGGGGCTGATGGCCACCGGCGGTTCGACCAATCACTGCCTGCACCTGCCGGCCATGGCGGCGGCGGCCGGCGTGCAACTGACCCTTGAGGACATGGACGCCCTGTCCCGCGTCACCCCGCTGCTGGCCCGCGTCTATCCCAACGGCCAAGCCGACGTGAACCACTTCCAGGCCGCCGGCGGCCTCGGCTTCGTCGCCCGCGAACTGCTGGACGCAGGACTGCTGCACCGGGACGTGCTGACGGTCATGGGGCCGGGGCTGGACGCCTATGCCGCCGAGCCCTGGCTGGACGGCGAGGCGCTGGCCTGGCGGTCGCCGCCGGCCGACAGCCTCGACCGCGAGGTCCTGCGACCCGTCTCCGACCCGTTCGAGCGGGAAGGGGGCCTGCGCCTCCTGACCGGCCCGCTCGGCCGGGCCGTGATGAAGGTCAGCGCCGTCAAGGCCGAGCACCGCGCCGTCCGCGCGCCCGCCGCCGTCTTCGACAGCCAGGAGGACTACCTGGCGGCCTTCCGGCGCGGCGAGCTCAACCGCGACTGCGTGGCCGTCGTCCGCTTCCAGGGGCCTCGCGCCAACGGCATGCCCGAACTGCACAGCCTGACCCCGCCCCTGTCGGTGCTCCAGGATCGGGGCCACCGCGTCGCCCTGGTGACCGACGGCCGCATGTCCGGCGCCTCGGGCAAGGTGGCGGCGGCAATCCACCTGACGCCCGAAGCGCTCGATGGCGGGCCGATCGCCCGCGTCCGCGACGGCGACATCATCGCCATCGATCCCGAGCACGGCCGGCTGGAGATCGAGGCCGATCTTTCGGGCCGCCCGCCCGCGCCGCCGCCGCCCGCGCGCCCCGGCCACGGCCGGGAACTGTTCGCCGCCTTCCGCCGGCTGGCGGGCCCGGCTGACGCGGGAGCGTCCGCACTCTTCGAAAATGGGCATACCTAGTTACGCGAACGTCAAGGTAAGCGGTGCGTCATTCCGCCACGCCCTGCCATTGCTGCTTTGTTTCAACAAGGTGACGAAAAGGCGTCCGACCGGTTGACGCAGCGGGAAAACATACCGCATCATCGAACAGTTGTTCGTCAGTTCCGCTGGCGGACGGGCAGGTAGTCCGGAGGGGGCCACTTGGCGAGTTCGGAGTTCCGGATCGCGACTGACGCCGACAGGGCGCGAGCCCTGACGTCGCCCCCCGTTTCCCTGATCCCCGAAATCCTTTCGCGGCTGCGCCCGCTGCGCGCCGCAGACCCCCATTCGCGACCGGGAGGCTCGAACCCCGGCAGCGGATAATCATCACCAGCACCGGTCACCGACGCCCACCAAACAGAAGGCGCGGGACCACGAGGAAACCATAGGGAGGGAGTACATGCGTAGAGCTGCGTATCTGGCTGGCGGATCGGCGCTGGCCATGGCCTTGTCGATCGGGTTCGGGGGCATAGCCTCCGCCCAGGACGAACCGGCCAGCGTCTCGGAAGTTGTCGTCACCGGCTCGCTGATCGCGGGCACGCCCGAGGACGCGGCCCTGCCGGTCGACGTCATCGGCGTCGATGAACTCCAGAAGCAGGGTTCGCCCAGCACCGTCGATCTGCTCAAGTCGCTGTCGGTCAGCTCCGGCGTTCTCGGCGACACCAACCAGTTCGACGCCCGCGCCCAGGGCTCCGAAGGCTCCGGCTCGGTCAACCTGCGCGGCCTCGGCGCCCAGCGCACCCTGGTGCTGCTGAACGGCCGGCGGATGACGCCCAACCCGTTCGGCCAGGTCGGCACCGGCATCGTCGACACCAACACCATCCCCGTGGCCGCCATCGGCCGGGTCGAGGTGCTGAAGGACGGCGCCGCGGCCATCTACGGCTCCGACGCCATCGGCGGGGTGGTGAACTTCATCACCCGGACCAACTTCGAGGGCCTGGAGCTCTCGGGCAGCTACACCTTCATCGACGGCTCGGATGGCGACTACAACGCCAGCGCCGTCTACGGCTGGAGCGGCGATCGCTCGACCCTGCTGCTGTCGGCCGGCTACCAGCACCGCTCCGAGCTTTCGACGCTCGAGCGCGACTGGGCCGTCGGCGACTTCAACTACAACCCGCAGGGCGGCTATTCGGGCGGCAACGCCATCACCCGCTTCCTGCCGACCTTCAGCCCGGCTCCCGGCGTCTACGCCCCGGCCGCCGGCCTGCAGACCGATTCCGGCTGCGTCCCGCTCGGCGGCACCCTGGTGCTGAACGGGCAACCCGGCGGCACGCTGGCCACCGGCACCTGCAACTGGAACTTCACCGGCTACGACAACCTCACCGAGGTGGAGGATCGCTACCAGCTGTTCGGTTCGTTCGACTTCGAGCTGACCCCGGACCACAAGTTCCACATGGAGATGCTCTACGCGAGCACCGACGTGCCGGAATGGAAGACCTCGCCGTCCTACCTGGCGCTGCAGGTTCCGACCCTCACCACCAACCCGGCTGCCGGCACCCTGAACGCGGGCTACTTCGTGCCCTCGACCAACCCGGGCTATCAGCTCTACAGCGCCCAGAACCCGGGAGCCCTGCCGGCTTTCGCCAACGGGGTCTACATCCCGGGCGTGCTCTACCGGCCCTTCTCGGTCGGCGGCAACCCGATGTTCGACAACGGCCCGTCGCGGGGCGCGCGCAACTATCGCGCCTTCCGCTTCAGCGCCGGCCTGAAGGGCAGCTTCAGCGAGTACGTCAACTATGACGTCGCGGTGACCTACTCCGAACAGGAAGCCACCCGGACGGGCTACGACACTGTCGTCAGCCGGTTCCAGCTGGCCCTGCGCGGCCTTGGCGGCGCCAACTGCAACGGCATCGTCGCCGGCAACCCGGGCTCGACCTGCGAGTGGTTCAATCCGTTCTCGAACGGGGTCCAGCGCAACTCGATCACCGGCCAGACCAACCCGAACTACAATGCGGGCGTCGCCAACTCCGCCCAGCTGACGCGCTGGTTCTTCCAGAAGCTGCAGACCGATCAGCGCCAGTACATCTGGGTCGTCGACGCGGTCCTCAGCGGCAAGACCGGCATCACCCTGCCGGGCGGCGATCTGGCCTGGGCCTTCGGCGCGCAGTACCGCAAGGACGGGTTCACCTCGACCTACAACGAGCTGTCGGACCTCAACAAGACGCCCTGCATCGACACGCCCGTGAACGGCTCCACGGCCTGTACGGTGCGGAACGGGCCCTTCATGTTCCTTGGCGGCGGCACGCCGGCCCAGCTGACCGGCGACAACTACTCGGTCTTCGGGGAACTGAGCATCCCGGTGCTCGACAACCTGCAGTTCCAGCTCGCCGCCCGCTATGAGGACTACGGCGGCGCCGTGGGCTCGACCTTCGATCCCAAGCTGTCGGCCCGCTGGCAGGCGACCGACTGGCTGGCCTTCCGTGGTTCGGTCGGCACGACCTTCCGCGGTCCGCCGATCACGACCCTGGCCGGCGGCACGGTGACCTCGCTGCAGTTCCTGTTCGGCTCGTTCCGGGCGGTGGACATCACCGGCAACCCGAACCTGACCCCCGAAAGCGCGCTGACCTACAACGTCGGCATTCTTGTCGAGGCAGGCGGCTTCAAGGGCAGCATCGACTACTGGAACTTCGACTTCGAGGACCAGATCGTCGCTGAACCGGTGGGGCCGATCGTCAACGCCATGTTCCCGACCGCAGGCGTCGGCAACTGCGGCAATCCGGCCTACGCCGCGCTGCAGGCCCGCTTCACCTTCCAGGGCGCGTGCAACTCGGCCAACATCTCGCGTGTCGCCACCTTCTCGGTGAACGGCCCGGCGCTGAAGACGTCCGGCATCGACTTCATGGCGGAGTACCAGTTCGACGCCAACTTCGGCACCCTGACATTCGGCGTCGGCGGCACCTACACGCTCGAGTTCGCCCAGGACGCCTTCATCGTCGAGGGCATCGAGGTGTCGCCCGCCTTCGACGCGGTCGGCTTCCTGAACTACCAGACCTCGGCCACGCCGCTGCCGCAGCTCAAGATGCAGGGCTTCGTGGAGTGGAACAACGGACCGCACAACGTCCGCCTGACCGCCCGCTACTGGGATGAGTACGAGGATCAGCGCGCAGCCATCTTCCCGCCGGCGACCGTCTACCCGCAGGGCCAGACGATCGACAGCTGGACGGTGCTGGACCTGTCCTACCGTGTCTTCCTGCCCTGGGATGTCACGGCCGTGGCCACGGTCACCAACCTGACGGACGAGGATCCGCCCTTCGCCCGCCTGGACCTGAACTACGATCCGTTCACCCACAACGGGCTGGGCCGGACCATCAAGTTCAGCCTGACCAAGAAGTTCTGATCGGACCACCGGTCGGAACGGAAGCGGCGGCCCTCGGGCCGCCGCTTTTCGTTTGTGGGGAAGGGCTTTGCGGCAGCCGCGCCCTAGCGCGTGAAAAGGCCCAGCAGCAGGGGCCGCACGAACAGCGCCGAGGCTTCGTCACGCTCCAGGCCCGTCACCCAGCTCCCCAGTGACGCGGCCCCGTTGAGCAGGGCGCTCAGCATATGGGCGGCGATGAGAGGATCGACGGGCCGGATCGAGCCCTCGGCGATGCCATCGGCCACCATGCCGGCGAAGCGGTCGGAGATCCGCGCATAGCGCTCGGAGGTCTCCTGGCGCATGGGCAGCGGCAGCGCCGCCATGGCCGACGCCCGCAGCAGCGGGCCCTGGTCCGACAGCTGGAAATCCGTCAGCGCCGAGGTCGCCGCCGCCAGCCGGGTCCACTGGTCCGCCTGCAGGTCGCGCGCCGCCAGCTGGGCCGCCCGCATCACCGTGTGCGTGCGCTCGAAACAGGCGACCACCAGGTCGTCCTTGTCTTCGTTGTGGTGGTAGAAGCTGCCCTTGGTGACGTTCAGCGCCGCCGAGATGTCCTCCACCGACGCCCCGCGATAGCCGCGCTGGTTCATCAGCCGTGTGGCCGCCGTCAGGAAGGTCTCGCGGGTCACCTCACCCGCCGCCGGCTCGGCGGCCGGCGGCTCCAGCGGCGGCAGGGCCGGCGGCGCCCACGACCGGCTCCGGGTCGACAGGCCGCCGGTCAGGATGTCGCTCATCCGCTGGCGGATGCGCGGATAGTCCTCGATGTCGTAGCGGCGCAGCCAGCCGAACGTCCAGAAGGCCTGCTCCAGCAGCAGGTGCGTGCGCGCGCTGGCTTCGGCCCGGCTCAGGCCCGCGAACTCCGGGGCGTCGAAGAAGCCGCGCACATAGCGGAACAGGTTGTGGAACGCGCCCGTCACCTCGGTCCGGTGCGGCTCCTTCAGCGATCGCATCTCGCTGAAGCCCACCAGCGGCGGGGCCTGCTTCAGGCGTATGCGCCGAGACAGGTCGAAGAACTCGTCAAGAAAGCGGTCCAGCCGCGCCCGCGCGTCCGGCGCCTCGGCCGACCGGGTCATCAGCCCCTCGAAGGTCTCGATGCCGCGCAGGAAGCAGGCGGCCGCGAGGTCTTCCTTGCGGCGGAAATAGTAGGTCACAGAGGTGGTGATCAGTCCGACCTCGGCCGCCACGTCGGCCAAGGTCATGCCCTTGACCCCCTCGCGGTTGAGGATGCCCGTCGCCGCGGCCAGGATCGCCTCGCGGCGCGCGGCGAAGCGGGCCGTGCTTGCGCCTTCCGGCGGGGTCTGGGGAACGGGCTTGCTCATTTCGTCGGCAGTCTAGTCTGTTGCGTCCGCCGGTTGAAACCGAAACCAAAGGTCAGGCGGCGGCCTCGACCCAGGCCTGGGCCAGCACCTGGCTGATGCCGCGAACCACGGCGGTCGGCGACAAGGGCTTGGCGATCCAGCCGTTCATGCCGGCGTCCATGTAGGTCTCGATCTGGTGAGCCATGGCGTTGGCCGTCATGGCGATGATCGGCGTGCGGACCGCCTCGCCGGGGAGCTCGCGGATCCGCCGCGTCGCTTCCAGACCGTCCATCACCGGCATCTGGATATCCATGAAGATCAGGTCGTAGGCGGCCACCTTCGCCGCTTCCAGGCCCTGCAGCCCATCGTCGGCGGTGGTCACCGAGGCGCCCAGCTGTTCCAGCATTCGCGTCGCGATCAGACGGTTCGTCGGATTGTCCTCGACCACCAGAACCCGGAGGCCGCCCAGCAGGTCCTCGCCCTCGTCCTCGCCTGCGGCGTGGGAAGGCGGCGCGGCGCGTGGCGCGGCGATCTCGAACCAGAAGGTCGACCCCTCTCCCTCGGCGCTGACCAGTCCGATCTCGCCGCCCATCTGCTCGACAAGGCCGCGCGCGATCGCCAGGCCCAGGCCCGAGCCGCCGAACCGCCGCGTCATGGAGCCGTCAGCCTGTTGGAACCGTTCGAACAGCCCGGCTTGCGCTTCGCCCCGAACCCCGATCCCGGTGTCCTCCACCTCGACCCGCAGCCGTTGGCCGGCGCCCTCGCCAAGGATGCTCATCCGCACCTCGACCCTGCCGTTCTCGGTGAACTTCACCGCGTTGCCGACAAGATTGAACAGGA
>VFQU01001972.1_pt1 | contig 10664 bp, 11 predicted proteins | sample 3512311 | NCBI WGS metagenome assembly VFQU01 (sample SAMN10412377, study PRJNA504923) | tailings metagenome | isolation source: Relicate 3 Philex TSF3 active mining site | place: Philippines: Tuba, Benguet | collected 2017-08-29 | reverse complement strand
CCGCCTGGGCGACGAAGGCGTGCTGGCCATGGTCTGCGACAGCACCAATGTCTTCGTCGATGGCGTCGCCGGCTCGGAAGGCGACGTTCGGCTCGCCCTCGGCAAGCTGATCGGCTCGCTGAAGGGCAAGATCGCCGTCGGCTGCTTCGCCTCCAATGTCGCCCGCATGGACACGGTTATCCGCGCCGCGGAGGATGCCGGCCGTCGTGTCTGCCTGGTCGGGCGGTCCATGCACCGGATGGCCGCTGCCGCCCGGTCGGTCGGGCTGATGGACGGGCTGAGCGACTTCGTTTCCGAGAAGGAGGCGGGCTATTTCCCCGAGGATTCCATCCTCTACCTCTGCACGGGCAGTCAGGGCGAACCCCGGGCCGCGCTGGCGCGCATCGCATCGGGTTCCCATCCCCACATCACCCTGGGCCAGGGCGACCATGTGATCTTTTCCAGCCGGGTGATCCCGGGCAACGAGGTGCCTATCCGGGCGCTGCAGAACGCGCTCGCAGACCGGGGTGTGCGCCTCTACACCGAGCGCGACCATCCCGGCATCCACGTATCCGGCCACCCCTGCCGGGACGAGTTGAAGGAAATGTACCAGTGGGCCCGTCCCGCAATCGCCGTGCCGACGCATGGCGAGCGCAGGCACCTGCTGGAGCATGTCGCCTTCGCCAAGGATCTCCAGGTGCCGCAGGCCCTGGCGCCGCGCAACGGCGACATGGTCAAGCTGGCCCCGGGGCGGGCCGAGATCATCGACGAGGTGCCGGCGGGGCGGCTGTTCGTCGATGCCGGCGTGCTGACCCCGGCCAACGGCGAGGCGTTGAAGGCGCGGCGACATGCGGCCTACAACGGCGTGCTGGCGGTGTCGCTGGTGCTGGACGGACGGGGCAATCTGGTGGCCGGACCGCAGGTGAGGGCGCTGGGCCTGCCGGGCGACGAAGAGTTTCCGCTGGAGGAGGCGCTCGACGACCTCGCCGAAGAGGCCGAGCAGGCCCTGCGCAAGATTCCCGCCGAAGAGCGCGCCTTCGACAACGTGGTCGAACAGGCGGTTTGCCGGGTGATCAAGAAGGGCGCCTATCGCATCTGGGAACGCCGGCCGGTCGTGGAAGCGATCGTCCTGCGCCTGTGAGCGGCCGGTGAGGCGCCTCTGGCCGACGATGGTTCTGGCCGGGCTGCTGGCAGCCATCGCCCTGGCCCAGCTGGCGGTGGAGATGAGCCAGGGCCGTGACTGGCTGTTGATCTACGGGGCTACATCGAGCCTCGCGCTCGCCCACGGACTGTGGTGGACGCCGCTGACCAGCATGTTCCTGCACGGCGGCCTGCTGCATGTGGCCATGAATGTCAGCGGCATGGTCGCGCTGGGACCGGCCGTTCACTATCGCTGGGGCGTCGGCGCCAGCGGCGCGCTGAAGTATCTGGTCTTCTTTGTTCTGACCGGCCTGGCGGGCAGCGCCGTCTTCCTGCTGCTCAATCCGGCGGGCCAGGTTCCGATGGTGGGCGCGTCGGGCGCCATCTGCGGCCTCTGGGGCGCTGCGGCGCGGATCTCGCCCTACAGCGACCGGCTGTTCCCGATCCTCTCGGGACCCGTCTGGCGCCAAGCGCGCGCCTTCCTGCTCATGAACCTGATCCTGGTGGCCCTGTTCTTCGTACCGAGCCTGCTGGTCGGCGGGGGGCTGGGTGGAATCGCCTGGGAGGCCCACCTGGGCGGTTTCCTGGCGGGACTGCTGCTGATCGCCGCGCCACCCTTCCGTCCGCCGCCGGCGCCTTCTGGTCCGTGGACCGATCCGGTATAGCAGCGGCCATGCAGCGCCAGCGCCCAGCCTTCGTCGCACCCATCCTCGCCGCTCTGATCGGCGGTCTCGTCGCCCTCGGCGCCATGGGCGGCGCCCTGGCGACAGCGAAGGAGCCCTGGGTTCCCTCCGAAACCTTCGTCGAGCGCATCTACAGGGAAGGCGGGGCGGTCATCCCGCCGGCACGGCTTGCCGCCTACTACAGCGCCGACCTCGCGCCGGCGCTCGCCCGGGACCAGGCGGCCGACGGGGTCGGCGCGATCGGCTTCGATTGGCTCTGGTCGGCCCAGGACATGGAGATCACCGGCCTCAGCTTTGTCGAGACGGCCGGCGGCCCCGACGGCGCGCTCGTCGAGGCGCGCTTCGACAACTTCGGTCAGCCGACCGTGGTGAACTGGGAACTTTGCCGGCGGCCGGACGGCCAGTGGCGCGTCGTCGACGTGCGGGCGGGCGATGGTTCCTGGAGCCTGCGATCCCTGCTCGAGCTTCCCCAAACCCCAAAGTGCTAGGACCGGACTGACCATGATCGGCAAGCTGAACCACGTCGGCGTCGCGACCCCCTCCATCGACGAGTCCGTCCGGATGTATCGCGAAGTGCTTGGCGCGACCTCGATCACCGACAAGTGGGCCATGCCCGAGCAGGGCGTCTGGGTCTGCTTCGTCAACCTGCCCAACAGCCAGATCGAGCTGATCGAGCCCTACAGCGAGACCTCCCCGATCCGCGCCTTCCTGGAAAAGAATCCCAAGGGCGGCCAGCACCACGTCTGTTTCGAGGTCGAGGACATCATCGCCGCCCGCGATGCGATGAAGGCGCGGGGCGCCACGGTGCTCGGCGAGCCCCGCATCGGGGCCCATGGCACGCCGATCATCTTCGTCCATCCCAAGGACATGGGCGGGGTCCTGGTCGAGCTGATGGAAACGCCCAAGGACGGAGCGCACTGATGGGCCCGATCACCTCCTTCGCCGTCTTCCTGACCCTTTGGTGGACCGTGCTCTTCGCCGTGCTACCGATCGGCGCCCGGTCCTATTCCGACGCAGGGATTGAGGTGAAGGATGGCGGCGATCCGGGCGCCCCGGTGAACCCCAACCTCAAGAAGAAGTTCATCACTACGACCTGGATCGCCGCGGTTCTGTGGGTGATCCTGATGGCCGTCATCAAGTTCGGCCTCGTGACCCTGCCGCCTCTGGCGCAGACCCACTAGGGTCATCGGCGCCCGGAAACGAGGCACCGGTCAGCTCGGCGCCCAGTATCCGGGCAAATCGCCATGGCGCGGCTGCCTGCTGGCCCGCGCCCTTGCCCGAGACCGCCATCGGTCCATCCTCAAACTCACCTAGGGCGGTTCGCCGCCTGACGGCTTTCGTGGCGTATGTTCCCCGACGATCGAACTTGAGGGCCGCTGGAGCATTCCGGCGGCCTTCTTTTCGCCCTGTGCATTGTCAATCCAAGGCGCCACCGGCTAAGTCAGCGCCGAAGTTTCTCAGGGGATGACATGCGCCTGTCGCGCTTTTTCCTGCCGGTGCTGAAAGAGGTTCCGGCCGACGTCCAGATTGTCTCGCATCAGCTGATGCTGCGCGCCGGCATGATCCGCCAGGAGGCGGCCGGCATCTATGCCTGGCTGCCGCTCGGGCTGCGGGTGCTGCGCAAGGTCGAGCAGATCGTGCGCGAGGAGATGAATCGCGCCGGCGCCGTCGAACTCCTGATGCCGACCCTGCAACTGGCGGACCTGTGGCGCGAGAGCGGCCGGTATGATGACTACGGCGAGGAGATGCTGCGCATCACCGACCGCCACAAGCGCGACCTGCTGTACGGCCCGACCGCCGAGGAGGTCGTGACCGACATCTTCCGCGCCTATGTGAAGAGCTACAAGGCGCTGCCGTTGAATCTCTACAACATCCAGTGGAAGTTCCGGGACGAGCGCCGCCCGCGCTTCGGCGTCATGCGCGGTCGCGAGTTCCTGATGAAGGACGCCTACAGCTTCGACCTCGACGAGGCCTCCGCGCGGCGCGCCTACAACCGCATGTTCGTGGCCTATCTGAACACTTTCGCCCGCATGGGGCTCAAGGCCGTTCCGATGCGCGCCGATACCGGACCGATCGGCGGCGATCTCTCGCACGAATTCATCATCCTGGCCGAGACGGGCGAGAGCCAGGTGTTCTGCCACAAGGATCTGGTGGAGATGGGCGCGCCCGGGCCGGGCGTCGACTTCGACGGCGACCTGCAACCCCTCGTGGACGCCCGCACCGCCCTCTACGCGGCGACCGAGGAGATGCATGACGAGGCGGCGTTCAACGCCGTTCCCGCCGACAAGCAGCTGTCGGCGCGCGGCATCGAGGTCGGCCACATCTTCTATTTCGGCGAGAAGTACTCGCGGCCGATGAAGGCCGTCGTCGCTGGCCCAGACGGGCAGGAGCGGCCGGTGCACATGGGCAGCTACGGCGTCGGGGTCTCCCGTCTGCTGGGCGCCATCATCGAGGCCAGCCACGACGACGCCGGCATCATCTGGCCGGAGGCGGTGGCGCCGTTCGATGTCGGCATCGTCAACATCAAGCCGGGCGACGCCGCCTGCGACGAGGCCTGCGCCAAGGCCTATGCCGCGATCGAGGCCGCTGGGAAGTCGGCGCTGCTGGACGACACAAACGAGCGGCCGGGCGGCAAGTTCGCCACCATGGACCTGATCGGCGTGCCCTGGCAGATCGTCGTCGGGCCCAAGGCGCTGGCCGAAGGGGCGGTGGAGCTCAAGAACCGCGCCACCGGCGAGCGGTCGACCGCATCGCTGGATGCGGTGCTGGCCCGGCTGGCGCCGAAGGCCGCCTAGGATGGCGAGCAAGGCGGCCCCGTTCGGACTTTGGGAGCGGGCGGTCGCCTGGCGTTATCTGCGCGCGCGCCGCAAGGATGCGGGCGTCGCCCTGATCTCCATTCTCGCCTTCATCGGCATCACCCTGGCGGTGATGGCGCTGATCGTTGTCATGAGCGTGATGAACGGCTTCCGCAGCGAGATCCTCTCGCGGATGCTGGGCTTCAACGACCACGTCTACGTCGGCGGCGACCTGCCTCTGTCGGACGCGCAGTCGCCGCTGGTGGTCCAGCGCCTCAAGGCCTTGCCCGAGGTGACGCATGTCACCCCCATCGTCGAGGCCCAGGCGATGATTATCGGCCGGGACCAGATTACCGGCGGCATGGTGCGCGGGATCTCGCCGGCGGATCTCCAGGCGCTCGAGATCGTCTCGGACAACGTCACGCCCAAGTCGGCGCTCAAGGGCTTTGGCGAGGGCGAGTACGGCGGCGACATGATCCTGCTGGGCGAGCGGATGGGCGCCGCGCTCGGCGTGCGGCCCGGCGATATCGTCACCCTTATCTCGCCCAGCGGCTCGACCAACGCCTTCGGCATGGCGACGATCGAGAAGGACTTCATCGTCTCGGGGTTCTTCACGGTCGGCATGAGCGAGTACGACCAGGCCTACGCCTACATGCCGCTGGAACAGGCCAAGCTCTTCTTCGGCAAGGAGGGGCGGGTGGACAGCATCGGCGTGCGCCTCGCCGACCCCGACATGGCGCCCTACGTGAAGAGCCGCGTCGCCGAGGCGGCCGGCCCGGGGGCCATGGTCAACGACTGGACCCAGCGCAACCAGAGCTTCTTCAGCGCCCTGCAGATCGAGCGCAATGTCATGCGCCTGATCCTGATGTTCATCGTCATCATCGCCGCCATCAACATCATCTCCAGCCTGATCATGCTGGTGAAGAACAAGGGGCGGGACATCGCCATCCTGCGGACCATGGGGGCCAGCCGCTCGTCGATCCTGCGCATCTTCTTCATGGCCGGCGCCGCAATCGGCGTGCTGGGCACCCTGATGGGCCTGACGCTGGGCGTACTGTTCTGCCTCAATATTCGCGGCATCCAGGAGGTGGTCGAGCGGGTGACCGGCGCCCAGGTGTTCAATGCCGACATCTATTTCCTGACCCATATCCCGGCCCGCATCGAATGGTCGGAAGTGGCCCTGATCGTCGGCTGGTCCCTGCTGGTCAGCTTCCTGGCGACCCTGCCGCCGGCGCTCCGGGCGGCGCGGCTCGATCCGGTGGAGGCCCTTCGCTATGAGTGAGCCGACGCTGTCCCTGCGGGGGGTCTATCGCACCTACCACACCGGCTCGGGCGAGCTGGAGGTGCTCAAGGGCGTCGACCTCGATGTCATGCCCGGCGAGATCGTCGGGCTGATCGGCCCCTCGGGATCGGGCAAGTCGTCGCTGCTGCACGCGGCCGGCCTGCTGGAGCATCCGACGCGCGGCGAGATCACCATCGCCGGCCAGGCCTGCGGCGATCTCGGCGACCGGGCCCGCACCCTGACCCGGCTCTCGAAGGTCGGCTTCGTCTATCAGTTCCATCACCTGCTGCCCGAGTTCACGGCGCAGGAGAATGTCGCCATGCCGGCGTTGATCGCGGGACGCGCCAAGTCCTGGGCCGGCGAGCGGGCGGCCGACCTGCTGACGGGCCTGGGACTTGGCGAGCGCATGCACCACCAGCCCGCCCAGCTCTCGGGCGGCGAGCAGCAGCGCGTGGCCATCGCCCGGGCGCTGACCAACGAGCCGTTGCTTTTGCTGGCGGACGAGCCGACGGGCAATCTGGATCCGGATACGGCGGCGGCCGTGTTCCAGTCGCTCTACCAGCTCGCGCGGGACCAGGGCGTCGCCGCCCTGATCGCCACCCACAATCTCGAACTGGCCCGCTATATGGACCGGGTGTTCGCGCTGCGGGACGGGCACCTCGAGGAACGCGCCCTCTAGCGTTGCGATGTCTTTCGGCGCCTCAGGCGACGCAGGCGAAGGTCGCCTTCACCACGCGGTCGGTATAGGGGCGCAAACCCTCGCCGGGGCGCGGACTGGTCGCCAGCACCGAGGCGACGGCCCGATTGGCGAACTGTTGCTCGTCGTCGGGCGCGCAGACACCGGGTTGGCTCGCGCGGCCGAACAAGGCCCCGAAGCAGAAGCCCATCTCGCCGGGATCCTCGCTGGCGCAGTAGCGGCGCAGGGCCGCTGCGTCGGCGTCGCGGTACTTGGCCTGCGACCGTGTCCAGTTAGCTTCCGAAACTCCCGGGGGCGGCGGGGGTGCGGGCGGAGGCGCGGGGGGTGCGGGAGCCGCTGACGGCGCCGGCGGCGGCGAAGCTGGAGGAGCGGGCGGCGCCTCGGGCTCGGTCGGGGGAGCCGGCGGCGCCTTGGGTGCGCGCTCGGCAGGCGGCGCCGGCGGTGCGGGCGGGGCCATCACGAGATTGACGACCGCGACGCCTTCGCCCGGCCGGGCAGGCGAGGTGATTTCAATGCGATCGATGCGTTCCGGCGGAACCGAACGGGGTTCGAAGCCGCGCGGCGCCGGAACGCCGTCGATCTCGAAGCGCACCTTGGCGAGGTCCGCATCCTTGCCCCGGTCGCCGGTGACGGCGAGCAGTTCCACGGTCGGGCGACCGCGCCAGACGCTGATGTTTCCGGGGCGCTCGTCCACCATCTCGGCGGCCACGGTGATGCCGGCCTTGGGTGCGAAGCTCGTCTCCTGGCTGGTCTGCCGCCAGACCGCCTGGCGCGACGCGGTGTCCGGCGCCGCCTGGACCGCGACGGCCAGGGATGTGATGCCGACGCCGAGCGCCAGGGCGACGCCGACCGCCATGATCGCCAGCCGGCGGGACCGGCCTGGCCGCGACGGCGGGTTGAGGATCGACTTCAGACGCATGGCGACGTTCCTTCCTGCGCCGATCAGCGCGGTGTGCGGATCAGGGCAGGCGCCCAGCCGCAGGGTCTCGACGAGAGTTTCGGCATACTGGCGGCGTGCGCCGGCGTCGGCCCCGGCCAGGGCCTGGGCGTCGCACTGCTCCTCACGCGCGGCCGAGAGGCGCTGGCGCAGGATGGCGACAAACGGGTTGAACCATAGCGCTGCGCCGATCAGGTCCTCGGCCAGCCCGCGCAGGGTGTCGCGGCGGGCCAGGTGCGCCAGTTCGTGGCCGAGCACCCGCGACAGGGCTTCGCCGGACAGGCCGCCGCTCCGCGGCAGCAGGATCACCGGGCGGCGCCATCCGGCGAGCAACGGCGTGGTGAGGCTGTCGGAGATCGCCAGGCGGGGCGGCTTCAGGCCGCGGCCCAGCGCCAGCGCGGCTAGCTGGTCGACCTGATCGTCCGGCGCCGGTGAAGCATGCCTGACCAGTTGAGCCAGGCTCAGGTGCCGGCGGGCCAGCTTGACGAGACCAGCCGCAGCGCCAGCGGCGATCACGCCCGCCAGGGCGCCGGGCGCCAGGTCGGAGGCCTGCAGAAGCACCGCTTCCAGGAGGCCCGGCTCCACGATCCGAACAGGGGCCGCAGCCAGGATCGCCGGCGGGGCGGCGGCGATGGCCTCCGGCAGCAACTGGACCGTCTGGGGGACCTTCAGGTTTGGCGCCAGGGCCATGACCGCCAGTCCCGACGCGGGCGCCAGACCAAGGCCGAGCGCCCAGGTGCGAAGCCTGAGCCCCGGGTCACGGGTCAGGGCGTCGACGGCGGCCCCGGCGGCCAGGCCAAGGGCGGCGGTGGGCAGGGTCGCCGCGGCCCCGGCCAGCAACATCTGGGTCAGCGCGCTCATGTGTCCTGCTCCGCGCAGGCGTCCTGCTCCGTCTCGGCGTTCAGCATCGCCTCGATCTCGGCCAGTTCGTCGGGCGACAGGATCTGGCTGCCCGAGAATGCGGCGGCGGGCAGGGGGCCTTCGACCTCCAGCATTTGGCGCATCACCCGGCGAAGCATGCCGCCGACCACGTCCGCCTTGGCGCGGGCCGCCTCGTATACCGCCAGGCCGTGAACCGACCGCCGCACCAGAAGGTCCTTGCCGCGCATCCGCTCCAGGACCGTACGGGTTGTCGAAGCCGACCAATCCAGGCCAGGCGGCAACTGGTCCTGGATCTCGCGCGCGCTCTGCGGCCCTTCGCGCCAGAGGATCTTCAGCAGTTCCAGTTCCGTCTCGGAGGGCGGGGAGTTCATTCGTCGCTCCTTCAGTCGTACATACGCTACAAATGTCACGCACGCACGTCAATGGTCGAAAACGCGGGTCGGAAGAGGCCCCGACCAAGCCGCATCAGCGCCAAGGTTTCGCCATCAGGCAGGGGGAACAGGGTCCGTGTTCGGATCAAGGGAGCGTGGCGTATGGCCCAAACGATTGATTTCCAAGGCCAGTCCGGCCAGCAGTACCGCTATCTCTCCCTGGAGGAGGCGGGCCCGCTCTCGCCGAGCGGCGCCAACTATCTCTTCGTCAAGGCCAAGCCGGGCGAGCTCACTGTCGTCTATGCGGGCGAGACCGAATGCCTGCATCGGGGCGTCCATGACGGTTGGGAAAAGGCCAGAAAGGCCCACGGCGCCAACACCATCTTTGTCCGCCTGAACGTGACCCGCTCGGTGCGGCGGGCCGAGCTCGATGACCTCGTCGCCCAGCACCAGCCGCCGATGAACGGCGAGACCTGACCACCTGTGGAACGAATGTTGGCGAACCGGTGATCGATGGGGCTTGCCATGAGAACAAAAGGGGAATAGGAACAAAGAAGGAACTCAAGGGAGGCTCGAATGGCCCGCATCGCTCGTGAAACCCTCGCCCTGGCTTCGGTCGTCGGGTTTGTGTGGATGATGTGCTCGGTGGCCTATCTGGCGGCGTGAGTCGGGCTTAGGCTGGCGGCTCAACCGGGCGAAAGGCGGCGGCGCACATGACGGATCTGTCGAGCGGCTTTGTCCATTTGCGGGTCCGCTCGGCCTATTCGCTGCTCGAGGGGGCCATCAAAGCCGGTGATCTCGGCAAGCTTGCGGCGGGGCAGGGGATGCCCGCCGTGGGCATCGCCGATCGGGCAAACCTGTTTGGCGCCCTGGAATTTTCCGTCGCCGCCAAGGATGCAGGCGTCCAGCCGCTGATCGGCTGCGCCCTTCCGGTCAAGGGAATCGGGGAAGGCCCCCCCGAGCGGTGGGCGCGGCGACCGACGGTCATGCTGCTGGCCCAGAACGAGACCGGCTATCTCAATCTCTCCATCCTGTCCTCGTCGGCCTTCATCGACGCCGAGGCGACCGAGGAGCCTTCGGTCGCCTGGTCAAAAGTCGCCCAGCACAGCGAAGGCCTGATCCTGCTGACGGGCGGGACCGACGGGCCTGTCGATCCGCTCTATGCCGCCGGCAAGACGGCCGAGGGCGACCGGGTCCTGGCCGAGATGCACCGGGTCTTCGGCTCGCGCCTCTATGTCGAGCTCCAGCGCCATGGCCTGCCGCAGCAGGCGGCTGCCGAACCGGGCCTGGTGGCGTGGGCCTACGCGCACGACGTGCCCCTCGTGGCGACCAACGATGCCTATTTCGCCGAAGCCTCGATGCACGAGGCGCATGATGCGCTGCTGTGCATTTCCGACGGCGCCTATGTCGGCCAGGACGAGCGTCGGCGCGTCACCGCTGAACACTATTTCAAGACGCCCGAGCAGATGCGCGCGCTGTTCGCCGATCTGCCCGAGGCCTGTGACCAGACCATCGAGATCGCACGCCGCTGCGCCTTCATGGTCAACAAGCGCGATCCAATTCTGCCCCGGTTCGATACCGGCGCCGGGCGGAGCGAGCCGGACGAGCTGGAGCATCAGGCTCGTGAAGGTCTGCGCCGGCGGCTGGAAGGCCTGGAACTCGCCGCGCCCGAGGAAGACTACTGGAAGCGGCTCGACCATGAGGTCCGGGTCATCCAGACCATGGGGTTCTCGGGCTACTTCCTGATCGTTTCGGACTTCATCAAATGGGCCAAGTCGCACGGCATTCCCGTGGGGCCCGGCCGGGGGTCGGGCGCGGGCTCCCTCGTCGCCTGGGCCCTGACGATCACCGACCTGGACCCGCTTCGCTTCGGCCTGCTGTTCGAGCGCTTCCTCAAT
>VFQU01001971.1_pt1 | contig 10683 bp, 10 predicted proteins | sample 3512311 | NCBI WGS metagenome assembly VFQU01 (sample SAMN10412377, study PRJNA504923) | tailings metagenome | isolation source: Relicate 3 Philex TSF3 active mining site | place: Philippines: Tuba, Benguet | collected 2017-08-29 | reverse complement strand
CGATATTCTCGGGGTCAGCGTCGAGCGCCCGGAGGTCACCGAAACCACGGCGCTCGGCGTCGCCTACCTGGCGGGTCTGAAGCTGGGCCTTTACCAGGACCTCAATGCCATCGCCAGCCACTGGCATCGTCAGCAGCGCTTCGAGCCGCGAATGAACGAGGCGCACCGTGAGCGTCTCTACGCCGGTTGGCTGGATGCGGTGAAACGTGTGCGCAGCGAGCCCTGAAGCACCCCTGGATCGTAGGAGCGGCTTTAGCCGCGATGCTCTCAGAGCATCTGGAAAACAGGAACTGTATCTGTTGCGGCTTACCCTGCGCAGGCATGCTGACGGCTCTCATCTGGCCAGGAATGCAGCATGCCTCTCGAATTCCATCAAGTTGACGCCTTTACCGACCAGCCGTTCGCGGGCAATCCCGCCATGGTCTATCGCCTGGATGCCTGGCTCGACGATGCGTTGATGCAGCGCATCGCCGCCGAGCACAACCTGGCCGAGACGGCATTCGTGGTGAAGGAGGGCAGTGCCTGGCATATCCGCTGGTTTACCCCGGTTAGCGAGGTGCCGCTGTGCGGGCATGCCACCCTGGCTGCGGCCAAGGTGCTGTTCGACATCTATCAGGAACCGGCCGAGGTACTGGATTTCACCTGCTTGTCCGGAGCGCTGCAGGTCACCCGCCAGGGTGAGCGTCTGCAGCTGGATTTCCCAGTGCGCCCGGTATTGCCGGTGGCGGCGTCGCTACACGCCGACGTCGAGCGCGCGCTGGGTCAGCCTGCGCAGCAGGTCCTGGCTCTGCTGAATGCCGATGGCAGCGTGCAGGAGCTGATGGCAGTGCTAGCGTCCGAGGCGCAGGTGCGCAGCTTTACCGCCGATCTGCCGGCGCTGGCCACCCTGCCTGGGCTTGGTGTACTGGTGACTTCCAGCGGGCAAAAGCACGACTTCGTCTCGCGCTACTTCGCGCCAAGCATTGGTATCGATGAAGACCCGGTGACCGGCTCGACGCACTGCATGCTGGTGCCGTACTGGGCCGAACGCCTGGAGCGCGGCGAGCTAAGCGCTTTCCAGTGTTCGGCGCGCGGTGGTGAGCTGCTCTGTCGTCTGGAGGGCGAGCGGGTCAAGATTGCCGGCCACGCGCGGCATATCGCCAGTGGCCAGCTGATGCTCTGATCAGTTGCTGCTGACCCGGCGCACGCCACCGGAGTCGCTGAGTTGCAATTGCGCGGCGACGCTGCCGAGAGCCGGGAAGGCCACCAGGTGATCGGCGGCGACGCGGATGCCCACCTCGTCGCCTGGCTGGTGATCGGCATGGCTGGGGAAGATTGATTCCAACTGACTGCCGGTCGGCAGTTGCAGGCGGTAGAGCGTCGCAGCGCCGAGGAAGGTCTTGCCGACGATGCGCGCCTTCAGTTCGCTGTGCTCGTCCGGGACGATGTCGTCCGGGCGCAGCAATACGTCCACCGCGCTGCCCTGAGCCCAGGTATAGGCGCGGTTGCCGCGGATCATGCCGAGCTCGGTCTGCACCGTTTCCGGGCCGAGCAACTGGCCGCGAATGAAGTAACCCTGACCGATGAAGCTGGCGACGAAAGGCGTCAGCGGCTCGTGATAGAGGTTGAACGGTGTGTCCCACTGCTCTAGGCGGCCATCCTTGAACACGCCGACGTGATCGCTGACGGCGAAGGCTTCTTCCTGATCGTGAGTGACCAGAATGGCGCTGGTACCACGTGCCTTGAGAATTTCCCGAACCTCATGGCTCAGGCGCCTGCGCAGTTCGCCATCGAGGTTGGAGAAGGGTTCGTCGAGTAGCAGCAATTTCGGTTCCGGCGCCAGAGCGCGCGCCAGGGCGACCCGTTGCTGCTGACCACCGGACAGCTCGTGCGGGTAACGTTTGGCCAGGTTACCGAGCTTGACCAGCTCCAGCAGTTCTTGAGTGGCGCGCTCGGCGTTGGGCTGCTTGCGGATACCGAAGGCGACGTTTTCCGCCACACTCAGGTGGGGGAACAGGGCGTAATCCTGGAACACCATGCCGATATGGCGTTTCTCCGGCGCAAGGGTAAAACCGGCGCGGGAAATCACTTCACCTGCCAGTTCGATCTCGCCTTCCAGGACTGGCTCGAAACCGGCGATGGCGCGCAAGGTGGTGGTCTTGCCGCAGCCCGATGGGCCGAGCAGGCAGCCGATGTCGCCAGGGTTGAGGTGCAGGTCGAGATCCTGCACCACCTTGTGGGCGTGGTAGCCGCAGTTTAGTCCGCGTAGCTGCAGCAGAGGCTGGCTCATGCGTGGTGGTACGCCGGTTCGACCAGCATCTCCAGCAGTGCCTTCTGGGCGTGCAGTCGGTTCTCGGCCTGATCCCAGGCAACCGAGCGCGGGTCGTCGAGCAGGTCGAAGCTGATCTCTTCGCCACGGTGCGCCGGCAGGCAGTGCATGAACAGCACGTCTTCGGCGGCGGCGTCGAGCAGCTCGCGGGTGACCTGGTAGGGGCGGAACAACGCCATGCGCTGCTCGGCTTCGTCTTCCTGGCCCATGGAGGCCCACACGTCGGTGCTGACCAGATGGGCGCCGGCCACTGCTTCGCGCGGGTCACGCACGACCTGCACGCGCTCGCCGGCCTGGGCCAGGAAGCGCGCGTCCGGCTCGTAGCCAGCAGGGCAGGCGACCTTGAGCTGGAAGTCGAACTGCATCGCCGCTTCGATATAGGAGTTGCACATGTTGTTGCCGTCGCCGATCCAGGCCACCGTCTTGCCGGTGATGCTGCCGCGGTGTTCGAGGAAGGTTTGCATGTCGGCCAGCAACTGGCAGGGGTGCAGATCGTCGGACAGGCCGTTGATCACCGGTACCTTGGACTTGGCGGCGAACTCGATGAGGTTGCTGTGGGCGAAGGTGCGGATCATCACCGCGTCGAGCATGCTCGACATGACGATGGCAGCATCGCCGATCGGCTCGCCACGGCCCAGTTGGGTGTCGCGCGGCGAGAGGAATATGGCCTGGCCACCGAGCTGGATCATGCCGGCTTCGAAGGACAGGCGGGTGCGAGTCGAGGCCTTCTCGAAGATCATGCCCAGCACGCGATTCTTCAGCGGCTCGAAAAGTACCCCACGGTTGCGCAGATTCTTCAGCTCGATGCCTCGGCGGATCAGTCCCACCAGTTCGTCCGGTGTGTAATCCATCATCGAGAGAAAGTGTCTGACGCTCATCGTTAACTACCTTTATCACTACAGTTCGCAAGCCCGCAGTCGGGGGATAAAACCGACAAAAACAGCAGAGCTTGCGGCAGGAGGCCGCAGGGTGCGACGAAACAGGGGAAGGCGCGATCTTATAAGGAAATGACGAGACGGCGCAAATTGCCGCCCGCAGGCATACAAAATCCTGTTTTGTAAGCCTTTTCCCAAAGCTGCGTGCGAGATGTCACAAAACTGACATCATCGCTTGCACCGCTCTAGACCGGGCCTCTAGGATGCCGCCGCCTTTCCAAGGCAATGCATTGCCCCCGCAACGGGGACATCCATGGAATATATGTGCAAAGGAGTTTTGCATGAAACACGTAGCCTACGCCGCCGCTTTCTCCGCTCTCGCCCTGCTGACTGGTTGTGCCAGCCAGAACGTTAGCCAGCCGACCGTTCCGCTGAATGGCACCGTGCAAACTAACCTCAAGGCCGACGTGAAAGTGGGCGAGCCCATCTCCGGTCAATCTTCGGTGAACATCCTGTTCGGTGTGTTCAAGCTGGGTGGTGACACTCAGTTCGCCGATGGCGTGACCTATGGTGGTGGTGAGGGTGGTTTTGCGCTGGGTCTCGACCCGGTGGCATCCGCCAAGTCCGCAGCTGCCTACAAGGCAGTCAAGGCCTCGGGTGCCGACGTGATCGTCGCCCCGCGTTACGAAGTGAACGTTCAGGATTACTTCGTGTACAAGACCGTTAGCGTCAACGTTACCGGTAACAAGGGCACCGTGACCTCCATCCGTTAATTCGGACAGTCGCGACCCTGAATCGGCAGGCTTGATGCCTGCCGATTCATGAGACGAACGCTGCTGGCGTCGTCTCCGCGCTCGGCCCATAGTTCATGACCTGCGACCTGACCGGTCGTCTCGGATCAGAACAAGAGGCCAGGCCATGACCAAGTCCCTCCATTACCGTGCGTGCCATCTGTGCGAAGCCATCTGTGGGCTCGCCATCGAAACCGAAGCTCAAGCTGACGGCAGCACGCAGATTCGCTCGATCAAGGGCGATGCCCAGGACAGCTTCAGCCGCGGCCATATCTGCCCCAAGGCTGTTGCGCTGCAGGACATCCAGAACGACCCCGACCGTATCCGCCAGCCCATGCGCCGCGTTGGCGAGCAGTGGCAGGCCATCGGCTGGGACGAGGCCTTCGATCTGGTGGCCGAGCGCCTGAGCACGATCCAGGCGGCGCATGGGCAGAACGCCGTGGCCGTGTATCAGGGCAATCCCAGCGTGCACAACTACGGGCTGATGACCCACAGCAACTACTTCCTCGGTCAGCTGAAAACCCGAAATCGCTTCTCCGCTACCTCGGTCGACCAGTTGCCGCACCACCTGACCAGCCTCCTGATGTACGGCCACGGCCTGCTGATTCCGATTCCCGATATCGATCACACCGATTTCATGCTGATTCTGGGCGGCAACCCGCTGGCCTCCAACGGCAGCATCATGACCGTGCCGGATGTGGAGAAGCGCCTGAAGGCCATCCAGGCGCGTGGCGGCAAACTGGTGGTGGTCGATCCGCGGCGCAGCGAAACCGCGGCCATCGCCGACCAGCACCTGTTCGTGCGCCCCGGCAGCGATGCCGCGCTGTTGCTGGCGCTACTCAACACCCTGTTCGAGGAAGGCCTGACGCGCGACAGCCATCTGCCGGTGGAAGGGTTGGAACAGGTGCGTGAGGCGATTGCCGGCTTTGATGCGCAAGCCATGAGCGCACGTTGTGGGGTGCCGGCCGAAACCATTCGGCAACTGGCGCGGGATTTCGCCGCTGCCGACAAGGCCGTCTGCTACGGGCGTATGGGCGTTTCCACCCAGGCGTTCGGCACGCTTTGTCAGTGGCTGGTGCAGGTGATCAACCTGGTGACCGGCAACCTCGATCGCGCAGGCGGTGTGCTCTGCACAACGCCGGCGGTGGACCTGGTGGCGAGCACCTCGGGCGGGCATTTCAACCGTTGGCAGAGCCGGGTTTCCGGCTTGCCGGAATACGGCGGAGAGCTGCCGGTCTCGGCGCTGGCCGAGGAGATGCTGACGCCCGGCGAAGGGCAGATTCGTGCGCTGGTCACCGTGGCCGGCAACCCGGTGCTGTCAACGCCCAATGGGCGGCAACTGGAGCAGGCGCTGGACGGTCTGGAGTTCATGCTCTCGGTGGATTTCTACATCAACGAGACCACTCGCTACGCCGACCTGATCCTGCCGCCGACCGCGCCGCTGGAGCATGATCACTACGACACCACCTTCAATGTGTTCGCGGTGCGCAACGTCACCCGTTTCAACGAGGCGATCCTGGCCAAGCCGGACGGCGCGCTGCACGACTGGGAAATCTTCGTCGGCCTGGCCAAGGCCTTCGCGGCGCGCAATGGCCTTGAGCTGAAACCGACCATGGCGCCTGAGCAGATGATCGATATGGGCCTGCGTTTCGGCCCCCATGGTGATAGTAGCGAGCGCAAACTCAGCCTGGCGGCTTTGCGCGAGCAACCGCATGGGCTCGACCTGGGACCGCTGCAACCGAATCTTGCTGCGCGTCTGAAAACGCCGAGCAAGGCGGTGCAGGCCGCGCCTGAGCTGTTGCTGGCCGATCTGGCACGTTTCGCCGAGCAGCAACAACCGGCTGCTCATGAGCTGCTGCTGATCGGCCGTCGCCATGTGCGCAGCAACAACTCCTGGATGCACAACTATCACCGTCTGGTGAAGGGCAAGCCGCGTCATCAGTTGCTGATGAATCCGGCGGACCTGGCCAGTCGTGGCTTGGTCGATGGCCAGCGCGTAAGTGTGCGCTCGCGGGTCGGCAGCATCGAGGTGGAGGTGGCAGCCAGCGATGAGGTGATGGCAGGCGTGGTCAGCCTGCCTCACGGCTGGGGCCATGCTCGACCCGGCGTGCAGATGGATATTGCTCGCGCGCAGCCGGGCGCCAGTGCCAATGATCTGACTGACGAGCGCCAGCTCGATGCGCTGTCCGGCAATGCGGTGCTCAATGGCGTGCCGGTGGAGGTGGTGGCTGCGTAGCCCGATGAAATCCGGGGTTGTCTCGACGTGGTGGGGCGATGGCAAGGCCGAGCATTGCGCTCGGTTTTTCGCTACAATCGCGCCACCGTGGCGACCGTCGGGTCGCGAAGTCTATGCTGAGGTGCCCCATGGATATCATCGAAACCATCAAAGAGCAGATCGCCAACAACACCGTTCTGCTGTACATGAAAGGCTCGCCCAACGCGCCGCAGTGTGGCTTCTCTGCCCGTGCTGCCCAGGTGGTGATGGGCTGCGGCGAGAAGTTCGCCTACGTCGACATCCTGCAGAACCCGGAAATCCGCGCCAACCTGCCGAAGTACGCCAACTGGCCGACCTTCCCGCAGCTGTGGGTCGGTGGTGAGCTGGTCGGCGGTAGCGACATCCTCACCGAGATGTATGAGAAGGGCGAGCTGCAGACCCTGATCAAGGATGCCGTGAGCAAAGCCGGCGCCTGATCACTGCTCGTGCAAAAAAGAACCCGCCTAGGCGGGTTCTTTCGTTTCTGCCAGCAGCTTTCTATTTCTGCAGCCACTGGCCGTTCAACTGGATGAACTGGCCCTTGGGCGTGCGCTCTATGGCCTTCTTGCCGGCGATGGCTTCCACGTCGTTCAGGCTGATGCCATTGTCCTGCGCCACCTTCTGATACTCGGCGCGACGTGCCTGGTTGATCAGGCGGGCAATTTCGTCGGCCTGGCCGCCAGGCTTGACCACGCCCAGGTAGCCGTTGGGTTGCTCGCCGAGCTGGCCGCTGGCCTTGGCTTCGCCCAGGGCACTCATGGCCTGGTTGAGGTTCAGTGCGTACGCCGGCAGGCTCAGGCTCAATGCCAGCAGCAGGGTCGAAATGTATCGAATCATCGTCTCTCTCCGTAGAACCTGTGCGGCGGGCTCAAAACAGACCACTGTCTTCGTTGAATACACTGTCCAGCGCCTTGTCCACCTTGATGTAGATTTCGTGCTCGACCTTGACGTTCAGGTTGATGTTGATCGGTTCGTTCGGCATCGCCAGTTGTACCGTCGGGGTACAGGCCTGGCACAGCAGCCCCAGGCTCAGGACTGCGAGGAGGCGGTACGTGCGCATGGCGCTACTCCTTTGGTTCTTGGGGGACACGCTGGCGCATCCATTGCTGAATCCGTTGCTGGATGATGCCACTGACCTTGTCGGTCAGCTGCAGGCTGGCCAGCAAGGCCGGAATGTCTTCTTCCAGATTGATGTTGAAATGGATGGGCCGGCCTTTCTCGATGGCCGGGTTCTGTCCATGCAGGCGCATGCCCAGCCGCAGTGTGCCGGACTGATCATAGTCGACGCTACTGCTGAGCAGATCGTAGTGGAAGTCTTCCAGCGCGTCGGTGACCAGCTTCATGCCTGGGTTGGCCTGCCCCATGGCGCGGATGCGCGGTGAATGAAAACTCAGTTGTCCACCCGGGGGCCTGGCTTCGATCAGGCCCTGTTCGATACTGATGGCGTCAGCCAGGCGCAGCGGCAGGGTGCCGTCGATCAGCCCGCTACCGGCCAACCCTTCGGCTGGGTAGACGCGAAACAGCTCTTGCAGATCCAGGCCACTGAGCCGCAGGGGCAGCAACTGACTGGGTTGTTCCAGTGCCCAGGTCGCCGGTGCCAGGCTCAGGCTGCCGCCGAGAATGCCCAGTTCGGCGCGCTGGAGGGTCAGGTTGCCTGCCAGTGGTCGTTGCAGGCTGGCCTGGTAGCTGGCCTGCAGCCGCAGGGGGCCGAGCTCGATGCCGGGATCGAGCTGCTTGGCACTCAACTGAGGCAGGTCGAGGCGAAGTCGGTCGCCGTTCAGCTGCAGCTGTAGCTCTGCATCGAGACCACTCAAGGTGGAGCGGTCGTAGATGCCGGCCAAACCCTTGCCAGTCAGGCTGGCCTTGAGTTGCAAGGGCTTGTCACTGGGTAGTTGCAGGTCGGCCTCGGCCTGTACGCGGCCGTTGTCCAGCGCCAGCAGCGGTGGCCAGTCGGCCAGGGTTTGTGCCAGTGGGTTGCCGGCGCGCAGGAACAGCTCGTCCAGAGTGGCAGTCAGGTTCAGCGCATTGGCCGTGTTGTTCAGGCGCAGGGCCATGCTCAGGCCCGAATCGGCCAGCAGTGCACCGTCTAGGGTCTGGCTGCCGGCGTCGGCGTTGACGCGTCCCTGCCATTGCCAGCCCTGGGCCTGCAATTGTGGATGGTGCAGACGCTGGATGCGCAGGCCCAGCGGGCCGGACAGGGTCGGTGTGCTTGGGGGGCCGCTCAGGGTGATGCCGGCCAGCGTCGCCTGCGCTTGCTGCAGGTCCAGCTCGGCGCCGCGCAGGCGCTGGACGTCGAGGCGCGAGCTGTCGGCCAGGCTGAGCTGCACCTGCTGCTGCGTGACGTTGCCTTTGAGGTCAAGGCTCAGATGCAGGTCATCGAGACGGCTGTCAGCCAGGTCCATGCGTTTGCTGCGCGCCTCGAGCTGCAGGTGTCGAACGTCGAGTGCCCAGTCGGAGGATTGGTGCAGGGCAAGCTCGGCATCTGCCTGCAGTTCCAGCGGGCCGTGGCCGCTGACGCTCAACAGCAGGGTCAGCGCCTCATCGGCATCGCCCTCCAGAGGCGCGAGGTGCAGTTGCAATTGCTGCGGACGCAGGCCGCTCGGCAGCGACGCCTGCCAAGGTGCGTCCTGCGTGTCGAGCTGCAGTTGAGCGTTCAAACGCCGGGCCTGCCATCTGCCCAGGGTATTGCTGAGATCGAGCGCCAGCTCACCGCTGACCAGGCCGACGCCGGGAAGCGGCCAAGGCTGCGGTAGCTGCGCATCGACCCGCAGCCACCCGGAGGTGGCCATCAGTTCGCTGAACGTAGGGGGGACCTGCGGTACCTGCAACTGCCACTGGGCGTTCATCCCGGCCTGCCGGGGCGTGGCCGGCAGAGCGTCAGCGTCGAGTAGCGTCCATTCGCTCAGCCATTCGGCGAGCCAGGCCATATCCTGCAGAGCGGTAACCTCAAGCTCGCCGCTCCATTGCAGGGCATCGGCCTGAGCCTGCAAATCGCTATGCAGGGCGATCTGCGGTTGATCATCGAGATGCAGATTCAACTGCAGCTGTCGCGGGCTGTTCAGCTCTCTGCCCAGCCCCTGCAGTTGTGCTTGCAACTTCGCCCTGTGGGCTGCGCGCAACAGCAGCGTATGTAACTGCAGGGTATCGTCCAGCAGTCGTAGGTCGACGTCGCCCTGCAGTATGCAGCGGCCGCTGGCGCAGGGCAGTTGCGCTTGGGCGTTGCGCAGTTCGATGTGCCGTGGAAGCCATGGCAGGGTTTTGCTCAGGGGCTGCAGTAGACGGCTCAGATCGTTGTCGCTCGGGCTTTCGGATTCTCCCTGCGCAGGCTGCCACGACAGGCGCAGGTCCTGTGCAACCAGGCGGTAGCGAGGCGCCTCACTGGCCAGCCAGTAGAGTTGCAGCTGTCCGCTTTGCACCAGCAGTTCGCCGCCGCGGCGTTGTACCAGGCTTGCATCCTGGAACTGCAGGCCTCGCCAGGAAAGGCTCAGTCGCTGCCAATCCAGTTCTATGTGCTGTTCCTCGAGCAGTTGCTGCACGCGGTAGCCGACATAGCAGGCCAGTAGCGACAGCAGCGCCAGTATCGCTACGCAGGTGCTCAGCCAGAAACGCCGGCGACTCATGAGTGTTCCTTGCTCGGTGCGGTCCACTGGACGGTACCCCATGCTCGAGTGAGTGCCAAGCGGCTTTCCGTGCTATTGTGTATTTACAGCTTTCAATATTTATTTTGTCGTAAACGAGCGAAGGAGGATGTGATGAGTGCTGTGACTCGCTCTCAGCCCGATGCCGATGCGGTACTGGCTAAAGCCCTGATCAATACCCGTGAGCAACTGGGGCTGACGCAGCAGGAGCTGGCCGACATCGTAGGCGTCCATCGCAGTGCCATCAGCCGCTGGAACGAGCAGGGCGGTTTGCGTCCGCAGAGCAAGACCGGCGAGCTGGCGCTGTTGCTGATTCGCGTCTATCGCGCGCTGTTTGCCCTGTTTGGTGGCAATCAGCAGGACATGCGCCATTTCCTACGCACCGAAAATCGCCATCTGGCAGGCATTCCGCTGCAGCAGATGAGTCAGGTGCAGGGGCTGGTGCGTGTTGTCGAGTATCTGGACGCCATTCGCGGCAAGGTCTGAAAGCCAATAAGTCCTGCTGCATCGAGAACGGTCTCGGTAGGCTGCGTACGACCAGCGCAGTTCGTCCGAAGGGGTGATTGCGGTGGGTTAAAATACTGTATAAATATACAGATTAGCGGCTCTGACCATTGCTTGCCTGTTGTGATCAGCCGGAGGCTGTCACTAACCCAGCGCCTTGTACGGCTCCAGCGTCGCGATGCCTTTAGCAGGCTCTACCCTTGGGAGGTATCGCCATGGATATCTGGCAACTATGTGACGGCGAGCGACAGGTGCGACCGCTGCGCGGCAAGCTGTTGCGCATGGTGGAAAGCCAGGCGCAGGTTGCGACCCT
>VFQU01001970.1_pt1 | contig 10689 bp, 8 predicted proteins | sample 3512311 | NCBI WGS metagenome assembly VFQU01 (sample SAMN10412377, study PRJNA504923) | tailings metagenome | isolation source: Relicate 3 Philex TSF3 active mining site | place: Philippines: Tuba, Benguet | collected 2017-08-29 | reverse complement strand
TCCATCGCCTCCTGCTCGCCGAGGGGGTACGAGAGGGTCGCGAAGGTCATGTGGCCGTCCTGGCCGACCATGTCGCGGCTGCCGGTGTCGAAGTACGACACGACGCGCGTGCCGGGCACGAGCGCCGCGGCCCGGCCGAGCGCCGCCGTGACCGCCGCCCGGTACCCGGGGTCGTCGACGGTCAGGGTCGGGTGCCGGAACACCGGCTGCACGTCGGAGGTCTCCCGTCCATCGGAGAAGTGCTCCTCGACGAGCGCGATCCCGCGGGCCCCCTCGGAGCCCGGCATCGACTGCTCGGAGGTGGTGACCTCGCCGAGCCGGCCGGAGAGGACGACGGCCCCGACGAGCAGGACCAGGAACAGCGGGATGACGATCCAGCGGCCACGGGCCATGCGGCGTCCGTGGCGTTCGAGCAGCGGGGGTCGCGGGGGTGGCATGGGGCTCCTCCCAGGGGTCGGCGGGTGCACCCCGACCCTCGGTCAGCGGCGCCCGCGGTCCCATGGGGGGTCCCGGCGTCCCGCGCTCCCGGCTCCCGGCGTCCCGGGGGTGGGGTTGTCCCCACCCCGTGGACGCCCGGTCCTCCCGCCGGCGTACGCCCGTACGTCGACGTCAGGGCGCGAGGACCTCGCAGCCCGCGGCGGCCGCGGCGACCATGAGCGCCTCCATGTCCGGCTCGCCGGCGGCCGGCGGGAGGGTCCGGGAGGGCGCCGGGACGCTCGTCGCGCGGACGAACCCCTCGAACCCGCCCGGCGTGCAGATGAAGAGCATCCGGCACCCCTCGGGGCCGACCGTGTAGCGGTGCGGCACGTCGCGCGGGCCGACGGCCAGCCCACCCGGCCCCAGCTCGACCCGCTCGTCCCCCACCTCGATCGTCACGGACCCCTCGATGACGTAGAAGGTCTCGTCCTCGCGGTGGTGCACGTGCAGCGGCGTGCGCTCCCCCGGCGGGGCCGTCACCTCGATCACGCTGAGCGCCCCGCCCGTGTCATCGGCGCCCGCCAGGATCACGGCGAGGCCACCGAGCCACCACCGCGCCTCCCCCGTCGCCGCCCTGTCGACCGTGCCCTGGTCCATCTCCGCCTCCGTGGTCGTGACGGACCGGACGCTAGAGAGGGTCGCGGGGCGTGTCCCTCCCAGGAAGGTGGTAATACGATCGGGCCGTGGGTCGGCTCGCCGAGGAGCGTGCGCGGACGCGGATCGCCGGGTTGGCGACCCGCGGCGGAGACCTGGTCTCGCTCTGGCGCGAGGCGACGGAGGTGATCGCCCCCCTCGTCCCCCACATGCACTCCCCGTGCTGGTTCACCCTGGACCCGGCGTCGCTGCTGGCCACGAGCCACTACGAGCAGGGCATCCCCGAGATCCCGCCGGAGTGGCTCGTGCACGAGTACGCCGTGGACGACGCGCTCAAGATGGACGCCGTCGCCCGCTCCCCCCGCGGCGCGGCGACGCTGCACGAGGCCACCGGGGGGGACCCCTCCGCGTCGATCGCCTGGACGCTCTACATGCAGCCGTACGGCGCCGAGCAGGAGTTGCTCGTGGCGCTGCGGACCCCGGGCGGCGACACCTGGGGGATGCTCGGCCTCTACCGGGAGCCGGGGGACCCCGTGTTCTCGGAGGGGGAGATCGGCTTCCTGCGCGCCGTCGCCCCGGACCTCGCGGCGGGGGTGCGGCGGGCACTGCTCATCGGCGAGGCCGCCGACGGCGACGGGCCGGACGCGCCGGGCGTCGTGGTGCTCGACACGTCCGGCGGGGTGGCCTCGACGACCCCGGCGGGGGAGCGCTGGCTCGCCCTCCTGCCGGGCGGTGGACCCGACGGGCCGCTCCCCGCGGCGGTGCGCGCCGTCGCCGGTCGCGCCCTGCTCGCCGATCGCGACCACCCGGCGGTCGCGCGGGTGCGCACCGTGGACGGGCGGTGGGTGCTGCTGCACGGCGCGGAGATGGAGGTCGAGGGGCGACGCCGGGCGGCGGTCATCGTCGAGCCCGCCCACCCCGCCCGCATCTCCCCGCTCCTCATGGCCGCGTACGGCCTCACGTCCCGCGAGCGGGACGTCACCCGCCTCGTCCTGCAGGGACGCTCGACCGACGAGATCGCCGGCGACCTGGTGGTGTCGCCGCACACCGTGCAGCAGCACCTCAAGAGCGTCTTCGAGAAGACCGGCGTGCGCAGCCGCCGGGAACTTGTCGGCGGGGTCTTCTTCGCCCACTACGAGCCGCGCCTGCGCGACAACGAACGGCGGGTCGGACGTGGGGCGCCGGTCCGCGGCGGGCCGATGGCGGCGCCGCGCCCCGGCCCGGCGTGACCCGCGCCCGACGGGCCGGGGTCAGGCGCTCAGGCTGGGCTCGCCGAGGTTGGCGAGCCGGGCGTTGTGGCGGTAGTCGATCGGGACGGTGATGAGGGCGGGGCCGCCATCCTCGAACGCCGACGCGAGGGCCGCGCCGAGGGCGGCGCCGTCGGTCGCCTCGCGGTGGGTCCAGCCGAAGGCGCGGGCGAGGTCGGGCCAGGCGGGGTTGCCGAAGTGGATGGCGTGGGTGCGGCCGAAGCGGCGCTCCTGCTTCCACCCGATGACCCCGTAGGCGCCGTCGACCCAGACGACGACCACCACCGGCAGGCCGAGGCGGGTGGCCGTCTCCATCTCCTGCACGTTCATCATGAAGCCGCCGTCGCCGGAGACCGTCACGACGCGGCGGTCCGGCATGGCGAGCGTCGCCGCGATCGCCCCCGGCAGGCCAATCCCCATCGTCGCGAAGCCGTTCGAGATGATGATGGTGTTCGGCTCGTACGCCGGGAAGAGCCGGCCGAGCCAGAGCTTGTGGGCCCCGACGTCCGAGATGAGGATGTCCTGCGGGCGCATCGCCCCGCGGATCGCGGAGATCGCCGCCTGGGGGCTGACGACGCCCGGCCGTTCGGCGGACGCGCCCAGCTCGGTCGCGACCGCCACCCGCAGCCGCGTCGCGTAGGGGGGCTCGTCCCCCGCCGGCAGCTCCGCCTGCAGCGCCTCGAGGGTGTCGGTGACGCCCGCGACGATCTCGACCTCGGGGATGTAGTGCTGGTCGACCTCGGCGGGGCGCGCGTCGACGTGGATGATCCGCTTCGCGTTGTCGGGGTTCCACGCCGCGGGGCCGAACTCGACGAGGTCGTAGCCGACGCAGATCACGACGTCCGCCTCGTCGAGGCCCGCGGAGATGCTGTCGCGGGCCTGCAGGCCCACGGCCGGCAGCGAGAGGCGGGAGCGGTCGTCGAGCGCGCCCTTGCCCATGAACGTCGGGGACGCCGGGATGCCGGTGTGCGCGCAGAACGCCCGCAGCGCCGGTGACGCGCCGGTGCGGATCACGCCGTTGCCGGTGAGGACGATGGGGCGGCGGGCGCTGCGGATGATCGCGGCGGCCTCGCGCACCGCGGCGTCGTCGGGGAGGCTCGCCGCGGGGACGCTCGACCCGAGGGGACGCATCCGCGGCGGCAGCTCCGCGGCCGCGATCGTCTCCGACAGCTCCAGGTGCGTCGGCCCGGGGCGCTCCGCCTGCGCCAGCTTGAAGGCCTTGCGGACGACCTCCGGGACCGTCTCGGGGCGCTCGATGCGGGCGTTCCACTTCGTGACGGGGCGCAGCATGTCGACGACGTCGACGTACTGGTGGCTCTCCTTGTGGACGAGGTCGAGCTTCACCTGGCCGGTGATCGCGACCATGGGCGCGTAGTCGAGGTACGCGTCGCCGATGCCGGTGATCAGGTTCGTCGCGCCGGGACCGAGGGTGCCGAGGCAGGTGCCCGCCCGCCCCGTGAGGCGCCCGTGGACATCGGCCATGAACGCGGCGCCCTGCTCGTGGCGGACGATCACGATCTCGATCGTCGAGCGGCTGAGCTGGTCGACGATCTCCAGCGTCTCCTCCCCGGGGATCGCGAAGATCCGCTCCACGCCCTCGGCCTCGAGGCATCGCACCATCAGCTCTGCCGCCTGCACGTGGGGCTCCCCCGGTTGTCCGCGCGTTCAGGCCAGGGTACCCGCGGGGATAATCTGCGCAACGTCCGTCCACGACGAGATGGGGTTCGACCGATGGCGATCCACAGCCCGGCGCTCGACCGGGGGCAGCCCACCGGCCTCCTGCTCGGAGGCGCCTTCGACGACCGCAACGAGGACCTCGCGGTCCACAACCCCTACACGGGCGAGACCATCGCGACCGTCTCGGTGGGGACCGAGGAGGACGTCGCCACGGCCGTCGACGGCGCCCGTGAGCACCTGCCCCCTCCCCCGTCGGCCGAGCGCGCGGCGATCCTCGACCGCGCCGCCCGCCTCGTGTCCGAACGCTCCGAGGCGTTCGCCCGGACGATCTGCCTGGAGGCCGGCAAGCCGATGAAGCAGGCCCGCGCCGAGGCCGCCCGGTGCGTCGACACCCTCACCTTCTCCGCGCTCGAGGCCCGCAACCTGGCGGGCGAGATGGTGCCGATGGAGGCCAGCACCGCCGGCGCCGGCAAGGTGGCGATGATCCTGCGCGAGCCGATCGGCGTCGTCGGGGCGATCTCGCCGTTCAACTTCCCGCTGAACCTCGTGTGCCACAAGCTGGCGCCCGCCATCGCCTCCGGCTGCCCCGTCGTGCTGAAGCCGGCGTCGTCGACGCCGCTGTCGGCGCTGCTCCTCGCCCGCACGTTGTCCGAGGCCGGGCTGCCGCCCGGGTTCCTGTCGGTCGTGGTCGGCGGCGGCGGCACCGTCGGCAACGCGATCGTCGACCACCCCGACGTCCCCATGATCTCGTTCACCGGCTCGCCGCCCGTCGGGTGGGGGATCCGCCAGCGCCAGCCGCGCAAGGAGGTCGCGCTGGAGCTCGGCAACTCGACGCCCGTGATCGTCGAGGCCGACGGCGACCTCGAGACGGCGGCGCGCAAGCTCGCGGTGTCGGGCTTCACCCACGCCGGCCAGTCGTGCATCTCGGTGCAGCGCGTCTACGTCGCCCGCGAGGCGCTCGACCGGTTCCGCACCCTCTTCATCGACGCCGTCGAGGCGCTCGTCGTGGGCGACCCGATGGACGACGACACCGACGTCGGCCCCGTCATCGACGAGGACAACCGCGACCGCATCGCCGGGTGGATCGACGAGGCGCGCCGCAGCGGGGGCGAGGTGCTCACCGGCGGCGAGGTCGTCGACGGGCTCCTGCGCCCCACGGTCATCGAGGGCATCTCCCCCGACATGAAGGTGTCGTGCGAGGAGGTCTTCGGCCCGGTCGTCGGCCTCGCCGCGTACGACTCCATCGACGAGGCGATCGACCTCGCCAACTCGTCGCCGTTCGGCCTGCAGGCGGGCATCTTCACCGCCCGCACCGACGCCGCGATGTCGTGGGCCCGCCGCCTCCACTTCGGCGGCGTCCTCATCAACGAGACCCCGACGTTCCGTGCCGACCAGATGCCGTACGGCGGCGTGAAGGACAGCGGCAACACGCGTGAGGGACCGCGGTTCGCGGTGCGCAGCATGACCGAGCCGAAGCTCGTCGTGCTGCAGCTCCCCGAGGGCTGACGGGGGGAGAAGCGCGGAGAGGGCGGGGTCCCGCCCGCCCTCTCCGGAGTGTCGACGGCCGGGTGCCCTCCGGACGCCGATCGGAGGCGCGTCGAGCCAAAGGTGGTGAGACCCCCGGTCGCGCACGCCGTCCCGCATCAGGGTCATCGACCCCGCGGCCGATCGGTTTATCCCCCGTATGAGGGATATCGATCGCCTCCCGCCGACGGGCGCGACACACGCCGCCCCGGAATCCTGGCCCCCGGGAGGATGAGGGGTCGGCCGCCGCTCGCCGAAGAGGGGAAGTGATGGACCCCCACCCCCACACCGCGGGCCGGCGACGGCACCGTCCCGCCGCCTGGCGCGGCCGCCCGCCCACCGCGCGGGGGCGGCCCGACGGCTCCCGCGACATCGAGGTCGCCCACGACATCGCCCGCGCGGTCGGCGGGATCGTCGACCTCGACCAGGTCTTCCGGACCGCCGTCGACGCCCTCGCCGACCACCTCGGCGACGACGGCGTCGCGATCCTCCGCTGCGACCACCACGCCCGGCGCCTGCTGCTCGCCGCCTCCGCCGGGCCCCTGCGCATCGACGGCGACTACGCCCAGGACCTCGACAGCGGCCTCCTCGGGCACGCCGTCCGGTCGGGCCGGCCCGTCGTGACGGGCGACGCGGCGGACGACCCGCGCTGCGTACGGGCGCCGGGCATGGAGTCGCTGCGCTCCGAGGTCGTGATGCCCCTCCGCACCCGCGACGGCTCCGTGCGCGCCGTCCTCGACGTCACGTCGTCGCGGCGCGCGCGCTTCGGGCCGCGCGAGGTGTCGCTGCTCGGCACCGTGGCCGCCGCGCTCGAGGGTGGCATCACGGCGGCGGGGCTCTACCAGGACCTCGGTGACCGCGCGGCCCGCGACCCCCTCACCGGGCTGCCGAACCACCGCGTCTTCCACGAGCGGCTCGAGGTGGAGGTGGCCCGCGCCGCCCGCCACGGACGGCCCCTCAGCGTCGCCCTCATCGACCTCGACCACTTCAAGCTCGTCAACGACGCCCACGGCCACCAGTCGGGGGACCGCGTCCTCGTGGAGGTCGCCGCCCGCCTGACGGCGCTCGCGCGCGCCGAGGACGTCGTCGGGCGGGTCGGCGGCGAGGAGTTCGCGCTGATCCTCCCCGAGAGCGACGCGCTGTCGGCGTACGCGGCGGCGGAGAGGGCCCGCAACGCCGTGGCCGCGACGCCGTTCGGCGAGGTCGGGCCGCTGACGGCCTCCATCGGGATCTGCGACATGACCCACGCCTCCACCAGCGCGGAGCTCCTGCGCCTCGCCGACGGCGCCCTCTACTGGGCGAAGGCCCACGGCCGGGACGTGACCTACCTCTACTCCCCCGACGTCGTGCACGAGCTCTCGGCCGAGGAGCGCGCCGAGCGGCTCGAGCGCGCGCAGGCGCTCGCCGCGCTGCGGGCCCTGGCGCGCGCGGTGGACGCGAAGGACCGGTCGACCCGCGAGCACTCGACGCGTGTCGCCTCCCTCGCGCACGCCCTCGCCCGGCGGCGCGGGTGGAGCCCCGAGGACGCCCGCGACCTGCGCCGCGCCGGGCTGCTGCACGACGTCGGCAAGATCGGGGTACCCGACGCGATCCTCCTGAAGCCGGGGCCGTTGACGCCCGACGAGACCGGGCGGGTGCGCGACCACGCCGCCCTCGGCGCCGAGATCGTCGCGGAGCTGCTCCCCGACGCGCAGGTCGCGTGGGTCCGCCACCACCACGAACGCTGGGACGGCGCCGGGTACCCGGACGGCATCGCCGGGGGCGCGATCCCCGAGGGCGCCCGCCTGATCGCCGTCGCCGACGCCTGGGACGTGATGACGTCGGACCGGCCGTACCGCGCCGCCCTCGCGCCGGCGGCCGCCGAGGGCGAGATCCTCCGGCTCACCGGGAGCCAGTTCTGCCCGGACGCCGTCGCGGCCCTCCGCGCCGTGCTCGCCGCGGGCGATCTCGTCGCCGAGGCCGCCGAGGAGCGGCCGTGGGCGCTGTCGGGCCTGCGCGCCTGACGGACGCCCCCCCGGCGCGGTCGGTTCGGCGGAAGCCGATGGATCGCGCCGGCCGCCATCCCCCGGACGGGGCGGGGGGACGCGTCCGTTCAGGTCATCGTCAGGAGACCCGTCGGACACTCGGACCGGCGGACGGGCGTCGCCCACCGGGCCCGCGCCGGCCGCCCGGAGCACGGGAGCGGATGTGGGCACGGGATCCGGAACGACGATCCGGCGGCGCGCGTCAGCACGCGACGCCGCCCCACGCAGCGCCCACGCGAGCCCGTGGCACCCTCATCGCACCAGGAGGCGAGACGCCATGCCCGGCCTCGTCGAGAACGACGAGGGGACGCGGAACGACGGGACACCCCCCGTCGCCCGCGTGTGGTACCCCGACTACGAGGGACAGGACTGACACCGGACCCCGCCCGTCCCCGCCGCCGCGGGGACGGACGGAGGATTCCCCGCGCCCGGTCCGGCGGGCTACCGTAGACGGGTCGCCCGGATCGACTCCGCGAAGGGGAGCCCCATGAGGTCGTTGTCCGCTGGATGCGCCGCGCTCGTGGCCGCCCTCGCCCTGCTGGCCGGCTGCGCCTCCGACGACCCGCCCGAGGCGGCGGCGCCGGCGACGGCCGCGACCACCGGCACCGACACCTCCGGGCACGCCGGGACGGACCACGTCGCCACCGACCACGACGGCCACGCCATCGGCCCCGTCACGTACGAGGGCGGCACGATCAGCCCCGTCCGGCAGGCGCCCCCGCTGAAGCTGCGCGACATCGACGGCCGCATGGTCGACATCCGCGACCTGCGCGGCGCGCCCGTCCTCGTCACGTTCGTCTACGCCAACTGCCCGGACGTCTGCCCGCTGATCATGAACAGCCTCGCCGAGGCGCGCCGCGACGCCGGGAAGGCCGGGAGGGCCACCCGCGTGATCGCCGTGTCCGTCGACCCCGCGGGCGACACCCCCGCCGTGGTGCGCCGCTTCCTCGACCAGCGCGGGGTCGCCGGCTTCGTGGACTACCTCATCGGCTCCCGCCCGGCGCTGGAGCGGACGTGGGCGGACTGGGGCGTCGCGACCGACGTCCCGACGGACGACCCGGAGCTCATCGAGCACACGTCGCTGATCTACGGCGTCAGCGCCTCGGGCGAGCTCGTGACCGCCTACCCCGTCGGCTTCGAGTCCGCGGCCGTCGCCCGGGACCTGCCCCGCCTGGCGGCCTCCTGAGCCACCAACGGCGGCCCGCGGCGGCGCGGCCTGAAAAGCAGGGGGCTCGCGACCGGAGAGGAGGTCGCGAGCCCTCCTCGCACAATGTTGCGCCCACCCCCTGAACGCATCCTGAACAGCACCGCGGCCGCGGCCGTGCGCCACCCCGGCGCCCGTGACCTGAACACGGTCTGAACATCGCCGGACCGGGTTTCACGACCGGCTTTCCGCCACTGGCGTCACGGAACCATCGGGACATACGATCGCCGCGACGTCGCCCCCCGTCCCGCGAGGCGGATCCCGGCCGGCGACGCGTGCGAAGGGGGTGAAGGATGAACGGTCACACGCGGTGGTTCCGCCGCGGGGCGGCGGCCGTCTGCGGCGGCCTGGCGCTGGCGCTGTTCGCGCCGTCCCTCGGGGCGGGCGCACCGGCGGCGGTCACGGCAGGCGGCTTCAACGGCCCGCTGGCGGTCGGGTACAACACGTTCCATCCACGGACCGTCACCGTGGAGCAGGGCGGCTCGGTGAAGTTCCTCATCGAGGGCTTCCACACGGTCACGTTCCCGAAGAAGGGGACCAAGCTCATCCCGCTCGTGCTCCCGGGGTCGGCGAAGAACCCGGTCACGAACGACCCGGCGGGGCAGCCCTACTGGTGGGGCGGGACGACCCCGGCCCTCGGCATCAACCCCGTCGCCCCGGCGCCCTCGGGCGGCACCAAGGTCACGGGCGCACGCACGGTCAGCTCGGGCTTCGTCGGAGGACGCCGGCCGAGCTTCACCGTCACGTTCCCGAAGACCGGCTCCTTCCAGGTGCGCTGCATCGTGCACCCCCGGATGCGCGGGACGGTGAAGGTCGTGAAGAAGGGCTCCGCCGCGGCCGACACGGCCGCCGAGGTGGCCCGCAGGGCGAAGCGCGACGAGGCCGCCGACCTGAAGGCCGCGAAGCGCACCGCGCGCACCGCCGGTGCCCGGGCGGCCACGGCCCCCGTGCTGATCGGCCCCGGTGACAGCCGCCAGGAGGCGTTCCGGTTCTTCCCCGCGGCGTCGACCGTCGCCCCGGGCGGGACCGTGCTGTTCCGCATGGCGGGCGCGAACGAGATCCACACCGTCACGTTCGGGCCGAGCGCATTCCTGGACGCGGTCGGCAAGCGCACCTTCGAGGCGCAGGGCCTCGCCCTCGACCCCGAGGGGGCGTACCCGAGCGAGCCGCCGGCGGCGGTCCCCTCGTACGTGCCCACCCTCCACGGCAACGGGTACCTCAACAGCGGGGTCCTGACCGAACCCGGCGACCCGGGGACGCACGACTTCCGGGTGACCTTCCCGGTCGCGGGCGTCTACCAGTACCGCTGCCTCGTCCACCCGGACATGAGGGGCCAGGTCACTGTCGGATAGGCGCGTCCGGACCGCACCCCGTCCGTCCCCCGGGACGGACGGGGGCGACCCGGCCACCCACGGCCGGGCGCACCGGTGATCGCCGCCGCCGTCGCCCACCCGCCGCCGGAGACCGGCCCCGCGCTCACGCGGACGGTGTCGATGGACGACGCCGGCTTCTCACCCGCCGCGCTGGTCGCCGCGCCGGGCACGGCGATCACCTGGGTCAACGTGGGCCGCAACCGCCACACCGTCACCGCCGGTGACGGCGCCTTCGACTCGGGCGGCCTCGCCCCCGGGGCCTCCTTCCGGCTGACGGCCCCCGCGACCACCGGCGTCTACGCCTACCACTGCTCGTTCCACGGCTACATGCGGGGGACGCTGACCGTCTCGCTCGTGTCGCTCGCCACGCCCCCCACCGTCACCGCCGGGCGGCGGCCGATGCTCGCCGGCGTCGTCCCCGGCGTCGCCGCCGGCACCGTCGTCCGCGTCGAGCGGCGGGTGCCGGGGGCGTGGGTGGAGGTCGGCGCCGCGGCCGTCGACGCGGCCGGCGGATACCGGATCAGCGGGCCGCCGCTGACCGGTCGCACCGCGTTCCGCGCCGTCGTCGG
>VFQU01001969.1_pt1 | contig 10690 bp, 10 predicted proteins | sample 3512311 | NCBI WGS metagenome assembly VFQU01 (sample SAMN10412377, study PRJNA504923) | tailings metagenome | isolation source: Relicate 3 Philex TSF3 active mining site | place: Philippines: Tuba, Benguet | collected 2017-08-29 | reverse complement strand
ATTCTGTCCACCCGATTGTTCCTAGATTTCTGAGAGAATGAGGACTATTCTAAAGCCTGGGTAAATCTTTTAACAGAAGCCGCCTAAGGGATTGCAGACAGAGCGAGATCGATGCATCTTTGCGATTTGCTACTTCACCACTTGCCGCATTAGTGAATGTGTCCAGTTGCAATTGGGCGATGTTCAGAACGGCGTGATCACATTTCGGAAGGCAACGACAAAGGGCAAGGGTGCGACTCGCCAGATTGCGATCGACGCGAATCTGAAACCGTTCCTTGATAGCTGGCTGAACGATCGTGGCTCTGTTAACTCCCCTTACCTGTTTCCTGGTAGACGTGGCAGTAAGACTGGACATTTAACGGCGCGAATGGCAGATGAGATTTTGAGAGGAGCCTGCGATCTAGTTGGTATTGATGGCGCGTCTACCCATTCGTTTCGTCGCAGCGGCATTACCAATCTGCATAAGCAGGGATATGCGCCTCATGAAATCGCGCAGATTAGCGGACATCGGGACATTACAAATGTGTCGCATTACATCGGCTGATTGCTTTTTCAATCAAGTAGTGTAATGGGCTATCAGTTTCATTTGTACTGTTCTAAAATTTGAGTAAACTCAGAAGTTGTATTCGCAAAATATGCTCTGCTTCAGATACAACCTATTGAAAACGGTTCAAGCAGTGTCCTGGTTGACTGACAAATTTCCTGAAAGCCCTGAAACTGCGTTACAGATTTCCGCCATCTGAGGCACTTTTGTCAGTCAATCAGTTTTAAAATTCATATCAATAAAATAGCATTGAGCGCCCAATCTTACTGCCTACAAATCTAGGGTCTCGCTTGGAATTGCAGCATAGGCATTTGAAAGTTGATTTCCTGCATAGATTGAGACTGCTCCATTAAGAGAAGTGGTTGATTATCGATCGCTTGACCGTTCACCCGAATCTCATACTTTCCATGCGGTAGGGAATCTAAGTAATAAACCCCTGCGGCATTAGTAATAGTGAATTTAGACTTTTTCGATTCCAGATTGATCGCTTCGACTCGCGCTCCACCCATTGGTTTGCCATCATCTTGGGTAATTACACCAGTCACGGTTTGAACGGGCTGAAGTGGGAGTAATATATGCGTATAGCTGCCTTCTGTTACTTTGGCAGCAAACGCTAGGTCGGCTGGTTGGAAATCTGGGGGAAATCCCGATGGGTCAATATCTACACGATAGCTTCCTGGTGTGAGCCGGACTAGTAAGCGATCGCCATGCTTCTCCATCCGGTAACTGGGCGGAATGTCCTGGTTTATTTCCAGAAAATCTGTGGTTTCCAGGGAGAAGGGTTCTCCTTCGTCTTTGAGTCCATTAGCATTGCGATCTAAAAACGGCTGAATCAACAGCCCCCCTTGGGTCCGCATTGCATCGAGGCGACGATTGCCTGGATATAAGCCCGCTTGAGTCCCCATACTTGAGACTAAGGACAAACTAACTTGGCTGGCATCGGAAAAGGAAGATACCGCTTGATATTTCAACTGGAGTGAAAGTCCTGGAATGAAAGCAGTAGACAACGCTGCGTAAGGACCTGTTTTGCGAGAGCCAACACTATAACCAAGCTCTGCGCTCCACAAAGGACTACCATCAATTTGGTAATCAGAAGATTGATAGCGCCAATAGCCTGTCAAAACTTGATTGTTACCGCGATTGCCTCGGAAGCGCGATGCACTAAGTGTGGTGTAATCAAACACCAAGGAATTCCAAGGGTTAATCCGATAGGAAGCGTAGTTGATGGTGCCATTATCATTTTTGCGATGGCTGAAGCTTAATTGGTCTAGGTTTTGATAAACGTCCCAGCTGAACTGTTGATTCGGTTGCAGGATCACTCGTGCAAAGGTCGAACCGAGCCTATAACCTTGGCTAAATTGCAAGCCCCAGTTGGCTCCTTTTTGGCTATCGCCGTAGAGGAGCGCCCGCATAGGCTTAAAGATAGGTAAATCGACATTGTAGGAATGGCGATTGCCGTCATAGTTCCATTGAGCGTAGAGGTTCGGGTAGTCATCCCAAGCTGCACCCACTTTTATCGTTGAAGTAGAACTCAGGAAGCCTGTGGCGCTGAAACGGAAGGGTGTGGCTTTGGGTTGGAAGAAGAGTTCGCCAACGCCTTGGAAACGTGAATTGTCATAAATCGAACCCACTCCTAAGGTCAAACTCTGAGATACCCCCCAACGTTGGGAAAACCCACCCGCGAAGTCGTTGAAGTGACCAAAGAAATCATCGACATTGCGGGTGCGGCGACCCCCGAGGGAGAATATTTGGGAAGAAGCACCCGCAGGTAATTGTTCTGGTAATAGGATAAACCGAGGGGTTTCGATTCGAGGGGCTGCGGTCAGTTGACCTCTGGGATAGAGCAGGATTTGATAGTTCGATCCGATCAATTCATCCCGCCCCACAGGCACGTTAGAAAATTGATAGCGACCTGACGTATCAACTAATTGCTCCGCTACTAAGATCCCTGCTTCACCACCGCGCATCAACCGCACTAACGTTCCGGGTTCTGCATAGCCATTCAAGTTGCCTGTGACAAAGGAAGGTTGGAGTCGGGCAGAGGGATCGGCCCCTCCCTGTCGGTCGATCCTATCGATCGGCGTAAACCCTGTACGCCCGATCGTGGTAACGCCCCAGAAATCACCGTTTCCTTGTCCTTGCCAGAAAGTCGGCTGGGCACCCACGAAGAAATCCCGATACAGGGTTTGCTTCACGTATTGGAATGAATTTAGGCTCCACTTTCCGGGGGTAAATACCTTTTGCTGATTGATTTCGGCATACCAGCTTCCCCCAAAGGCACTCCCAACAGTCAAAAAGGTGCCTTGGGTATGAAAATTGCTCACCGTGCTATCCGTTGCCATCGTCCCGGCGGTATTCACCCGCTGTTCCACCATGCCAACGGCAAAACCAGGTGCATCGACTTGCGGTAGACCCTCTAGGATAGTAGGCTTTTGGGCAATATTACTGCCCTGGCTTGTTTGAGGTTCGGGAACTTCAAAGACGATCGCACCTTCGCGCCGATCAAAGAAAGCCTTGATACCAAATAAATCCTGAACTTGCTGAACCGAAATGACCAGCCCCAAAGTAGGGTCGTTGACGAGTGTTTTCAGATTCAACCGAGCGGAAGAAAAATTAGTGGAAAGAATTAATTCCTGCTCACTCACTTGATTATTTTTGGCTTTGAGGGCTTCCAAAATAACGTCTAGAGGCACTAGCCATTGATTGAAGCTGGCTTTGAGGGCTTCTCGATCGAGAGATTCTTGCCCTCGGATGGTTGTTGCCGAGACTCGTTCATAGGTGCGCTGACCGATCAACACACTAATTCCTACTGTTATTAAGGGTAGATTGCTTTTGGGTATAGGAGCAATGCTAGATTCTATCGGTACGGTCGCTTCAGGTTTTGCGATCGTACCTGAAATAGGTTGGAGATTAGGTTTTACAGTCGGTTGAGGATTAGGATCGACAGATGCTTGGGCAAGCACTTTGGCTGCGAGTCGATCAATGACTAAATTGTTCTGAGTAGTATCACTTACAGCCCAACTGTTTGTAGGAACTAGGCACTGTACTAACCAAATTATGGGAACAGCACCTATTTTAATCGCATTACGTAAAACATACGTTTGGCAAGAATTCTGAGAAGACAACATGGGGAACAATAGGGACAGAGGAAAAATAGCCAAAATGACATGCAACTCCAATGAAGTAGCAAGAATAGCGATTTGCGTTTCTGTTGGGGTATTTATTAGCCCCCAAAGTTCTCAAGTTCGAGGATGTTGGGAGAACCTTCCCAAAAATTGGAGGGCTAGGGGGCGGATCGCTGATTTACTTCTGTGCAGGCACTTCAAAACTGTACTGATAGGGAATTTCCTTGAGACGATTCATGCCCCAGAGGATTTTGCCTTCGATTTGATAGCGACCTGGTGCTAGTTTTTCTGCGGGTTTAGTGGCAGGTGCAATGGCAAATTTTATGTAGCGATCAGCTTCAGCTAGTACTGTTGTATCATTACCTTGCCCTTTACTGATTACCCGATTGTCTTGCTTTAAAGTCCAAGTCCCTGTGACAATTCCAGTTGCTTTGCCTTCATTTTTAACGAGGATATCAGCTTGTTGGCGATCGTGATTCCATCGGAATCCATCGACAGATAATTTAGGGCTAACATTGCCTTTGCGAACATAAACAGCAACGCCAAATCGCGGTTGAATGGTTGTGGTCAATTCAATCCCCTTTTCGGATGCTTCAGAATTGGGTTGAACGACTTTAATATCATCTAGTTCAGTGAATACCATTGCCCGATACTCGCCATCAGGTAGGTTTGGAGCCAAACGCGCTATAAATCTCATTCTGCGTCGATCGTTGCCCTCAATGGACACGATCGGTGGATGAACTTGCAAATAGGGTGTTAGATCTTGTGGACTGCTTGTGAGTTCTTTGAAGCCAGATTCGCGATCGTAGGTAAAGGGCTTAATGACAGTTCGCGCTTGTATCGGTGCAGACGCACTATTTGTCATCATAATTGAACCCTGGGCTTGACCTCGATTAGCTGTAAGTTCGACGATTTGCGGGCCAATCGAAAACTGTGCCTGGGCGACTTTAGGTAGAGTTGTAATCCCTGCGATGCAAGCAAAAGAAAGGACGGGAACAAACGGATTGAGGGCTATGGAACGAAGATTCATGACAAGCTTGAAAGTTCTCAACAGGTTAACAAATAGGAGAAATTTGGCGTAGGAACGGCATAATGATGTGCCGATGAAACCCAGTCAAGTCAAACTGAAAATGAGTGATGTCGGTGATGACTGAAGTTAGTTGGGTGTAAGCAGTAATTGGAGCCTATAGCTATAAGTTCCAGGAGCGGGAGTTCCTTGGGTCTGTTGACCGACGATCAAGCCAAGATTCACGACAGAGGATGTGTTGCTAGGTATCGTCAACGGAGCCGTAGCGTTATTTCCCCAGGGTGTGTGGCTAAACTGTCCTCCACCATTAGAGGTAGCAGTATAAGCCGATGTGCCATTAAGTTGGACAATTGCCTGTTGAACTGTGGGATTAAACCCTGAAGGTGCAGTAATCTTTACAGGGGGCAAAACTGTCAGTAAAGTTGGGGTCGTACAGTTCAGGGTGATTTGTCCAGGAGACCCCGAAGCACCACCGAGAATCCCACCACTCGCTTCTACCGCTTGCAATCCTGAATTCGATTGCACAATCTGCCCAGAAACAGTGTTATTAATTATACATTGGGCATAAATGGGAGAAGCTGCGAGAGCATTCCCAGTCAGTGATGCGCTAAGACTGATCAGCAGCATCTTTAAATTAAAGCTATTCATGATGAAGACGATCTGAAGGGGAACCTCAAAACAGCACAATTACAAAGGGAAATGATAATATGGAGACATAACTCTAGTAGTAGTCGCTACGTCGAGTTATGCTCCATATCATGGTGCTATCCCTCTGTAGTTATAAGTTTGTCAGCGAACATGCTAAGTTAGTTTCTACTTTTCCCAGCAAGTTGGCATTCAGTAAACTTACTGAGGGGTAGCAGTCAGGGTTACTTTATAGCTGTAATTGCCAGCAGGAGGAAGTTGACCGTTAGCATTCGCATAGCCTGCAATCATACCAACAATTACTGTTTGCGTACCTGGATTAACAGCAATTGGTGCAGTAGGGGTACCAGTAAATGGGGCATTGATGTTAGCAGATGTTTCGTTGCCATTTGCTGAAGCAAATGATTGTACAGCTCCGTTAATTTCAGGAGTGAAGCCAGCAGGTGCAGTCAATTTTTGAGGAGCGCTAACAGTTACTAACCCACCATTACCACAGCTTAAGGTTACAGTAGCAACTGTACCAGTATTAGTGACGGTTGGGTAGCCACCCAAAGCGCTTACGCCTAGGATGTTAGCGTTTGCAACAGCAAGTCCACCAGTAGTAGGCACACCGAAGGCACAGGTGCTACCAACGTTACCAGTGAAGTTCACATCTACGGATTGAGCCTGTGCTTGACCTGTGATCGCCAAAGAGCCAGCAATTGCAAAACCTGAGGTACGAAGTACCAATAATTTAACTTTCTTCAACATAGTTTTAAATTCGCTCCTTAGAAACAAAAGATCAGAGTTTAAGTGGTTAAAGTACTTGATCAGCTTTATTAATGCTGAGATGAACTACCTTAACTTCACTTGCCTACAACTTATTGCCATTTTTTTTTTAATCGCCCGAAAATTTACTCAACGATCTAATTCCCAGTCATCAGAAGATAAGCGTGTCCACTTAGTGGGTCATTTGGCATGACCCTATTTCCCCGAATTGGAGAATGCGAAATCTTCGCTATTCATGCAACTCTCACTGTCATCAAGGTGAGTGCAGAATTTTAGCCATTTACTCACAAAAGAACCGGGACGATCGTTTTATCAATCGTCCCGGTTTTGCTAGTTTCAATTCGCCTTCAACCAAGGAAACCGCGTTTCATCCCGATGCCTCGCGAGAATGCGAATGACTTCAGAATCATTGCCGCCTGGTTGATCGAGGTAGAGATAGATCCCAATTTCGTCGTCATCGACGGGTGGTTCTCCAGGAAACTCACAGCTTTGCCACTGCTCGTCAGAAACCTTTTCCCAACAGTGGCTACTGCTGAACATCCAACAATATGTAGCGCTGATCGCATGACGACGAATCGCAGCTTCATCGATAGGGATGTGTTCGGTGTAGTCTTCTGATTCATCAACTGGAGTTTAGACTAACAGCAAAAAAGCTCGGCAAGTTGAACTAACCGAGAATGAAGCGAACAACGATTGCTCTCATCAGAGCTAGGCAGTGTTTTTGGCTGTCTTTTTGACGGGCTTAAATTCTTTTTTGACGGTTGGATAGCGAACTCGTCGGGCACGAACTCGACCGGGTAACCAACCGGAGGACTTTCCGCGAGGTTTGGGGTCAGAAGCCGGAGAACCCAGTCGGACTATAAAGTGTCGCAAAGCTATCGGCGACTCGACCGGGTGAAGGACTGGATGCAAGTTTCTGACAAGGCAGTGGAGACTGAGTGACACAGCCACGAGCCAACCAGAGTTGCCAAGTTAGCAGCGGCATCAGATGGCTCCAGGTTTGGGATTGTTCGGGGGTGGCAAATTGGGGAAGTGTCCAATGTAAGCGCTGTTTGAGGAAGCGATACCAGTGATCCACAGCAAAGCGACGCAGATAGTGTTGCCACAACTCCTGAAGCGGCGGCAATGTCTGTCCCACCCAGATTAACCAGAGTGGGCGATGGATATGTTTGGGGGAGCGGCGTTCGATGCAAAGCAAGTGCATCGGGTGCGTTGGGGATTGATAGAAGTGGAGATTCTGCCAGCACTGAACTTGCACCGTCCCCCAGGCTTCGGTTTCAACTTCCAAGCATTGGTCAGGAGTCCACCAGGTCTGTTTATCGTTGAGCTTGAAGTTAGCACCGTGCTTACGAGGTCGTCCTTTGCCGGAGTAGTCAGGGGCACCCGCATACAGCACGCGATTCGGACGTAAGCGAATCAGTTTGTCACACTCAATCGTTGCAGTTGCCCGAATGAACGGGGCGCATCCATACTCAGCATCCCATAAGCTCAGAGGACGCAGACAACCCGGAGGCAATTGTTCACATGTGGTCTTCAGTTGGGTTGCCGCGAATTGAATGGGACTGTCAAAGCTCGTGATCCGCTGATGCAGGAGGGGAACTGCCCAACTGCCTTGGTCTTCAGGAATCCAAGCTAACGTACTATAGCCTTGCCCGACGGTGACGGGTTTGCTGCCACTCAAGGGTTGGGCTTGATGCTCATAGGTGCGGTCTTTCAAGGTCACAGCATAGGGACGTGACCAAGCGGTATGGTCACCCGCAAGCACAATTGGCATTTGACGGGGTAACTGCTGCATGTACACTTTCAATAAGGTCTGGTGGGTGATGAAGCTGTCCGAGATGGCAGCATACACGCTTGACCATTGCCGTCGAAACACGGGTGAGAGCGACAGTTCTACAAAGGACGAGACATTGCGGCTCACCAGGGTCGCATCCATCAGATCGAATAAGGCATCACGCCCGTTCCCAAGCAGCAGATACACGGATTGGCGAAAGTCTTGTAACTGTTCCAAACTATTCATAGTCAATGCTGGAATTGTGGTTAATCTCAGCATTGACACTGGAGCGATTGCTTTCACTTTTGGCGATCGCTCTTTCCCTCGCTTAGTCTAAACTCCAGTTAGTGATGGAGCGATCGAGAATCCAGAATTTGTTGAGCAATGCGATCGCGCTTCGGTGAATTTGATTCAAACCTCGCAACGGCTAAAGCTACCGGAATTTGGAGGACTGTGGCTAGAGCGACTGTTAAGCTGTGCGCTGGAACACTCCCAAGCTGAAACGATTATTCGGACTGAAGGCGATGCAAGATTTTGGAGAACGTTTAGCAATATTCCTGACGCTGATATCGCTGGCAATTTGGGTTTTCGATACGGATTTCGATTTGCGCGCGGTGGTTGTGTCGCTCTGAAAAGAAGCGCGATCGCTAAAATTTTGAATTCTGAACTGCTTAGGGATTCAGAATATTACAACAATCCAAAATACAGCTATCAGCGCTATGGCAAGTTTCGCTATCCAGACGAGGAGTACGATCAGGCTCCACTTCTTCTAGGAGATTTGATTTTAGGTCATGTGGCGCATCAGTTAGAACTGTCGATCGAGCAATGGAATGAAGTGAATATTCGATTTCGTGGCGCTCTAGCACCGATTCACAACTACGCAGCAACGCACCCCCACCGATGAACGCGATCGACATTCTGAGACAGCAGCAAGCTGAGAATCGATTGAACTTTGCAGAGCGAAAAGCAGAAATTTCGCCTGCACTGTACAGATCGATCGGCTTTAATGCTGAAACAGGAATGCAGATCATTAGCAATGGCTCTGATACAGTTAGCGCAAGTCGCAATACTAACGGAGCCATCAAACCAAATCAGCCTGTCAAAACAACACAAGCAGGAAGCAGAGCAGTAGTAGATTCGATGCCGTCTCCTAAGACCCGGAAATCGACTACGGCTCCACAGTCAGGCAAAATCAAAGCACTGTTCATCACCTATCAAGGTGGGCTAGAAAGCGCAGATGGAACCATGTCGCTCTGGGTCGGAGGCTGGAAAACCAATGCTGTCAAGATTGCGGAATATCCTCACAATTCATCGCGATTCACTCGGATTGAGAATGCTTCGCTCAACAATCTCGGAGGGGATAAATGGATCGCAAGTTGGCAGTTTATCACGCGCAACGGACAGCAGAGATTCGAGCAGGATTGGGTGACTCGATCGAATAGCGGCACATGGAGATTTTCTGATGCTGAGCTAGGGAAAGAGTTGCGACTGGATGAGTTAACAATCGAGCATCATGGCTTCGGATTCTGGAGCTTTAGAATGCTCGATCGCGAAATTGAAATCGGTCTAGGATCTTCTCAGATTGGCATTACGGGCTACTGGCTCAAAGATGAAGTTGAAACAAAGCCCTGGTCACGGCAAGTCAATGCAACACTTGAAGACGTTTCTACAAATATCGAAGAAAGCATTGCACTCTATCCAGGTCGATTCGAGTCGTTTCGCAGCTTCAGCCAAGAAAATCAGACAAACTCGTCAGGAAGAGTCGAGCAAGGCAAAATCTTCTTGATTAACGATCAATACAATCAAAGTTTTGGGGCGCAATTTAAGGTGTCCGTCAATTCGTCCGTTAGCTTTTTTGATCCGGATTGCGGTTACTGGCTGTTTTCAGAGGCAGATCAGCAACTCAAATTCAGCACTGAGGATGATCTGTTTCCTCCAGCGCAACTCGCTCCAAATCAGCATCACAACTGGATTGGAAATCGGCTCTATCGAGTTGAACCCCCTGCACAATCAATTTATCGTTCTGGGGGCGATGTCCGGGTGTTTGTGAATGAGTTTGATAGCGAGGATGAATCGCTGATTCGACAAGTGCGATCGCTCAAATCGTATTTGCACCCTCTCAAGCCCAATGCCGACGTTCGAGCGCTTTCCTACTATGCCTAATCCAATTCAACTTTTACGTGAAACTCAAGCTGACAATCGATTTCGATTTGCTGAAAAGGTACGATCGACAATTCAACGCACTGAAGAAAATATGTCAGGTCGCGTACTTGGCAAAGATGCCACAACCGGACAAATGATGATTCAACTCGATCGCGGTGGCGTGATTCCTGCAACGGGCATCACGAACGGGAATTTGGACGGCAAGAACGCGATCGTCTCTCTCAATGGTGGAACGGCGTGGGTTGACGGAATGCCAATCTAAGCCGAGGGAATTCCAGAGTGCAATCGACTGGATGCCCTGAATGTCTACGAACAAGTTTTTAACCATTATTGGTGGCGCACGGAAGCTGGTGAGTGCAATTTTTCAGTCAGCAGGCAGTGCGGATGCTAATAAAATCATTTCGACAAATTCCGCAGGCAAATTAGACGCATCGTTTCTGCCTTCAGGGGTTGCGATTCAGACTGAAGCGATCGCGGCTTCAGAAGCGTTAGCAGCAGGCGATTTTGTTAATATTTTTGATGATGAAGGCACTCGCAAAGTCCGCAAAGCAGATGCCTCAAATAGTCGGCTGGCAAATGGCTACGTCTTAGAGGGTGTTTTAAAAGTCGGAGTCGGTCAAATTTTATGCCAATCTCCTAACCAT
>VFQU01001968.1_pt1 | contig 10699 bp, 9 predicted proteins | sample 3512311 | NCBI WGS metagenome assembly VFQU01 (sample SAMN10412377, study PRJNA504923) | tailings metagenome | isolation source: Relicate 3 Philex TSF3 active mining site | place: Philippines: Tuba, Benguet | collected 2017-08-29 | reverse complement strand
CCTTGTCGCGCTCGAGCTTGAGGTCACGGATGAACTTCTCGGCGCCGACGGCGAAGGCCTCGTTGATCTCGAACAGGTCGATGTCGTCGATGGTCAGGCCGGCCTTCTCCAGCACCTTGCGGGCGGCGGGGACGGGCGCGTTCAGCATCAGGGTCGGGCTGTCGCCCATGTTCGCCGTGGCGACCACGCGGGCGCGGGCCTTGAGGCCCTTCTTGGCGGCGTATTCCGGCGAGGCCAGCAGCAGGGCGGCCGAGCCGTCGACAACGCCCGAGCTGTTGCCGGCATGGTGCATGAACTGGATTTCCAGGTCCGGATACACGGCGGTGATCAGCTTGCGGTAGGTCGTGCCCTGCTCGTCGAGCGGGATGTCGGCCATGGCCTCGAACGACGGCTTCAGCGCCGCCAGGCCCTCGGCCGTGGTGCCCGGACGCGGGAACTCTTCCTTGTCCAGGGCCAGGCTGCCGTCCTCGTTGTAGACCGCGACCAGCGACCGGTCGAAGTGGCCGCCGGCGATGGCCGCCGCGGCGCGCTTCTGGCTTTCCAGGGCCAGGGCGTCGACGTCCTGGCGCGTGATGCCTTCCAGCGTGGCGATGGCGTCGGCGCAGACGCCCTGGTGCGACTGCGGATGCTTGGCGCGCAGGCGAAGGTTGCCGCGGTCCATCGTCACCGGGCCGCTGTCGGCCGAACGACGGCCGGCCATCGACATCATCTCGGTGCCGCCGGCGATGACCAGGTCTTCCATGCCCGACATGATGGCGTGGGCGGCCAGGTTCACGCTGGTGATGCCCGAGCCGCAAAAGCGGTCAAGGGTCATGGCCGAGGACTTGACGTTGTAGCCGGCGTCGAGCGCCGACATGCGGCCAAGGTCGCCGCCCTGGGCGCCCACCTGGGCGCTGGTGCCCCACATGATGTCGTCGACTTCGGCGGTGTCGAGGCCGTTGCGCTCGGCGAGCGCCTTCAGCACGGTCGCGCCCAGCTGTTGCGGGTGGATCTCGGCCAGGGCTCCCTTGCCGATCTTGCCGATGCCCCGGGGGGTGCGGACGGCGTCGATAATCAGGGCTTCAGGCATGGTCTGTCTGCTCCAGAGACGTAGCGTGACGATCGTTGGGCGGCTGCCTAGACCCCCTCACCCGGCGTCACTCAAGACCTTATGTCAGCGCCCGCGAAGCCGTTCGCGCAAGGCCGTCGATGAGGCGAAGTTGAACGGCCCCGACAGATAGACCCAGGCCGGCGCGGCCTGGTCGGCCAGCAGGGCGGCTTCCCGCGCGGGGCGGCGGGCGTGGGCGAACCGGCGGGCGGCGGGTGAGAAGCGGGCCTTCAGTGACGCCCACGGCCGCGAGATCACCGCCACCGGCGCCTCGCGCATGATCTGGGTCCAGCCACGCCAGCGATGGAAATCCTTCAGGCTGTCGGCGCCCATGATCCAGACGAACTTCACCCCCGGATAGCGGGCGCGGAGCAGGCGCAGGGTGTCGATCGTGTACTGGCTGCCAAGCCGCGTCTCGATGTCGCTGACGATCATGTCCGGTCCGGGGGCGGCGCGCGCCACGGCGGCCATCCGCTCGGCCAGTGGCGCGGTCTCGCGCCGCGACTTGAGCGGGTTCTGGGGCGAGACCAGCCAGATGACGCGGTCCAGCTTCAGGCGCTGCATGGCGGTGCGGGCCACGTGGGCGTGCCCCTCGTGCACGGGATTGAACGAGCCCCCGTACAGACCGACCCGCATGCCCGGAGACAGGTTGAACCCTGTCCGGAGCGCGCGCGGCCGGCCCGCCTCAGGGACGAGTCTGGCCGGTCCCGCGAACCACATACTTGAACGTCGTCAGTTGCTCGGCGCCGACAGGGCCGCGGGCGTGCAGGCGATCGGTGGCGATTCCGATTTCGGCGCCGAAGCCGAACTCGCCGCCGTCGGCGAACTGGGTCGAGGCGTTGACCAGCACGATGGCGCTGTCCACCTCGGCGATGAACTGTTCGGCGACGGCCGCATCCTCCGTGACGATGGCGTCGGTATGGCCCGAGCCGTAAGCGGCGATGTGCGCCGCCGCGCCGGACACGCCGTCGACGATGGCCACGGCCAGAACGGGCGACAGATACTCTGTGGTCCAGTCCGCCGGCGTCGCAGCCGCCATCGCCGGCTCGATGGCCCGGGCCGCCGCGTCGCCGCGAAGCTCGCAGCGGGCCTGGATCAGCGCGTCAGCCAGCGGCGGCAACAGCCGGGCGGCGGCGGCGCGATCGACCAGCAGGGTCTCGGCCGCGCCGCAGACGCTGACCCGCCGCATCTTGGCGTTGACGATGATGTCCCGCGCCTTGGCGACATCGGCCCCCGCGTGGACGAACACATGGTTCAGCCCCTCGAGATGGCCGAGGACCGGCGCGCGGGCCTCGGCCTGCACCCGGGCCACCAGGCTCTTGCCGCCGCGCGGAATGATCAGGTCGACCTGCCGATCGAGGCCCGAAAGGATGTGCCCAACAGCATCGCGGTCGGTGGTCCGGACGATCTGCACCGCCTCGGGCGGCAGGCCGGCGGCTTTCAGCCCATCGACCACCGCGGCGTGAATCGCGAGGTTGGAGGTCACGCACTCGGACCCGCCGCGCAGGATCACCGCATTGCCCGAGCGGACGCACAGCGCCGCCGCGTCGGCCGTCACATTGGGACGGCTTTCGTAGATCATGGCGATGACGCCGATCGGCGTCCGCACCCTGGCGATGTCCAGGCCGTTGGGCCGGGTCCAACGAGCCATCTCCGCGCCGACCGGATCAGGAATCGCCGCGATCGCCTCGACGGCATCGGCCAAGGCCTCGATCCGGCCCTCGTCAAGCAGCAGGCGGTCCTGCATCGGCGCCGGCACGCCATTGCGCCGCGCCGCCTCGATGTCGCGCGCGTTGGCCGCCAGGATGTCGGCTGACCTGGCGCGGATGGCGACCGCCATTGCCCGGATCGCTGCGGTGCGCTGGTCGGCCGACGACAGGCGCAGGGCCCGCGCGCCGGCCTTGGCCGACCGCCCCATGGCGATCATCCGCTCCCGCAATGTCAGGCCGCCGTCGTCCATCAGTCCGCGTCCGGAAGGTCTCCAAGGGAAATGCTCGCGGTGAGCATTAGCGGGTTTGGCCTGGCGTGGATAGCGGGCGCTCGCTTGTCGCCCGTTGCGCGGTTCCCCGCTAGCCAGTCATGGTCTAGCGTCCTGCGCTCACAGTCCGGAGTTCTCGCCCGCCATGACGCCCCCGGTATCGCGTCGCGCCGCCCTGTCCGGACTGGCGGCCACGAGCCTAGTTCCGACTTCCGCGCTCTCCGCCGACCCCTCACGGCATCCGGGCTTCGCGCCCTGGCAGCGCGTGCCTCGCAGCCGGGGCGACATTCCGTTGAACGCGCCGGTGCGGCTGGCTTCCGGCGAGCAGACCCTCAAAGCCTGGTTCGACGGGCGGCCGACTGTGCTGGTGCTTTGGGCCAGCTGGTGCGGACCCTGTCTCGCCGACAAGCCCGGCCAGGCCAGGATGGTCGAAAGATTGGCCGCCGCCGGCTCGCGCACCCGCGTGGTCACGGTTCGCGCCTTCGACGACGCCAGCGACCGCATCGCCGATTGGCGGCTGAAGCGTCTCGGCGTCGGCCACATCGAGAACGCCCGGGCCACAGAGGCCTTCGAGGCGGCCATGCTGAAGTGGTTCGGACGTTCGGAGATCGAGCCCGACCGCACGCCTATGCCGAGCCTGGCCCTGATCTCGGGCAGGGGCCGGGCGATCGGCTGGAATCTCGGTCGCCTGTTCACCGACGATGACGAGGACTGGTGGGAACTTCCCCGGGCGTTTGATTTCCTTAACAGCCTGACCTGATCAGACGACGGCCGCGAGGTCGCCCGTCTGGTCCTCCAGGACCCGCGCCACCGCCGCCAGCAGGCCGTCCGCCCGCACCGGCTTGGCCAGATGGGCGTCGGCCCCGGCCGCCAGGCTGGCCTGGACATGTTCGTCCAGCGCGTTGGCGGTCAGCATGATCACGGGGGTGCGCGGCGCACCGGTGGCGGCCTCGCGCTCGCGCAGCAGCCGCGTGGCGGTCAGCCCGTCCATCTCGGGCATCTGCATGTCCATCAGCACGACGTCGAACCTCTGACGCGCCAGGGCCGCCACCGCCTCGACGCCGGTCTCGACCACGGTCAGACGAACGCCTGCAGCCTCGAGGATCAGGCGCACGACGCGCTGGTTCGTCGGATGATCCTCGGCCAGCAGCACATGGACGCCATCGACCTGGGTCTCCGCGTCAGGCGCGACTGCGGCCTCCCCGGCGGTTTCGGTCTCGCCCAAGCGCTCCAGCGGCAGGGTGACGGTGAAGGTCGATCCCTTGCCGGGCGTCGATGCGGCCGAGATGGCGCCTCCCATCAGTTCGGCGAGCGACCGGCAGATCGCCAGCCCCAGGCCCGTGCCGCCGAACCGGCGGGTGATGGAGGCGTCGGCCTGCTCGAAGCGTCGGAACAGCCGTTCCCCGGCCGCCGAGTCAAAGCCGATCCCGGTGTCGCTCACGCTGAAGGTCAGGCTTGGACCCTCGGCGCCGTCCTGTGTGCCGACATGCAGCGCAACCTGCCCGGCGGCAGTGAACTTGACCGCGTTCGACAGCAGGTTGGAGAGGATCTGGGTGATGCGCACCGCATCGCCCCGCCAGAGGCCCTCGGCCCGCTCATCCATGGTCGGGATCAGCGCCAGCCCCTTGGCCGCCGCCGCCTCGGCGTGAAGGGCCGCGATGCGCTCGGCCAGCACGCGGGGATCGAAGGCAGAGGTCTCCAGCCGCAGTTCGCCCGCCTCGATCTTTGAGAAGTCGAGGATGTCGGTCAGCACCTGCTCCAGCAGCCGGCCCGACGAGACGATGAGCTCCGCCAGATCGCGGCCGCGCGGCGTCGTCTGTTCCCGCGCCAGGGTCTCGGAGACCGCCACCACGCCGTTCAGGGGTGTGCGCAGCTCATGGCTCATGTTGGCCAGGAAGCGCGACTTTTCCTGATTCGCCCGTTCAAGCTCGGCGGTGCGGGCGCGAACGCGCGCTTCAAGGTCTTCGAGCGTATGGTCCGCCTGGTCGCGCGCGGCCTTCAGCGCCCTGGCCAGGGCGCCGATCTCGTCCTCACGGGCTTCGATGGCCGACAGGGCGGCGGCGGCGCGCGGCGCCATCGGCCGCTTGGGATCGACGCTGCGATCCTCTGCGAACAGCGCCAGCCGGCGCAGCGGCCGGGCGATGGTCTTGCGCGCCATGGCCATGATCATCAGGCCCTGGGCGATGGCCGCCAGCAGCCCCAGCACCAGCACCCAGGAGGCCGACTGGGCCGCGGCCAGCATCACCGCGCTGGTCGGATAGCGGATCAGGAAATACCAGTCCGGCCCGTTGAGGCGCCCGTAGGCGATGATGTACCGGCCATCGGGGCTGGCCACCACGCCCTCGTCGGCGCCCCGCTCGCGGATGGTCTTCAGCAGGCCCCGCAGGCCCATGTCCCGCTCATAGGCGGCGACGGTCGCCTCGGTGGCCACGCCGGGCGTGTCGAATCCGGGATAGGCGAGAAGGTCGCCCTCGGCGGTGGTGATCAGGTTCACCGAGCCGCGGCTGGTGGCGGCGATGGCGCGGGTGAAGTAGCCGGAAAGCTCGATGGAGGATCCGAAGGCCCCCAGGTGCCGGCCATCGAGATCGACGGGCGTCATGCAGCCGGTGGCCAGCCGTTCGCCGGCGTCCTCCTGGATCAGCCGCTGGAGGGTTGTGCAGCGGATCACCCGAGCCGGATTCTGCGTCGGCAGCGTGATCCGGGACATCTGCTCGTGGGCGATGCTCATGTCGGCCGGCGCATGCTGCCGATAGAACATCAACCGGTCGGGACGATTCGGCCCGAACATCACCAGGCGGGTGCTGGGCGTGAAGAAGTAGAAGTTGTCGTATCGCGTCACCAGCGCTTCGCCGAAGTGCGGCGCCACATGATAGGCCGCGACGAGCGCCTTCTTCTCCTCGAGCGGAACATTGGCCCCGTCGGCGATAAAGGCCCCGACGCCATAGATGTAGTCGCCATCGGCCATGCGCCGGCCGTCGAACGAATCCGGCAGGCTGCGCCGGGTGCCGTCCGGCCGCAGCGGGAAGTACTGCTCAAACAGCCGCTCGGTCTCGGCGTCCGACAATTGCGCCATCCGCAGCAGCAACGCCTTGCCCGCGTCGCGCTGGGCGTCGGCGAGGTCGGTGAAGCGCCGTTCCTCCTGCAGCGTGCGCTGGGCGACATAGTCCTGGAGATAGGCGATCTCGCGCTGCTGCAGTTCGCGCTGGAACGCCAGGAAGGCCACCAGAAAGGCGATCGTCGTCACAGCCACGGACAGGAGTCCGACGCTGACGAGGAATCGTCTCGAGATGGAAACGGGCCGGGCGCGCATCGTCGACCTCTATAGACGCGCGGGTATTGATACTTTGTGGAGAGCAGGCTCTCGCGCGCCTAGACTGGCGTGATGCGGCGGATTCTCGTCTTCGGCTCCAGCGGCGTCGGCAAATCGACCTTCTCGCGAGACATCGGCGCGGCTCTGGACCTGCCTGTGCTTCACCTCGACGCCATCTGGTACGGACCGGACTGGACACCGGGCGACCCGGATCGGTTCGCCGCCGCCATCGAAGCGGCGACCACCGGCGACCGCTGGGTCATCGACGGCAATTTCGCCGACTTCGCCCTGGCCGGGCGGCTGGCGCGGGCGGACCTCGCCGTGCTGCTGGACCAGCCGCTGGCTGTCCGTCTGTGGCGCGCGGCCTGGCGGGGGATCGTCGGGCGCCCCCGACCCGACCTGCCGGCAGGCTGCCGTGACGGGCTGGACCCGGCGATGTTCGCCGACATCCTCGCCTTCGACCGGCGCGACCGGCCCGCGCTCGAAGCGGCCGTCGCGCGTCGCGCGCCGACCTTGCCGCTGCTGGCGCCAAGGGGTGATGCGGCCATCGCCGGGGTGCTGCGAAGGCTTGCGAATCATCCGTCCTGACGCGGCGGCGAAAACCTGCTATGGGGGGTCTTGGCGAGATGACCCAAGGAGTATTCCGCTGGACCGCGAGTTAGCGCCGAGCGCGCAGGAGACGCCCAGGGCGACCTCCGCCGAGGAGCCCCGACAGGGCTCGCTCGAAGATCTGATCCTGACCAGGCTCGATGACGACAAGGCTCAGGACATCGTTTTCATCGACCTCAAGGGCAAGAGCCCGATGGCCGACTCCCTGATCGTGGCGTCGGGCCGTTCGCATCGCCATGTCGGCGCGCTGGCCGACCATGTGCTGCGCGCCCTGAAGGACGCCGGCCATGGACGCGCGCGCGTCGAGGGACTGCCGCATTGCGACTGGGTGCTGATCGACGCGGGCGACCTCGTCGTCCACCTATTCCGCCCCGAGGTGCGCAGCTTCTACAACATCGAGAAGATCTGGTCGGTCGACACGCCGGCGGCCCGCACCGCGGTCAGCTGACCCGCCGGTGAAGGTCACCCTGCTTGTGGTCCATCGCCTAGGCCGCACGGTCGAGGGCGAACTGGCGCTCGACTATGCCCGCCGCGCCACCGCGGCGGGTCGCGCCCTGGGCCTGGGCCCCGTCGAGATCGTCGAGGTCGAGGCCCGCAAGCCCGGCAAGGCCGCCGAAGCCGAGGTCCTGGCCCCTCACCTGGACGGCGCCCATGTCGTCGCCTGCGACGAGCACGGCCGCACCTTCACCAGCCGCGCCTTCGCCCAGCGCATCGGCCGCCTGCGCGACGATGGCGCGAGGCGGATGGTGTTGCTGATCGGCGGCGCCGACGGACTGGACCCCGCAATCCTGCAGCGCGCCGACGAGACTCTGGCGTTCGGGCCGCAGACCTGGCCTCACGCCCTGGCGCGGGTGATGCTGGCCGAACAGGTCTATCGCGCCGTCACCATCCTGGCCGGCAGCCCCTATCACCGCGACTGATCGCCTCGCCGCCGGCCCCTGTTTTGAGGGGCGCGCCAGCCGGGCCGATGTGCTGTATTGCCCCCACCCATGCGCTTCCTGGCCATCGTCAGCGTCGTCTTCCTCAGCGCGCTCGCCGTCTCCGGCGCGGCGCAGGAGCCTGCCGACGCGCCTTCGGCCCAGACCATGCTGCTGCTGTCCCCCGGCGTGCGGGCGGACGAGGCCGAAAGCCGCGAGGCGGCGCGGCGCGAGATCATCGCCCTGCGGGCTGATCTGCGCCGTATCGTCGCCAATCAGTCCGGCGACAGCCGCGCGGTCGAGGCCGCCCGCCAGCGCCTCGCCCTTCTGAACGCCCGCGAAAGCGCCCTGACCGGCGAGCTTGGCCGCGAGCGCGGCAGGCTGGGCCGGCTGTTCGCCGCCTTGGCCCTGTTCCGCCGCGACCCGCCGCCGGCGCTGCTGGTTCGCCCGGACGATGCCCGCGACGCCGTGCGGGCGGCGATCCTGATGCGCGCCATGACGCCCGAGCTTCGCCGCCGCGCTGACGCCTTCTCGGTCGAGGCCCGGGAGATCGCCACCCTTCGCCGGCAGGCCGCCGGCGCCAACGCCGCCCTGTTCACCGCCGAAAGCCAGCTCGCCGGACGTCAGAGCGACCTCGACCGCCTGCTGGCCCGCCAGAGCGAGATCGAACGCCGCTATGGTCCGGCCGCGCTGGAGGCCGGCCGCGAGGCCGGCGGCCCGGGCGCCCTGGTCGACAGCTTCCCGCGCGCCGCGCCCGCCGGCTCGGGACCGGGCCGCCTGCTGCGGCCCGTCGCCGGCCCGGTGGTGCGAGGATATTCGGCGCCCGGCTCGCCCGGCCTGTGGCTGCGCGCGCAGCACGGCGGCGCCGTGGTCAGCCCTGTTCAAGGCACGGTTGAATTCGCTGGGCCGGTCACCGGTTGGGGCGTCATCTTGATCTTGAGAACGCCCGGCGCCTACCATCTGGTGCTTGCCGGGCTGGATCAGGCGACCATGCCGCCAGGCCGGACGGTTTCCGCCGGTCAGGTGGTCGGGCGCATGGCCCAGGGTAGCGGACGGCCGCCGGAGCTCTATCTTGAACTTCGACGGGCGGGCGCGCCTCTGGATCCGTCCCGATGGCTGGCGGCGCAGTGACGGCGCCGTTCGTAAACGGTCTTGTGTTGCAATGGTTTGCGGCCTTCATGAAGCCGCATTGGGAGTCTTAAGGTCGGCCATGTTCAAGAAACACCTCATCGTCGGCGCCTGCGCCTTCGTGCTCGGCGCCGGGAGCATGGCCTACATCAGCCAGCAGGCCCAGGCGACGCAGCCCAAGGCCGAGACCTACCGGATGCTCGAGCTGTTCGGGGACGTCCTTGAACTGACCGAGCGGCAGTACGTCACCGAGGTCGATCAGGAGAAGCTGATCCAGGCGGCCCTCGAGGGCATGCTGGTCTCGCTCGACCCGCACTCGGGCTACCTGGCGCCGGAAGGCTTCGGCGACATGCAGGACAACACCCGCGGCGAATACGGCGGGCTCGGCATCGAGATCACCAGCGAAGAGGGCGTGGTCAAGATCATCGCCCCGATGGACGGGACGCCGGCCGACAAGGCGGGCCTCAAGCCCGGCGACTACATCACCGCCGTCAACGGCAAGAGCGTCATCGGCCTGCCGGTCAGCGAGGCCGTCAAGCAGATGCGCGGCAAGCCCGGCGAGAAGGTCACCCTGACCATCGCCCGCGAGAAGACCGATCCCTTCGACGTGACCCTGACCCGCGAGGTCATCAAGCAGAAGGTCGTCGTCTACCGGATGGAAGGCGAGTACGGCTACGTGCGCCTGGCCAGCTTCAACGAGAAGGCCACCGAGGAAGTCACCGCCGCGGTGCTCGACCTCAAGGCCAAGAACCCCAAGATGAAGGGCATGATCCTCGACCTGCGCCGCAACCCGGGCGGTCTGCTGGAACAGGCCGTCGGCGTCTCCGACATCTTCCTCGACGGCGGCGAGGTCGTCAGCCAGCGCGGTCGCGACAAGGCTGATATCGAACGCTACAACGCCCGCCCCGGCGATCTGCTGGACGGCCTGCCGGTCGTGGTGCTGGTCGACAACGGTTCGGCCTCGGCGGCCGAGATCGTCGCCGGCGCCCTGCAGGATCGCAAGCGCGCCGAGGTCGTCGGCCTGACCACCTTCGGCAAGGGCTCGGTGCAGACGGTCATCCCGCTGCGCGGCGGCGCCGATGGCGCGGTCAAGCTGACCACCGCCCGCTACTACACCCCCGCCGGCCGCTCGATCCAGCGCACCGGCATCGAGCCCGATCTCGAGGTCGCCGCCACCCGCGAGCAGGCCGAGAACATCGCCAACCGCGCCTTCCAGTTCAGTGAAGCCAGCCTGCGCAACTCACTGGACGCCGAGGAAGGCAAGGAGCGCCGCGGAGCCCACAAGCCCGCCGAGGCGCCGCCGGAATCCTTCGATGAGAAGAAGGACTTCCAGCTGGCCCGCGCAGTCGACGTGCTGAAGAACGGCTCGGTCGCCGCCACGCCGAAGCTCCCGACCCCCGCTCCCAAGGAGCCCAAGGTCGCCTCGGTGGTCGGCAAGCCGCAACCCAAGAAGTAGCCTCCAGGTCCATCGCGTTCCCTGCCGGGGCGCGCGATGGACCGTGGCGCGCTTACCGCTTCATTAACCATACCGCTTCACCTTTCGGACGATCCCGCCAGTCCGGTCGTCCGTCATGTTCTCGCGCAAGCCGCAGAAGCCCCATCCCGCTCCCGGCCGCCCCGCCGACCGCCTGCAGGGCGCCCGCGCGGTCGCCCTGAAGGTGGCCGGCAAC
>VFQU01001967.1_pt1 | contig 10703 bp, 7 predicted proteins | sample 3512311 | NCBI WGS metagenome assembly VFQU01 (sample SAMN10412377, study PRJNA504923) | tailings metagenome | isolation source: Relicate 3 Philex TSF3 active mining site | place: Philippines: Tuba, Benguet | collected 2017-08-29 | reverse complement strand
TCGCGGGTCGCCTTCTGGTCCTTCTTGAGGACGACGATCAGCAGGGGCCGCTCGTCCCATTTGGGATGCGCCACCCCGATCACCGCGGCCTCGGCGACCTTGGCATGGCCGACCGCAAGATTCTCCAGGTCGATGGAAGAAATCCACTCCCCGCCGGACTTGATGACGTCCTTGGCCCGGTCGGTGATCTGCATATAGCCCTGCGTGTCGATCGTGGCGACGTCGCCGGTGTCGAAGAAGCCGGCGTCGTCTAGGATCGCGCTCTCGTCCTTGAAATAGGACCTGGCGACCGCAGGGCCCCGCACCTTGAGGCGGCCGAAGGTCTTGCCATCCCACGGCAGGTCGCGGCCGCCGTCGTCGGTGATCTTCATCTCCACGCCGAACGGCGGGTGGCCCTGCTTCATCTGGATGTCGAGCCGCGCGTCGCCGGTCAGGTCCGCATATTCCGGCTTGATCGTGCAGAGCGAGCCGAGCGGGCTCATCTCGGTCATGCCCCAGGCGTGGATCACCTCGACCCCGTACTTGTCCTGAAACGCCTGCGTCATGGCGCGCGGACAGGCAGACCCGCCGATCACGATGCGCCGCAGGTAAGGCAGCTTGCCGCCGGTCGCCTCCAGGTGCTGCAGCAGCATCAGCCAGACGGTCGGCACGCCCGCGGTGAACGTGACCTTGCAGGTGTCGAGCAGCTCGTAGATCGACGCTCCGTCGAGCTTCATGCCCGGCATCACCATCGTTGCGCCCGTCATCGGCGTCGAGAAGGCGAGCGACCAGCAATTGGCGTGGAACAGCGGCACCACCGGCATCACCACGTCGCGCGCCGAGATGCCCTTCGCGTCGGGCATCGACGCCATGAAGGCGTGCAGCACGTTGGAGCGGTGCGAATAGAGCACGCCCTTGGGATGACCCGTGGTGCCGGACGTGTAGCACATGCCGGCCGCGGTGTTTTCGTCGAAGCTCTTCCAGGCGAAGTCGCCGTCGGCCTCGGCGATCCAGTCCTCGTAGGCGACCGCATTCTTCAGCGACGTCTGCGGCATGTGCGCGCCATCGGTGAGGATCACATAGCGTTCGATCGTCGGCAGCCGCCTGGCAAGCTGTTCCAGCAGCGGCACGAAGGTCAGATCGGCCAGCATGATCCGGTCTTCTGCGTGATTGACGATCCAGGCGATCTGGTCCGGAAACAGCCGCGGGTTGACGGTGTGATAGATCGCGCCGATGCCGAGAATGCCGTACCAGGCCTCCAGGTGCCGCCAGGTGTTCCAGGCCATCGTCGCGACGCGGTCGCCGAGCCGGATGCCGTCGCGCTCCAGCCGCTGCGAGACCTTCAGCGCGCGTCGGCGCACGGTCGCGTAGTCGGTGCGGTGGATCGGCCCCTCGACCGAGCGGCTGACGACCGGCCGGGCGCCGTGCTGGATGGCGGCGTGATCGATGATGCGATGGCACAGCAGCGGCCAGTCCTGCATCAGCCCGAGCATCGAGGTCCTCCGGACGGTTCTTGGTCGCGCTTTTGGACCGGGGGGCCGGCCGCCGCCAAGGTGACCGAGGGCGGCCCGGCGCGCAACCGTCCGGCCGAAAACGGCGAATTTGTGCGGGTAATCAGCGCTTAACGCAGGGCGGATAGGGTCGGGGAACGCCTTCGGACCGTGAGCCCCCCATGACCTCTCTGGATGCCCAGGCCGGACACGGCCGCCTGACCGCCTCGCCCCCGCTGCGGGGCCTGATGCGGCGCGCGCCCGCGATCTATGCCGCGACCCTGTTCCTGTCCGCGCTGCTGGTGTTCGCGGTCCAGCCGATGTTCACCAAGATGGTGCTGCCTCGGCTCGGTGGCTCGCCGTCGGTCTGGTCGGTGGCGATGGTGTCCTTCCAGGCGTTTCTGTTCGTGGGCTATGTCTACGCCCACGTCCTGGCCCGGACGCTTTCGCCTTCGCGCGCGGCGCTGGTGCATCTTGGACTGCTCGCGCTCGCAGCCTTCACGCTGCCGCTCGGCATCGCCGCGGGCTTCGGCGCCCCGCCGGCGGACCATGTGATGCCATGGCTGGTCGCGCTGTTCGCGGCTTCGGTCGGCCTGCCGTTCGTGGCGCTGTCGGCGACCGCGCCGTTGCTGCAAAGCTGGTTCGTCGCCACCGGGCATCCGCAGGCCGGCAACCCCTACGTCCTTTATGCCGCGTCGAACCTCGGATCGTTCGCCGCGCTCATCGCCTATCCGTTCGCGATCGAGCCGCATCTGGCGCTCGCCACGCAGTCCCTGGTCTGGTCCGCGGGCTTCTGCATGCTGGCGCTCGCGGTGGCGGGAGCGGCGTGCCTGGCGGTGCGCGGCGGGGCCACGGCAGGCCCCGCACCCGAAGCTGCGCCGGTGACGGCCGCGCGGCGCGCGCACTGGACGCTTCTCGCCGCCGTGCCGTCCGGCCTGTGCATCGCCGTCACCTCGTTCATCACCACCGATCTCGCCGCCGCGCCGTTCCTCTGGGTTGTGCCGCTGTCGCTCTATCTCCTGACTTTCGTGGCGGTGTTCCGCGACCGTCCGTGGTTCACGCATGCGATCGTGCTGCGGCTCTTGCCCTTCATCCTGGCCCCGCTCGCCATCAGCATTCTCGGCGGCGACAAGGTGCACTGGATCACCATCGTCCTCCTCAATCTGTTCGCCTTCGCCTTGATCGCGCTGGCGTGCCATGGCGAGGCCTACCGGCTGCGTCCTGAAGCGGGACGGCTCACCGAATTCTATCTCTGGATGTCGTTTGGCGGCATGACGGGCGGCATCTTCGCGGGTCTTGCCGCGCCGCATCTGTTCAGCAACGTCTACGAATATCCAGTGCTGATCGTGGCCGCGCTGCTGGTCCTGCCCGGCGTGTTCGACGGCGGCGTGCGTCATGCCCTGCGCCAGGCCGCGGTCCCGCTTGCGCTCGCGGCGCTGGCCGCCGCGCTTTGGTTTGCGACCGACGTCAGACTGCCGCTCTCGGCCGAGCTGCCGATGCGGGTCGTGCTGGTGGCGGTGGCCGCGGCGATGCTGCTGCAGACCCGGCGCCCGGCGCGCTACGCGGGACTTGCGGTCCTGGCCTTCGTGCTGACGGGGCTGTGGAAGCCGGGGCTGCGGGCGGTGGAGACGGCGCGCAGCTTCTTCGGCGTCCACCAGGTGGTCGAGACCGCGGACGGCATGCACCGCATCCTGTTCCACGGCACGACGATCCACGGCGCGCAGCGGGTTCGCCCGGAACCCGGCGTCACGCTGCCGGCCCGGCCGGAGCCCGTGACTTACTATTATTTCGGCGGACCGCTGTCGGAGACGGTCGAGGCCGCGCGGCTCGCGCAGGGCGGCACGATCGGCAGGGTCGCGGCGGTGGGCCTGGGAACCGGCAGCATGGCCTGCCACGCCAGGGACGGCGAGAAGTGGACCTTCTTTGAGATCGATCTCGAGGTGATCCGCATCGCGCGCGATCCCGCGAGCTTCCGCTTCCTGTCGGCTTGCGCGCCGGATGCGCCGATCGTGGCCGGCGATGCGCGCCTGACGCTCGCGGCCCAGCCCGGCCGCTACGGCCTGATCGTGCTGGACGCGTTCTCGTCGGATGCGATCCCGGTGCATCTGCTGACGCGCGAGGCGGTGGACGGATATCTGTCCCGGCTCGAGCCCGGCGGCATGATCGCGATGCACATTTCCAACCGGCACATGGAGCTGGCGTCCGTCGTCGCGGCGGTCGCCGCATCGCACGGGCTGGTGGCCTACTGGAAACAGGACGACCAAGCCAACGACTTCGTCGGCGACCTTCGCGCCAACGCCAAGGTCGCGGTCTTGGCCCGCAGCGAGGCCGACCTGGGCGACCTGCCGCAGCGCCCCGGATGGCGCAAGCTCGAGCCGCGTCCCGGCGTTGCGGTCTGGACCGACGACTATTCCGACATCCTGCGCGCGATCCTGCGCATGAAGCTCGGCGGCTGACGCGGGGCTAGACGGGCCGCAGGTCGGCGAGCACCGCCTGCGCCGCGTTGTGGCCCGGCGCGCCGGTGACGCCGCCGCCCGGATGCGCGCCCGAGCCGCACAGATAGAGCCCTTCGACCGGCATCCGGTAGTCGGCAGAGCCGCGCATCGGCCGCAGCGAGAACAGCTGATCGGCAGAGAGCGCGCCGTGGAAAATGTCGCCCGACGGCAGGCCGAAGGTGCGCTCGAGGTCGAGCGGCGAGTTGATCTGCCTCGCGATCACGCTGGACCGGAAGCCCGGCGCGTAATCCTCCACCGTGTCGATCATCAGGTCCGCGACCTCCTCGCGCCGCTCGTCCCAGCTCGCGCCGCCGGGAAGCTGCGGCAGCACATGCTGGCAGAACAGGCTTGCGACATGCGCACCGCGCGGTGCCAGCGTGTCGTCGAGGGTGGACGGGATCAGCATCTCGACGATCGGCTTGCGGCTCCATCCGTGCTCGATGCAGTCGCGATAGGCGCGGTCCATGTAGGCCAGGCTGGGCGCGAAGATGATGCCGGAGGCGTGGTGGTCGCCTTCGCCGGGCAGCGCAGTGAACTCCGGAAGCTTGGACAGTGCCAGATTCATGCGGAACGTGCCGGAGCCGGCCTTCCAGGTCCGCATGCGCGCGGCGGCCGCAGGCGCCGCGCCCTGCGGCAACAGCATCTCGAACAGGTATTTCGGATTGACGTTGGCGACCACCGCGCGCGCCGTCAGTTTCGATCCGTCGCCGAGCACGACGCCCGCTGCACGGTCTCGATCCATCACGATTTCGCGCACCTCGCTTCCGGTGTCGATCCGCACGCCCGCCGCCTCCGCCGCGCGCGCCATCGCCTGCGTGATCGCGCCCATGCCGCCGATCGCATGTCCCCAGGTGCCCTTCTTGCCGTTCACCTCGCCGAATGCGTGGTGCAGCAGAACGTAGGCGGATTCCGGCGAATAGGGACTGGCAAGGTTGCCCACCACGGCGTCGAAGCCCAGCACCGCCTTGATCGGCTCGCTCTCGAACCATTCGTCGAGATAGGCTCCGGCGGACTTGCGATAGAGGTCGGCCAGCAGCTTGGGGCCGGTACGCAGTGCCAGCGGCGCGAGCCGCGCCAGGCCGACGATCGCCTGACCGGCGCTGCGCAGCGCGAAATTGGGCGGGGCCCTGAGCACCACGTCGCGCAGCAGGTCGGCGGCGCGGCCGATCTCGTTTTGGAACGCGCCATAGCGCTCCGCATCGCGCGCGCTGAACTTGGCGATCTCCCGCTCGTTGCGGCCTTCTCCGGTCAGCAGGTAGCGACCGTCCGGCAGCGGCAGGAAGTTCTGCGCCTTGCGCTCGACCACGTAGAGCCCATGCTCGCGCAGACTGAGGTCGGCGGCCACCTTTGGATTGAGCAGGCTGACGGTGTAGGCAGCGACGGAATTGCGAAAGCCCGGATGGAACTCCTCGGTCACGGCCGCCCCGCCGACCACGCCGCGGCGTTCCAGCACGCGCACGCGCAGGCCCGCCATGCCGAGGTAGGCGGCGCAGGTCAGGCCGTTGTGGCCGCCGCCGATGACGATGACGTCGAGTCCGGACATGCCGGACTGTTAGCACAATTCGGTCAGGCGAAACGGTCCGGCGAGAAGCGCGAGATGTCGTGCCGGGTGCCGCCGTCCATCGCCAGTTCGGCCAGGATTTCGCCCAGCACCGGCGCGAACTTGAATCCGTGGCCGGAGCAGGCCGAGCCCACGATGACACGCGGCAGGCCGGGAGCACGGCCGATGACGAAATCGCCGTCCGGCGACATCGTGTAGAGGCAGGTCTTGGCGGCGATGCGCGGCCCGTTGGCGGCCGGGATGTGATCGGCCAGCACCGGCCGGACCATCGCCTCGTCGGCCGCCGTGACGGAGCGGTCGACCCTGTCGGGATCGACCGTTTCATCGCGGTGATGGTGCTTGGAAATCTTCACGCCCGCGGCGCCGTGCGGCGGGAAGCCGTAGTGGATGCCGTGCGCGCTCTCCAGAAGGAACACCGGAAACCGATCGTCGGCGAACGGCGCGGGATCGCGCGGGCGGTACCACGTCATCACCTGGCGCGTGACCCGCAGCGGCAGGCCCGGAACCAGTGCGTTGACCCAGGGGCCGGCGGCGACGATGGCGGTGCGAGCCTCGATCGTGTCCTCGCTGGTGCGTATCCGCACGCCCTCGTCGCGCGGCGTGACTGTGCGGACCTGCTCGTCGAAATGCGTGTGCGCACCGGCCTCCTGCGCCAGCCGAATCTGCGCTTCAATGGCGGATTCGACCGCCAGGTGCCCGCCGTCGGGCTGCACCACGCCGATGAAGTCGCCGGGCAGGCGGAAGGCGGGAAAGCGCTTCATCACTTCGGCGGCGGACAGGATCTCGTGCGGCAGCGCATGGGTGCGCGAGGCGAGCAGCGTGCCCGGCACCACCGTACCGTCCGGCTGGCCGATCTCGGCGATGCCGGTGATGCGCATCAGCGCGCGGCCGCTGCGCGCCTCCAGTTCGCGCCACATCTCGTAGGCCCGCCGCAGCAGCGGTACGTAGGAGGGGTGCTCGAAATAGCCGAGCCGGATGATCCGGGTCCCGCCGTGCGAGGAGCCTTGCTCGTGTCCCGGCGAGAAGCGGTCGATCCCAATCACCCGCAGCCCGCGCCGAGCCAGGTGCAGCAGCGCCGCGCTTCCCGCCGCGCCGAGCCCGATCACCGCTGCATCGTATTTCACCATTCCCGACAAGTCCGAATTGAGGCCGGCGCGGCCCTTGTCTAGATTCCGGAACGGCCGTTGCAAACCGAAAACGGCGGGGGAGAGCCATGCGGCGGAGCATCATCGCCTGGGGGCTGGTGCTGGCCACGTTACCGTGGCCCGGCGTCATCGCGGTTCAGGCGCAGGACTTCGCGGCGCTCGCCAGACGCTCGGGAATGCCGCAGATCCCGGGCCTCAACATGGTCTGGCTCACGCCGCTCGGCGATCCCTCGGCCGCGCCCTGGAAGAACATCATCGCGCACCAGACCGAGGGGCCCCCGGGTTCCGCGCGTGCGATGGCGCTGGCGCAGGCCAAACATCCGATGCGGCGCGGCGTGACGCTGTGGGTGGAGACCGATGGCACCGTCTACTGGGCGACCGCGGAGACCCAGCTCACCACCCACGGCGACGGCGGGAATCGCAAGGACAACAAGTACATCGACAATTCCGCGACTTACCGCCAGGTGACGATGTACAACTCGATCGGCGTCGAGTTCGTCGGCAACTTTCCGGACGTGCGCAAGCCGCCGACGCCGGAACAGGAGCGCGCCTGGCTGGTCCTGGTGCGCTTCCTGCAGGAGCGCTACGGCATCCCGGCCGAGCGCGTCTACGCGCACAACTGGATCGACTACAAGGACCACCGCTATTGCGAGGCCTGCTCGCTCGGGAGGCAGGCGCGCGAGCAGGGCTACGTGCCGAGCCGGCTGCGCTGAGCGCAGCTCCCGGGCGAACTCGCCGGACGGGCCGCGCCGTGCGAGAGTGCATGCATGAAACGCCGCAAGCTGCGCGCCGCCGCGCGCCTGTTCCTTCCGGTTCTGGCGTTTTGCATCGCTGGCGCCGCCGCGGCTGCCTCCCGTGCGGTCGAGGTTCCATTGCCCCTGCCGCGGCCGGCGCCGAAGGCGCAGCCCGACGCCGAGGTTCCCGTGGCCGCGCCGCAACCCGATCCTGGCCCCTCGGCCTGCGAAATACGGCTCCGCGCGCTCGCCGATTTCGCGCCGATGCCGCCGCTGGAGGGGCCAGGCGAATGCGGCGCGACCGATGTGGTCGCGCTCAAATCCGTGCGGGTGCCCGCCGGCGCGTCCGTGGCAATATTGCCGGCGGCAACGCTGCGCTGCCCCATGGCGGAGGTCCTCGCCAATTTCGTGCGCCAGGATGCGGTTCCGGCCTCGGCCGAGTCGCTCGGCGGCACGCTGCAGGCGATCCTGGCCTACGAGACCTACGAATGCCGCGGCCGTAACCGCGTGATCGGCGCCAAGGTTTCGGAGCACGGGCGGGCCAACGCGATCGACATCCGGGCGTTCCGGCTCACATCCGGCGCGATTGCGGGCCTGACCGATCCGCTGGTGGAGCGCGCATTCCGCGAGCGCGTTAAGGTTGCGGCCTGCGCGCATTTCACCACGGTGCTGGGCCCCGGCTCCGACGGCTATCACGAGAGCCATGTGCATCTCGACCTCGCCGAGCGCCGCGGCGGCTACCGCCTGTGCCAGTGGGACGTACGCGAGCCCCCGGTCCTGGTCGACGGCGTGCCGCTGCCGCCGCCGCGGCCTGCGGTGCCGGGCGAACCGCCGCAGGCGCCGCCCCGCTGACGGCACGAAAAGAAAACGGCGCCGCGAGGGCGCCGTTCCGAACTGCCGAAGAGTTGGACCGTCAGAGGCTGCCGGTCACGCTGCCCAGCGCCATGCGCGGGTTGTAGGGCGAGTCGCCCTGGCCTTGCTTGAGCACCACCACCGTGGTGCCGACCTTCACGCGGTTGTAGAGGTCGATTACATCCTCGTTGGTCATGCGGATGCAGCCCGACGAAATCGCCGACCCGATCAGCTCGGGCTGGTTGGTCCCATGGATCCGGTACAGCGTGTCGCGATTGCCGCTGTAGAGATAGATGCCGCGCGCGCCCATCGGATTGTGCGGGCCAGGCTCGACCCGGTCCGGGATGTTGCCGAGGCGCTTCTTGATCGCTTCGGTCGGAACCCATGCGGGCCATTCGGCGAGGCGGCCGACCCTCGCGATGCCGGAGAACACCAGCGCCTCCTCGCCCACGGTCACGCCGTAGCGGATCGCCTTGCCCTTCGGCAGCACGTAATAGAGGTAGCGCGCATCGGGATCGACCACGATCGTGCCCGGCGCCTCGCGGCGGTGGAAGTCGACGATGTGGCGCAGATAGGGTTCGGGGATCGTGGCCTGCGCATAGGGCGCATTCGCCAGAAGCTTCTTGTCGCGCGGCGTGAGATTGGCGTCGGACGCGGGCTCGATCGTCTGCGAACCGCCCGCGCATCCCGCCAATGCCAACCCAACGCTCAGAAGGAGGATCGAAATCCCCTTCCTCGTGGCTCCGCCGCACATCGCCATGCCGTACCCCGACCTCTTCCGAATCCTAGATAGCCAAGAATCCCGCACTGCATCTAGGCATTCGGACACAGACGCTGAATCCTGTTGTGGAACTGTTGCAGGAATGCCGCAAAAGGGCCCGCGATCCCGCAAAAGTTGCTTGATGCCCGCGACTTCGTGCATTTTGACGAAAAGCCGTTAAGCGACAGTTTACCATAGGACGGCTAAATTTTCCTGACGATTTTCCCGGCAATTCGAGGCGGATTCGCAAGGCTGGATGTGGCCTTGCGGGGTGCCGGCCGGGCCATATGCCGCCATAGGACACGATTTGCTGCACAGTTCTGCCGTGATCGGTGCCTATGTACGCTGGATCGAAACGAACCGACCCTTGGAGGAAACGATGACTGCGAATGCGGGCCGGGTGCCCGAACGGGAACGGTGTCAGCAGGCCCACGAGCGCCGCGAGCACACCAATCTCGACGTCCGATACGGCGCGATCGGTATCGCCTCGGTGGCGTCCGCGCTGCGCTACACCGCTCCCGACCGCCGCCTCTCCGATGCGCCGAAGGCGCCGCGGATCGAAGCCCGCTTCATCGAAGACGTGGCCTGAAGGCCGAAGCCGTTCGGCCGCGCGGCCGGGCGGATTGGGTCCGGCCTGGGCCGGACCGCAACATGACAGGTAAATGTTCTTGCGGGAGCGCCGCAGCCGCGCCATGACTGGCGCGGTCGTGGCGATCCGCCATGCGCGGGATTGATGCCGTGCGGGGCGGACCTGTCGAACGGTTCGCGCATGCTTCTGGCCTACGTCCCGCAAGGATCGTCCCTCGACGCCCGCGAAATCTCCGGCGACGGCGCCGTGCCCGAGGAAGCGGTCTGGCTCGACCTCTACAATCCGACTCCGCAGGAGGACAAGCTCGTCGAGGCGCTTCTCGGCATCGCCATCCCGACGCGGGAGGAGATGCAGGAGATCGAGGTCTCCAGCCGGCTCTACACGGAGCATCACGCGCGGTTCATGACCGCGACGCTGATGTGCAACTCCGACACCTCGGCGCCCCGCACCACCGCCGTCACCTTCATCCTGGCCCGGCACCGGCTCGTCACCGTGCGTTACGACGAGCCGCGTCCGTTCGTGCTGGTTTCGAACAAGCTCACCCGCGCCTGCGCCCACAACACGTCCGGCGAGACCGTGCTGCTGGAATTGCTCGAGGCCGTGATCGACCGCGAGGCCGATCTGCTCGAGCGGATCGGCCTGGACGTCGACAAGGTCTCCCACGAGATTTTCAATCCCGACGACGGCGACGGCCCGGTCCAGCCCTACAAGACCACGCTCAAGCAGATCGGCAGCAAGGGCGACCTGACCTCGAAGGTGCGCGAAAGCCTGGTCTCGCTCGGGCGCCTGCTGCTCTTCCTCGCCAACGAGGCGGAAGGCATGCGTTGGCTCCAGCTCGTCTCGATGCAGCGCGACGTGCAGTCTCTCTCCGATCACGCGACCTACCTCAGCAACAAGATCACGTTCCTGCTCGACGCGCTGCTCGGCGTGGTGACTCTGGAGCAGAACAACGTCATCAAGATCTTTTCGATTGCTGCGGTCGTGCTGCTTCCGCCGACGCTCGTGGCCACGATCTACGGCATGAATTTCAAGAACATGCCGGAGCTCGACTGGAAGTTCGGCTACCCGATCGCGCTTTTCATGATGATCGTCGCCGCG
>VFQU01001962.1_pt1 | contig 10720 bp, 10 predicted proteins | sample 3512311 | NCBI WGS metagenome assembly VFQU01 (sample SAMN10412377, study PRJNA504923) | tailings metagenome | isolation source: Relicate 3 Philex TSF3 active mining site | place: Philippines: Tuba, Benguet | collected 2017-08-29 | reverse complement strand
ATCTTTTCACCTTTTTGCCTATGTTCTTACATTCATAGTCGGTAAAATTTTAGATTGTGATTTGTTTGTGGGTTTAGTTAGGACAGTTTGAACGTATGGTTAACCTGCTTCTCCCATGAGCAGAATGAGGCGGTTGTATTTTAAGATGATCTTTTTGGTCATCTCTTCCCCTTTTTTATTGATGTCAGGGTGATACTTCTTCAGTAATTCCTTAAATTTTTTTTTCACGTCAGGAACTTTCGCATCCGCTTCCAAATCGAAAAAGGCGAGCAGTTCTTCGATTTCTACATTGAGTTTAACTTTGATTTTACGCTTTTTCGGTTTTTCTTTTCTGATTCTTCCAAATAACTCGTAATAGGTGCGATCCCTAAATTCTTTTGTGATGTCTCTGAAGTTTAGTATTTTGGTAGGAATGAGTGCGTTCAGATATTCTTTTAAAAACTCTTCCGCTCCGAATTCAGGACGGATCTTTCTAGTATCCAGAAATATATTGATCGTCCTTTGAACGAAAAAATCGATTTCGAATTTATCCATCAGATAGGAATCGACTGCGTCATCATAATCCACAGTTGCGGTCGCCAAAAGCAGAAGCAGTTCCTTATCCAGTCTGTGGTTCTCTACCGTTTTTTGGATTAGGCTTTTGTAAGATTCTCTAAGTTCGTAAAGCGGCCGTTCACCGAAGAAAATTCCACCTTTCAGAAATGCGGAGGAGACATCCTCCAATTCCAATTCGGCCGCCAAAAAATCGATTAGGTATTCTCCGTCGATTTCATTGAATCCTCCCGAAAGGGACATTTGCGGCTTGGTAGATCGGAATTGGTAAATTCGTCTGAGGCAATCCTCCTTTCGCATTTCCATAAGTTCGGAAAGCCGGTCGTAGGATAAAAACCAATGGAGGGATTCGCTATGGTTCTGCAGTTCGAAGATAACATCCCCCAGGATTTGTTTGGATTTTGAAATTTCCGCCTTTACGACCATAGTTCTGAAATCTTGCCTACAACCAATTTGGCAAGGAGTTTCTTTTTTGCTAGTGAAACCTGTTCCTTTTTGTGTACTGGAACTATGAATCACCATATATCCGACCACCCCTCCTTAAAACCATACGATATATCAAATTATTCAGGACTCCGAGGTAAAAATTTTTACGAAATCGACCGAGCTTTGCAAAGGGCAGTGGCCAGATATTCCGAAAATTTCGCACCGGATCATAAGGCTGCGATGGAAGCTCATATCAAAGGATACGGCGAACTGGTCGGAGGAGTTTTGGATGAACTCACGGAAAAATCCCATAAGGAAGGGAAATATGGCGAGGTGGTAAAGTTCGATCGAACCGGAAAAAGAATCGATCAAATCGTTTACTCTACGGAACAAACTCAATCCAGAAAGATCTCATACGATTACGGTGTAGTGAATTTAGACTTTCATTCCTCTTGGAAACATCCATTCCCGAATATTCATCGTTATGCGCTTACATATCTGATGAATTTGAACGGAGAAGGAGGAGTTGCATGTCCTTTGGCAATGACCGACGGAATCATCTATGCTTTGAAACAAATCGGAACGGACAGACAAAAAGAAAAATATCTCCCTCTCGTTGCAGGAGAAGGCAGCGCCTCTCATTTTATGGCGGGTCAATATGTTACTGAGAGAGTCGGAGGGAGCAATGTTCTTGCGAACAGAACCGTTGCCAAAAAAGCGGAAAACGGCAAATGGATATTAGTCGGTGAAAAATGGTTCTGCTCTAATCCGGGGGATCTTTGGGTGACTACAGCCAAGATAGAAGGAACAAATACGATCGGAATGTTCTTGGTTCCTAGAATCAAAGAAGACGGAGAACTCAACGGCCATCACATCCTTCGCAAAAAGGACATCATCGGTTCCAGAGGAAAACTGACCGTGGAAATTATTTATGATAACGTGGAAGCGGAAGAATTCGGAAGACCCTCACACGGAATCGTCAATCTCATCAAATACATCATTAAAATTTCCAGAATCCACGTCGGTTTAGGTGCTTGTGGCAATGCGAGAAGGGGAGTGATGGAAGCCATTGAGTATGCGAAATGGAGAACCGCCTACGGAAAAAAAGTGAATCAGTTTTCTTCTTATGCAAGATCTCTAGCAGAGATGCAAATTTTTCAGACAGCAATGACATTCGTTAACTTTCGTTCTGTGGATTTAGTAGAGAAAGAACATTTGGCTGCGGAAGTTCTCATTCCTCTTTTGAAATATAAATCTTCTTCTCAAGCAAGCTGGATCACACAGAAAGCGATCCTTTGTTTGGGAGGAAACGGAATCATCGGAGACTTCTCTCCTCTGCCAAGATTGCATAACGATTCTATCATCAACGAAACTTGGGAAGGAACACATTTGATCGTAACGGACCATTGCCTTCATGCGTTACAAAAGAACAAAGTGTTTTCTGCCTATTGTGAACTTGTGGAAACATTGAGTAAGGATGCAAAATCTTATCCTGCATTGAATTATGCGAACTCGGTATTCGAATCCAAGTTTTCCGAATTGAAAAACATCCTGGAAAATGAATCTAAAGAATGGAGAGAGATCAATCGTGTTTACATTGCGGATCTCACTTATGGAGTGGTCGCTTTGGCGGAGTATTTGGAACAGGCAAGTTTCGATCTTAAAACCAAAAAAGAATCGATATATTCCGATTTTGCAAACGGTTATGCGGAACTGTTTCAACTGGGAGCGGATGCTCCTAGAAAAAAAGACGGAGTGTTTTTGAATCCCGAATCGCTCGAGGCAATCATTCAGTATTAATGTCGAATCTCATTTTACTGGGAGTTTGTTTTTTATCGGGGATGCTTTTCCGAAGATCGGGAAGGTTCCCTGAGAACACCACTCAGGTTTTGAATGCATTTATACTTCATGTATCTTTGCCGGCCTTGGTGCTGTATCATATTCATGAAGTTAAAATCACCGAAGAAATTCTGCTGCCTGCGCTTATGCCGTGGGTTTTGTTTTTTTTAGCCTTCTCCTTTTTTTACCTTCTTTATAAATTCAAAAAAATAGAATTTAAAACGGCTGTTTGTTTGACTCTGACTGCAGGATTAGGTAATACATCCTTTGTCGGTATTCCCTTGTTAGATGCCTATTTGGGAAAATCATCCTTAGGATACGGAATCGTTGCGGATCAGTTAGGAACTTTTTTGACATTGAGTTTCCCTGGAATCATGCTCGCTTCCGTTGCGGAACACGGTTCTTGGCAATTCAAACCTCTGCTAAAGAGAGTGATCGGTTTTGTTCCTGTGCAGGCACTTCTACTCGCCTTTTTACTTCGACCTTTCGAATACCCGGAATGGACAAAAACAGTTTTATTGAGATTAGGTGATACATTAACCCCGTTGGCTTTGGTTTCCGTGGGTTATCTTTTGAATCTCAGAACTTTGAAGGGTCACAAAAACACCTTGCTTCTAGGTTTGGGTATGAAATTGGTGATCCTTCCCCTTCTAATCTATTATATTTTTCGTCCATTTACTTCGGATCCATTGATGTTCGAAGCCATCGTTTTGGAAGCGGCTATGGCTCCGATGGTGACTTCCGCCATCATCGCAATCGAAAGAAATTTGATTCCTCATCTAGCGGGTCTCATGTTGGGACTAGGAATCCCTATTTCTTTCGGCACTACTTATCTTTTTCTCACCGTTATGCGAGGAGGCTTTCTGTGAATTTAAAATTTTTGATTCTATTGATATTCGCCATGATCTCTTGGGGAATTTCTTGGCCGATCGCCAAATTAATAGCAGGAGTGGTTCCTATCCATGTGCTCGTATTTTGGAGATTTTTAGCCACTTTTTTATCCGTAATCCCCATCATGATTTTTTTAAAGATTCCGTTTTTGCTTCATTCCGGCAAAGACTATCTCAGTGTGATTCTGGGAGGAGTCATCTATACTCTATACAACCAATTTTTCTTTTTAGGTCTTTCCAACGGACTCCCCGGCGCAGGAGGGGTTTTGGTCACCACCTTGAATCCCATCGTAACCTTTTTCATAGTCGCATTGGTTCAAAAGAAGAGAATTAACAAAAGACAGGCGATCGGACTTTTCTTCGGGTTGATCGGAGGGCTTGTCATTCTAAAGGTTTGGGAGATTAGTTTTCAGGGCCTTCTTTTAACAGGAAATTTATTTTTCCTTTTCTGTGCGTTTACTTGGGCGACTCTCTCGTTGAACAGTCAAAGAACCGGTCAATCCATGTCTCCGATTGTGTACAGCTTGTACGTTTATGCGGTAGGTTCCGTGATCGAGTTTTTATTCTCTTTTAGGGATCCTCAATTTTTTGCGGTTTGGGATTTCGGAGTTCATTTTTGGCTTAGTATGTTTTATTTAACAGCAATATCCACCACATTCGGGACCACAGTTTATTTCTATGCGGCAACAAGATTAGGTTCGGAAATCGCAAGCTCCTTTATCTTTATCGTTCCTTTGTCCGCTTATCTCAGCAGCGTATTGATTGTGAATGAACCGATTCAAATTTCAGTGTTAGCGGGTGGAGCTTTGGCGATCCTTGCTGTTTATTTGATCAATTCGGGCAGGAAAAATGTACCAGTCGAAAGTCTCGTGGAAAACTAGACTTAGAGTCTGGCTTTTTAATTTTTATCTCCCGTATTTGGGTGCGGGGATAAGGATTACACATATAGCGCCCGATTTTTCCAGATTTCGAACCGAAATGAAATTAACTTTCTATAATCGAAATTATGTGGGAGTTCATTTCGGAGGATCATTGTACGCAATGTGCGATCCTTTTTTTATGCTTATCCTTTTGGAACGTCTGGGAAAAGATTATATCGTTTGGGACAAAGCAGGAAACATGGAATTCGTCAAACCGGGAACAGGAAAAGTTTCCGCAGAGTTTCATATTACTGACGCAGAAATTGATAGAATCAAAGAAGAGATCGAAAAGAAAAAGAAAGGAGACTTCACCTTCCATGCCGACGTGGTCGGCGAAGGAGGGGAAGTGATTGCAAGAGTGGAAAAGATCGTATATGTTCGGAAACGGGGAAAACTCCCCGTTCAAAACTAAATCTTAATACTTTTGATCCTCGTCTTCCGGAATCATAGTTCCGTAATAATTGATCAGGGCTTCCTGTTTCGATCTAACGATTCTGTTCGCAACTTCAATTAACTTACGTTTTTCGAGAATCTTTCTTCCCTTTTCCCAAATTTCTTCCGGGTCTTTTGTCAGATAATTTCCATTATGCCTTGTGATGAAATCCTCAACAAGCATAGTGGATTGACTCAACTCGACAGAATGTTCGTTTTCGGAAAGAATTTTCGCAACGATTTGATTCGGAAGAAGTTTGTGGTATTGTTTCCATCCTTTCGTGATTCTATAGGAAAGTTCCAAAGTGGGATCTTCCGTATGTGCATATTCCGAGATAGGGATAGGATCGCAAAACTCCACATATACGTTGGATCGTTTGGCCAAAAAGCCTCCCATACTCAACTCTTCATGAATATCGCAGAATTGATTGTCTTCAGGAACCGTCTCATAAGATACAGCCATCGGAACGATGACGATTTCCGTTCCGGAACTTCTGAAGGCATTCACTGCAGTGGAAAGAAGTCCCGTTTTTACGGGAACGATTCCCCCTGTTCTGGATCTGGTTCCTTCCGGATAAACTAGGGAAGGAATTCCTTGTTCCAACATCACTTGGGAATACAGCGTCAAACATTCTAGATACAAACTGTTTCTGGTTCTTTCTCGATCCACAGCATACGCACCGAGCGATTTCAACATCCACTCCCAGAAAGGATTGGACATCAAATTGATTCCCGCCGCATAACGAGGAACAGGCAGACCTAAGTGAAATAACGAGTAGGCGACTTCCACCGAGTCCAAATGGGATCTGTGAGTAGGAGCGTACAAAAGATTGTATTTGGAAGAAAGAGCTTTGACTACTTCCGTTTTTCCGCCGATGTGAGGAATCATCGACCCTCTCATGAAACCACCTGACAGTAGTCTGATGGGAGCCACAAAACGAAGGATCGACTCTCTGACGGTAGGGCTGTAGTTATCGGCAATCTCTCTTACATAAAAACGAACCAATTCTTTGATGTGAGTCGGTTCTTCATCCTTATTGCAAGCATTGAACCTCTGCCAAATTTCCAATTCCTGAGTGAACTTTTCTTCATCCAGTTTTTGGCGTTTCCTTTTGGCTTTGGCCAATCTCTTTTGTGTGTTTTCTGCGATCGCGGAGGATTGTTTTTTAACTCTGCTTGTGGTACCTGCGACGCTGTTGATTTGTTTGAGGATTCGGTCCACAAGTAAATTCTGAAAATCAATCCCTGAGGTTAGATTCAATCCTACTTTTTTCTGAACTACCAGAGGCGCAGATGCCACATTCGATTTCGTTCCTCGGATGAGATCCAATAACGCATTCGGAGGTTGTTTTCGAGTGAGAACGTCGAAAAGAGTTCTGTGCAAAGTGAAAGGAAGGCGGATTTCGTTGGCAAGTTCGATAAGGATGCTGAGGGCGTAAGTCCCTTCCACATTATCGTGCCACTTGTTCGATTCTCTTTCTATGAATTGTTTCGGAGAAAAGAAAATTTCGATCCGATCCATCACGCTCAGTTTTTCTTGCCCGCTTAACAGTTCTCCTACGATCTTCTGACCGAAACTTCGGTTGCGGCTTCTGCTGCAGGTGGCAGTCGCGATAAAATCGGCGAGTCCCGATCTCCCCATAACGGTGTCCGGTCTGGCTCCGTATTTCATGGCAAGGTCTCTGACTTCCTGAAACCCTACCGATAAAACTTCACCTAATAAATTCGATCCGTATCTGGGCATAAGGGAAACGATCCCTGCCGCAATCGCCATAGGATTTTTGGCGACACCGATGATTTCCATTCCGTGGATGTCATCCGTAGTCGAAGTATGGATATAGTGAGACAGAAAAATTTCGGCGATGTAGTCGGAAGTTGCCTTATCCAAAGAACCTATATTGAAGAAAGTGTATTTTTCTTCAAGAAGTTCGACTAACATAGAAGGACCGTTCACCACAGCAATGGAAGAAGATCTGAAATTTCTTTCTTTCAGAAGGTAATCCAGATATTGGCTGTATGTGACAAATCCATGTTTCTTTCTGTATTTGCTGTCTAAGATTCCTTTGGTAAAAAAGGAAAAAACATATTCGTTATTCGGCGATATCGTATCAAGTAACGAATGTAAGCTGTCTAAAAAAAAGCGAGAGGGAACTGCAATATGAAAAGCCCAATCGTCTCTCCCGAATCGATCCAAGCTGGAAACAATCTCTACATGATCCGGAATATCAACGGTGATTCCTAAAATCTCCGCTTGGCGACGTCTGTTTAGAGTTTCTACAACTTCCTTATCGGGGATCCAAAGAATGACTTCGTCGTATTTTTGCGCTACCAGTGTGGATATGATAATCCCCATAGGCCCGCTTCCTAATACGGCTTGTTTTAAGTCGTTATAGGTAATGGACATAATCGGAAGTAAAAGAAATTATGTTTCTTTTTTGCCGAAAAGCCGAGTGGCAATCTCAGGAAAATAGGCTCCGATGATGATCATGGATAAACCGATGATGTTCGGAATGGAAAAAAAACGGAAAGGGGTAGCGCCTCTGTCCAAACCTACATTGATGACGCAAAGACACCAGCCGCCTAAAATCAAACCTAAACCGATGAGATGAAATAATATTTTTTTGATCATCTTCAAAATTCTCCTTTTTTATATCTTCTTGTTGAAACTCTCTCTCTTGGATGGAAAACTACCATACCGAAGGAAATCGTCAAGCGACAATGGTTATCATTTCGATTCTTATTTGTACAATTATTATACTGCCGTCCTATTTCGGTTTTTACCAATCTTGGTTGGGTCTCACCCCTCCTCAGGAAATCAATTTGGTCATCGCACTGGTATCCGCTTATCTCTGGCTTACGGAAGTCATTCCCCTGTATGTAACCGGTTTTCTCATTTTGTTTCTGGAATTGTTCTGGCTTATTCCCGTTTGGGGTGACGGTGCCCCGAAACCGAACGTATTTTTATCCTGCTATTTTTCAGAGACCATTTTACTCTTCTTAGGCGGTTTTGTGATCTCTCAAGGGATCGCAAATTACCGATTGGACGAAAGTATGGCTCGGTTCGTGATTCGGGAAACGAAAGGTTCTTCCTTTCTGCTTCTTTTGGGACTCGGTTTTGCTACCGGTTTCCTTTCCTGCTGGATGAACAATACAGCCACCACAGCGATGATGTTAGGTTTGGTGGCTCCCATGATGAAGAATTTGGAAACCGAATCCCACTTGAGAAAGGCGGTTTTGTTTGTGGTTCCTTTTTCCGCCAATTTGGGAGGGATCGGAACTCCTGTGGGAACTCTGCCCAATGTGATAGGAATCGGTTACATGAAAGAAAAAGGTTTCGAGGTCGGTTTTCTGCCTTGGATGGGTTTCGGGATGCCCGTATTTCTGATTTCAGTATTCGCACTCTGTCTCATCCTATATTGGTTCTATCTTCGAAAGAATCCCGAACAAAGTGACCGGCTTTCCGCTCCGTCGGAAAAAAAGAACCAAGACGTACAAATCCAAACTAAGGTCAGCTTATTCATCATCGCATTGACTATCTTAGGCTGGATGACATCCGATCTGCATAAGATATCGAACGGAACCGTTGCCTTGTTTCCTGTGATTTTATTTTTCGGACTCAAACTGCTTTCTTTGGAAGACTTTCGATCCCTCTCTTGGGATGTTCTGATTCTGATGGGAGGAGGGATTGCTTTAGGTAAGGCGATGGAAGAAACCGGTTTGGCAAAATATTTTATCAGCTTACTCTCATTAAGTGGCAAATCCTCCTTATCTCTTTTCGTCATCTTCTCCCTTATGTCGCTTGGGTTGTCTTGTTTTCTCAGCAATACATCCGTCGCCAATTTGATCCTTCCCATCACGATGGGTCTGCCTGCGGAAGTGATTCTTCCTGCAGCATTGGGCGCCACGATCGGAGCATCTTTAGCGATGCCGTTTCCTATCTCTACTCCTCCCAATGCATTGGCCTTCAGTTACGGAGGAATCCGAAGTTGGGAGATGGCGAGAATCGGAGGACTGGTATCCATCGTATCCGTAATCGTTTTCATCGTGCTGGGAGGAAGTATCTTGCATGGAATGGGATGGGTGGATTTTTCGAAATAGAAAGGGAAAAAAGACTTTTCTTATGAATGTTGATCTGTAACATTCAAGGCGGGTCATGACTTACTTTCGTTTTGTTATTTTCTTACTTATTTTTTCTTCCTTTTCTCATTGTTATAATTATCTAAGCGAAGATGTTCCTATCATCGTTCGACCCGAGCTGAAACAAAGAATTTCTCTTCTTACCATCAAGGTCAGCTCTCCCGAATCGGAACGTTCTAAAAAGGAGATCACCGCTCTTTATACGAAGTACATCAACGATACGGGTTATTTCGGAAGAGTGATCAGCGAAGGAATTCGAAGCCCTCATCACATCGATATTTATACTTCCGAAGTGAATGAATACGAACATTTTTGGATTTCTTCTTTATCGACTCTCTTTATGATCGGAACGGTAGGTTTGCTCCCTTCCATATACAGTCAGGAACGAGTGTTACATGCTGATTTTTACGTGGAAGATCGTTTAGTAGGAAGAGAACGATATCGTCAAAAACATTCCACCTTGTTCGGGGTTCCGTTTTTCTTTATTTGGGAATCGGGAATTAAAGAAGCAAAAACAATAGAATACAATAAAGAAAGAAACATGATTCATAATATGATTCAAGATTATAATCGTTATCTTTAAGGAGTATGTATGAGATCCACCTCACTCAACACATTCGTCATCGCGCTCGGTTTTTTCGCTTCCTGTGCGATGTTTCAGCCGAAAAAAGAAGCCGTCAAAGAAGTCAAAAAAGAAACAACAACTACGACAGTCGCTAAAACCGTCGATGCCAAAAATCCAGAACTGGCTTTTTTAGAGTCCATTGAAGACGGAAGAAAACTTCCCAGTTCGGGAAATTGGAAACCTTCCCAATACGAAGAGTTCAACGATCAAACTTTTTTCAGTTATGCTCCTGCAAAGGAAGTCATCGATTTTTCTAACATAGATTATCCGTTACTCAATGCCGCAATTTTCTTCGAAGCTTCCAAAGAAAGAAGAAAGTTGGGGCTTCGTCCTTTTCGTTATTCTCCGTTATGTGAACAGGCGGCTTTCGGTCATGCGCAAGACATGGTAACCTATAATTTTTACTCTCATACGAGTAAAGTGACAGGAAAAGAAGCCTTAAAAGATCGATTGGAACTTGTGGGGATTCTAAACTCCATCGCAGGAGAAAACATCATCGTGTCTTTCGGGATCGATTACAAACCGGGCACTCCTGTTTACACACCGGAACAAAATAACGGAAGTTTTTTCAGCTACCAAAAAAACGGAACACCGATCCCGAATCATACTTACGTTAGTTTGGCGGAATCCCTTGTGGAATCATGGATGAACTCTCCTCCTCAAAGAAGAAATGTTCTTAATCCTGACTTCAGTTATATGGGAGGAGGTGCCTACCATTTCCAAGATGCAAGGTTTCACAATATCGATAAAGTGAAGGCCGCCCTGGTATTTTCCTCTCGTCCCTGACGAAGGCAGGGATGCCGGAGTTCGGGAGTCGAAACAGGAAGTATTGCGACCGTGAGCATGAAGTATATTTCGTTTGGCGCCTTTCCCGGCTCTCAGTCGACGAGGGCGCTCCT
>VFQU01001961.1_pt1 | contig 10722 bp, 4 predicted proteins | sample 3512311 | NCBI WGS metagenome assembly VFQU01 (sample SAMN10412377, study PRJNA504923) | tailings metagenome | isolation source: Relicate 3 Philex TSF3 active mining site | place: Philippines: Tuba, Benguet | collected 2017-08-29 | reverse complement strand
CGTCCGTAGCTCACCGTCACCACCAGCAGCAACGCCGCCGCTGCCGCCAGCCACGGCCACCATCGCCGCGGTTTCGCCGCCACTTCCTCCACCCGCCTCACCGCCGCCACAAATTGATACCCCACCTTCGGCAGCGTCTCAATCAGCGGCGTTTCCCCCGCCGTTCGCCCCAGCGCCTTCCGCAACTGAAACACGTGCTGCGTCAGGTTGTTTTCCTCCACATGCACGTCCGCCCACACCAGTTCCCGCAGTTCCTGCTTGTCCACCGGCCGCCCGGCCCGCTCCACCAGCACCACCAGCAAATCGAACTGCTTCGCCGTCAGACTCACCGGCTCTCCCTGCCACTGCAGCCGGCGCGCCGCCACCTCCAGGCGAAATTCACTGAATTCGTAAACTACGGAAACCAATTCGTCAGTATACTGCAAGTCTTTGAATCCATTCAGATTTAAGGAGATTTAAGAACGATTGACTTGGCTTCCTTGGCCCTCCGTGACAACCTCAAGCCTGCTATGTCGCGAATTCTCTTACTGCTCTCACTCCCCTTTCTTCTGGCCGCCGCCAAACCCGAGTTTGCCTGGACGCTCAACGCCAATGGCGACGTCAAATGGCACAAAATCACCGCCGCCGGCACCTACCTCTTCGGCACCGATGCCGGCCTCTACTCAGTCGACCCGGAAACCGGCGAATACCTCTGGAAGCGCGAGGACCTCAGAAAGGTCCCCGAGTTCGCCATCGAGGAAATGGCCGGCGCTCCCCTCCTCTTCGTCGCCGACGATGACGGCAAGCTCATGAAGTCCACCAAGCTCTACGCCCTCGACATCTTCACCGGCAAAACCATCTGGGAAACCGACAAGCTGCAGGGCCAACTGGCCGACCTCTTCCCCGACTATGCCCACAACGCCATCGTTCTGGTCGCGACTTCCTACGCCGGCAAAGCCCGCCTTCAGTTGCTCCACATCGATCTCTTCACCGGGCAGCCCAACTTCGATCTGCCCCTCGAAGCCAAGGTCGACCTCTACATCTCCGAAAAGGGCAGCAAATTCTCCCCCCGCATGGACCTCAACGGCCACGCCGCCCCCACCATTGCAGGCGACTCGCTCTACCTCGCCTACTCCGGCCTCCACAAGGTCAACCTCAAGACCGGCAAAATCGAATGGGGCGCCACTTTCGACGTCACCGAAAAGTCCCTTAAATTCACCAATGCCTCCCCCATCGTCGTCAACGGCCTGGTCTACAGCAGCGCCAAGGGCGTCATCCGCGCCTACGATGACGCAAGCGGCCAACTCAAATGGACCTCCCCCGATTTCGGCGCCGCCATCCCCGAACTCCTCCACGACAACGGCACCCTCTACGGCCGCATGGGCGGCGTCTTTCTCGAACCCGCCCAGCGCATCTACCAGTTGAAGAAACCCCTCGGCGTCGTCGCCCTCGATGCGGCCAACGGCGCCCTGCGCTGGCGCTACGAAGGCGCCAAAGATTCCATCACCAACATGCACCTCGACACCAAAGACGGTGTCCTGCTCATCGCTGACGCCAAAAACCTCATCGGCCTCAGCCTCGACGCCTCCGGCAACAAGGTGAAGGAATCCTACAAACTCCCCCTCGAGTTCAAGTTCAAGTCCAGCGGCGCCAAAAAGGCCGCCAAACTCGCTGGCCGCTTCGCCATGGGCGGCGTTGCCGGCATGGCCCGCAAGGACAAGAGCGATGAAGATCACCCCATCGCCCTCGTGCCCCGCACCGACGGCGCCGTCGTCGTCCGCGGCAAACAGCACCTCCTCCTCTTCCACCCCCAAACCAGGCAGACCGGCTGGGGCAGCGCTTTCAAGGCCCCAGGCATGTCCAACTTCGGCAAAATCATGACCGCCGCCGCCTTCGCCATGAGCTACACCTACCACACCGGCAAAGCCGCCTCTTCCTACTGGGGCACCAGTGAAAACCGCTGGCACAACGACCAGCGCTTCGCCGCCATCAACAAATTCGAAAACGCCATGGCCAAGCGCTACTCCGCCGCCGCCATCAACGAACAGTACGCCTACATGCTCACCGATGTCGATACCGCCGACGGCGACGGCCCCGGCATCGTCGGCGTCAATCTCGCCAACGGCGAGGCGGAACGCGAACTCTACTTCAAAGATCGCGAACCCGACTACGTCATCGACGAGAAAACCGGCACCGTCATCCGCACCCACAAAGGCAAGGGCAGCATCTTCGCCCAGCAGGTCCGCTAACCTCTTTCCTCATTTTTTGCACCCAACTCGGCCAAGTACCATCCATTTTGGTACTTGGCTATGGCCTTTCTAGTACTCTTTTCCTGTCCGCTGTTTCAACACCGACCATTTTCCGGATAATCTGTAACAGACACGCCGTTGCCGCATTCCTTGATGTGTTCGGCGCTTCACTTTTACTTTCCAGGTTCCCCGCTGGTGGCTCCGGCGTGGTTGGACGGCATACCTGGGCTCGGACTTCGGCCCGGTCCCAGGTATGCTCACTTCTTCTCTCCCTGTTTGTTAACGTAACCAAATCTTTCCCTCGCGCGCCCTCTTTAGCAGTGATAGAATCAGGGCAAAATTGCGCCCTGTAGGATTGCCCATGCGTTCGTTCCTTCTTTTCGTTCTCGCGGTCTCCGTCGCCGCCGCCGAGACCCATCCGGTCCTGCAGAAGTATTGTGCGGGTTGCCACGGAAAAGCCCCGACGGGTGGCATCAGTTTCCTGCAGATCGCGGGCGAAAAGGGCTTTGTCGAATCCTTCGCGCAATGGGAAAAAGTGGCCTCCGCTATCGAAGAGCGCCACATGCCCCCGGCCAAAATGCCGCAACCCACTGACGCTGAACGCCACGCTGCCGTCGATTGGGTGCGCTCCCGCCTGAACGCCGAGGCTCTCAACCATTCCGGGGACCCCGGCAGCGTCACCCTCCGCCGCCTCACCACCGCCGAATACGGCTACAGCGTGCGCGATCTCACCGGTCTCGACTACCACCCCGACAAGAGCTTCGCCGATGATGCCGTCGGCGGCGAAGGCTTCACCAACTTCGGTGATGTCCAGTTCGTTCAGGATTCTCACCTCGAGCGCTACCTCGAAGCCGCCAAGCGCATCTCCGCCCATCTCGTCATCGGTTCCGGCCCCCTGCAATTCTTTGCCGACCCCGGCAAAAGCGGCTTCGAGCTTTCCGCTATCCACCGCATCCAGAAGGTCTACCATGAAAACGGCTTCCGCTCGGCCTCCGGCGAAGGCGGCAAGCCCTTCGGGCTCGACCGTTACAGTCAGGCCATCATGGTCCTCTGGCGCTATAAGAACCGCGCTCGCCTGGGCCAGGCCAATCTCACCTTGACCAAAATGGCCGATCAGGCCGGCGTCAGCACCCGCTTCGCTGCGCATCTCTGGAAAGTTCTCAACGAACCCAATCCCACTTATCCCACCAGTGAGGCCGTAGCCCTCTGGCGCAAATTCCCCACCCAGGAAGCCGCCGCCAAACAGGCCGCCCTCGAACTCCAGCAGTTCATCGTCGATTGGCCCCGCGTCCTCTTCGGCGCTGGCGCACCCGCCGAAGGCGGCGCCGGTGACGAACGCAACTTTGTCCTCAGCGAAGACAGCCTCAAGGCCAAAACCGAACACAAATTCCGTTACCCCGTCCGCGATGCCAAGCGCGGCGGCGCCCGCGTCTACATCTCGGTCAGGAGCATGAACCCCTCCGCGCAGGATCAGTCGTGGGTCGTCTGGAAAAACGCCACCGCCCGCTTCCGTGACGCCAAGCGCGGCTTCTCCCCCTCGCGTCCCCTCAAGGAAGTGCTCACGGCCGATTCCGCCGCGAAGCTCAACTTCGGCAAGCTCCCCAATGGCGAATCGATTGACCCTAACGAGTTCGCCCTCACCCCCGACAATGTCGCCATCGCCGAAATCGACATGCCTGCCGATGCCGCCGGTGTCGAAATCACCATCGACGCCGCTCTCGGCCCCAGTCCCAAGGGAGATGCTGTCCTCCGCGCCATGGTCACCAATTCCCCCAAGCCCTTCACCGGCGTCCCCATGTCGGTCCTGCTCGGCCAGCCCAAGGGCGCGGGCTTCGCGGCCTGGAAGGACAATGTCCTCCTCTTTGCCTCCAAACTCCCCGCCAGTTCGCACGGCGAACCCACTCCCGCTGACAAGGACCCCATCCCCGCCCCCTACAACAACATCTACAACCAGCCCGAGCGCGATAGCTTCCACGTCAACGTCAAGTATTACCGTGACGACAAGTTCCTCTATGACAACGTCCTCGACGATCAGGAACGCGCCATTGTCGACTGGGCCTGGAACGACCTCCTCTCCAGCTTCGAATACCACCAGGCTTACTTCGCTTTCGTCAACGACAAGTACAAACTGGGACTGAAGAAGAAAATCAACGAACTCACTCCCGCCGAAATCGCCGCCATCCCCGCCGAGCCCCGTCAGTATGTCGCGGCTCTCCGCAAGGAATACGACGCCGTCCACAACGCACAACTCGCCGCCCAACCGCGCCACCTCGACGACCTTCTGAAACTGGCCTCCCGCGCTTGGCGTCGTGATCTCACCGCCGCTGAAAAGGACTCCCTGCGCGGTTTCTACACCCGTCTCCGCGAAGAATTCAAGCTCGATCACGATGGCGCCATCCGCTCCGTCATGGCGCGCGTCCTCGTCTCTCCGGCCTTCCTGTACCGGCTGGAACAGCAGCCCGCTGTTTCCGGCACCCGCCCCTTGAGCCAGTTTGAACTCGCCAGCCGGCTCAGCTATTTCCTCTGGTCCTCCCCGCCCGACGACGAGCTCATCAAGGCCGCCCGCCTCGGGCAGTTGGCCACCAATGCCCAGCTCAACAAGCAGGTCCAGCGCATGCTCGCCCACCCCAAGGCCCGCCGCTTCGCCACCGAGTTCTTCGGCCAGTGGCTCGGCTTCTACAAGTTCGACCAGTACAGCGGCATCGATACCTCCCGCTTCCCGGAATTCAACCAGGAACTCAAGCAGGCCATGTACGATGAAGCCGTTTCCTTCTTTGAACACATCGTCCGGCAGGATCGTCCCATCGGCGAGATGCTCACCGCCGACTACACTTTTGCCAATCAGCAGTTGGCCCGCCATTACGGCTTTACCCAGAAAGTGGATAGCAAAGCGGAAGCCGTTCGCGTCGACGGTGTCAACCAGTTTGAGCGCGGTGGCATCCTGGGCCTTGGCGCAGTGCATGTCGTCACCTCCGCGCCCCTGCGCACCAGCCCCGTCAAGCGCGGCGAATGGGTGCTCCGGCGCGTGCTCGGTACCCCCACTCCACCCCCGCCCGCCGACGCCGGTATGATTCCGGCTGACCCCAAAAACTTCGGCGGTCTCTCCCTCAAGGAACGCCTCCAGCAGCACCAGCGCAACGCCACCTGCGCCGGTTGCCATTCCCGCATTGATCCTCTTGGCTTCCCGCTCGAAAAGTTCGACGCCATCGGCCGCCTCCGCGCCACCTACGAAGACGGCAAGCCCATTGACGCCGCCGCCGTCACCCACAATAAGGTCAACATCGACGGTCGCGCCGGCCTCAGCGACTACCTCAAGCAGAACGAAAAACTCGTCGTCCGCAACTTCTCAAAGAAGCTCCTCGGCTACGCTCTCGGCCGTACCATGGCCGTCGGCGACCAACCTCTCATTGACCAGCTTTCCCAGGCTGGCTCCGAGGCCCGCGTCTCCCAACTCATCACCCAGATCGTCACCAGCAAGCAGTTCCGCAACCGCCGCGAAGGTGACGACAATCTATCCGCACAGCCCGCAAAATCCGAAACCAAGCAAGGTGGACTATGAACCGCATCACCCGTGATCTCTCCCTCCAGCCCAAGTCGCGGCGTCATTTCCTCCGTGGCGCAGGTGTCGCCCTCGCGCTGCCGTGGCTCGAGTCGCTGCCTCTCTACGCCAACGAAACCAAGCCCGGCGCGCCGTCCAAGCCTCCCGTCCGCACTGCCGTCATGTTCTTCTCCAACGGCGTTGAACCCGAGCACTGGTGGGCCAAGGGTGAAGGGAAGAATATGGAACTCGGGCCCGTTCTCGAATCCATGAAGCCCCACCGCGGCGACTTCACCTTCATCCGCGGTCTCTTCCACGAACAAGCCAAGAAAAGCTCGAGCCCCCACTTGGGCCGTATGCCCAACGTCCTCTCCGGAGCCTGGGTCAGCCTTGACCCCAGCGACATCCGCGTCGGCACCAGCTTTGACCAGGTCCTCGCCCGCGAAATCGGCTCTCAGAGCGCCGTCCCCAGCCTCGTTCTCGGCATCGAGCCCAATGAGCTCCGCCTCGAAGACGGCCTCTCCATGATCTACGGCTCCTGCATGTCCTGGGCCACCCCCACCAAGCCCGCCACCAAGGAAATCTACCCCGCCCGCGCCTTCGACCTCCTCGTCGGCGATGGCACCGGCCGCCGTCTCGACCGCAGCATCCTCGACGCCGTCCGCCAGGACACCCAGGGCCTCCAGCCCAAGATCAGCCGCTACGACCGTACCAAGCTCGACGAATACCTCGAATCCATCCGCGACATCGAAAAGCGCATTGAGCGCGCCAACAGGGAAGAACGCATCGAAGGCTGGCGGCCCTCCCTCGCCAAGCCCAACATGCCGCGGCCCAAGGACGAAATCCCTCAGAACGTCCCCGATCACATGAAGCTCATGCTCGATCTCGTCGTCCTCGGCTTCCAGATGGACAAAACCCGCATCGCCACCCTCATGCTCAACAACGACCTTTCCCAGATGAACTTCAAGTTCCTCGAAGGCGTCAAGGGTGCCCTCCATCTCGATCTCACCCACAACGGCAAAGCCGCCGCCGCCGAGGCCATGTACCTCAAAACCAATCAGTTCCACCTCGCCCAGTTCGCCTACCTCGTCGATCGCCTGAAGAACATCGATGAAGGCGGCTCCTCCATCCTCGATAACTCCATGCTCCTCTGCACCTCAACCCTCTTCGATGGTGACAGCCACAGCGCCGAACAGTTGCCCATTCTCCTCGCTGGCCGCGCTGGCGGCACCCTGCAGCAGGGTCGCAACCTCGACTACTTCGACAAGGGCGACGACAACCGCCGCGCCTGCAGCCTCTTCCTCTCCATGATGGACCGCATGGGGCTCAAGCTCGAGAAGTTCGGCGATACCTCCCAGCGTCTCGCCAATCTCTAGCACTGCTACATGCAGGTTGAAAATCTTTAATTCAGCTTGCGCTGATCCCTTTCGTCCCACATCCTCGCGTTTTGGTTAGTAACCGCTAAGTTCCCTGAAACTTTCGCGGCGGGATTGAATCAAAATGCTACAGGACCTCGAAATGGAAATCGTCAGACGGGCTCAAAGTTCAGGCGACACGCCTTCCGTTGCCGCCCGTAAATTCCCCCCGGGCTTGCTCGAAAAGGTGACGGATCGGCTTTGCTGGATCAGCCTCATCTGTGCCGTCTCCACCGTTGTCTTCTTTGCCATCAGCCAGCTTCTGCAGCCGGAGTTCGGCCAGATCATGGCCCTCACTTCCACCCGGCTGACCCTGCTCGGCGTTCTCGCCTTCTCCGCCCTCTTCACCGTCGTAATGCGCAACGGTTGGCTCAAGAAGGAAAGCCTGCTCGATCTCGGCATTGCCTTCGAGGTCTACGTCGCCTTCTCGCTCGCCATGGTGGAAACCGCGCTGCCCTGGGACAACCTTCCCGTCCGCGGCGTCTCCAAAGTCGGCATCTGGCTCTCCATCTGTGGCCTCCTGCTGCCCAATCTGCCCTGGAAGGCCGGCGTCGCCGCAGTCCTCTCCGCCGCCATGTGGCCGCTCGCCTACTTCCTCAACCTTTCGCTTCACAACCTCGAGCCGCTGCCCACCAACCGCCTGCTCATGTGGATGTTGCCCAACTTCATCATGGCCATCTGGATGTACATCCTCAACCAGCGCATGTTCTCCATGCAGCTCAAAGAGGTGAAGGCCGAAGAACTCGGCAGCTACCAGCTCGACTATCTCATCGGCAAAGGTGGCATGGGCGAAGTCTGGCGCGCCCGCCACAAGATGCTCGCCCGCGATGCCGCCATCAAGCTCATCCGTCCCGATGTCCTCGCCGGCGTCAACGCCCGCCAGGAAAACATCATGCGCAAGCGCTTCGAGCGCGAAGCCCGCGCCACCGCCAGCCTGCGTTCGCCCCACACTGTCGCCCTTTACGACTTCGGCCACACGCCCGACAACACCTTCTACTACGTCATGGAACTGCTCGACGGCATCGATCTCCAAACCCTCGTCGAGCGCTACGGCCCCCTGCCGCCCGGCCGCGTCATCAACATCCTTCTGCAGGCCGCCGAGAGCCTTGAAGAAGCCCACCGCGCGGGCCTGGTCCATCGCGACATCAAGCCGCGCAACATCATCCTGGCCAAGATGGGTCTGCAATACGACTTCGTCAAAATCCTCGATTTCGGTCTCGTCAAGACCAACCTCGTCAACGACGCTTCCATGATGACCCTCGACGGCGTCGCCACCGGCACCCCGGCCTATCTGCCACCGGAAATCGCTCTCGGCGAAACCGTCATCGATGGCCGCGCTGATCTCTACAGCCTCGGCTGTGTCGCTTACTTCCTGCTCACCGGCCAGCTCGTCTTCAACGAGTCCAACCCCACGGCTCTGGCCCTGGCCCACGTGCAGAAATCGGTTGTGCCGCTCAGCCAGCGCACTGAATTGCCCATACCCGCGGAACTTGAGGAAATCGTCATGAGCCTCCTCGCCAAAAAGCCGGCTGACCGTCCGCGCAGCGCCCAGGAAGTTCAGCGCCGCCTCCGCGCCATCCAGCCCCACATCAAGCCCTTCTGCCAGGACGCGGCCTCCGACTGGTGGCACACCAACCTGCCCGAGACCGCCGCCCGCGTCCAGCCCCGCGAAGAGGAATTTACGCCCACTGACCCGGGTCTGCGTTCCCCCGCCAGACTTTCAGGCACAATCTAAAGGTGGCTCTCAGCCCCACCCAACAGACTTCACTCCAGCGCCTCACTCTGCTGGCCATGGGCTCGGCCTTCCTCATGGTCGCCCATCAGGTGGCCGCCAAGGCCGCCCGTGACGGCCTCTTCCTTTCTCGCTTTCCCGTCACCGATCTTCCCCGCATCGCCCTCTTCGCCGCCCTGCTCTCCATCCTCCTCGGTCTGGGCTTCTCTCGTCTGCTCTCCCGCTTCGGCCCCACTCGCCTGGTCCCCTTCGCGGTCCTCGCCTCGGCCGCTTTGCATGCCGTCGAATACTCCTTCCTGCCAAGCCACCGCGACTTCATCGTTACCTTCTCCTACCTCCACATCGTCGGCTTCGGCGCCATTCTCCTCAGCGGCTTTTGGTCGCTCGCCAGCGAGGCTTTCGATCCTCGCGAAGCCAAGCTGCGCTTCGGCCGTATCGCCGGCGCTGGCACCGCCGGGGGCATCCTCGGCGGCCTGCTGGCTGAGCGTACCGTTGCCTGGTCCAGTGCGGACTCCCTCTTGCTCCTTCTCGCCGGTGCTCATGTCCTTGCCTTTCTCCTTCTCGTCGGCCTGCGCGGTTTTTCGCCCAGCACCATTACCCCCAGCGATGACCCCGGCCTTACCGCCGCTCGCGACGCCTTCCGCCAGGCCCCCTTCCTGCTCTCCCTCGCTGCTCTCGTCCTGCTCGGCACCACCAGCGCCGCCCTCCTCGATTACCTCTTCAAATCCGGCGCTGCCGCCTCCTTCGAGCGCGGCCCCCAACTCACCCGCTACTTCGCCCTCTTCTATACCGGCTCGCAACTCCTCACCTTCCTCGTCCAGACCTTTCTTACCCCCATCGCCCTCGAACGCCTCGGCCTCGGCCGCACCGTCATGACCCTCGGCCTCGCCATCATGGGCGGCGCCGGCTCGGCCCTCGCCATCCCCGCCTTCGGCATGACCGCCAGCGTCCGCGCTCTCGAACTCATCCTCCGCGGCTCCTTCTTTCGCTCCGGCTACGAACTCTTCTTCACTCCCATTCCCGCCCGCCAGAAGCGCGCCGTCAAAACCGTCATCGACGTCGGTTTCGACCGCTTCGGCGATGCCCTCGGTGCCGGTGTCCTCCAACTGCTGCTCCTGCTCGGTCCCCTCTATGCCCGCGTCGAAATTCTCCTGCTGGCCATTGCCTTCTCTGCCGTCAGCGTCTGGATCACCCTGCGCATGGACAAAGCCTACGTCTCCGTCCTCGAAAACGGCCTCCGCCACCGCGCCATTGAACTCGACCTCAATGACGTGCAGGATTCCACCACTATGCTGGCCGTCCTTAACACCGCGCAACTCGAGCGCCTGCCCGGCTCCCCTTCGCCCCTTCCCGCCCTTCCCGCCATCCCCACCACCGACCCGGTCCTCGCCGATCTCGCCTCACTCCGCTCCGGCGACATCACCACCGTCCGCCGCACCCTCAATCTCCTCACCAACCCCGACCCGCTCCTCATCCCCCAACTCATCCGCCTCCTCGCCTGGGACGAGGTCTCCTCCCAGGTCCGCGAATTGCTCATTCGCACCGGTGCCCCCATTGCCGGTCAACTGGCCGACGCCCTCCTCGACGAACGCTACGACTTTGCCGTCCGCCGCCGCCTCCCCCGCATCCTCGCCCGCTGTTCTTCCCAGCGCTCCTTCGATGCCCTCATCGCGGCCCAGGCTGACCCCCGCTTCGAGATCCGCTTCCAGGCCTCCCGCGCCCTCGATTACCTCAAGCAGCAAGATCCCTCCCTCACCATCGCCTCCCGCGATGTCTTCCACCTGGTCTCCCGCGAACTCTCCGTTTCCC
>VFQU01001960.1_pt1 | contig 10723 bp, 6 predicted proteins | sample 3512311 | NCBI WGS metagenome assembly VFQU01 (sample SAMN10412377, study PRJNA504923) | tailings metagenome | isolation source: Relicate 3 Philex TSF3 active mining site | place: Philippines: Tuba, Benguet | collected 2017-08-29 | reverse complement strand
GGAAGCCGACGTAACCGATGCGGCTGGTCGCTCCCGTGGCCAGATCGACCCGGTCGAGCGCATCGCGCAGGCCGGGGCTCTCCGGGTCGGTGCCGGATGCGTAGCCATACGGCTGAGCGCCGGCCGCTGCGCTGAGCAGCAGTCCGAAGGCGAGGGTCAGCCTGCGGGCGATCGGGCGCATAAGGCCACGTCCTTTGCGGTCGTCATGTAATCGTCACGGCGCTCTGGCGGCGCCTTGGGCGAGAATAGCAGGGCCTTGCGCCCCTGAACAGCCGCGACAGCGCCGTCTAAGCGCTTGATTTCGAGCGCCAAATGCCCCGCCTCTGGCGCCCCCCCCGGATTTCCGACCCCCCCGCGGAGTACGCATGTCCTATCTTGGCCAACCCGACTACCGCCACGGCAGCCGGGAAACCACCGCCGTCCTGCTGGTCAACCTCGGCACGCCCGACGCCCCGACACCCGCCGCCGTTCGCCGCTATCTTGCGGAGTTCCTCGCCGATCCGCGGGTCATCGAGCTGCCAAAAATCCTGTGGATGCCGCTGCTGCACGGCGTCATCCTGCCGCTGCGCTCGCGGCGGTCGGCCAAGGCCTACCGGCAGGTCTGGACCGAGCAGGGCTCGCCGCTGCTGAGCTACACCCGCGGCCTCGCCGCCGGACTGCAGACCGCCCTGGCCTCGGACGGTCGGCCGCTGGGCGTTCACGTGGCGATGCGCTACGGCAATCCCTCGATCCGCAGCGTGCTGCGCGAGTTGAAGGACCGCGGCCTGCGCCGCCTGCTGGTGCTGCCGCTGTACCCGCAGTTCTCGGCCACCACCACGGCCTCGGTGTTCGATGCCGTGGTCGACGAGCTCAAGACCTGGCGGCTGCAGCCGGAGCTGCGCTTCATCACCGACTACCACCGCGAGCCGGCCTGGCTGGACGCCGTGGCCGAGAGCGTGTGCCAGCACTGGCAGGCGCACGGCCGTGGCGATCGTCTGCTGTTCTCCTTCCACGGCATTCCCAAGCGCTATTTCATGGCAGGCGATCCCTACCACTGCCTGTGCCAGTTCACCGCGCGCGAGGTCGCCGAGCGCCTGCGGCTTCCGCGGGACGCGTGGCAGCTCAGCTTCCAGTCGCGGGTGGGCAAGGAGGAATGGCTGCGCCCCTACACCGACGAAACGGTGGCGGCCCTGCCCGCCCAGGGCGTGCGCAAGCTGGATGTGGTCTGCCCCGGCTTCGCGGTGGACTGCCTCGAGACCATCGAGGAGATCGCCGGCGAGAATGCCGAGATCTTCCAGCATGCCGGCGGCGAGGCCCTGCGCTACGTGCCGGCCTTGAACGACAGCGCTGCCCATGTGCAGGCCCTGCTGCCGCTGCTGCGCCGTCAGGGTTCAGGCTGGCCGGAGTTCGCAGCAGGCCCCTGGGATGCCGAAGCGGAGACGGCCGCCGCCACCCAGCGCGCGCAGCGCTTCGAGCAGTTCCAGCGTGGCTGAGGGCGAACCCGGGCCCGCGCCTGCAGCGGGCGCGGGCAACTCGCGCGCCTGCGAGGAGCGTCGGTTCCCACTGGCCACCGGCACCCTGGCCGCCCTGCACTTCCCGGCCGCTGTCGAAGGCGCACCGCGCGTGCTCGCCCTGCACGGTTGGCTGGACAATGCCGCGAGCTTCACCGGGCTGGCGAACGCACTGCCGGAGTTCGAAGTGCTCGCGCTCGATCTGGCGGGGCACGGGCGCTCCGACTGGCGCCCGCCCGCGGGCAGCTACGCTCTGATCGACCATCTGCCGGAGCTGCAGGAAGTGCTCGACGCGCTGGCGTGGTCCTCCTGCGCGCTGCTCGGGCACTCCATGGGTGCCGCGGTCGCCAGCCTGTTCGCGGTCGCGGCTCCTGAGCGCGTCGACCGACTGATCTGCATCGACGCCCTGGGCCCGCTCAGCCTCGACGAGGCTGCAGCCGCGGCCCGCCTGCGCCGCGCCCTGTCGGCCCGGCGCGAACCGCAGCCACGTCGGCGCCTGTTCCCCCGCGTCAAGGACGCCTGCCTGCAGCGCGCCGAACTGAACGGCCTGAGCGAGGAGTCCATTGCGCCGCTGGTCGAGCGCGGCCTCATCGCAGTCGAGAACGGCTGGATCTGGGCGGCCGATCCACGCCTGCAGCTGCCGTCGGCGATGCCGATGAGTGAGGCCCAGGTGCAGCAGCTGCTGCATGCGCTCTCTATGCCGGTGATGGTGCTGGCGGCGGATCAGCCGGACCCGCGGCTGCCGCGACTGAACGTCAAGGCTCGGCTCGACTGCGTGCCGCACGCGCACTACGTGTCCCTGCCCGGCGGCCATCACCTGCACATCGCCGAAGCCGGGCGCGCGGCGGCGGAGATACGACGCTTCCTGGCCTCGGGGCAGGCGCCCAGCGGCTAGCCCCTGCAGCCCTTCCGGCGGGCACGGAAACTGCAGGCTTTCTGCCTGCGCGAACCTCGGACGCGAGGCCCGCGTCGCCTCTTTTCCCGCTCTGAGATCGATGTCGAACGCTCTCCCCCGCCCGCCGCATCTCCTGCCGCTGCTGCAGCAGCTCAAGCAGACCGCCCTGCCCTGCATCGTCGCCGAGACCGAGCACCGGCTCGCCCTCGGCGACGCGGTCGAGTTGAACCGCCTCCAGGCGCTGGCAGAACGCGAGCCCGGTCTGACGCTTTCGATCCTGCTGGCTGCCAATGCCAAGACCTCGGCAGAGGACGAACTGCGCGGGCTGCAGCAGGGCATCCACCGACTCGGCAGCGGCGGCGTCCAGCGCCTGCTGCGCGGCCTGCCCCGCCTGCGCTATGACCCTGCCCAGCCCGGACATCGACTGAGCCTGCAGGCCATGTCGGCCAGCCGTCTCGCCTGGCTGTTCCTCGCCCACTGGCTGCGCGCCGCACTCGCCTCTGATGAGGATGCGCGTCTATCCATGCTGACCCTGCTCGGCGTGGCGCGCTGGAAGCTGCCGCTGGCAGCACCAGCGCTGGCCGTCGAGATCGAGCGCCGCGTGCAGGTCGGCGAGCGCCGCAGCCGAGTCGAACGCGAGTTGCTGGGCGCCGACCTCGACACGCTGAACACTTGGCACCTCGAAGACCTCGGCCTGCCCTGCGCCGAGGCCCTGCAGCGCTGCCGCTGGTCGCCGCGGCTTCTGGCACAGGCGGCCCGACAGGTGCGCGGCGCAACCGAAACTCCGGACCTGCCGTCCAGATTGAAAATCGCACTGCGCGAACGCGCCCTGCTCTCCGGCCTCGCGCAGGCGCTGGCGCTGGAGATCGGCGTCGACTGGTACAGCCCGCGGACGCGCAGCCTGATCAAAGCGGCGGCTGCCGTGTCCGGGAGGCCCGCCGAGGAGATCCTGCGCGGCGTGCATCGGCAGGCCCTGTTCGCCAGCCACGAGGCGATGTTCGGAGCCGACGCGCCTGCACCGGCGGCCGGACTGCTGCGGCCACCGCGGGCTCCGCGCACGCTTCCGCGCAAGACCGCAGGCCAGCCCGCGGCCAGGCCTGTCACCTCGGCGGCGACGACGACCACACCGGCCGCTGCCGCGCTATCGCCTGCCGGCGATGATGCGCTGGCGAGCTTCGCCCAGCGCTGCGAGGCAGTGCATCTCGACCTGCGCAACCTGCTGACCGACATCGTCCGCCTTTTCGCGCGGCTGGGCCTCAAGCGCTGCGCCCTGTTCCTGCGTGAAACCGACCATTCGGCGCTGGCCTGCTTCTTCAGCTATGGATTCGCACAAGGCCAGGCCGGCCGCGACCTGCGTCTGCCGGTCGGCGAGCCGGGCCTGGTCAAGCTGCTGCTCGCGCAGCCGGGCGTGGCCTTCCGGGTCGCCCAGGCACAGCGAGCAAGCGTGGTCGGCAAGCTGCCCGCGGCGCTGGCCGAGTGGCCGCCGGCCAGCGGCATGCTGCTGGCCACCATCGCCGTGCAGGGGCGTGCCGTCGGTTTCTGGTGGGCGGATGCGGGCCCCGAGGGCGCGGAGAGCAGCACAGAAACGTTCGCGCGCTTCCGGCGCGCGGTGGAGAGCTTCGGCCCCGCCTTCACCCGCCAGCTGGAGCAGCGCAGCGCGAGCGCCGCCGCCAGTGGGACCGGCACCGGACATCCCTCGCGCCCCGTGGAGTGAAGTCCGAAGCGTCGTGAGGCCTGCTGCGCTGCGAAACCACCGACAGGGCCTGGCATAGAATCGGGCCTTCACTCCTCGCTGACGGCGGCCTCACATCCATGTGTTCGATTCTCGGCATCCTCGATCTTCGTTCCGATCCGGCCGCCCTGCGCACGCAGGCGCTGGACCTGTCACGCCGCATGCGCCACCGCGGCCCGGATTGGTCGGGCGTGTATGCCAACGAGCGGGCGATCCTGGTGCATGAGCGCCTGGCCATCGTCGGCGTCGATTCCGGCGCCCAACCGCTGCTCTCGCCCGAGGGCACGCAGGCGCTGGCCGTCAACGGCGAGATCTACAACCACCGCCAGCTGCGCGCGGCGCTGGAAGCCGATTACGCCTTCCAGACCCACTCCGACTGCGAAGTCATCCTGCCGCTGTATGCCAAGTTCGGCCACGATTTTCTCAACCAGCTGGAGGGCATGTTCGCCTTCGTGCTGTGGGACGACGCGAAGCAACACTGGCTGGTCGCGCGCGATCCCATCGGCATCATTCCGCTGTATTACGGCCACGACGCCCACGGCAACCTGTACTTCGCCTCCGAGCTGAAGGCGCTTGCCCCGGTCTGCAAGGAGGCCCGCGAGTTCCCGCCCGGCCACTACTGGGCGAAGGGCGATGCCGAGCCGACCCGTTACTACCACCCCGGCTGGCGCGAATTCGATGCGGTGAAGGATGGCCCCAGCGATCGCGCCGCCCTGCGCGCCGCCTTCGAGGCTGCGGTGAAGTCGCACATGATGAGCGACGTGCCCTACGGCGTGCTGCTCTCGGGCGGGCTGGATTCCTCGCTGGTCGCGGCGATCGCCAAAAAGTACGCGGCCCGCCGCGTGGAAGAAGACGAGAAAACCGAGGCCTGGTGGCCGCAGCTGCACAGCTTCGCAGTGGGCCTAAAGGAATCGCCGGATCTCAAGGCCGCGCGCGAGGTCGCCGCGCACATCGGCACGGTGCATCACGAATTCCACTTCACCGTGCAGGAAGGCATCGACGCGCTGTCGGATGTCGTCTACCACCTCGAAACCTACGACGTCACCACGATCCGCGCGTCGACGCCGATGTATCTGATGGCGCGCCGGATCCGCGCCATGGGCATCAAGATGGTGCTGTCGGGCGAGGGCTCGGACGAGCTGTTCGGCGGCTACCTCTACTTCCACAAGGCGCCCGATGCGAAGGCCCTGCACGAGGAAACCGTGCGCAAGCTCGACGCCCTGCATCTGTTCGACTGCCTGCGCGCCAACAAGTCGATGTCGGCCTGGGGCGTGGAGGCGCGCGTGCCCTTCCTCGACCGCGGTTTCATCGATGTGGCGATGTCGCTGAACCCCGAGGTCAAGCTCTCGGGCAAGCAGCGCGGCCGCATTGAAAAGCAGTTCCTGCGCGAGGCCTTCGCCGGCTACCTGCCTGACAAGATCCTGTGGCGGCAGAAGGAGCAGTTTTCCGACGGCGTGGGCTACAGCTGGATCGATTCGCTCAAGGCGCACGCGGCCGCCCAGGTCAGCGACGCCCAGATGGAAAGCGCCAAGTTCCGCTTCCCCTACAACACGCCGGTGAGCAAGGAAGCCTATTTCTACCGAGAGATCTTCGAGCGCCACTACCCGCAGGCCTGGGCGGCCGAATGCGTACCCGGCGGCCCCTCGGTCGCCTGTTCCACGCCGGCCGCGCTGGAGTGGGACGCCAGCCTGAAAAACATCGTTGACCCCTCGGGGCGTGCGGTGCAGGCCGTGCACGAGAGCGCCTACTGAGCGCAGCGGGCCGTTTGCCCGGACATCTATGCGCAAACGAAGAAGGGCGCTCCTCGGAGCGCCCTTCTTCGTTTGCAGCCTTCGTTGGCGAACGCTGCCGCGTCAATTCCTCGGAGGCTTGGCCGACCTACGACGCGGCCATCACGCGCCGGTGGCGCGCAGACACCACTGCATGATCGGGCTCCAGAAGATGCCCAGCACCAGCATCGCCAAGCCGTTGACCGTCAGCAGCCAGCGCAGCTGCGGGTCCGGGTTCAGCGGATGGTTGTGGCCGTCTTCCGGCGCGTCGAAGTACATGGTGCGGATGACGCGCAGGTAGTAGAAAGCGCCGATCACCGCGAACACGACGGCGACCAGGGCCAGCCAGAGCATGTCGGCACCGACGGCGGCCTCCAGCACGGTCAGCTTGGCCCAGAAGCCGAACAGCGGCGGGAAACCGGCCAGCGAACCCATCAGCAGCAGGATCAGGAAGGCGAACCAGGGGTGGCGCTGGTTCAGGCCGCGGAAGTCGCTGATCTCTTCGGCCTCGAAGCCCTTGCGCGCCAGCAGCATGATGGAGGCGAAGGCGCCGACCGACATGATCGCGTAGCAGATCGCGTAGAACATCGCCGCGGCATAGCCCTGCTCGGTGCCGGCGGCAAGACCGAGGAACAGGAAGCCGACGTGGGAGATCGTCGAGTAGGCCAGCATGCGCTTCAGATTGGTCTGCGCGATCGCCACCACGTTGCCCACCGCCAGCGACAGCACCGCCAGCCAGGCCAGCATGTGGCGCCACTCGCTGACGTCACCGACCGCACCTTCAAGCAGCCGGTAGGCCATGCCGAAGGCAGCCAGCTTGGGCGCGGAGCCGATGAAGGCGGTGACCGCAGTGGGCGCGCCCTGGTAGACATCGGGCAGCCACATGTGGAAGGGCGCGGCGCCGAACTTGAAGGCGATACCGACCACCAGGAAGACGACGCCCAGCAGCAGGATGCCGCGGTTGTCGCCGACGCTGCCGAGCGCCGCCTGGATGGTGGCGATGTCGAGGCTGCCGGTGGCACCGTAGACCATCGACATGCCGTAGAGCAGCATGCCCGAGGCCAATGAACCGAGCACGAAATACTTCATCGCCGCTTCGGTGGCGAGCTTGTTGTCGCGGTCGATGGCGACGAGCGCGTAGGACGACAACGCCAGCAGCTCAAGACCCATGTAAAGGCTGAGCAGATTGCCGGCCGAGACCAGCACCATCATGCCGAGCACGGCGAACAGGCAGAGCACATAGAACTCGCCCTTGAACAGGCCGCGGTCCTGCAGGTAGGGCTTGGCATAGACGAAGGCCGCGCCGGTCACGATCAGCATGAACACCTTCAGCACGTCGGCCACGCCGTCGCGGATGAACATGCCGCCGAAGGCGGTGACCGCCTCGCCGGCAATGCCGTCGCGCAGCACCAGGGCTGCCGTGGCGAGCAGGGTCAGCAGGCCGAGGAAGTGGGTCAGGCCGCGGCGCGCATCGCTGATGAACAGATCCACGAGCAGCAGCACGCAGGCGGCGCCGAGCAGGAACAGCTCGGGAGTGAGCGGAATGAAGTCGGAGGCAGTGATCATGGTCGTCGTCCTCGCTTACAGCTTGCTGGCGGCAAGCTGGGCCGCGAGTTGGGCGATGGAGGCGTCCATCAGGTCGGTCAGGGGCTTGGGATGGATGCCGAAATACAGGACGGCGGCGGCGAACAGCGCCAGCACCAGGAACTCATGCCCGCGCAGATCCTTGAGCGCGGCGACATTGGCATTCGCCACTTCTCCGTACATCACGCGCTTGACCATCCACAGGGTGTAGGCCGCACCGATGATCAGGGTGAGCGCGGCGACTGCGGCGATCCACGGGCTCTGCTGGAACGCCGCCAGGATCACCATGAACTCGCCGACGAAGCCCGAGGTGCCCGGCAGGCCGCTGTTGGCCATGGCGAACAACACCATGAAGGCGGCGAACATCGGCATGACATTGGCCACACCGCCGTAGTCCTTGATCATGCGGGTGTGCATGCGGTCGTAGACCACGCCCACGCAGCTGAACATCGCGCCCGAGATGAAGCCGTGGCTGATCATCTGCACCATCGCGCCCTGCAGGCCGAGCTCGGCGCCATCAGTGCGACCACCGCGCACCAGCGCAAAGGCGATGAAAATACCCAGAGTGACGAAGCCCATGTGGCTGATCGAGGAATAGGCGATCAATTTCTTCATGTCCTCCTGCACCAGCGCCACGAGGCCGACGTAGACCACGGCGATCAGGCTCAGGGTGATCATCAGCCAGGCGTACTCGTGGCCGGCGTCCGGCACGATCGGCAGGGTGAAGCGCAGGAAGCCATAGCCACCGATCTTCAGCATGATCGCGGCCAGTACCACCGAGCCCGCGGTCGGCGCTTCGACGTGGGCGTCGGGCAGCCAGGTGTGCACCGGGAACATCGGGATCTTGACCGCGAAGGCGGCGAAGAAGGCGAAGAACAGCCACATCTGCTCGGTGGCGGTCAGCGGCAGCGCGTACAGGTCGGCGAGAGCGAAGCTGCCGCCCTTCAGGTACAGGTAGACCAGCCCGACCAGCATGAAGATCGAACCGAGGAAGGTGTACAGGAAGAACTTCATCGAGGCGTAGATGCGGCGGTAGCCGCCCCAGACGCCGATGATGATGAACATCGGGATCAGCATGCCCTCGAAGAACACGTAGAACAGCATCGCGTCCGTCGCCGAGAACACGCCGACCATCATTCCCTCGAGGATGAGGAAGGCCGCGGCGTACTGGTTGACGCGGTCCTCGATCGAGTTCCAGGCGCCGATCAGCACGAGCACCGTGGTGAAGGTGGTGAGCAGGATCAGCGCCACCGAGATGCCGTCGACACCGAGCGCGTAGCGGATGTCCCAGGCGGGGATCCACGCGCGTGACTCGACGAACTGCAGCGCCGGGCTGGCGGCGTCGTAGCCGGTGTACAGCGGCACGCTGGCGGCCAGCGTCGCCAGCGCCACCAGCAGGGCGAAGCCGCGCGCCAGCGTCGGCCGATCGCGGCCGATCGCCAGAGTGAGGAAACCGCCGATCACCGGCAACCAGATCAGCAGGCTCAGCAGGGGCCAGGAAGACGCCATCGGATCGTTCTCGGATTCTTCTCGTTCGGGGTCAGCGCAGCGCCAGCACCAGCGCGCCGAGCAGGGCGATCAGCCCGAGGATCATGGCGAACGCGTAGTGGTAGAGCATGCCGCTCTGGACGTTGCGGACGATCGCGGCGATGCGGTCGACCAGCGTCGCCGAGCCGTCGACGATCACGCCGTCGATCAGCGCCGCGTCTCCACCGCGCCAGAACGCACGGCCCAGCCTGAGGCTGCCGCCGGCGAACAGCGCCTGGTAGAGCCGGTCGAAGCCGTACTTGTCCTCCAGGATGCGGTGCGGCAGCGCCAGCGCCGCCTTGGCGCGCTCGGCGATCGACGGGTTGAAGAGATAGATCCAGGTCGCCGCGGCGAAGCCGGCGAAGGCCAGCCAGAACGCCGGCGCGGTGACGAAGTGCAGGCCGAAGCCGACCGCCGCAGAGACCCAGCCGTGCTGGTCGTGCCAGAGCGTGCCGGCTGCCGCGGCCAGCGTGTCGTGCGCCGGCCGGACGACGATGGCCTCGCCGAACCACCCGCCGAACAGCATCGGTCCGACGGTGAGGAAACCGATCGCGATCGACGGAATCGCCAGCAGCACCAGCGGCAGCGTCACCACCCACGGGGATTCATGCGGCTCGTGCGCGCCGTGGTGGCCGTGGCCGTGGTCGTCGTGGCCGTGGTGGGCATCGTGGCCGGCCTCGCGGAAGCGCTCGGCGCCGTGGAAGGTCATGTAGAGCAGGCGGAAGCTGTAGAAGGCGGTGACGAACACGCCCAGCAGCACCGCCCAGTAGGCGTACTGCTGCACCCAGCCGCCCTGCCCGGCCGCCGCCTGCACCGCGACGATGATCGCGTCCTTGGAGTAGTAGCCGGAGAAGAACGGCGTGCCGACCAGTGCGAGCGTGCCGATCAGGCTGGTCCAGTAGGTGATCGGCATGTACTTGCGCAGGCCGCCCATGCGGCGCATGTCCTGCTCGTGGTGCATGCCGATGATCACGCTGCCGGCGGCGAGGAACAGCAGCGCCTTGAAGAAGGCGTGGGTCATCAGGTGGTAGACCGCGCCGGCGTAGGCCGAGACGCCCAGCGCGACCGTCATGTAGCCGAGCTGCGACAGCGTCGAGTAGGCGACCACGCGCTTGATGTCGTTCTGCACGATGCCGATCAGGCCGGTGAAGAAGGCCGTGGTCGCGCCGACGAACAGCACGAAGGCCAGCGCCGTCTCGCTCATCTCGAACAGCGGCGACATGCGCGCCACCATGAAGATGCCGGCGGTCACCATGGTCGCCGCGTGGATCAGCGCCGAAATCGGGGTCGGGCCTTCCATCGAATCCGGCAGCCAGACGTGCAGCGGCACCTGCGCCGACTTGCCCATCGCGCCGATGAACAGGCAGATGCAGATGAAGGTCGGCACCGACCACACTACCGCGCCCCAGGGCGTGAAGGTCAGCGACTCGATCGCCGGCGCCGCGGCGAACACCGAGGCGTAATCGAGCGAGCCGATCCAGTACAGCACGCCGGCGATGCCCAGCAGGAAGCCGAAGTCGCCCACCCGGTTGACCAGGAAGGCCTTGAGGTTGGCGAAGATGGCGCTGGGCTTCTTGAACCAGAAGCCGATCAGCAGGTAGGACACCAGGCCCACCGCCTCCCAGCCGAAGAACAGCTGGAGGAAGTTGTTGCTCATCACCAGCATCAGCATCGAGAAGGTGAACAGGCTGATGTAGGCGAAGAAGCGCTGGTAGCCCGGGTCTTC
>VFQU01001959.1_pt1 | contig 10728 bp, 12 predicted proteins | sample 3512311 | NCBI WGS metagenome assembly VFQU01 (sample SAMN10412377, study PRJNA504923) | tailings metagenome | isolation source: Relicate 3 Philex TSF3 active mining site | place: Philippines: Tuba, Benguet | collected 2017-08-29 | reverse complement strand
GATGGCGGTGGCGCCGGACTCATCCTTCACGAAGCGCGAAACGAACTTGGTCATGGCTTTATCTCCTGTTGCAAGCCTAGGCAGCGGGTCAAGCCGCTTGGCTTGCTCGCCCCGAAAACAAGGCCATCATGCGAGGGCGCGCTTAATCTCAAGTAAACATCGCGGTCGTCTCGAATTTTTTCTTTGGTTTATTCGCATTTACTATTTACACGGCTTAACCATCCCTATTTTCATGATATTTTTCCGCACGTTATGCCCTTGGTGAATCTTAAGTAAATCGACGACGTGACTGACGGGCGCCCGGCGTGCCGCGACAGCGCACACAATGGCGGCCGGCACGCCGCCATGAACCGGCCCATCCTGGGGATCAGGCACAAAAAAAGCCCCGGCTTTCGCCGGGGCCTTTCCGTTTCCGAGAAGCGGGAGCTTACGGAAGCTTGGTGTTGATGTCGCCGAAGGCGGTGTTCAGCTTGCCGCCCAGGGTAGTCACGGCGGTGATGATCACCACGGCGATCAGGGCGACGATCAGGCCATACTCGATGGCGGTGGCGCCGGACTCATCCTTCACGAAGCGCGAAACGAACTTGGTCATGTCAGTCTCCTCAGCGAGCTGTTTGGGCAGGGTCGCCAGGCCGGTCGCCCGCTGCCCCCCATAGGTCGACAATGCACGAGCGGACTTAATCTCAAGTAAAACGAAAGTGAATCGGCGATTCAGAATGGTTTCCGGCTTGTTTTACTTAACGGCGATTCACCATTCCGACGGACGCCCCTTCACGCGCGCGCACGCGTGGGATCGCGCGCGTCTGGAATCGTCGAGCGAATGTTCAGACTTCCTTGACCAATCCGGCGGAGCCTTGGGGCCTGATTTGCGCCACGTCGCTCGACGCGGAGATTCCATGCGCCAGGTTCTGATCCCCGCCGCCATTGTCGCCGCCATGGCCGTCTGCGCGCCGGCGCTGGCCCAGAGCATGCTGGTCCGCACCGACCAGGCCGTGCGCATCGCGCTCCCCGGCGCGGCGAAGGATGTGGCCGTCGGCAATCCCGAGATCGCCGACGTCACCGTCCTGGACGCGCGCAACATCGTCATTATCGGCAAGGGCCCGGGCACCACCAACGTCGTGGTCCTGGACCGAACCGGCCGCATGATCCTGGACCGGACGGTGGTCGTTACCGCAGCGGACAACGGCCAGGTGTCGGTCTATCGCGGCGGCGCGGTCTCGCAGTTCTCCTGCTCGCCGGCCTGCGCCATGACGGGCCAGGAAGAGCCGCCCAAGAAGCCGCAGCCCTAAACCTGCGCTTAAGCAGCCTGCGCTAGGGTCAGCCCATGCTGCTGACGGCGACGCATATCCGCACCCAGCGATTTCTGGCCCGCTTCCGCGAGGCGAGGAGCGGCGCGACCGCTGTCGAATTCGCGTTCGTGGCCCTCCCCTTCCTGACCCTTCTGTTCGCCGTGCTGGAGCTCGGCATGGTGTTTATGGTCTCGACGACCCTACAGAACGCCGCAGACAGCGCCGCCAGAAAGATCCGCACCGGGGAGCTTCAGGCCGGCAGCCCGAGCGCCGGCAGCTTCAAGACCTCTGTCTGCGATGAAATGGCATGGCTTGGCTCGGACTGCCTCAGCCACCTGACCGTGGACGTCCGGACCTTCACCGACTTCAGCAGCATCGAGGCGACCAGCCCCGTCACGGACGGTGCAATCGATGAGACCAAGACCCAGTTCCAGCCGGGCAACGCCGAGGATATCGTCCTGGTGCGGGTCTACTACACCTGGACGCTGTTCACGCCGCTTCTGAACACCGGGCTCGACACCCTGGCGAACGGCAAGCGGCTGATCACGGCCACGGTCACCTTCCGCAACGAGCCGTGGGCTTCCTGATGGGACTGCTTCGCCGCTTCCGCCATGATCGACGGGGCGTCTCCGCCGTGGAGTTCGCCCTGATCGCGCCCGCGCTGATCGCCTTCTATTTCGGCCTGGCCGAACTGACCCAGGCCATGATGGCCGAGCGCAAGGCCAGCCATGCTGCCTCGGCTGTTGGCGATCTGGTCGCGCAGTCGACCCAGATCAACGACTCGACGCTCTCGGACATCTACTCAATCGCCGACGCCATCGTCAGCCCCTTCCCGACTGACAGCCTGAAGCTGCGGGTCACCAGCATCGTCGCCGACAAGAACCTGGCGGCCAAGGTCGCCTGGAGCAGCGGCGATGGCATGACCGCCCTGTCCAAGGGCGCGACGGTCGCCCTGCCGACCGGCCTGCTGACGACCGAGGGCCAGAGCGTGATCATGTCGGAAGTCAGTTATGCCTACGACTCGCCGGTCGACTTCTTCGTCCCTCAGGCGGTGACCTTCAGCAAGAAATTCTACCTGCGGCCGCGCAAGTCGGACGAAGTCGTCAAGAACTGACCTCGCCCAGGGCCTCTGCGAGCGCGTCGACGAGCGGCGGGCTGGCCAAGTCTACGCCGTCGAGGCTGCTCACCTGTCGCAAACCCACGAGACTGTTGGTCAGGAACACCGCGTCAGCCTCGTCCAGCGCGGCGCGAGGCGCGCGCACCTCCCGCACCTCCACGCCTATATCGGCGGCGGCGCGCACAAGATGCGCCCGCATGACCCCCGGCAAGACGCCACAATCGAGCGACGGGGTCTCAAGGCGGTCGCCCATGAGCCAGAAGATGTTGGCGACGGCCGCGCAGGCGACCTCGCCCCGCTCGTTGAGCATCAAGGCTTCATCTGGTGCGACCTCACGGCGAGCGAGGATGTTGTCCAGGTATGAGAGCGACTTCAGCCGGGATGCGGGAGAAGTCGTATTGCGGCGAATGCTGGCGGTGCGAAGAGCCGTCACGCCCCCTGCCGGCGGCGCAAGGGCTGCGGTCGCGAACAGGCGCGGGGTTGGCGCCTCGGGTCTGTCGAGCCCGCGTCCGCCTGATCCGGCTGTCATGGTGAGGCGGACCGCGGCCCGGCCGCGCTGTAGTCCGGCTGCGTCCAATGCGGTCTCGCACGCGGCCCTCGCCTGCGAGGCGTCGGGACTCGGCAGCCCAAGGACCGCGCAGCCCCCGGCCATGCGCGCAAGGTGCTCATCCAGCAGGATCAGCTGACCGTCCCGGGCCAGAAGGGTCTCGAACAAACCATCTCCCAGCAGCAGCCCCCGGTCGTCTAGCGGCGCGCCCGTCATGCGACGCTTCCCGTGAGGGCACGGCGCAGGGCGTCGATCTTGGCCTCCGTCTCAAGCCGCTCGGCCAGAGGGTCGCTGTCGGCGACAATGCCCGCGCCGGCGCGGGCCTCCAGCCGCCAGCCGTCGTCGCGAACGAAGGCGACGGATCTGATCAATACGCTGGAATCGAACCCTCCATCGCCCCCTGCCCAGAAGAGCGAGCCGCAGTACGGCCCGCGTGGCGGCTCGTGTCCGGCGATGACCTTCATGGCCTGAACCTTTGGGGCGCCAGTCACAGATCCCGGCGGAAAGGCCGCCGCCAGGAGGTCCGCCGCATCGAGGCCGGGGGCCAGTCTGGCGGTCACGGTCGAAACGAGATGATGGACGTTGGCGAAGCTCTCCAGCGCGAAGAGTTCGGGCGTCTCGACGCTGCCGGGCGGACTGACCCGGGCGAGGTCGTTTCGCATCAGGTCGACGATCATCAGATTCTCGGCGCGGTCCTTGTCGCTGGCCATCAAGGCCGCGGCCAGGACGGCGTCGGCCTGGGGATCCGCGCCGCGCGGGCGCGTACCCTTGATGGGCCGCGTCTCGATCCGGCGGCCGGGGCCCGGCTCGACAGTGATGAACCGCTCCGGCGAATTGGAGACCAGGACCCGGTCACCCAGGCGCAGCCACCCCGCAAAGGGCGCCGGACTGTCGCCGACCAGTCGCGAGAGCAGGTCGAAGGGCGTGGCCCCCTCGACGAGTCGCCCAGTCCATATCCGGGCGATATTGGCCTGGAAAATCTCGCCGTCATGGATCCTGGCGACGACATCGGCGACAGCCGCCTCGTATGCGGCCGCCGATGTCGCGGTCTCGAAGGTTGGAACCAGCGGCCCGGTCCTCCCTGTCCGGCCCGCGTGGGCAAGCCACCCGGCGGCGTCCGAAGCCCGGGCTTGCGCCTCGTCCGGCTGATCACCCCGCCCGATCGCCAGCACCTCGCCCCGCTGGTGATCGAAGGCAAGCAGCGAGACATAGGCGAAGGCCGCCAGATCGGGCCAACCGTCCGCGTGCTCTGCAAGGCCCAGCGCTTCGATGCGGTCGCCCAGTTCATAGCCGGCCAAGCCCGCAACACCGCCCTGGAAGGGCGGACCGTCCTCAAGGCGCGCCGAGCCGAAACGGGCGAGCATGGCGCGCAGGGCCTCAAAGGCCTGGGCTATAGCGCCCCGGTGGATGACCAGGCGCTCGACAGGACGGCGCATCAGATAGGACCAGCGCGCGCGAGGCCCATGCCCTCCGGAGAGGAAGGCGCAGGTTTCCGCCTCGTCCGCGAAGGCGGAGAGCACCTCGGCCGGCGGCTTCCAGGGCCGGGTCTCGACGGCGATGGCGTCCATCGCCGCCAGATACGCGCGTGGCGCGCCGACGGGAAGGCGTCAGAACGCCGAGTCGGTCTCTTCGCGCCATTCGTCCTTGCGGCCGCCCCGGACGAAGAACATGCCCGCCAGGCCGAGGATCAACAGCACCGCGATCGGGATGAAGCCTGCCTGCTGGCTGCCGAACAGCCCGGTGAACAGCCCGACAAGAAGCGAGCCAAGCCAGACCGTCACCGTGCCCGAGAGGGCGTAGAGGCCAAAGAAGGCCGGCAGCTTCGACGGCGGCGACAGACGGGTCAGGAGCGTACGGCTCGAGGCATAGTGCGCGGTGACAAATATGGCGGTGCCGAAGCCGATGAGCAGGTACAGCACCTCCGGCAGGGTCCGGAACATCGGGCCGTCCCATAGAGGCGCCTGGGCGGCCGCATCATAGCTCCAGAAGTAGAAGATCTTGTCGCGGGCCATGCCGAGCTGACCGATGATGCAGAGGATGGCGCCGAAGACCTGGAGCTGGACCGCAGGCCGGGGACCGATGCGGCTGTCCATCACAGCGCCGATGAGCCCGCCGGCGACGGCGAAAATGCTGAGCAGGATGCCGTATGCCAACATCTCCAGCACACCCCACTGCATGACGCCGGCCGCGTAGATGCCGCCGAAGATCAGCAGCGCGGTCATGCCATCAGTGAACAGCATCCGCGCCAGCAGGAAGACCGTCATGTCGCGTTCGCCGCGCAGGCTCTTGAGCGTGGCGAGGAGCTCTCGCGCGCCTTGGCGGACGCCTTCCATCAGCCGCACGCCCGTGCGCGGCGCGTCGGGGGTGTAGAGGAACAGCGGGATCGACAGGATCGCCATCAGCCCCGCGGCGATCAGGGCCACGACACGCGATGTCTCGGCCTGGGCGGGGTCGAGGCCAAACAGCGGCGTCTTCGGGATGAAGCCCCAATCGGCCGTCGCCGGATTTCCCGGCAGGGCGAACGCGATCAGGCAGAAGGTGAGGGTGATCACCGAGAAGAAGTTGCCCATCGACAGCCCCAGGCCGGAGGCATGCGGGGCGTGACGCGGGCCGGCCGCGCCGATCAGCAGACTATTGTGGACCACTTCGCAGTAGGCGAACAGCACACCGACCAGACCGAAGATCCACAAGACTCCCATGACGCCGAGCCCCTCGCCGCCGGGCCTGGCGAACCAAAGGGCGCCGATCAGGGGGACCATGAGCGCGACGATCGCCAGCAGCAGCGGCTTGCGAGCCCCGAAGCGTTCGATGGACGCGCCAAGGAACGGTGCGGTGGCGGCGATGAACAGGCTGTTGAGCGTACTGACCGTGGCGATCATGGCCTGACCCCTGATGGGGTCGCCGACGACCTGGGTCGTGAAGTAGGCCGAGTAAATGTAGATGGTGATCAGGATCACATAGGGGTCACGACCGCCCTGGAAGAGCGCCCAGGCCCAGCCGCCCCGGGACAGGCCCCTAAAGCCGGCGTGACGATAGCCGACGGCGTCTGCAGCAGCTTCGGCGGCGGGCTCCAGGCTGCCCGGCAAGCCATCGCCGAGCGCGCCCGGAGGGGGCTGGTGAACCATCTGGACGTCTCCCAATGTCGATGCGAGCCGTCTGTTGGAACGCGGCCTTGGTCGTCAGCGTGAGCCTGATTTTTCCCTGTGGGAAGAGGGATTCCGGCTGACGTCGCGGCAGGTCGCGGGAGAAGCCATCCGTCAGATCAGAATGCGGCGCTCCACCGCTTCGCGGCGGCCAGCGTCGAGCCCGAGCACGTCACGCAGATAGTTGTCGATCGAACCGTGGCGCGCCTTCATCACCGCGAAGGCGCGGTCGAGATACTCGGCCTCCACCCCCATGGTCGTGCGCATCGCCGCTTCGTCAGGACGCGCGCCGGTCAGTTCCTCGACATGCGCGGCGAAGAGGGGCATGCGCCGGGCGAAGCGCTCCTCGTCATTGGTCAGCAGGTAGTCGGCGACGATGTCGTCGACATGGACCCCGGCGATGTGGTGGGTCAGGGCGCAGAGAATACCCGTGCGGTCCTTGCCGGCGGCGCAATGGACCAGCGTCGCCCCCTCGGTCTCGCCCAGACGGGCGAACCAACGGGTGTAGAGGTCGATGTGGCGCGGCTCGTGCGGGGCGGCGTCGTAGTAGGTCAGCATATAGGCCCGCATGGACTCGGCGGTGATCGCCGCGCTCTTCATGAAGGTCTGCCAGGGATCATCGCCCTCCTCGGGATGATCGTTGACGATCACCTCGGCGTCGAAGTCGCGCCAGCGACGCGAGGGGTTGCGCTCCCGTTCACCCGGGCGGCGCAAATCGACAATCAGCGTAAGGCCAAGCGCCTTCAGCGCCTCCAGTTCCTCTTCCGAGGCCTCGGCCTGGTGGGCCGAGCGGAACAGGACGCCCTTGCGCATGTGGCGGTGGCCGGCGGCGTAGTCGCCGAAATCGCGCAGGTTCTCGATCGTGGTGAAGGGCAGCTTGCGGGTCATGCCGGTTTCCTAGCGAGGCTCGATGACGAAAGCGAGACGCCGCCGGGCGCCGCCTCGCCGCGCCATTCGTCAGAGGCCCTGGGCCAGGATCACACGGTAGTCGGCGCCCTTGAGCCTGTGCGGGAGGGCTTCCTGATAGGCCGGGCTGTCATACCAGGCCTTGGCTTCCTCCATGGTCGGGAAGGCGATGAGGACGACGCCGTCGGCGGGATCGCCCTCAAGGGTCTCGACCGGTCCGTAGAACGCCAGCGGCGTCATCTTGTGGTCCCCGCGCGCTGCTGCGGCCTTGGGCCCGTACTTGGCCATTTCGTCGGCGTCGTTGATGCGGTCCCGGATGAAGATGACATAGGCGGTCATTGGCGGCTCTCCCTTGCTGACTTTGACGCTAGACGGGTTTCCGTTGGGAGCGGCAAGGGTGGGCCTGACCTTGATCGTTGCGGCCCGGAGGCTGATCTAGGCGATGCGGCCGACTCGTCCTCGACGGTCGGCGACAGGAAGTGGGCGGCATGTACCGGCTGGTGATCTTCGACTTCGACGGCACGCTGGCCGACAGCGCGCCCTGGTTCCTCGGCGCCCTGGACAGCCTGTCGGTGCGGCACGGCTTCAGGCGGGTCTCGCCCGAGGAGATCGAGATGCTGCGAGGACGCAGCACACGGGAAGTCATGGCTGCGATGGGCGTCTCGCCCTGGCGCCTTCCCTTCATCGCTGCGGATTTGCGCCGCCGTATGGCCGAGGACGTCCATCAGATCAGGCTGTTCCCCGGCGCCGAGGAAATGCTGACGGCGCTCAGAGCCGGCGGCGCGCGACTGGCTGTCGTCAGTTCCAATTCCGAGGCCAATGTCCGGTCCGTGCTGGGCGCCGAGCTGTGCGGCGTGATCGACGCCTTCGGGTGCGGGGTCGGGCTGCTGGGCAAGGGTCGCAGGTTCAAGCAATTGCTGGATCGGCAGGGCGTCGCCCCCGGACACGCGCTGTGCGTCGGAGACGAGTTGCGCGACATCGAGGCGGCGCAATCCATCGGCGCCGACAGCGGAGCGGTCTTGTGGGGCTATGCGACGCCTGACGCCCTGCGGGCCGGCGGCGCCACGCATGTATTCGACCGCTTTGACCAGATTCCGCCCCTCGTGCTCGGCTACTGAGGCCCCCGCGCCCCAAGCATCGCTGAAGGCGGCGACAGCATCCCTGCGTTGACATGCCGCCTTGCGACGCCACATGGAGACGGCAGGATCGCGCTCTCCCCGCGCGCCACAGGGAACTTCCATGTCCGACGTCACCGACGCCCCGGCCCCGGCCTGGACCCCGTCCGCCGCGCAGTCTGTCGAGACGGTGCTCTGGGTGAAGCACTGGACGGACCGGCTGTTCAGCTTCGCGATCTCACGGCCCGGCGCCTTCCGGTTCCGCTCGGGCGAATTCGTGATGATCGGCCTGCCGCCGCGCGTCGAGGCCGGCGAAAGCAAGGCCATCCTTCGCGCATACTCGATCGCGTCGCCCAGCTTCGCCGAAGAACTGGAGTTCCTGTCGATCAAGGTCCAGGACGGCCCGCTGACCTCGCGCCTGCAGCATATCCAGCCGGGCGACCCCGTCTTGCTGGGCAAGAAGCCCACCGGCACCCTGGTGCTCGACGCGCTGAAACCGGGCAAGCGGCTGTTCCTGTTCGGCACGGGGACCGGGCTTGCGCCCTTCCTGTCGGTGGCCCGGGACCCGGACGCCTATGCCAAGTTCGAGCAGGTCATTGTTGGCCATGGCGTGCGCGAGGTGGCCGAGCTGGCCTATCGCGAGCTCTTCACGGCCGAGATCTTCGACGACCCCCTGGTGGGCGACGAGGCGAAGGCTCAGCTGGTCTACTATCCCACGGTCACGCGCGAGCCATTCGAGCGACAGGGCCGGTTCACCGACCTGATCCAGTCGGGCAAGCTGTTCGAGGACCTCGGGCTGCCGGGCGGCAGATTCAATCCGGACGAGGACCGCATCATGCTGTGCGGGTCTATGGAGTTCATCAAGGACATGGCCGCGCTGATCGAAAGCCAGGGCCTCGTCGAGGGCTCCAACGCCGACCCCGGCGACTTCGTTCTCGAGCGCGCGTTCGTCGGCTAGTCCCGGCGGCCAGCGCGGCAGGATGACGAACCCCGGCTGACGCGATAGGCAGGGGCATGGACAGCCTCAATCTCAAGGGCCTGACGGTCGAGGACGCGCGCGGCCGGATGCTGGCTGCAGTCTCGCGCCTTACGGGCGAAACGTTGGCTCTCGATCAGGCCGACGGGCGGGTCCTGGCGAAGACGATCGTGGCGGATCGTGACCAGCCCCCCTTCGACGCATCGGCCATGGACGGCTGGGCTGTGCGCGGCGAGACGTCCGTCGGGGCGGCATTCCGTATCGTTGGCGAGAGCGCGGCAGGACGCGGCCATGCCGGACCGCTGGGTCAGGGCGAAGCCGTGCGCATCTTCACGGGAGCGGCCGTCCCGGCGGGCGCGGATCGCGTCATCATCCAGGAAGACGCCGAAAGAGACGGCGAACGTGTGCGCATCGCGCGAGAGCCCGGCGCGGGGGGTAACATCCGTCCGGCCGGCGGCGACTTCAGGACCGGCGCAGTGCTTCTGGAGGCGGGCGAGCGGCTGGACCCATGGCGCCTCTCACTGGCCGCCGCTGCCGGACGCGCCACTGTGGAGGTCTCCGCCTCGCCGCGCGTGGCCTTGCTGGCCACCGGCGAGGAACTGGCCGCGCCGGGAGGACCGGCCAGCCCCTTCCAGATCTATGAGTCAGGCTCGGCAGGCCTCGTGGCCATGGTGAGACGTTGGGGTGGGACGCCCAGGCGGCTTGCGCCTGCCGGCGACACGGTGGAGGCCGTCCAGTCGGCTTTTGCGGGCGTCGATGCCGACCTTATCGTCACCGTCGGCGGCGCGTCGGTGGGCGACTATGACGTGGTGAAGCCGGCGCTGGCGCGGCTGGGCCTGAGGCTTCTGGTCGAGACCGTGAACGTTCGGCCGGGCAAGCCAACCTGGTTTGGCGTCCTGGATGACGGCCGACAGGTCCTGGGCCTGCCGGGCAATCCAGCGTCGGCCTTTGTCTGTGCCGAGCTATTCCTGGCGCCGTTGCTGGCGGCCATGCAGGGCGCCGCGGCGGGTCCAATCCTGGAGCGGGGAACCCTGGCGCAGGCGCTCGGACCGACCGGCCCTCGCGAGCATTGGATGCGGGCGCTGCTTAGCGATGAAGGGGTGGTTCCCTTACCCGACCAGGACAGCTCACTGGTCAGCGTGTTCGCGAGCGCTCAGGCGCTGCTGCGCAGGCCAGCGGGCGGCCCCGCGCTGGCGGCGGGCGACTCCGTCGAGTACCTGCGCCTGGCCCGGGGCTAGGGCGACCGCCAAGGTATACCCCGGGTTCAGCCCGGCAGACGGTCCTGCCTGCTAGTGTACCGTGGGCCGCTCGCCGCCGCGACGCATCCACTGGTCCTTGAGGAGATTGGCGACGCCCATCCATCCGGCCGTCGGCGCGGCGACCGCGCCCGGCGGCGGCTGGACCTTGGCGGCGTGGTAGGCGTAGACGGCGCCTGCGCTGACGGACGCAACTGCAGCGACCACCCTGCCCCCGACCCGTTGCGGCCCGAGCGCCATCCAGGCTGCTGAAAACCCCTGCACCAGGCCCCACAGGGTCAGGGCGCGTGTCCTCGTCGCGCTGCGCGGCGCGTTCCACACGCGCAGACCCGAAATGGTGAGGGCCGTGAACATCGAGGGCCAGATGACTGCGAAGGCG
>VFQU01001956.1_pt1 | contig 10740 bp, 10 predicted proteins | sample 3512311 | NCBI WGS metagenome assembly VFQU01 (sample SAMN10412377, study PRJNA504923) | tailings metagenome | isolation source: Relicate 3 Philex TSF3 active mining site | place: Philippines: Tuba, Benguet | collected 2017-08-29 | reverse complement strand
CGACGTAGCGATGACGGGCGAGATCACGCTGACCGGTCAGGTGCTCCCCATCGGCGGCGTGAAGGAGAAGGTGCTGGCGGCGCGGCGCGCCGGCATCCGGGGCGTGATCCTCCCGAAGCTGAACGGCGAGTCCCTCGCCGACCTCCCCGACGGCCTCGCCGAGGAGATGCGCATCACCCTCGCCGACCGGATCGAGCAGGTGCTCGACGTCGCACTCGAGGACGGCCCCGCCCGGCGCTGAGGGGTCCGGGGTGGCGGGGTCCGAGGTGGGTTCGCGGGGGCCGGTCGGCGGTGGTGGTGCGGGGCCGGTCGGCGGAGGCAGCGGCGCGGGGCCGTGGTCGAGCCAGCGTCCGTCGCGGAACCACCGGCGCATCGTCCGCACCGTCGGGGGGCGCCCCTCGCCGCGGCCGGCGCGGCGGCGGAGGCGGTCGATGACGGCGGCGGGCGGCTCCCCCGCCGCGAACGCCGCCTCCGCCTCGGCGCGGAGCGCCGCCCACGAGTACGACCCGGGGCGCGGCCGGTCGGGCGGCGGGCCGACGAGGCGCCGGCGGTGGAGGTCGAGCGCCCGGGACCGCCGCGCCGTCATGCACCCCGCCGCCCGCCAGACGCTCATGAGGCTGACGACGATGTCCCGCCCCGCCCGGGAGCGCTGGAAGTCCTCCGACCGGTGCTCCTCGCAGAGCCAGACCCGGACGCCGCAGGGGAGGTGGAGCTCCGCCCGCTCCCCCCGGCCCCTCCCCACGCAGATCGCGCACGGTGGCCGCTGCCCCATCCCCGGCTGCTTGTAGAACGATCGCGCCATCGGGACGGAGCCTGGCGACCGGGACCCGACCCGTGGCACGCGACCGGTGCCGGATCCGCGCCGTCCCCGTGCCGTTCCTCGTCGCAATCGGACCGGGACGCCGGGTCCAATCGGACCTCGGAGCGAGACGCGTGGGGCGACGCCGGCCCGGCAGCGTCGTCGTCCCCGGTGCCAGGGGCGCTGATCGGACGGTCGGGCGGATCCCCGATCCGGCCTCCAGGGGACCGGGCTCGCGGGTCGGGAGCGCCAGGGGCCGCGCGGACGGGGGGGTCGGGTCCGATTGGACCTGCGTCGTGGGTCCAATCGGACCCGACACCGCGCAGAGGGGCCGGCGAAGACGGGGACCCCCGGAGGGCCGTCTCGCGTGGGGTGGTGGGGCGCGCTACATTCGCCGCGGGATGGAGGAGCCGCCCGAGAGGGACGCCACGGACGCCGAGATCGAGGCGCGGATCGGGCGCGTCCACCGGCAGCTCGGCATGGAGGGCGACCCCCTCCCCGGGTCGAGCGCCCGGCGGCCGTCACCCGCCGTCCGGGACCTCGCCGCGCAGGGGCGGACCGCCGACGCCGCCCGGCTCCACCGCGACCAGACCGGCTGCGACCTCACCACCGCCGTCGCCGCCGTCGCCGCCCTCCCCACCACGGCCCCCGACTGATCCCGGCGGCGGCGCGCGGCGGCGGCGCGCGCCGCGCGGCCCCGGCCGTCAGGCGGAGCCGACCTCCACCAGGACCTTCACGGCACGCCGTTCGTCCATCGCGGCGTAGCCCTCCGGCACCTCGTCGAGGCCGATCACGGTGTCGAGCACCGGGGAGGGGTCGAGCCTCCCGGCGAGGACGTCCTCCAGCAGCTCCGGGATGTACGCCCGGACGGGGGCGACCCCACCGATCAGGCGGATGTTGCGCTGGTGGACGTCGAGGAGCGCGACGGGCTCCGCGGGGACGCCGACGTGGCCGACCGTGCCCCCCGGGACCGCCGCGCCGATCGCCGTCGCGAACGACCCGGCGTTCCCCACGCACTCCACCACGTGCTCCGCGCCGCCACCCGTCAGCTCCCGCACCCGCGCCACCGCGTCCCGGCCGCGCTCCGTCACCAGGTCCGTCGCGCCGAAGCCGCGGGCGATCTCCAGGCGGTCGTCGTGGTGGCCGAGCACGATCACCCGCTCCGCCCCGAGGCGCCGGCACGCCAGCACCGCGCACAGCCCCACCGCCCCGTCACCCACCACCACCACCGTCGCGCCCGGCGCGACACCCGCGGAGAGGGCGCCGTGGTGCCCCGTGCCCATCACGTCCGTCAGGGTCGCGAGGGCCGCCGCGAGACGCGGGTCGGAGAGGTCGGCGTCGTCGGGCAGGGCGACGAGCGTCCCGTCGGCGAGGGGCGCCCGCACCGCCTCCCCCTGGCCGCCGTCGTCCGTCCCGCCCCAGTACCCGCCGGTCCGGCACGACGTCTGCAGGTTCGCGTGGCACCGGTCGCACGTGCCGTCCGAGTACGCGAACGGCGCGATCACCCGCTGGCCGACGCGGAGGGACCGGACCTCCGACCCCACCGCCTCCACCACGCCCATGAACTCGTGGCCCGTGCGCCCCGGGCGGCCGTAGATCTCGAGGTCGCCCCGGTACGGCCACAGGTCGCTCCCGCAGATGCAGGCGTGGGTGACGCGCACCAGCGCGTCGGTCGGCTCGCGCAGGGTGGCGTCGAGGACGTCCTCCACCCGGATGTCGCGTGGCCCGTGGTACACGGCGGCCTTCATGCGGGGACGACCTCCACGATCGCGTTGTAGTCGGGGACCCCGCTCACGTCACGCGCACCGCGCGCGATCAGGGGGTTGCACTCCGGGAAGAACATCTGGACGTTCCCGGGGCGCATCGGGGCGATCCGCGCGCGGGCGCGCACCTCCCCCACGTCGGAGCGCACCACCAGCGGGGCGCCCTCGTCCACGCCGATCCGCCGGGCGTCCTCACGGGAGATGAACAGGTGGTCGCGGTCCGCACCCGTCAGGGGGTCGTGGGCGCGGAAGACCATCGAGTTGAACTGCTTGCCGCGTCGCGTCGACAACATCAGCCGGCCCTCCGGCACGTGGCGCTCCGGGGGCTGCACCACCGCGAACCGCGCCCGCCCGTCGGGGGTCGGGAACACCCAGCCGTCGCAGAGGCGGGGACCGCCCCACTGGACCTGGTCGCCCGTGTCGCGGAGGGTCTCGATGCCCGCGTACAGCGGGACGACCCGGGCGATCTCCTCGCGGATCGCCTGCCCCGACGGCGTCGCCACGAGGTGGGCACGCGCCGGGTCCACCCGGGCCGCGACGTCGCTGAAGATCTCCCACTCCGTCCGCGCCTCACCGACCCGGGGACCCCGGATGGGCGGGCTGAACGCGATGCGCCGCTCGGTCGTCGTCTCCGTGCCCCCGTCGCGCTGCTCGTACCGCGTCGCCGCCGGCAGCAGCACCACCACCTCGCCCGGGTCGATCAGCATCTGGCTCGTCACCACGATGTCCTGGTGGACCCGCACCGGCACCCGCGCCAGGCACCGGGCGACCTCCCCCGGGTCGGGGAGCGTCTCGAGGAAGTTGCCGCCGCTCGACCACAGGACGTCGAGGCGGCCGTCACCCGCCGCCTCGACCATCTCGTCCACCGTCAGTCCCGGCGTCGTCGGCACGTCGAACCCCCACCGGGCGGAGAGCGCCGCCGCGGACCCCTCGTCGAGGGCGATCCCCCCGGGCAGCGCCGTCGCGTACGCGCCCATCTCGGCCCCGCCCTGCACCCCCGAGTGCCCCCGGATCGGCATGAGGCCCGCACCGGGGCGGCCGACGTTGCCGCGGGCGAGGGCGAGGTCGATCACCGCCCGCACGTTCTCCGAGCCGAACGCGTGCTGGGTCAGCCCCATCGACCACACGAACACCGCGGAGTCCGACGCCGCGTACATCGCCGCGAAGCGCTCCATGTCGGCGCGCGACGCCCCCGACGACGCCTCCAGCTCCGGGAAGCCGAGCGCGTCGAGGGCCTCCTGCAGCGCGTCCCACCCCGTCGTGTGGGCGTCGATGAAGCCCCGGTCGAGTCCCCCCGTCGCCGCGAGCACCTTCATCACCCCGGCGATGAACGCGATGTCGCCGCCGATCGAGACCGGGAAGAACTCATCCGTCATCCGGGTGCCGAACACCGCGCTCTCGGCGTTCGACGGCACCCAGTAGCGCTCCAGACCCGGCTCGCGGTACGGGTTGACCACCGCCACCCGGGTGCCCTCCCTCCGCGCCAGGTAGAGGTACTTCATCACCACCGGCTGGGCGTTCGCGACGTCCGAGCCGAACAGGACGACCAGGTCGGAGGCCATCAGATCGCCGTAGGAGATCGTCGTCGCCCCCGCCCCCACCATCGTCCGCAGCGCCGCCGTCGAGGGCGCGTGGCAGATGCGCGCGGCGTTGTCGATGTTGTTCGAGCCGAGGAAGCGCGCCACCTTGCCGGCCGTGTAGTAGACCTCGTTCGTGATCCCGCGGGCGGTCATGAACAGGCCGAACCGCTCACCGCCGCCCTCGCGGATGCGTCCCGCGACGAGGTCGAGCGCCTCGTCCCACGAGACCCGGGTGAACCCCGGTGCGCCCGCCCGGCGCACCATCGGGTACGCCAGGCGCCCCATGTCGCGCAGCTCGGCGCCGGTCCGCTCGCGGAGGGGCGCCACGTCGGCCAGGAGGCCGTGGTCCATCGCGCCCATCGTGTTCACCTTGAGCAGGCTGAGGCGCGTCGTGCACAGGTGGACGCCGTCGATCGTCCAGTCGTGCAGGCCGGCGACGCCGAGGGCGCACCCGTCGCAGACGCCCTTGCGCAGGATCCGCGACGCATAGGGCAGGGCGCGGCGGTTCTCCCACGCCACGCGCAGCATGTCGAGGTAGTGGTTCGGCTTCGTCAGCCCCACCCCGTTCGGGCGCAGGCCCACCCACAGATCGCGCCGTCGCGGGCGGGTGCGCGCCATGCCCCAGGTTACCCCCCGCCCGGGCGGCCGAGACGCGGGGTGCGGGAAACCCGAACCGACGCGTCACGAATTACGTACGTGTGCCGATACACAAATCGCGGGCGTCGGTGCCCGCCTCCCGACACCGAACCCGGAGGACCCCGTTGTCGCGCGTACGCCTCGTCGCGGCCGGCCTCGCCATCGTCGCCGCACTCGGTGCGGGGACGGCGACCGCCGCACCCGCCACCCCCGCGTGGAACACGCAGGTGTCGACCCTCATGAAGGGCGACAAGCAGTTCACGAAGCTCGCCACGAAGGTCGCCCCGTGCGCCGCCGCCGCGCCGACGGTCGCGTCGGCACGGAAGGTCCGCGCCGTCGCCGTCAGGAACTGGCGGAAGGCCTCCGTCCGCGGGCTGCGGGCGAAGAACGTGCGCATGCGCGCCGCCGTCCTGCGGCTCGCGAAGGCCGCCAACAGCTGCGGGCTCGCCGTGCCGGCGAACCCCGGCGCCCCGGTGGTCGTCACCCCCGGCACCGGCGGGTTCACCACCACCCCCGGCACCCCCGGCGCGCCGGGCGCCCCCGGTGCCCCCGGCGGCGGCGCCACCTCGATCACCCTCGACCTGCCGATCCGCACCGTCCTCGACGGCCTGCCCATCGACCTCACCGCCGTCCTGAACGGCGGCGTCCTGCCGCAGGTCATCCAGCTCGTCCCCTCCACGGTCCTCACGGACCCGGTCTGCTCCACGGTCGGGACGGCCTGCGTCGGGATCAACCCGGCGACGCTGTCGTCCGTGCTCACGACCGTCACCGCGGGCGTCCCGCTGGTCGGGGGTCTCGTCACCCATGTCGTCGGCGCGCTGACCGGCGGCGACCTGTCGGGCCTCTTCACGGTCCAGCGGGTCAGCGACACGGTCGTCCGGATCGTCCCGGCCGGCCCGCTCGCCACGGTCCGCGCGCTGCTCGGCTCCCTCGCCGGCGCCCCGACCACCGCGGTCGCCATCCTCAAGGCCACCCGCTGACGGGCTGACGCACCGGCGCACCCGGGCCCCGTCGTCGCGGTCGCGACGGCGGGGCCCGCGGTCGTTCACGGCACGATGCGCCCCGGGTGCGCGTAGACGTTGTAGCCGTCGCCGCGCAGGAACCCGACGAGCGTCACGCCGAGGCGCTCCGCGGCGGCGGCGGCCAGGCTCGACGGCGCCGACACCGCCGCGAGCACCGGGATGCCGGCGACGGCGGCCTTCTGGACGATCTCGAACCCGGCCCGCCCCGACACCATCAGGACGCGGTCGTGGAGCGGCAGGTCACCGGCGAGGGCGGCCGTCCCGACGACCTTGTCGACGGCGTTGTGGCGGCCGATGTCCTCGCGGGCGATCCGGAGCCCGCCGCCGGCGTCGAAGAGGCCCGCGGCGTGCAGGCCGCCCGTGGCGTCGAACACCCGCTGCGCCGCGCGCAGGACGTCCGGCATGGCGAGGAGGACGTCGGCGGGGACGGGGGGCCCGTCGGGCAGGGGGTCGCACCGCACCTCGACCGCGTCGAGGCTCGTGACGCCGCAGATCCCGCAGGCGGACGTCGCGGCGTGCGCGCGGTCGGGCCCCGGCGTCACGGGACGGGAGCTCCGGACCGTGACCACGTTGAACCGCTGGTCCTCCCGCTCGACGTCGTCGCAGTACGCGACGCGGGTCACCGTCCCGGGCTCCACCACCCCTTCCGTGACGAGGAAGCCCGCGGCCAGGGCGAAGTCGTCGCCGGGTGTCCGCATCGTCACCGCGACGGGCGTCGTGACCCCGTCCGGGCCGGTGACGCGGATCTCCATCGGCTCCTCCGCGGCGAGGCGGTCGCGCCGGGTGGTGCGGACACCGCCGCGCACCGCGATCACCGGGCGCCGGGGGGCGGCCGAGCTCATGAGACGATCCCCCCATGGACGTGATCAGGGATGCCGGCGTGGCCGCGGCGATCGAGTGCGCGCGGGCGCTCGCGCCCCGGACGGGGGTCGAGCGGGTCGCGGTGCCCGACCTCGCGGGCCGCGCGCTGGCGGAGGACGCCGTCGCGCGGCGCGACCTGCCGCCGGTGGACACGTCGGCGATGGACGGCTGGGCCGTGCGGGGCGCCGAGACCCCCGGCGACCTGCGGGTCCACGGCGAGAGCGCCGCGGGCGCGCCCGCGCGCGCGGCCGCGGGTCCCGGTGAGGCGGTCGCGGTGTCGACGGGCGCCGCCATGCCCGAGGGCGCCGACGCCGTCGCCCGGAGCGAGATCACGCGGGTCACCGGCGGCCGGGTCCACGTGACGGAGGCCGTCGCGCCGGGCCGCGACGTCCGGCGGCGGGGGGAGCTGATCGGGGCGGGGGCGACGCTGCTGCCCGCCGGACACCGGGTGTGGCCGCACGAGGTCGGCGCGATCGGGGCGCTCGGCGTCGCCGAGGTGCTGTGCCACCGCCGCCCGCGGGTCGCGATCCTCGCGACCGGCGCGGAGCTCGTGCCCCTCGGGACCGTCGCCGGCGTCGCGCAGGTGCACGACGCCAGCCGGCACGGGCTCGCGGCGCAGGCCCGCGCCGCCGGCGCCGAGGTCGTCGCGTCGGCCGTCGTCGGCGACGACCTCGACGCGACGGTGCGCGCGCTGCGGGAGCTCCTCGACGGCGAGCCACCGCCCGACCTGATCGTGACGAACGGCGGCATCTCGGGTGGCGTCCACGACCACGTGCGCCCCGCCCTCGCGCGCCTCGGCGTGACGGAGGTGCTCCGCGGCGTCCGGGCGGCGCCGGTGCGCCCGACGTGGCTCGGGGTGCGCGACGGGTGCGTCGTGCTCGGCCTGCCGGGCAACCCGGCCTCGGCGGCGGTCGCGTTCCACCTGCTCGGACGACCCCTGCTCGGCGGCCACGACGACTGGTGGCGGCGCGGGGCGCTGGCGACCGCGTACGCGACGCGGGAGGGCCGGGCCGAGCTGGTGCGCTGCGCCGAGGGACCCGGCGGCCTCGTGGCGATGGCGCAGCAGGGGCCTCACGCGATCACCTCGCTCGCCGGGGCCCGCGTGCTGGCGTGGCTGCCGGAGGAGGGCACCGGCGTCGCGGCCGGCGAGGAGGTCCCCGTCTCCCGCTTCGACTGAGCGGCCCGCAGGTCGCCGGGGGTGTCGACGTCGCCGACCCCCTCGAGGCCGGGGTCGGCCGCGCGGACGGCCGGATCGGCGAGCAGCGCCGCCTCGTCGAGCCAGGTGACGCGTCGTCCCGCGAGCAGCGCCCCCACCCGGCGCTCGCCCGCGTCGAGGAGGCGGGCGACCTCCGGCAGCAGGTCCGTGCGGTAGGCGGCGAGCAGCGGCTGGGGGCGACCGGACACGACGGGCACGGCGGCGTCGGCGTCGCCGAGGGCGTCGAGCAGCCGGGCGACGAGGGCGGGGCCGAGGAACGGCAGGTCCGTCGCGACGACGACCACGCGGGGGACGCCCGCGGCGGCGGCCATGCCGGCGTGGATCCCCTCCAGCGGGCCGCGGCCGGCGACGCGGTCCTCGGCGATGCGCGTGCCGGCGGGCAGCGGGGGCAGCGCCTGGCCCGGCGCCCGCACCACGATCACCGGCGCGACGACCGGCGCGAGCGCCGCCACCACCGCGGCGAGCAGGGTGCCGTCACCCCAGGGCAGGTCCGCCTTCGTGCGGCCCATGCGGGTGGAGCGGCCGCCGGCGAGCACGATCCCGGCGGCGGCGACGCCGGGGCCGGGGGTCATCCGCCGATCATGCTCATGGGACGGCCGGCATAGGTCCAGGAGGGGTCGGCCATCCCGTGCCCCGCCTCCTTGCGCGACACAGCGAGCCGGGCGACGGCCGCGATCTCGTCGTCGCCCGCGCCCGCCCGCAACGGGGTCCGGAGATCCGTCTCGGACGTGGAGAACAGGCACGTCCGGAGCTGACCGTCGGCGGTGAGGCGCAACCGGTCGCACGACGCGCAGAACGGCTCGGTCACCGACGACACGAACTGCAGGACCCCCGCCCCGTCGGCGAAGCGCCAGCTCGTCCCCGTCGCCGACGGCCGCTCCGGCGCCATCGGCAGCAGCGGCCACCGCGCCCCGATCATCTCCCGCAGCTCCTCACCGGACAGGACGGCCTCGCGCGTCCACTCGCGGGGGGCGTCGAGGGGCATCACCTCGATGAACCGCACCACGTACGGCCGTTCGCGGGCGAGACCGGCGAGGGGCAGCACATCCGGCTCGCTCACGCCGCGGAGGGCGACGGCGTTCACCTTGATCGGGCGCAGGGAGGGGTGCCGCTCGCAGGCGGCGAGGCCCGCGAGGGCCCGGTCGAGGTCGCGGCGGCGGGTGATCATCTCGAACCGGTCGGGGTCGAGGGAGTCGATCGAGACGTTGACCCGCCCGAGCCCGTTCGCGACGAGGTCGTCGATCGCGTCGGCCAGCAGGACGCCGTTCGAGGTCATCGCGATGTCCCCCACCCCGGGGACCGCGGAGATCCGGCCGATGAGGGCGGGGAGGCCGGGGCGCACCAGCGGCTCACCCCCCGTGATGCGGATCTCGCCGACGCCGTGGCGGGCGAAGATCCCGACGAGGCGGACGATCTCGTCGTCGCTCAGCAGCTCCTCCCGGGGGAGCCAGCGCATCCCCTCCGCCGGCATGCAGTACCGGCACCGCAGGTTGCACCGGTCGGTCACCGAGATGCGCAGCGAGCGGTGCGTGCGGCCGAAACCGTCGCGCAGGGCGGTCTCCATCATCGGATGGTACGCGCCGCGGTCCGGCAGGGCCCACGGCGCGGGCCCTGCCGGACGTGGATCGTCAGCGCGACAGCGCCTCCTCGACCGCCCGCGCCGTGAGCACCCGCGCGAGGTGGCGCCGGAAGTCGGCGGTCGCCCACGTGTCGCTCGGCGGGTCGGTGCCCTCGTCGGCCTTCTCGGCCGCCGCCGCCACCGCGTCGCGTGGCGCGCCCGCGAGGGCGGCCTCGGTGGCCGAGGCCCGCAGCGGGGTCTGGCCCATGTTGGTGAACGCGATCCGCGCCCCCTCGATGGACCCGTTGCTCGCCCCGACGACAGCGGCGACGCCGACGGTGGCCCAGTCGAGCGCCCGCTGGCGGAACTTCAGGTAGCTCCAGCCGGCCGCCCCGACCTTCGGCACCCGGATCTCCGTGATGACCTCGTCCTCGGCGAGCGCCGTGTCGAAGAACCCGTTGAAGAAGTCGCGGGCGTCGATGGTGCGCTCACCGCCCGCGCCACGGGCGACGATCACCGCGTCGAGCGCGAGGACGATGGTCGGCAGGTCCGAGGCCGGGTCGCCGTGGGCGAGGGACCCGCCGATCGTGCCCCGGTGGCGCACCTGGGGGTCGCCCACCAGGCCGGCCGCGTACGCGATCAGCGGGCAGTGCTCCTTCGCCAGCGGGTCGTTGTTGAGGTCGTGGTGGCGGGTCATCGCACCGATGGCGAGGTGGTCGCCGCCGTCGCGGACGCCGCTCAGGTCGGTGAGGCGCCCGATGTCGACGAGCGTCCCCGGCCGCGCGAGCCGCAGCTTCATCAGCGGGATGAGGCTGTGCCCACCCGCGAGGAGCTTCGCGTCCTCCTTCGTCCTCAGGAGCTCGAGGGCGTGGTCGACCGACTCGGCGACCTCGTAGTCGAATCCGGCCGGGATCATGACCGCGCCTCCTGGATCGCCTTCCACACCCTCTCCGGGGTGGCGGGCCTCTCGACGTTCGTGACGCCCAGGTGCGCGAGGGCGTCGACGACGGCGTTGATGACGGCGGGCGGGGCCGCGATGGTGCCGGCCTCCCCCCCGCCCTTGACCCCCAGCGGGTTCGTGGGACTCGGGGTCACGGTGTGGTCCAGCTCGAACGAGGGGAACTCCGGCGCCCCGGGGACCATGTAGGTGGTCATCGTCCCGTGGAGCAGGTTGCCCTCCTCGTCGTAGCGGGCCTCCTCGAACAGCGCCTCGGCGATGCCCTGCGCGACGCCGCCGTGCACCTGGCCCTCGACCACCATCGGGTTGATGCGCACGCCGCAGTCGTCGACGGCGATGTAGCGCAG